>FWWL01000429.1_pt1 | contig 116740 bp, 93 predicted proteins | sample 2228331 | NCBI WGS metagenome assembly FWWL01 (sample SAMEA103939775, study PRJEB20133) | metagenome | reverse complement strand
GGGTGTCGACTGGCAAATGACCGCGGAAGATGCCCGCTGCAAACTGAAGTCTGTTTATCCCAAAATTATCCTGTGACGGAGCAGTAGGGGCAATTCATGAATTGCCCCTACCGATAAACCTGCGTCGTGTCCGCGAAATAGGAAACGTCGTTTGGAGGGGCACGCTTGTCGTACCCGCCGTAACGCAATACACGGTCAAGCGTTGGAAAAAGGGAGTGACAAGCACGTCCCTCGTAAAGCGGACCTGACAAGCCGGTCCCTTGGCACTGGATCCTGCTTCCCCGCCAACCCCTGTGGACGTCCGCGTCCCTGTCGGCAGAGCGAAAATGGGGATGTGTGACGGTGGCTGCTATCTGGTAGATTGTCTATTTCGGACTCCAGTACATGGCGGTGAGCAAAACCCTACAAATTTGCAGTTCGCGTGATCGCTTGTCAAAGTTTGTCTAAAAGACAAGGATAGCTCAAAGCCATAGGGACTTGACGCAGTTATGAGCATATGCTCATAATTCGATATGGAGGTTAGGTTATGCCCCGACCGTGCTGTCGCCGGAGGATTGCCTTCACACCACCATGCAACTTATTTATGCCCGCGGATGCTCGGTGTGAAACGGCTCAGGAGATCATGTTAACGCTAGACGAACTGGAAGCTTTGCGATTGGCTGACTTGGAGGGCCTATACCAGGAAGAGGCAGCTGAGCGGATGAATGTCTCCCGGCAGACTTTTGCCCGTATTGTCGGGTCAGCACGGAAGAAGGTGGCGCAGGCTCTCCTCGAAGGCAAGGCCCTGCGTATCGAAGGTGGAATTGTGGAGGTCGTGACCATGAGAAAGTTCGTGTGTTTGGATTGCAAAAAAGAATGGGAAGTCCCTTATGGCACCGGTAGGCCGCAGGCTTGTCCCCAGTGCGGAAGCGGCAACATCCACCGGCATCCCGAAGATCGGGGTGGTTTCGGCAAGCGGGGGCGAGGGCGATGTTTACGGGGTAGGCGGATTTCCGCGCAGGCTGGGAAGCCCAATCTTTGTCAATCCCCTCTCAATGTCGCGAAGGAAAACGTCAATATTCAGGAAGAAAACGTTGAGGAAGAAAATAAAAGGAAGGAGTGAAAGATGAAGATTGCCGTCGCGTCTGCGAACGGAACGGATGTGTCTTTCCATTTTGGCCGAAGCGGTTGCTTTGTGGTTTCTACTGTCGAAAATGGAAGGATCACCGCGCAAGAGGTGCGGGATAACCCTCACAACCAGGGCGAATGTCAGTGTAGGGGGCTGCCACGTGGTGATCAGCCTCACAACCACGCGGAAATTGTGGATACACTGCGTGACTGCGAAATTGTTTTGTGCGGAGGCATAGGTCGGAGAGCCGCCCAGGAGCTGGAAGCAGCGGGCATTCGGGCGATTGTGGTCCAGCCGATCGGCTCAGCAAGACAAGCTGTCGAGGCGTATCTCAGCGGGGAGATAGAAATCCGCGACCAGTTCAGCTGTAACCACTGATGGTTGGCGTGGATTAGCGACGCCCCCCGTCGTCCACTGTAATCCAACAAGGGGTAGTGACTTCCCAGCCACCATCGCCTTGTGGGACCCAAATTATTTTGAGTGTTGGGGTGGCCAATGGTTATGCCCGAGGAAGGCTTTCCTGCTGACAGGGCTCACGCTTCGCTCCGGTAGGCGACATTGTTTTAATGCTAGCCAGCCAGATGGACGTAGAGCTTGCCGACCTAAGCGAAGTAATCCCAGCGAAGTAATCCCATCGCTGTCCCAACTGCCGGGTTTTGGTAGTGACGGTGGAGCGGACCAAGTCAAAACAGCCGCTTGAAATGGCCTTTATGGTACGCTTAGGCTGCTGGTCGGCTTATGGTTGCGCGAGCTCCCAACCACTGCGCGTCGTTGGCAACGATGCAGGCCAATAGTCAAAGGTAGTGGGTCTTGTACCCGCTCCGCTTGCTTTCCCTGAAGAACCAGGCAAACAGTTCTGGAGTCCTGTCCTCAAGTCGCTCCCATTCCTCTAGTACCTTCGCCTCCATTCGCTGAGGAAATACGAAGGCTACGCCAGAAGTCATTGTGACCGCTTCTACACGAATTGCTCGAAAGAAAAGCAGCAACCCTTCATATATCGTTTGGCTGAAGGCGATATCCGTCAGGATCTCCTTTTCCCCTGGCATGATTAGATTTTCAAGCATGATTTGGCCTTGCCTTTTCGAAATTCCGTCTACCCTGAATAGCCCCGTTCTTGCTCGGCACATTGCCGCCAACACTCGTCTTTCGCTGGGACTCACGCTGCTCACCTCTTCGGCATAGCGTTCAACGCACGTCTTACCGTCTGCCTGACGCACTTCGTAAATTGCACAATCGAGAAGCGCGTTGGCATCGTCATCGCCACCCAAAACGATTTCACGGTTTCGCGTCAGCTTCAGAAGGCGTGCCGCTTTTTCCAAGGTTGCTTGATCGAGATATTCTGCGGTGATTAGACTGTGCAACTTCGTGTTCACCATCCTGTAATGGCGATATTCCCTCAGCATGGGAAAGGCTCCTTGCAGACGAAAGGCAGAATTGACGTCAGCCTCCCTGAGACCGTGAAGCATGCGGCAACCCGCAGAGAACTATCGCTGACCGACAATTTCTTATGCCGCGCCATGTCCGATTTGTCCATAAGGGTGACTCGTATCCCCTGTGTCCGACATCAATTGGAAAAACAATGGGTTGGATCGTGGGAACGTGGATACGGCCCGCGCGAATTGGCGGACAAGTCTGCCGTTTGTCCTCGTTTGTGAAGGGTTGGGTGGTTCCGTTGATCGTCGGTCCAATTTAGACTGCCGGTAAACGCACGCTCTCAGCAAAAGATGCACCGAGTGGTTGCGACGGGATGTCCGATAACGTACTGCTCCGCCTTTCGCCTATATCACGATTTGCTTGGTTTTCCACTCGGCATGAAGTGCTCCAAGAAAACATCCGGCCAGCACGGCCCAGGGAATTGAAACGACTGACAAGGGTTGCACCACTGAAGCGAGTAGGCCGCAAACCAAAACGGCCTGCGGCGGAACGAATCAAAAGCGGTCTACGCGAGAAGCGTCCCCGACAGGACTCGAACCTGTAACCTTCGGCTCCGGAGGCCGACGCTCTATCCGATTGAGCTACGGGGACTCAGTTAAAAGTCCTATGGCTATCGCCGCTTGTATTCCACAGGTTGGGCCCGGAACCCAGCCTATTCCAGCCCGGAGAACTTACTTTATTCTACAGCGTCTTTTGCCGTCCGGCGATCCCGGCTGGCAGGCACCCAGCGCCCAATTCGGCAGGTCGGACATGCCACCACACGGGAAAGCCGGGCGAGACCCGGAACTCCACAAAGGCCACAGTCTTTAATCTACCAGGGAATTGTGTCGCTGAAAAGTAAAACGGCGCTGTCCACGGCCATAACATGGTGAGTCAGGCAGCATCGCTAACCGGTGGAAGGCCTTGAGATACCCCAAACGTCAATCAACACGGCACTTGTTCCCATCCGCCACCTGTCATCTTGCCCGGCTGCCCGTGCGTTGCTCGGCTTTCCTGCGTGGTTGAATAGGGATGGTGGAATGGCACCGGCCTGGCCGCGTCTGCGCACCACCCGGTGGTTTATAATGGGGGATTCCGCCCCGGCAAAAGGCTCCGGGGAGATTGTTTCGATCAGCTTGGTTGGCTTTTTTGACGGAGGGCACGCATGCTCAGGAAGCGTCTCGAGTCCTTTCGAGATCAGCTTTTTTCCCGTCCGAACTACCCGACCGCTCCGATCCAAACCGAGGCGCTTCCGCCGGGTATTCCCTACATCATTGGGAATGAGGCCGCCGAGCGGTTCAGCTTTTACGGCATGCGGGCGATTCTCGTCGTGTTTATGACGCAATACCTTCTGACAGCCGACGGCCATGCCGCCCCCATGACCGAGGCAGAGGCGAAATTCTACTTCCACCTTTTCAATATGGGCGTTTATTTTTTTCCGATTCTCGGTGCGATGCTGGCCGACATGTTCTGGGGCAAGTACCCAACGATCATCGGGTTATCGCTGGTGTACTGCTTGGGGCATGTTGCGCTGGCGTGGGATGAGCCCCGGCTGGGCCTGTTCCTGGGACTCGCCCTAATCGCGCTGGGTTCCGGTGGAATCAAGTCCTGCGTTTCCGCTCATGTGGGCGACCAATTCTGCCGCGCAAATGCCCATCGGATGACCGAGGTGTTTGCGTGGTTCTACCTGGCGATCAACCTTGGGGCGGCCACGTCGTCGCTCCTTACGCCGTGGTTGCTCCGGATTTCCGGGCCCGGACTGGCCTTTGCTGTACCAGGGTTACTGATGGCCCTGGCAACGGCGGTGTTTTTTGCGGGACGATCGAAATTTGCCCATATTCCCCCGGCGGGACGAAAATTCTTGACGGATCTCGTCGACCCTGAAGGACGGCAGGCGCTGCTGCGGTTGGTGCCCCTCTTCGTGTTTGTCGCCATGTTCTGGTCTCTTTTTGATCAGTCGGGGTCAGCCTGGGTACTTCAGGCGGAAAAGATGAACCGACATTTCCTCGGGATTCACTGGGAATCTGCGCAAATTCAGGCGGTCAATCCTGTGTTGATTCTCGTGTTGGTTCCCCTGTTCACGCGGGTTCTTTATCCCCTGGTGGACCGCTTTTGGAAGTTCACTCCGCTACGCAGAATTTCGGTAGGCATGTTTGTGGCTGCTGGCTCTTTTTGGATCTCGGCGGTCATCGAGTCGCTCATTCAGAGGGGATTGACCCCGACAATTGGCTGGCAGATCCTTGCTTATCTTGTGCTGACCTCGGCAGAGGTTCTGGTGTCCGTCACCTGCTTGGAGTTCGCTTACACCCAGGCCCCGAAACGCCTCAAGTCGCTTGTGATGGGCATGTATCTTCTTTCGGTTTCAATGGGGAATGCATTCACGGCGGCCGTGAATTACGTGGTCAAGCTGTATCATTTGGATGCACCCGGCGGCATCATGGCTGGGCCCGGCTATTTCTGGTTTTTTGTGATCACCATGCTGATCACGGCGGGACTTTTCAGCGTGGCAGCCAGCTTCTACCGAGGGCGGGACGTGCTTCAGGACTGATTGCGCGGGCCAGCGTCTCGGCAAGCGACAAACGGTGCCCGCTGCGAACTGACGGGGCGACGGTGCCCACGAATTTGCCTACAGGGGGACTTGGCACGGAAACGATCTTTGTGGTTTAATACGGGAACCCACTCTGAATTGGAGGCGGCATGAGGGCGTGAGGGGGTCTTGATCGCGATTTTCCTTCCTGCCTCCCCGTTGAGAGAATCTAGCCCATCTGATATCATTTAAGTTTTTCGCCCTGAATCAGGGCGAAGAGGGATATTGTCCACAACCAGGGTGAAGCGATATGGCGGGCGTCCTAAATGAGATTATCCGCATCCGCATGGAATCCTACGACCACGCGGTGCTCGACCAGTGTGCGAAGGAAATTGTTGACACGGCCAAGCGCACGCATTCGAAAGTGCATGGGCCGATTCCGCTCCCAGTGAAGATTGAGCGGTACACCGTGCTTTCCAGTCCCCACGTGGATAAGAAGGCGCGGCAGCAGTTTGAGATTCGGACGCACAAGCGATTGATTGACATCCTAGAGGCGACTCCCAATACCATTGAGCAACTGAACAAGCTGACGGCTCCCGCGGGGGTCGATATCAAGATTAAGGTCATTTCCCGCACTCGAAAGTGAGGAAGTTGCTTTTTGGCTTTGCGGAAGAAATGGGGGTGGGCTGAGGGACGACGGTAGGCGGACTTGGCGGTTGTCGGTAGCTGCGTATGACGTGGAAGCTTCAGGGGTAACGGCGGAGATGTCCGACGCGTCCCCTGGGGCAAGGCAGGAAAAGGTGAGCAAACCATGGCACTTGGACTTTTGGGCCGAAAAGTCGGCATGACTCAGATATTCGACGAGGACGGCCGGGTCATTCCAGTGACAGTGATCCAGGCCGGCCCGTGCCACATTCTGCAGCTTCGAACGCTGGACCGGGACGGTTACGAAGCCATTCAAGTGGGGTATTTGGACAAACCTCGTCGGAAAGCAACTCGGGCAGAACGCGGGCACGTAGCCAAACTTGACAGCAAACGGCAGCGACTTTTAGCGGCGGCGGGAATACAAACTCTTCCGAAGGCTAACTGCGAACCCAAGCGGTTCATTCGAGAATTCCGGCATCCCGTGGATGGGTTTTCGGTGGGGCAGGTTCTGACGGTGGAGCTGTTCCAGGGTGTCAAGGCAGTGGATGTGACGGGCACCACGAAGGGACGGGGTTTTTCTGGTGTCATGAAACGCCATGGGTTTGCCGGTCAGGGGGCCAGCCATGGTGTCAAGAAAGTGCATCGCCATCCGGGTTCCACGGGCTGCAACACCTCGCCGGGGCGTGTTGTGCCGGGCCGTCGGATGGCGGGGCATTACGGCCACGAGCGATGCACCATTCGGAATTTGCAACTGGTGAAAATCGATCCTGAACGACACCTGTTGGTGGTGCGGGGTGCGGTGCCGGGTCCGGCGGGCGGGCTCGTGATCATTCGGCCGACCAACAAGGTTGGTTGATAGTTCTGGCTATGGGAGCTAAGGCCAGTGTGGTGAGGTAGTCGAAGTCACCGCCAAGGGCATTGCAGGAATCGTGGAATATGGTGAGCATTCCCGTATATAACCGGAACGGCGAGCAGGTCGACGTGTACGAGATCGACCCGGCGGAACTTGCGCCCAAGATCAACAAGCAGCTTCTGCACGACGCGGTCGTCATGTACCGTGCGAATTTGCGGCAGGGAACCGCCAAGTGCAAGAACCGATCGGAAACGGAGGGCTCCACCCGAAAGTTGTACCGGCAGAAGGGTACCGGTCGAGCGCGGGCCGGTATGCGTCGGACGCCGATTCGACGCGGTGGTGGTCGCGCACACCCGAAGCGCCCGCAGGACTGGTCTTATCGCCTGCCCAAAAAGGCGCTTCGGCTTGCCACCAGAATGGCGCTCGCGGCGCGAATTGCTGACAATGAGGTGGTGCTCATCGACGAGCTGAAATTCGAACAGCCAAAAACCAAGGAAGCTGCCACCATTTTGAAGAACCTGGGCCTGCAGGACCAGCGGGTGTTGGTGACGCTCGAGAACTACGACGTCACGGCCTATAAGAGCCTCCGGAATATTGACAAAGTGGACACGCTGCCGGTGTCCGATTTGAACGCATACGTGATTCTTCGGCCCAAGAAGGTCCTGATGACGCGAGCGGCCCTCGACATGTTCCGCGCAAAGGCAGTGGGAACGGCCAGCTAGTGAGCGGAGTGCAAGCAGATGTTGAGGAATACACCCAAGCCAGAGTTCAGCGGCCTTGAGCCTCACCAGGTGATCCTCCGGCCGCTGATCACCGAGAAGAACCACCACAAGGCAGAGCGATACAATCAATACGCCTTCGAGGTCAATCCGCTGGCCACGAAGGCGGATATCAAACGTGCGGTGGAAGAATTGTTCAATGTGAAGGTTCTCTGGGTAAACGTGCAGAATCGCCGGGGAAAGCCGCGGCGGGTGCGCTGGCGGATTGGGTACACCAAAGCCTGGAAAAAGGCGATCGTGAAACTCCAACCAGAATACAGGATCAATCTGTACTGATAGAGCAAGGCGAGCCGTTCATATGGGAATTCGAGCCTACAAGCCGACATCGCCGGGCCGACGGGGCGCGACGGTCAGCGATTTCTCTGAGCTGACGCCGGGCGCCGAGCCGGAAAAGAGCCTTCTTGTTCCCCTGAAAAGGAAAGGTGGGCGGAACAACCAGGGAATCATCACCTGTCGCCATCGTGGCGGCGGGCACAAGCGGATGTACCGCCTCATCGATTTCAAGCGGAACAAGGATGGTATCCCAGCGAAGGTTGATTCCATCCAGTATGATCCAAACCGCAGCGCGCGAATCGCGTTGCTTGTTTACGCGGACGGGGAAAAACGCTATATCATCGCGCCTGATGGGCTTAAACCCGGCGACACGGTAATGAGCGGCCCGGGTGCGCCGCCAAACATCGGGAATTGCCTGCCGCTTTCGGAAATTCCCCTGGGGATGCAGGTGCACAACATCGAGCTGATTCCGGGGAAAGGCGGCGTGATGTGTCGGGCCGCGGGGTGTTCCGCGACGCTGGTGGCACGGGATGCAAACTGGGCACAACTCACGCTGCCCAGCGGCGAGATCCGTCGGGTGCCCGCGGCATGCCGGGCGACAATCGGCGCGGTGAGCAACCCCGACCATGAGGGCATCGTGCTGGGTAAAGCAGGCCGCAAGCGTTGGCTGGGCAGACGGCCCCACGTCCGCGGTACCGCGATGAACCCCATCGATCACCCCCATGGTGGTGGTGAGGGGCGATCGAAGGGTGGTCGTCACCCATGCAGCCCCACTGGAAAGCTGGCCAAGGGCGGTTACACGCGGAAACGAGGCAAGCCTTCCAACAAGGCAATTGTTCGGCGGCGGCGGTCCGTGCGATACGGGCAGTTGCCGATTCGCTGACGCAGGGTTAATCCATTGGACGAAAGACAAACCTCGACGTGACGGCAAAAGAATATGGGACGGTCACTTAAAAAAGGTCCATACGTCGATGCGAAGCTCGCCGCGAAGGTCGAAAAACTGAATGCGGCGGGCAAGAAGGAACCTATCAAGACCTGGGCAAGAGCCTGCACGATCATTCCCGAGTTCGTCGGCCATACGTTTCTGGTTCACAACGGTAAGACGCACGTCAAGGTGTTTGTGACCGAGGATATGGTGGGACATCGGCTGGGTGAGTTCGCCCCCACCCGAATCTTCCGCGGTCATGGTGGACGTGGCAAGAAATGATCGGGGTTGCGGGGAAGCCGTGCAAGGCTCACCGGGCTGTGAGGTGCGACAATGCAAATGCAAGCGAGATACATTCCGTCGGAATATCGGGCGCTTTATCGATATGCGCGGATCAGTCCCCGCAAGGCGCGGCTGGTGGTGGATGTGGTCCGCAATAAGCAAGTCGATGAGGCGCTGGCCATTTTAAGCACGATGCCGCACCGTGCGGCACGGATGGTGGAAAAGGTCATCGCAAGTGCTCTGGCGAACGCAATCGATCAGCAGGAGCCCGATCCGAAGAAACTCCACGTGGTGAAAATTTGGGTGGACGAAGGCCCGCGTTTGAAGCGGCTCCGTCCAATTTCACGGGGAATGGCGACGATCATTCAGCGGCGCATGTGTCACATCGGTGTGCACCTCGGTTATCCAGAGCGTGGCTGAACAAGTGGAAAAACGATAGCGGACTGCAAGGCCGGATGTTCGACTAAATGCACGACGAATAACCGGAGCGTTGGGGAAAAAAGTTTATGGGTCAAAAGGTAAACCCGATCGGCTTTCGAACAGGTATCTTCCTTGACTGGAAGAGCCGGTGGATCGCCCCCAAGCGAGAGTTTGCGGATCTTTTGCTGGAGGACTACAAGATCCGACAGTATATCCTCAACCGGCGGGAGCCCTCCCCCGAGCGAGGCGGTCGGGGCGAACGCCGAGCGTACCCGATGATCTCTAAAATCGAGATCGAGCGGACGCGGGATGAGGTTCGGGTGATCATCTTCACGGCTCGGCCAGGGGTGTTGATTGGCGCGAAGGGCGGCCGGATCGAGCAACTCCAGCAGGAGCTTCAGGAGTTGACCGGGCGGCGGATCAACCTCACGATCGAGGAGATCACACGGCCGGAGTTGGTCGCACAACTGGTGGCTGAATCCATCGCCGAGGAGCTGGAACGTCGGGTGAGTTTCCGCAGGGCCATGAAAAAGGCGATGGACGCAGCCATGGCCCAGGGGGCGAAAGGAATCAAGGTGCAGCTTTCCCGACGGATGGGCGGTGCTGAAATGTCCCGTCGGGAGAAGCAGATTATGGGTTCGGTGCCGCTCTCCACGCTCCGGGCAAATATCGACTACGGTTTCGCCGAGGCCACCATCCCGCAGGGCCAGATCGGCGTTCAGGTGTGGATATATTTGGGCATGTTTAGCGAGGACGACAGCCATGGCCTTGATGCCAAAACGGGTCAAACATCGAAAAAGTCAAAGAGGGCGTATAAGGGGTAAGGCCACTCGCGGAAACCGTGTGGTCTTCGGCGAGTACGGATTGCAGGCGGTTCAGGGTGGCTGGATTCCCGCGGCCACGATTGAGGCCGGACGTATTGCAGCCCAGCAGTATTTGCGGGCGGGGGGGCGGCTGTACATCCGCATCTTCCCCCACAAGCCCATCACGTCTATCCCGCTGGAAACCCGTATGGGAAAAGGGAAGGGGGAGCCGGAGTACTGGGCGGCCGTGGTGAAGCCCGGCACGATTTTGTTCGAGCTGGGCGGCGTCTCGGAAGACGCGGCACGTCTGTGCTTCGCGCGGTTGGCCCACAAAATGCCGGTGAAGGTGCGATTCGTCCGTCGGCAGATGATGTGATGGATCGATTGGGCGTGATCATCGAGGCCGCAGGTGGTTGGTGAAAAGCACGAAATAGGATGAAGACACCATGAAGGCGCGAGAGTTGCGCGAAATGAGTACCGAACAACTGGAGGCCCTCCTCCGAGAAACCTCGGAGGCGCTGTTCAGGCTCAGAATCCAAAAGCAGACCGAGCGCCTGGCGTCTCCGATGGAGCCCCGCATGAAACGCCGTCTCATTGCCAGGATCAAAACCATTCTCAATGAGCGCGCCCGGGCGGAGGCGCAGAAGCAGGGGGCTTGAAAAGGCAAGAGGACGTTGGTTTGTGCAAATGTGGGAGAGCAACTAAAACAGGCACTGCATTCGGAAACAGCATGGCGTAGACGAGAAGGTTGAAAGCAATATGCCGAGACGACGCGAGATCGGAATCGTTACAAAAGCCAATGTCCCGAAGATGAGGCGGGTGGAGATCATCCGTCTCGTCCAGCACCCACGTTACAAAAAGTATATCAAGCACCGCACGATTTGCTACGTACACGATGAGAACGACGAGTCTCGGGTGGGAGACCAGGTGGAAATTATGGAGTCCCGTCCGCTGTCCCGTCTGAAGCGGTGGCGGCTGGTGCGGGTGGTGGCTCGGGGGCGGGCGGAATCGATCGAAAAGCGGAAAGAGGTCGAGGTCGAGCTCCAGGCGGTGAGCAGGGGAGAGACAGGGGAAAACGAAGCTCAGGCCGGCGAAGCTTCCCAGCCGCCCAGCGGGTGACGTGGATATAGGAAAAAAGGTGAAGGTGGCTGGGAAACCGTCAGGGGCGAGTACGAAGAACAGAAACGTGCGACCTACGGGGATTCAACTGGCAGGGAACGCGACGAGAGGTTCAGGCCATGATTCAGATGCAAACCCGGCTCGATGTAGCCGATAACACGGGCGTCAAGGAGTTAATGTGCATCAAAGTCCTGGGAGGAAGCCGGCGTCGCTATGCGACGTTAGGTGACATCGTGGTGTGCAGTGTGAAGGGGGTGATTCCCGGCAGCACGTTCCAGAAAGGGGCGGTGGTGCGGGCCGTGATTGTTCGCACCCGAAAGCCGAAACGCCGTCCCGACGGGAGCTATGTGCGGTTCGACAGCAATGCCGCGGTGATCGTCGATAATGAAGGAAATCCGAGGGGGACACGTATTTTCGGGGCGGTAGCAAGGGAACTGCGGGAAAAGAACTTCATGAAGATCGTGAGCCTCGCGGCCGAGGTGGTGTGATGCGAATCCGAGTCGATGACATCGTCGAAGTGATTTCCGGAGACGATAAGGGCGTTCGCGGTCGCGTCCTCCGCGTGGACCGCAAAGAGGGTCGCGTGGTGGTCGAAGGCGTGAACGTGGTCCTCAAGCACGTTCGCCCGTCGCGACAGGCCCGGCAGGGTGGTCGTCTTTCGAAGGAACGACCGATCCAGATGTCCAATGTGATGCTGGTATGCCCGTCGTGCGATCGGGCGACGCGGGTGGGGGCTCGATTTCTGCCGGATGGGTCCAAGGTCCGGTATTGCAAAAAGTGCAACGCGAACATTGGGGTTATCTCGCCCCCACGGAAGCGTGTGACGCAAAAGGCTTGAAACGAGAGATTGATGGACTATGGAACCGCGGTTGCTGGAAAAATATCGGAAAGAGGTCATACCGGCCCTCCAGAAAAAGCTGGGCCGGAAGAATATCCTCTCGCTTCCCCGCCTCGAAAAGATCGTGATCAACATGGGGGTGGGAGAGGCTAAGAAGGAAAAGAAGTACCTCGATGAGGCCGTGGATGCACTCACCCAGATTGCCGGTCAAAAGGCCGTCGTCACCCGTGCCAAGAAATCCGTGGCCGGCTTTCAGGTTCGCCAGGGAATGGCCATCGGGTGCAAGGTAACCCTGCGTGGGCGGAGGATGTATGAGTTCCTCGATCGGCTCATTTCTATCGCCCTACCGCGGGTTCGCGACTTCCGGGGGCTCAATCCACGCTCGTTTGACGGGCGGGGGAATTATACCCTTGGGTTGAGCGAGCAAATGGTTTTTCCGGAATTGAATCCGGATAAGTATTCCCGAACCCAGGGGATGGACATTTGCATCGTGACCACAGCGAAAAATGATGATGAAGCGCGAGAGTTGCTTCGCCTTCTGGGGATGCCGTTCAGAAGCGAGTAACTGGATTTGCCAGGCGTAACAGGACTTAACCGATGGCGAGTAAATCCAAAATTGCAAAATTCCACAAAAAGCCCAAATTCAGCACGCGGTTTCGGAACCGGTGCCGGATTTGCGGAAGACCTCGTGGCTTCTATCGCCGATTCGGCCTGTGCCGGATTTGTATCCGCAAGCTGGCCGATCAGGGGATGATTCCTGGTTTGATGAAGGCGAGCTGGTAAAGGGATAAACGTGCCTATGATGACCGACCCAATCGCCGATATGCTGACCCGGATTCGTAATGCGATCCGCGTGGAGCGGCCCCATGTCGATGTGCCGGCGTCCCGGCTTAAGCGCGGACTCGCTGACGTGTTGAAACGAGAAGGGTACATCTGGGACTGGGAAGAAATTCCGGGACAGCCCCGTGCCACGTTGCGGTTGTATCTGAAGTACGGTCCGAACGGCGAACAGGTCATTCGTCACATACGTCGGATCAGCAAACCTGGGCGGAGGATTTACAGCCGGGCGGCCGACCTGAAGCCCGTGCTCAACGGATTGGGAATTTTCATTCTCAGCACCAGTCGCGGGATCCTTAGCGACCGGGAGGCCCGGACGCGGAATGTCGGGGGCGAGATCCTGTGCGAAGTGTGGTGAGAGATACCACGGCCGACGGCCACGCGAATTCAAAGGCGAGGATGAGTGAGCTGCCATGTCGCGAATAGGAAAACGTCCGGTACCGATTCCTCAAGGCGTTAAAGTAACCGTGGAGGGACGGCTCATCACGGTGGAGGGGCCCAAGGGGCGACTCCAGTGGGAGCATCGTCCGGAAGTCCAGGTCACTGTGCAGCAACAGCCGCATCAGGTTGTGGTGCAGCGGGTGCAGGAGACACGGCTGGCCCGGGCATTGCATGGGCTGACTCGGGCCCTGATCAATAACATGATTGTTGGCGTAACCCAGGGCTACGAAAAGCGCCTGGAGATCGTAGGCGTCGGTTACCTCGCGGCGGTGCAGGGGCGGACGCTGCAGCTTCGCGTGGGATACGCAAACGAGCTGCAGGTGCCGATTCCCGACGGGCTCGAAGTGACCTGCCCCGATCAGCAGCACATCGTGATTCGGGGAATTGATAATCAGAAAGTCGGCAACTTCGCGGCATCAGTCCGTGCTTTGCGCAAGCCCGATCCTTACAAAGGCAAAGGCATTCGGTATCAGGGCGAGCACATCCGCATGAAGGAAGGAAAGGTGTCGGCGAAGTAGTGTTTGAACCGCGGCAGGTTGTCAGAGTCTGCTGGCACGATCAGTGTGATGAGCTTGTAGGAAGCAGGCGGTCCGAGAACAGAAAACACAGCATAAGAGAGAGTGAGCCGTGAGTCAGCTTAAACGTTTGCAGCGTCGACGGTTGCGGCGAATGTATCGGGTGCGTAATAAACTCAAGAGGGTCTCCACGCGACCCCGATTGAGCGTGTTCCGCAGCCATAAACATATTTACGCCCAGATTATCGACGATACCCAGGGGCGGACCCTGGCGGCGGCCAGCACGGTGGAAAAGGACATCCGCGACATGGTGGGCGGATATGGTGGCAACATCCAGGCGGCCACCGTGGTGGGACGCATCATCGCTGAACGGGCCCTGGCCGCGGGTATTCGCCAGGTCGTGTTCGATCGCGGACCGTATAAGTATCATGGTCGGGTGGCGGCCCTGGCGGATGCTGCCCGCGATGCTGGGCTGGATATCGGGCCCAAGAAGGAGGTTCAGGCGGCTTCTGTACAGGAAGAAACTGACAAGAAAGGCCAGAAGACAAAAGGTGGCGGCAAGGCCGAAGCCACCAATAAAGGCAAAGGTGGGGAGAAAAACAAATCCTGATTGTGGATACAGAGAAGTAAGGGTCACTCATGGCAACAGACCTTGAACCGATCCGTGGCCAACTGATCGAAAAAGTCCTCAGCGTCCGCCGGTGCGCGGCCGTCGTTAAGGGGGGACGCCGGTTCAGCTTTACCGCGCTGGTGGTCGTTGGTGACGGCATGGGCAAAGTAGGCTGGGGGTACGGAAAAGCGAATGAGGTCCCACCGGCCGTTGCCAAGGCGATCAAAGACGGAATGCGGCGGATGAAGCCGGTTACCGTTATCGACGGCACGATTCCCCACAAGGTGTGGGGAGAATTCGGAGCCGCCAAGGTCGTGCTCATCCCGGCAGGACCGGGAACGGGCGTCATTGCGGGTGCGGCAGTGCGGGCGGTCTGCGAGGCGGCCGGGATCAAAAACATCCTGACCAAAAGCTACGGAAATACCAACCCCATCAACCTGGTGAAAGCCACGATGAACGCCCTCGAACAGTTGCGATCGAGGGCTGAGGTTGAACGATTGAGAGGGACATCACTGGCATGAATATTGATCAGGTCAACCGAGGTATCGTAAAACATAAAGCGCGAAAGAGAGTCGGCCGGGGACCCAGCTCGGGACACGGCAAGACCTGCGGTCGTGGGCATAAGGGTGCACGGTCCCGGAGTGGTTGGCGTCAGAAGGCCGGCTTTGAAGGCGGTCAGATGCCCCTTATCCGTCGCGTGCCCAAGCGGGGCTTCAATAACGCGCGATTCGCACCCCGGATTGCCGAGGTCAATGTGGAGGTCCTCGAGAAGCTGTTTGCCGATGGGAGCGAGGTGAACCCCGAGGTCCTCAAGGAGCGGGGGGTGATCAAAGGGGCGTTTGACGAGTTGAAGATTCTCGGCGATGGCGAGCTCACCAAGAAGCTCGTCGTTGCAGCCCATCGGTTCAGCCGCTCGGCGAAAGAAAAGATTGAAAAGGCCGGTGGTCAGGCGGTGGTTCTGCCGGGTAAAACACCCGTGGAGGAAAAAAAGAAACAGAAGAAGGCGGCCACGACCTGATGACGCGGTGAAAATGGATTAGCTGGCAGTGCCTGACACGGGACGGTCCGGTGTATGTGGGAAAAAATTCGCATTATCTTCACGATCCGTGAACTTCGTCAGAAGATCCTGCTAACGCTTCTCCTTCTGGCGATTTACCGTATCGGTGAGCAAATTCCCGTGCCGGGCGTCAATACCGAGCGGATGACAGCCATTTTCCGCAGCGAGGCCGCCGGTGGGTTCCGCGACCTCCTGGATCAGATCACCGTGTTCGCGGCCAGCCGCCTGGACCAGGCCACCATCTTCGGCCTGGGAATCATGCCCTATATCTCGGCATCGATCATCTTCCAGCTTCTCGCCAGTGTTTATCCGCCCCTCGAAAAGCTGAAGAAGGAGGGGCCGGCGGGCTATAAGAAGATCAACGAGTACACGCGCTACGCCACTGTGGGAATTTGCATCATCCAGAGCTGGATGTATGTGGCCTGGCTAAGCGCCCAGGGATTCGTGCGCCCGGAGTATACCTACGGCGAAGGACAGGGCGTTTACTTCTCCTGGTTCCTCATGGCCGTCATTACGATGACGGCGGGGACCACCTTCCTTATGTGGCTGGGGGAGCAGATCGATGAGTACGGCGTGGGTAATGGGATTAGCCTCCTTATCATGGCGGGAATTTTGGCCCGGATGATCCCGGCCTTGTATCAGGAGCTGCGGCCAGTTTTCGACGAGGGGCTTGAGCTAAGCAGCACTGGCGGCAAACTCGGGTTCGACACCCTGGCTGTGCTGTTTGTCCTCTTCGTCTCGGTTGTGGCGGGAGTCGTCTATATGACCCGCGCGCAGCGGCGGATCCTCACGCAGAGTGCGAAGCACGTACGAGGTCGCCGTGTGTACGGGGGAGCTCGCGATTATCTGCCGCTCCTTGTCAATCAGGCGGGTGTGATGCCGATCATCTTTGCCAGCAGTCTCCTGCTGTTCCCACTGACGTTTTTCCAGACGCTTGCCCATTGGTATCCCGGATCGGCGTGGATCGCCGCCCTCGCCAATGTCTTCCACCGTGGGGACGGTTTCTGGTACAACGCGATGTACATCGGGTTGATTTACTTCTTCTGCTACTTCTGGACTGCGATCACTTTCAACCCCAATGAGATTGCCGAGCAGCTCAAGGACAACGGAAGCATTATCATGGGCTATCGGCCGGGGCGTCGCACTGCGGAATATCTTGAAAAGGTGATGGTGCGAATCACCTATGTGGGGGCGGGCTTTCTCGCGGCGGTGGCGATTATCCCGACGATCGTCGCGGACTGGCTGGGAGTCAACTATCAGATCGCTCAGTTCTACGGCGGCACGAGCCTTCTCATCGCGGTGAGCGTCGCCTTCGATCTGGTGCAGAAAATCGATAGCCACATCGTGATGAGAAACTACAAGGGCTTGCTAGAGTAACGTGGGCTTCGTTCGGTACATTCCCCGGTGAGGTTAAAGGTGGGGCGGATGAGTCGTTTCGTTTCGGCTTCGGGCGAGGGTACAGAGGATGAGGATCGTATTCATTGGGCCTCCGGGAGCGGGAAAAGGAACCCAGGCGCAGAAAATTGTCGAACGGTACATGATCGCGCATTTGTCCACGGGTGACATGCTCCGTGCGGCCCGGGACGCTAAGACGCCCCTCGGGCTGAAGGCCGACGAGTTTATGTCACGGGGGGAATTGGTCCCCGACGACATCATCATTGACCTGATTCGGGAGCGTCTGCAATCACCGGACTGCCGCCGCGGTTATTTACTGGATGGGTTTCCCCGGACGATCGCGCAGGCGGAGGCGCTTGACGCGATGCTGGCCTCCCAGAATACCCCGCTTGACGTGGTGCTGGAATTGCAGGTTCCGGAGGATGAGTTATTCAGGCGTTTGGCCGGACGAGGTCGGGCGGACGATAAACCGGAAGTCATTCGCCAGCGACTCGTGGCATATCGAACGCAGACAGAGCCCCTGCTGGATTACTACCGCCGAAAAAACTTGCTCCGCAGCGTCGATGGGGTGGGGACGGTGGATGAGATTTTCGAGCGTATTCGTGCCATCCTCGACGAGTTTGCCGGGGCGTAATGGGCCGCAGGTCGGCGGGAGGGGCCTCCGAAGAGACCAGGGAGTCTACGAGGTGTGATCAATTTGCGCTCGCGAAGCGAAATCCTAAAAATGCGGAAGGCGGGGCTGGTCGTATGGAAGGCCCTCCAGCTTGTGAAGGCACTCGTGCGGCCCGGCGTAAAGACGAAAGACATTGACCAGGCCGTCGAAGAGTTTTACCGGAAGTGCAAAGCGGAGTCGCTGTTTAAAGGATATCCGGGCAAGACACTGTCCCCCGCCGTAACGTGTATCTCGGTGAACGACGAGGTTGTTCATGGAATTCCTGGGGAGCGGGTCATCGCGGAGGGGGATATCGTCAGCGTTGATACGGGATGCCGGGTCGATGGTTGGTGCGGAGATGCCGCGGTGACAATTCCCGTCGGGAATGTGGCGCCGCAGGTGGCCAGACTGGTGGATGTGACCAAGCGGACCCTGGATCTGGCCATCGAACTGGCGGGGAAGAAGACCTACTGGAGCGAGGTGGCGGCCGCCATGCAGGACTACGTGCGGAGCCACGGCTTCAGCGTGGTCGAGGCCTTTGTCGGGCACGGAATCGGGCGGCAAATGCACGAAGAGCCCCAGGTGCCCAATTTTGTCAACGAATTTTTCCTCCGCCGGGGGGATTTTCGTCTCCAACCAGGGTTGGTGATCGCCATCGAGCCGATGGTCAATTTGGGCACCAAAAAGGTGAGACTGAGCCGTGATTACTGGACCCAACTAACGGCAGATGGAAAGCCGAGCGCCCATTTCGAGCATACCGTTGCAATCACCGAAGAAGGGCCATACGTCCTGACGGGGCCACTCGGTCCGATGGACGAGCAAATGGGGTTTGATCCTGAAAAGGAGGGGTGTCTGGCCCTTCTGGAAATCGAAAAACAATCTTCATGATGCCCTGCACCCGAGGGCCATTGTGGGGTGGGGACGCTTGAGCATTCTCACCTAAGAGCGTTATACTTGAATTTTTGCCTACTCCGAAGGACTGTTACGGGGGATAATCGGCAATGAAAGTGCGAGCAAGTGTCAAACGGCTGTGCGGTAACTGTAAGGTGGTCCGACGAAAGGGCCGCCTGTACATCATTTGCTCCAACCCACGGCACAAGCAGCGGCAGGGTTAGGAGGCAGGGACCGCGCAGGCACTTAAGGTGATAAAAAATAGCCGGAATATAACTAAGAGGACGGCGGAGTTCAGAAATGCCAAGAATTTTGGGTGTTGATATTCCCGGGAATAAGCCAATCGTCATCGCGCTGCGGTACATCTACGGCGTTGGTCCCGCCATTGCCAAGGAGTTGTGCTATAAGGCAGGGATCGACCCACACATCCGCGCGAATCAACTGCGGGAGGATGAACTGGCCCGGCTGGCGACGCTCCTGGATAAAGACTACGTCGTTGAGGGTCAGCTTCGGCGACAAATAGCCCAGAACATCAACCGGTTGAAGGAAATTAACTGCTATCGGGGGATTCGGCATCGTCGTGGTCTGCCGGTCCGGGGACAGCGGACGCGGACGAATGCCCGGACGCGGAAAGGTCCGCGGAAGACGGTCGCCGGAAAGAAAGGCGTCAAGGACCTGCGGTGATCAGCCAGGCGTGCCCTTTGTGGCATGCCAGGATGGTGAGTCAGGTATCATCGCGGCGATTTTGTACGCTGTTTGAGTAGTTTGAGTTTTCCCAGGGGTTTGTTGTTGGGCAGGTTGTTGGAGACAAGGTCAAGGTGTTCTAGAGCGTTAGAAGCTCTTTTGGAGGAGAGGTCAGGTCGTGCCGAAGGCAACGGGTAAACGGAAAAAGGTTCGACGTCACGTCACGCAGGCCATTGTGCACATCAAGACGACTTTCAACAACACAATGGTCACGGTGACGGATCTGAAGGGAGAAACGCTGTGCTGGGCAAGCGCGGGTACCTGCGGCTTCAAGGGAAGCCGTAAAAGCACTCCTTATGCTGGCCAGATGGCGGCGCAGCAGGCCGCCGAGAAGGCCATCAAAATGGGGGTCAAAGAAGTAGAGGTCAAAGTGAAGGGCCCCGGCGCTGGCCGCGAGAGCGCGATCACCGCTCTTCAGACGGCGGGGCTGATCATCAAGTCGATCGAGGATGTGACCCCGCTGCCGCACAACGGTTGTCGGCCGAAAAAGCGGCGTCGCGTTTGATGAGCAAAGGCGTGAAGATGGCTCGTTCGCATCGGCGTGGTCCGACGCAGAGAGTCGAAGTGGTTGAACTTTGAAAGTATCAAGATAATTCTCGCAAGGCGATACGACTGAAAGGCTGATTGGAAGGACGTGTAGCAAAATGGCTCGATATACGGGACCAGTGTGTCGCTTGTGCCGCCGCGAGGGCATGAAGTTGTTTCTGAAAGGAACGCGGTGCGACACCGACAAATGCGCTTTTGAACGGCACAAGGCTACTCCTGGTATGCAGGGGGTTTTGCGGAGTAAGCCTACCGACTACGCGCTGCACCTGCGGGAAAAACAGAAGCTCAAGAGGTACTACGGGGTCCTCGAGCGGCAGTTTCGCCGGTATTTCCAGATGGCCACCCGTTCGCCCACCAACACGGGTGAGGTGCTCCTGTCACTTCTGGAAAGACGGCTGGATAACATTGTCTACCGACTGGGCTTTGGACTGTCGCGGGCACAAGCCCGGCAAATCGTGCGTCACGGTCACATTCTGGTGAACGGCCGGAGGGTCGATATTCCGAGTTATTTGGTGAATCCGGGTGACGTCATTACGGTCAAGAATCGGCCGCGGAGTCTCGAACTTGTCAAGCGCAATTTGGAGGAGCGGCAGCCGAACGTGCCGGATTTCCTGAACCTCATTCCCGGCCAGATCCCGGAAGGGCATGTGCTCCGTAACCCAACCCTGGAAGATGTTTCCATTCCGGTGCAGCCGCAGTTGGTGATCGAGTTCTGCTCTCGGTGAGGGGGAAGCCGGTAAACCGATATTGGGATCTCAAACTGGAGGCGTTGTATGCGTGTACGCTGGCGCGGGCTCGAGCTACCGAGTCAGGTCATTTGCGATAAGAGCACCCTTACGGATCGGTACGGCAAATTCATCGCCGAACCGTTCGAGAGGGGGTTTGGTACCACAATTGGCAACAGCCTGCGACGGATTCTGCTGTCCAGTCTGGAAGGGAGTGCCGTAACGCGCGTGAAGATTCAGGGCGCGCTCCACGAGATAACTTCGTTGCCGGGTGTGGTCGAGGATGTCACTGATATCATCCTGAACGTGAAGTCGTTGGTGGTTCGCAATCACAGCTCTCAGCCGCGGATTTTGCGAATCAACAGGCACACCCGAGGTGTCGTCACCGCAGCGGACATTGAGCCGGACGACCAGGTCACGATCGTGAATAAGGATCATGTGATTGCGACGCTGACCGACGACGTGCCGTTTGTGATGGAAATGACAGTGGAAAACGGCCGCGGCTATGTTCCCGCCAGCGAGCACACGCCACAGATTTCGGAGATTGGCGTGATCCCGGTGGATGCGATGTTCAGCCCGGTCGTGAAGGTTCGTTACGAAGTGGAAGAGACCCGCGTCGGCCAGAAAACAAACTACGACAAGCTGACGCTGGAAATCTGGACCGACGGGTCGATCACGCCGGAGATGGCGCTGGTGGAAGCGGCGAAGATTCTCCGCAAGCATCTCAACCCGTTTGTGCAGTATAACGAGCTCGGACCGAAGGTATTTACGGATGGGCGCAGTGTGGCCGGATTGGAACCCAGTCAGGATGCCAAGCTGGGGATGCCAATCACGGATCTCAAGCTGTCGTCGCGCACGCTGAATGCTCTGGAGCTTGCGAATATCCGGACGGTACGCGATCTGGTGTCTCACACGGAAGAGCAACTCCTGGATTTGCGGAATTTCGGTGAGACGGCTCTAGCGGAGGTCAAGGAGAAGCTGGCGGCTTTGGGATTGCGACTGGGCATGCGGTCGCCGGCGACCTCGGGAGGAGCAGTCTAAACGCAGCCATTGGCTAGAAATGAATGTAGGGAATACGGTTAGCTGCCATGCGACATAGAAAACGTGGTCGATATTTAGGACGTAGCCCGAGTCATCGACGTGCTTTGCTGCGCAACCTGGCATCGGCGTTGTTCCTCACGGAAGGCGAGTTCATCTTCGAGGAGGAAGAGCCGTACGTGAGAGGGCGAATCGTCACAACACTGGCGAAGGCGAAGGAGGTTCGCCCGCTCGTCGAAAAGTGCATTACGATAGCCAAGCGAGTGTTGCCGTTGCTCGAGGAAGCCAAGCGGCTGGAACCGACGGCGCCGCGGAACTCAGAGGCCTGGCGGGCGTGGCGGCAGAGCGAGGCCTGGTACGAATGGAATCGCAAAATGGCGCCGGTCGTGGCCGCACGGCGGCGGGTGCTCCGCCTTCTCGGTAATAATAAGGAGGCGATGCGGATCGTGTTTGAACGTGTCGCGCCGCGGTTTATTGATCGGCCGGGCGGATATACGCGGATCGTGCGGCTGGCCAAGCGGCGTGTGGGCGACGCGGGAATTCGGGCGATTCTGGAGTTTGTGGGGCGAAACGATCGGGTGAAGCGCCGGCGGACGATCAAACCGGAATTTGAGTCCGAGCCGGTGCGTGAAACGCCACCCTCACCTCCGGCAACGCAGGCACTGGAAGCCTCACAGGCATCCAGTCAACCGACCGAGCAATCCGCTGGGGAACAAACAAACACTTGAGCGCAAGAACTTCGGACCTGGCACGATTGGGGCCTAAATTAAGAAGCATCGGACGAAATTCGCGATCGAAATGCCGGCGGAGTCAGGAGGCAATTGGCTCCGCCGTTTTTGCTGGGCGCTGCTCGGAAAAATAGGTAAAGCGAAAAGTCTGCGTTCACTAGGTTGCCTAAGGGCGGGCATATTCTGGATGAATTGTCTCTAATGTCGCTCCCGACGTAACCAACGGGCGTTGGACTTAGAGGGATAGAGTTTTCTGCACCTTATCGAAAATGGTTGTCTTTTCTATTTTGTTGTGCAGGATCCGTGTTTTTCGTAAAAACCGCGGGCGCTTTCTCCGATGATTCAAAAAGGACGTTTAGGCGTGTGTTGACGGTCTACTGGTGCTCCCATCGGGGTGAATAAACATTACCGAGACCGGCATCACCCTCTTGGGCAAACTTCGGTACCTAATCGTGGAGAGTCAAGGATGACTAAAAAATCCCTTTTTGGCAAACTGGCAGCCGCGTGCCTGTGTTTTGGACTGGGCGCAGGCAGCCTGCAGGCCCAAGTCTATCCAACGAGCTGGTCGGGACAGAATGGAGCGGCCGGCGTCCCGGGCTGCAGCACGTGCAGCAGCTACGACGGTGGCGGATTTCTCTCCGATTTCTTCTACTGCGATCCATGCCGGCCCACCGACCCGTGGAAACTGCCCACACCGGGTTTTCTCGAACGGTGGGGTTTTGAGTTCGGAGGCTGGGTGGGCGCGGGCATCAGTGTCGTCGCCAATAATCCCGCCGACAATTACAACGGTGTGGTCACGTTCAACGACCGGGACCAGGAGTTCCAGATGAACCAGCTCAACCTTTATCTGGAACGGCGTATCAACAACGGTGGTTGCGGCTGGGATTGGGGTGGCCGTGTGGACGTCCTCTATGGGACGGATGCTCGGTTCACCCAGGCGATTGATGGGTTGGAATCCGACTGGAACCAGACGGAACGTTTCTATCAGGTGGCTCTGCCGCAATTCTATTTCGACGTGGCCTACAATAGCTGGACGCTGAGAGGCGGTCACTTCTATTCGCCGGTGGGCTATGAGGCGGTTCCTGTTACGCAAAACTTTTTCTATTCGCACAGTTATTCCCACCAGTACGGGCAGCCCTTCACGCATACGGGGCTTTTGCTCAGCCGGTCGTTCAATCGGCTGGTGGTCACGGCAGGGCTCCAGCGGGGTAATGATCAGTTCGACGATACCGATGGTCGGAACGCGATCGGGTTCTTAGGTGCAGTCCGCTGGACGAGCGAGGATGATCGCTTTGGGATCGGCTTCGGTATTTCCGCGGATGAACAGGGCATCGATCGGCCCATCACGATCTACAGCCTGGTCGGGACGTGGAACGTAACCTCGCGACTCCAGTGGGTGATTGAGCATACCTTTGGTGAGTCCGAAGATCCGCAAACCGGGAAAAGCCAGTGGTACGGTGTCACCAACTACCTGTACTACAAGTTCAATCCCTGCTGGCAGACGGGCCTGCGGGTCGAATGGTTCCGCGACGAGGACGGTGTCCGGGTAGCGGGCATTGGGGATGGAAATCGCGCGACCGGGCCGTTCCCGGGTGACTTCTATGAAATCAGCTACGGTTTCAACTGGTCGCCGCACCCCAATCTTCGCGTGCGTCCGGAAGTCCGCTGGGACTGGTTTGACGCCAACCGCCCAGTCTCTGTCCTCCCCTACGACGCAGGCGACCGCGACAACCAATTCCTGCTTGGTTGCGACTTTATCGTGACCTTCTGACAGGTGATCATTCAGACGAGTCAGCCCACCTGGACGCCGGCTCAATGAGCCGGCGTCTCTCTTTTATGGTCACTCACTTTTGTAGTGACATGAGACGTTCAATCGCGGCAGCGATTTGCGCACGCCGTTGATAGATGGGATCGGGAGTCCGCGTGAAGGTCGTCATGTCTCGGGTGATCTGTGGGGGGACTTCCAGCAATTGCGCGAAGTTATCTCGCTCCTCCGGGGATAATTGGTTGCCATATCTGGTAAGCAAATCTGCCAGCAGCCAGAGCATTTCATAGTCTTCGATGCCTTCGCGGAGCATTTCCCAGCGAATACTGGAGGCCGGTGGCGAAAGCACCGGATGGCTCGTTTTCCCGGGCACCGAGGCTTCTGGAGGCGGATAGATGAAGCGGCCATCGCCATTTCCCCAATGCCGTTTCACCCCTTTAGGGGTCGAATAACCCGAGACATATGACATCGGATCGTCGTACGGATCCTGAAAGCCGTCCGGAAAGGCAGCGGAGGAAGTCCAGTAATTGGTGGCCCAAACGAGAATTCCAGAAATTCGCCGTTGCCAGGTTTGCCAGAGCCACACCCGCAGTTCAGTTGCGGGATGGTCAATGAACAGGGTGCAATACGGGGCTTTTGGGCCGGTGCATATGTACCACCAGAATCTCTCGCCCAATTGCCGACGTTCTTCAGCAACTTTGTGGTCGTAATTGGGGCTAATGGGGCACCAGATGTCCACATAACCATAAAGCGGCTCCACCGGTTCCTCGGTGAGCATCCTGGCCAGGCCGGGGGCGTATTTCTTCAATCGCGCCATCCCGGCTTTGACGAACTCGTAATCCTTGGGCTCTGGCTCATCGAACCAGTAAACATACGCCATGTGAAGCCACCCTTTCTCGCGGAGATGCTCTTCAATCTGCCGAACTTGGCTACTGAAGAGTGCCTGGTATTGCGGAGTGCTTTCCGCGAAACCGCCCAGGGAAGGTTCCACGCGGGAGTGGAACGTGCCTCCACCCATCCCCTGAATTTGGACCATGAAATTTGTGAAATGGTACCGCCGGATGGCTTCTTCCATAGCGTTGTCGAACCTCGAAAAATCGACCACAGCTCGCGGAGGTTCCGCTTTGGGGTCGAATGTCACGCGGTACGGATCGAGGGGAGTGGGATTGTAGGGGCTAATTCGGTGGTCTGCAAAGCTTTGGAAGTACAGGTCGAGCACACGCCGGCGATCTTCCTCGCTTTGCACATTGTGATACCGAAAGGCCTGCCAGCAGTCGAATCCGAACGCCGTTTCAAGGTGATTCCGCTCAGGCAGGGCGAAATTCCAGACCTTGAGCTGAAGCGGTACCACGGCCTGCCATCCCGTGCCGGTCAGCCGAATTTCCCCGTGGTATTCCCCCGCTTCGGCGTTTCGGGGTACGCGAATCGTGACCCACAATGGCTGGTTCATTCCGGCAGAAAGGGATAGCGGATACTGGATCGGGGGGAGAGCGTCCGGCCACCAATCGACGACGCCCGTCTGGTCCGTGGGCGTGTGCACAAAATGGTAGAAGACGCGATGGACAGTGACGTTCCCCGCATCAATGGAATAACCTTTTGGCCCCTGAAGATTGCTGACCTCCACACGTTCCAGTGTGGTGCCATCCTCCGGACGAAGAACCAGTTGGACGGATTCATGATCGCCTTTGGCGGCCATCACGGTGATGCCCGACGAACCACCTGCATCCTTGGGGGCCGGTCGCTTCCGAGCGATCTTCCAATCTGCCTCGCACCACCATAGGACGACAGGGCCGGCCTTCGCCAGGTAGTTTCCATAATCCGCGCGGTGATACTCGTGAACGGCCAGCGGGATCTCCAGCACTCCCAGCGCTCGGCCGTGCTGCTGAATTGTCAGGAAGGCTCTGTACACTCCGGGAGTTGTTACGGGGATGGCAAAGCCCAGCGTATGCGAGCCGCTCACCCGACCAGGTTCGAGCACTTGGTCCTGGAGGATCGCCGTGCCGTCCGGAGCGTTCACCGATACGCGAAAATCATAGCTTGACTCGGAAGGCGAAGATATTTCAAACAGATGCTGGCCATTTTCTGAGAGGCCCAGGTAACTCAGGCCAAGAGATGACGCACCGGCCGGTAGCGAGCCCTCGGAAAGAATACCATAAATCGTTTGGCCGGTTACAGACGGTAGTTCTTTATCGAGCTCACCCTCGAATATGATACTGTCCACCTGCAGTGAGGTGTCCGAAGTGGCGCCCCGCAGCCTCAGCCACAGATCGGCGGCAGGCAAAAGTTCTCCCGGGAGAGAAACTTCCACGGCCCCCAATTTGTCTCCCCGCGCGATTTCGGTCCAGGCCTTTCCGTTCCTGCTTATGGCGACACTGAGGGCACCGCGGGTGTAATAGTTGATGTTGACCACGAGCCGTCCCCGGACGAACTGACAGCCGGGAAGATTGAAGTGATAGATGACCTCATTTTGGCCAGAAATAACCCATCGCGATGTGTTGAACCCCGCCGTTGCCCGCTCCAACACTTGATGATCGTTACTGCCGTACTGGTTGAATAACGCGTTGAAAAGATAGTGCCGGTTCTCGATTCTTTCCCCGCGGCCAAGGGTAATCGCCCCGTGTTTGCTGTAGATGGGCAGGGCCGGTCGGAGTTGTACAGCGTCGTATTGAATGGTGCCCCGCACCTCCCATTGACCGAGGCGAAACTGTGTGGTGGTCACCTGATCCGGCACACGGAAGGCCGCCTGGAATTCGCCCCATTCGGTATCAGGGAACGTCCAGTCGTGATTGACTTCCGCCGGACCGATGATCGCACAACCACCCGAAGCGCCGAGCCGACGCCCCTTCACAGTCATGACATATCGCGCGCCGGGTTGGAGGACCACCTGTGCCATCCACGCATTACTCCCCCGGCCATCCCCGGTGACTTCGAGGATGTCCTTTTCTACCCACCGTCCGCTCCCACCAGACAGACGCCATCCTACTGGTTCGGCTTCGCCCGCTCGGAAATCTCCGTTGGGAGGCAGGGAAAGCCCCACGGCTTCGTTACCAGCGGCCGGCACTGGGAAGAACATCGCCAGAAGAATGACGGCGACCCAACTCCCGTGGCGGAATGGGGTTAGAGCTTCCTTCACCCGAAGTTCAGGGCCAAGAGACTGTGAACCAAAAACGTTATCGGCACGCAGAAACTGAGGGGCCATGGCGAACTCCACTCAACAAAGAGCCGGTAATCCAGGATGAAAAACGCCCTTCCATCATCTAAACCAGAGGGGAACAAAACAAGAGGTTCCAATACCTCACACTTCCTCCGCGGACAGGGACGCGGTTGTCCATTTGGCTTGCGTCGGAGCGGATACAACCGGAGGGACCTGCTCGTCAGATCCGCTTTCCGACGTGGGGGCAAGCCTTGCGTTTCGGCGGGCACGACAAGCGTGTCCCTCCATTGTGTGGAATGGAGGGTCGGGTTCTACCGCGACCGGTGCCCCCGGCTCCATCCGGATCAACGCCAAGGTAGTGAAGGCTAAAGCCTTCACCGAAAAGCGGCGATGAATCGCCGCACTCCATGGAGTGCGGGGCTTTAGCCCCGCTTTCCGCGCGGGACTTCAGTCCCCGCCGAAAGGCAATGGATGATCAAAGGTTAAACGATGGCCCTGACGAGCAGATCCCTCCGAGAAATCGTTCGGAGGGGCACGCCTGTCGTGCCCGCTTGGCACGAAGGGCCGCTTCTCGTAACCACCTTCAAGAGTTTGCGCCGCGGCATCGCGATGCCGCGTGTGCCGGTTTTCATGCCCGGCGCGAAGGTGCGGGATCACGTAACTTTGAAAAGCGAGCTTATCTCAACTTCGCTGGGGGCTCATCCTGCACGGTGGCCACTCCGTCTTCTTCCATTTCCAGAAGAGCCTGGAGGGGAGGGAGAAGCTCCTCCGGCAGCTTGTCTTTTCCATCACCAAACATGGCCTGAATCAACTGGGATTCGTCACGGTGGGGCGGTGAATGGCCACGAGCATCCTGCTTGGGCGAAACGCTGGAGCCGCCTGACGCCTGTGCACCGGCTTGGGAAGATGGTGTTTCGGAATTATTTTTTCGATAAGCGGCCAGCCGCTCCCGAAGCCTTTCCATGGCCGGCGAAAGCTTACCCGAAGACGATGCAACCTCTCCGGAAGAAGTGGCCATCGGAGTCATTGGAGCGGCTGAACCTTGCGGAGCCTGCGTCGGCTGGTGGCTTTCCTGCCGATTTCCCATCGCTGTGCGAAGGGCGGTCAGGCCGTTTTCTTCGCCTGGTGATCGGAGATTTGCGCGTGCCGGTAGCTGGGAAACACGGGTCTCACCGCTATTTTCCTGGCGATTCTGTGTGACCGGTGGAAGGGGTTGGACGCCGGTTTGCGGTTGATTGGCGGGGGCCGCCTCCGGTTGGAAGGGTGAACCCTCAGGAGCGGACCGTCCGCGGATCGGCCCAGGATCGATCCACTGACCGCGCTCGTCCAGTTGCATGGTTCCCATCTGGAAATCGAGAATCATCCGTTGTACCTCGTAATCCACCCAGGCCCCCAGGAAGGCGTTCTCGGCATCCAGCAGAGAGGAGAGCGCCTGGACCAGGTCCCGGGCGGTATTGACACCGAATTGCGAGGTTTCGCCGGGTCGGGGTGGTGCCCGCAGGCGTTCCCGCGCCAGATCCACCTGGGCAATGGAGACCAGTACCGCCGAGCGTCGCAGCTCGAACGTGTTTTGCCCCAGCCGAATGTTCCGCAACGTATCGCGGAGACTCTGGGCGATCTGGTCCTCGAAGGCCATGTAGTCGCGGCGGGCCCGCTGGAAGTTAATCAGCGCGGTCCGATACTGGTTGCGCTCCAGCAAGCGCGTGAACGGCGCATCGAAGCGGAAACCAATTCGCAACTCGCCCGTGTTACTATTAAAACCAAAGGGATTATCACCGATCGTCCGGAGGTCGCCGCTGAATGTGACGTCCAGATCACTGCGCAGCCGATTGGCAGCGATTTGAATTTGCCGCCACTGATCCACCAGCGCTGCCCGGGCATTCATCCAATCCAGACGATTTTCCCGTGCGATTTCGAGGGCCTCCTCGGGTGTGATATCAACGGGCGTGAGCATCACACAATCCAATCGTGCCCGCGCCTGCACGAGCGAGAGATCGGAAATCTGGAGAAGAAGCGGTTCCAGGATCTGGAGGGCCAACTGCTCTTTGGGGGCGGTCTTCAATTGAGCCAAATTATCCTTGAGCGAATTGAGCTGCGACTCCAGGATCTGCATCTGGGCGCGTGCGTCGGCATATTTGCTTTGAAGTGTCGATGCCTCTTCGGCCGTGGCCTGCGCCATCTGCTCGGACAGCTTGCTCAATTCTCCCTCGGCTGTTTTAAGCCTGGCCTCCAAGTCCGAAACCTGCTTTTCCAGTTCCGCGATCTTGGCGTTGGCCGCACCGTCTGGATCGTCGATGAATTTTTTGAACTCATCGAGGAGATCCTTCATGGGACGGCGTTCCACACGGCGTTCTCCCCGGGCTGCTGGCAGTTTTCCTTCCAGGAGTAGCTGGAAGTCTTCATTGATGGCGCGGGCCCGTGCATCGAGGTCGGCAATGGCTTTTTCGGCCTGCGTGAGGCCCTCCATTACCTCCTCGCCTGTGACAGGTTTGGAATAGAATTCGCGTAGTCGGGCGCGTCGCTCGGGAAGCAGCTTGTTGAGGCGGTCGATGTCTTCCCGCACGATTTCCACCTGCCGGCTGACACGCTCGTGGATGCTTCGCAGGCGATCAAGCCAATCTGGTGGCTCAGGTGTTGCGGGGTCGCGCAGGGCCCGATTCAGGAGTGTCGCCTCCCGCTGCAAATTGAGCAATTTGGGATCGATGAAATCGAACTGTTCGAGGAGATTGTCGGAGATTTCGACGGGTAAATCTGGTGGCAAACCAAGCGTCAGTTTGAAGCTGTCCAGTTGCGACTGGTAGGCTGTTCGCAGGGAAAGAAGGCGGCTTTGTGCATTGTAAAGGGATTGTAAGGCCAGGTCCACCTGATAGCGGTCGATGCGGTCGGCCTGGTGGGCGGCCAGAAGTTGTTCATAGCTGTCTTCCAATCCCAACACGTTCTGTTCCTGGTTGCGAATCTGGACCTGACTTTGGAGCAGTCCCAGGACACCACCCCGGCCGGGACTCACCCCCGGAGAAAGCGACCCGATGGAAAGCCCTCCCGGGCTGGGGCCCGTTCCGGGATTCGTTCCGGTGACGATCTGCAGATAGAATCCGCGCTGATAATGGGCCATCTGGCGGATGTTGGCCAGGAGATTGCGTTCGGCCTGGGTGAGGCTTTCCAGGACCACATGACGTCCCCCGGCGCGGAGCAACGGCTGCACGAGAGAGAAATTCAAAATGGATGCCGAAGCGTAGCTATCCCCGCCGGAGTACTGCCACACCAGTGAGTTGGCAAACCCAATAAGCATCTCTGCCCCGGTCGCTCCCAGTTTCCTCGCCTGGGCATCGGTATCGAGTTCCAAAAGACTGCGCGATCCACCGGCCCGGCGAGGTCCGTCGGCCGTGAAAAACGTCGAATGCCCACCGAAGAACTGCACGTCGAAACGAAATCGTTCCGCCGTCACGTTGAGGGCCGAAAGGTAAAGGTTCTCGAGCTGCCGCTGATATTCCCGCGAATGGACGAGGGCAATATCCACAGCCTTTGCCCGATCGAGCACCACAATCCCGCGCTCATCACGCGGCAGATACGCTCGCCAGAAGGGGTTTTCCACGTAGAACGTATCCCCGTTGTCATGCCAGTGGGGCCAGCCTTTCTTTCCATCCACGTAGTGCATGAGCTGATGAGAGACCGGATCGTCCGGCGGCATCGGTTCAGCGTCCGGAGAATAGGGATCATAAAACCGGGCCTCTCGTTGGGGATACACCGACGTCTTGCGGAGCTTCCACCGGGGGTCCACCTGGCCCCGCTGAATGAGCGCAGCCACTTCGCTGTCGGCCTGGTGGCGATAGGCCGTGCGGTGGCAACCCGCACTTACCACCAGCACGAGAAGCAGAAGCACAAACATCTGCTGTAAGGAGTCAGGAAGAAACACCCCGAGGACGACTTGCGGTCGCAGTTTCCCAATTGGCTGACAAAGGGCGGGTGAAGACATGGGCAACCTGCTCACTCCACCAAGAGTGCATGCCGAGCGACATCTTGCGGCGACATTATCCCCTCACACGTCGGTTGTGGTTCTCCGCCGCTTGAATTGGTTCGACAGAAAAAACGGGTAAACTTAAACGATTGTTTGAGATATTCTGTGGATAACAGATTTGACACCACATCTCCCCGTAGGTGGGGGTTGTTGCGTCGCATTCTGGGAGAGAATGGCTAAAGCTTGACACGGGCGGGGGGGCTAAATACCATCGAGCATAACGGAGGGCCATCGGCCAACGGGGCCTGAAGCCTCACATGAATGGGGGAGGGAATAACATCGGCTCATCCAGGGAAGGAGTACGCAGTCTTCGATCGTGTCAACCGAGGTGAGAAATCTCCGGTCACTGGTGGAAGCCCAATGAGCATTTGGAATAAAGTTCTCATCTGCCTGCTGCTGCTCGCCTCGCTGGCCATGTGGTATCTGGGGATGCGGGCGCTCGCCACCCATCGGGCATGGCGATCCGCGGCCGAAAAACTCCGTAACGAGCTTGCCCAGCTCGAAAAGGACCGCGAACGTCTGATCAACGGCGATGCCAACACCAAGGGCCTGCGGCAGCTCCAGGTGGAACTGGCCAAGTACACCCTGCAGCGTGGGCGTGTGTGGCACGGGTGCCGTCCCATGCAGGTCAATGTCCGGCAGGATCCCCAGGCCGGGTTTGTCGTCCAGGTGAGTGTGACCGTCGATCAACTGGGGCTAAGCGGCCTTCAAAACGTCCAGGAACTGCCTGTCGATTCCGCCGTCTATCTCTTCGACGAACGGGACATCCGCCAGGGGGGAAGTTACCTGGGGGCCTTTCGCGTGGCCGCCATCAACCCCCGACAGGGCGATCAACCGGCCATGGTCCAGCTTGAATCGACGGGCTTTTTGACCAACCGCGAAGTTCAGCGAATTCAGGGAGCGGTGCAGGCTGCTCAGCAGGGTCAGCTCGGCTGGACCATCTGTGAGCTTTTGCCCACCGATGATCATGAGATCTTTGCCGGCTTGGACGCTCAAACGCTGGCGGCGATTCTCCCCAAAGACGTGGTGGACGAGTACGTTCGCGATGGCAAGCCGGCCGATCCCAACAACCCGCAGTCGCCTCCGTACTGGCGGAAACTTCGGGACTACGAAGTGGCCCTGCGGAATCTTTCCCTCAAACGGGCGGAACTCCTGGATCAAATCGCTTCGCTCACCGCCGACAAGAATCGGCTCGATGCCAGTCTGGCCGACGCCAAACGGGAAGAGCAGGCACGGGATCAGGAGATCGCCCAGCTCAAGCAGGAGCTCAGCCGGAAGGAGCAGGAACGTGACCTCGCCCAAAATCACCTGAAAGCCGTGGAAGACACCCTTGCCCGCGTCACGGCGGCACGGGATCGCCTGATTCAGGAAAATCTCAAGACCGCCGAGGAACTTGCCCGAACCCAGTTGAAGGCGCGCGATCTCATCGAACAACGGGTTCGCAGCATGGCCCAGGGGGAAACACCTCTCCAGACGGCTGCCCGGTGAAAAGATGTCTGGCGGGCATCAACCGCCTGGCCGCATCGCCGCGAATTTCTGATTTGGGGAAACCATCGCCAGCCTGGATTTCCGCTGCTTTCGCTGCGGTGAGCGTGCATCTGCAGTTGCTTGGAGCGCTCACTCGCAGGGATGGTTTTTCGCCACCCTGTGTTGTCCCCTCTGAACCATCCCAGGTCTGCCCAGTCTGAATAAACACGCCTGTGCCCTCCACGTCCGGGAATCGAACACGTTACACTGGAGGGACGCGATTCCTTTTAGTGGTGATCAAGATGCCTTAATTCCGAGGTGCAGAGCGTGGATCTCCTTTCCATATTTGGCGTCGCCCTGGCACTGGCGATGGACGCGCTGGCGGTGTCGGTGGCGGTGGGGCTGCGGCTGGCCCACGTGACCGCCCGACATACCTTCCGCGTTTCCTTCCACTTTGGCTTTTTTCAGTTTCTCATGCCTGTGGTGGGATGGCTGGGGGGTGCCCAATTTGCGTCTGCCATAGCGGACTGGGATCACTGGTTGGTGTTCGCTCTGCTGGGTGTGCTGGGCGGGAAAATGATCTGGCAGGCCCTGACAGGAAAAGTGGATACCCTGACGGACGATCCCACCCGCGGTTGGAGTCTCGTGAGCCTTTCCGTCGCCACCAGCCTGGATGCCCTGGCCATTGGCGTATCGCTGGCATTTTTGGGAGAATCAATCTGGCTGGCCGCCGTGATTATCGGCCTCGTCGCGGGGATATTGAGTCTAATTGGGATTCGGGCAGGAAACCGGCTGGGACGCCATTTTTCTCAATGGGCCGAGATCGCAGGCGGCTGCGTCCTCCTTCTGGTGGGCCTGCGAATTCTTCTTACCCATCTGATGTTTCTCTAAATCGATGAGCACGCGTCCCGCCGAGCGGCGACGACGTTCACCACCAGCCGCTCAGCCGAACCCAATGGATGAGCACCCATCCGATCAGACCACCCACCACGGTCAGAATGGCGTGGACCTTCCAATCCCGTAGAGTGGCAGGCTGGCCGTCTGTCCGTGTACCGTTGTAACGGCTGATGTCCACCCAGCGCGCCAGCAGGACGCCTCCCAGTGCCAGCCAGTAAATGACGTCCACAAAAGAAAAATCGCCGTGATGATTGACAATCGACACCCCACAGAGAACCGCCAGCAGATAGCCGAAAATCATCCAGTACAATCGCAGAAGGCAGCCGGCCGGAGATTGGGTTTGCTCAGGGGTTGGCTGGCCTTGCGAAGAATTGTCGGGCTGAACCATCATGCTCCTCCGTTCGGAAGACGATCGATTCCGACTCGGATGGCGGCCCGACCACCCGCAAAAAACCTGCAGTTTTGCAACTGCACCCTTCGAGAATTTGTCCCGCAGCGTGATCCAACGCGATAAACCTGATAGGCTTATTCTAAAAGCACGGTTCTTGGCACACAACCCAACCCACATGGAAAGGTTTTCCTCTCTATGTCGGAAGCATCCCGTTTCGGTTCGTTTGACGTGAGTGGTGAAGATCCTCTTTGCTCGGGTGATCACATTCCGGAACCGCTCCGCATCCACGGTCCCGGACCGGAGGGAGAACTTCCCTTTGACGATGCCCTTCTCCGCTACAGCCCCAGCGGACATCTATTCGGAATGTCCCAGGACGTGGGGATGGGGTGGGCTCCCGAAGACACCGTTCGGCCCCGATTTGTCATTCTCAGCACGCTGGGTGGGCTGCGTGATCCCGATGGCCATCCCATCGCGTTGGGCTACCATACCGGACATTTTGAGCTGGACGACGCGGTGCGCCAGGCTGCTGAAGAAATCAAACGGTGTGGTGGAACTCCTTACGCAGGATACTGCTCCGACCCCTGCGACGGCCGCACTCAGGGCACTCCCGGCATGTTTGACAGCCTTCCCTACCGCAACGACGCGGCCATCGTTTTCCGCCGCCTGGCTCGTTCTATTCCCAATGCGGTCGGTGTTCTGGGTGTGGCCACCTGCGAAAAAGGCCTTCCCGCCATGATGATGGCCCTGGCCGGTCTGGGGCATCTTCCCGCGGCCATTATCCCCGGCGGCGTCATGCTGCCCACCACGCGCGGCGAAGACACGGCCCAGGTTCAATCGATCGGCGCCCGGTATGCGCAGGGCGAAATCAGCCTGGAGTACGCGAAAGATGTGGCGTGTCATTCCTGTGCATCGCCGGGCGGAGGATGTCAATTTCTCGGAACGGCTGCCACCTCCCAGGTCGTGGCTGAGGCCCTCGGCCTGACGCTTCCCCATGCCGCACTGGTGCCGTCGGGACAGGAAATCTGGCGCGATCTTGCGCGAAGAACGGCCCGGGCCCTCATGCGGATGGCCCGGCAAAAGCTCACCGTTCGCGATATCCTCACCGATGCCTCCGCCCACAACGCCATGGTGGTGCATGCGGCCTTCGGCGGCTCGACCAATCTGATCCTCCATCTGCCCGCCGTTCTCTTCTCCGCGGGACTGCCCCGACCAGCCATCGAGGATTGGGAGCGCATCAATCGCCAGGTCCCACGACTGGTCGATGTTCTGCCCAACGGCCCGCGCAATTTTCCCACTCTGTACGTGTATCTGGCCGGCGGTGTCCCCGAGGTCATGCTCCACCTGCGGCGTCTGAACCTGCTCCGTCTCGAAGCGCGGACCATCACCGGCAAGACCTGGGGTGAAATTTTGCAGTGGTGGGAACGCTCACCACGGAGGCAGCGGGTGCGGGAAATCCTTCGCCAGCAAGTCGGCGTCGATCCTGATGATGTGATCCTTTCTCCCGAAAAGGCCGAGGCTGCGGGCATCACAAGCACCACGTGCTTTCCACGCGGAAATCTTGCCCCCGGCGGCTCGATCATCAAGAGCACGGCCATCGATCCCCAACTGCTCGACGCACATGGCGTTTACGATCGCACATTGCGTGCCCGGGTGTTTGTCAGTGAGGCCGATGCCGTTGCGGCGGTGAAGGGGCAGCTTGGTCCGCCGGTTCAGCCCGGGGATGTGGTGGTGCTTATCGGGCGGGGGCCGCTTGGGTCCGGAATGGAAGAGACGTATCAGCTCACGTCGGCGCTGCGGTATTTACCCTGGGGGCGAGAGGTGGCGGTGCTCACCGACGCTCGATTCTCCGGTGTCAGTACGGGGGCGTGCATCGGGTGGATCACGCCGGAAGCGCTGGCCGATGGGCCCATTGCCCGGGTTCGCGACGGCGATCGGATCCGCATCCGAATAGATACAAAACGTCTGGAAGGTTCCGTGGATTGGGTAGGCGACGGCGAGCGGGAGTATTCTCCGGAGGAAGCCGCCCAAGTCCTCGCCCGGCGGTCGCCTCATCCGCAGCTCCGGCCTGATCCGCGGCTCCCCCAAGACACCCAACTGTGGGCGATCCTCCAGGCGGTCAGCGGCGGCGCATGGGGTGGATGTGTGTTTGACCTGGATGCCATCCGGCGTCGGCTGAGCGGTTGATGGCGCGCCTCGGACGTATGGAAGAATTCGCACCGGGCCCTGGGCAAAAACCGTGTGGTTAGGAACGTGTTTTTAGTAATGTGCTGAAGCGGTGTGTTGAAAAGACAGCTCTGACACGCAGGTTATTCCGAGGCATGTTCCGTCGAAAAAAGTTTTGCCGAACGGTCGGAGGGGCACGCTCATCGTGCCCGACGTCACCTGCCCATATGACGTCAGAATCGGTAGGAGCAATTCATGAATTGCCCCTACCGGTGGACAGTCTTCGTGGTCGCGGCAAAGCACGGGAAACCGCCATGGCCTGGGTGGAACTGGGCCCTCGATTCGGTTTGGGGAACGCCTTCCACGGCGTCCGTTAGACTTCGGAGGGGCACGCTTGTCGTGCCCGCAAGACGAAGGCGAAATGGATGGTCCAATCTTGACAAGCGGACGCCATATGGAGTGCGGGGCTTTAGCCCCGCTTTCGGCGCGGGACTTCAGTCCCCGTCGAAAGGCAATGGATGGTCCAATGTTAACAAGCGGACCTGACAAGCAGGTCCCTCCGGGAAAGGTCCCTCCGATGTTGTCGGGCAATTCCTGCATCGCCCCGACCGCGTCCGATAAATTTTCACCGCCAGCGTGTGACCTGGTGGCTTGTACCGAATAAAGCGGCCAGGGCGATCGCAGCGGTCTCCACCCGCAGGATTCGCGGCCCCAAATCCAGCAGGTGCCAGCCGCGGGTGCGGGCGGCCTCCACTTCGGCATCAGTGAATCCCCCTTCTGGCCCCACCGCGATCACAATCGGCACGCTTTCCTGTTTTTCGTCAGCCAACAGTGTTCCTTTCTGAAATGCTTCGAGGCGCTCGCGCTCTCCAGATTCCACCGGATGAGCCAGGTACTTCGCGGCGGCCGGGTCCACTGCCTCCAGAAACGACGACCACGACTCAGGTTCGGCCACCATCATCAGGCGGTTGCGACCGCATTGTTTGCTGGCCTCGATAACAATGCGGGTCAGTCGGGCCACCACGTCTTTCTCCGGCCGAACCACTGTGCGCTCGGTGACCAGCGGCACAAACGTTGTCACGCCCAACTCGGTGAGCTTTTCCACAACCACCCGCTGCCGGTCCCCCTTAGGCAAAGGAGCGGCCACCGTCAGCGAGAACGGGAGTTCCCGCTCGACGGTACGTCGCTCCAGAACTTTGAGAGTCGCGTCGCGCCTGCTTATTTTCTCCACCTTGCAGAGGTACTCATGTCCCTGACCGTCAAAAACGATGACGTCATCGCCCGCCGCCGCCCGCATCACGTGGATGAGGTGGTGCGCTTCTGATCCCTCCAGGACGGCACGTTCTCCGGTGACTGTGGGGCAGTAAAATCGCTCGGCCATGGCTGTTTGTTTCCAGTTAACACTAATGGAAATTAAGAAACCTTGTCGATTTTACCGAAGAGTCTCACGTGACGGGTTTTGCCCAGGGCGGAGATTTTGTCTCGATCTGTCCGCCCGGACTGTCCTTCCCCTGGAGAGACGTTTATGAGCGGTCCTAAAACTCGGACCGGTATAGCCGCACGCTATCTGGCCTATTGGGGATTTAGCTTTCCCCCGTTTGGCCCGGATTGGGTGCAAGACCGCTTTTTTCAGACGGCCACCGCTGAAGAGGCACTCGCCCGAGTCGAGTTTGCCGTCACCCGCGGTTATGCGGCGGTTCTGGTTTCCGGCCCGGCGGGCGTCGGCAAAAGTTGGTTTCTGCGGTGGATGATCGAACAGTGGAGGAGCCCCCGGGCACTGGGGATTTATCTTTCCGCTTTGGGCCGTTCTCGGGAAATCTGGCTAGAGGAACTTGCCGTTCAACTGGGTGTCACCCGGCCACCCGGTCCGCCCGGCCGATTGTGGCGAGTGATCTCACAGCACATTCTTGCTGCATGCCTATCGGACCAGCCGTGCGTTCTGGCAGTGGATGATGCGTCTCTGGCGGAGCCGTCGCTCATCCACATCTTGTGGGCACTGACCCAGCTCACAGCCAAGGGGCGCCATCCCACCCTGGTGCTGGCCGGTCGATGGGAAAACCATCTTTTAAGCAGGGGGCACTTCGCCGACTGGATCGACCTGCGGATTCCGCTTGAACCGTGGTCCGAGGAGGACGTGATTGGATTCTTGTGTTGCCGACTTCAGAATGCGGGGCGAAAGCCAGACGAGGTGTTCACACCAGAGGCGAGGGAGGCGATCGCGCGCCTGACGGGGGGTGTTCCGCGGGATGTCAACCGACTGGCGGAGTGGTGCCTGGTAGCCGCCGCGGGAGCCAACGTCCGTCCCGTCGATGGGGAATTCGTGAAGGAGGTTTACGACGAATTCTACCGCCATCTGGACACCGAATGGGAAACGAGTAAGAGCGTCTCTGCAGCGCCGTGACGGAGTTCCCGCCACGGTTGGAAGAAAATCAGCACGCGGCGAGACATCGTACTTGCTTCTGGAAGTCGCAAGTTTCGCGAGGACTTAAAAGCATCCAGGAAGCAGGCGGGGCGTGTGGACATGGCACCTGATTTTGCCGCCACACCCTGCCTCAGCCAGTTATGGAGGGAGATTTGGTCGTCTGATGAATTGAGCTCTTCGAGGGAAAACCTACTTTGTCGCTTTTAATTCACCACAGGCTCGGGCCGCGGAGCAACTGATAATTCATGTAGGCGAAATAACCGAAGAGGACGGCCAGGAAAAAGTTGCTGGAGAGGGCGGCCCAAAACGCGATGCCGGCCCCGACCAGAAAAGAAACCTGGGCGGCGCGAAATGTTCCCCAACTTGGATCACGGAGACCGAGAACCTCGCGGAGGATTTGGCCACCGTCGAGGGGAAGCACCGGAAGGAGGTTGAGAATCCCCCAGCCCACCGTCACAAAGAACAGGGAATTCACGAAGTCGGTCATCCAGGGATGACCCAGATTGGTGACAATGTACAGACCGATTGGCCAGCCGACAAACGCGGCCACCGGTCGCCCCAGCGCCAAAAGCACGGCTGCCAGCACCGCCGCGAGAAGGAAACCCGTGCCAGGACCGGCCGCCAGGATGAGAATTCGTCCCAGGGCCCGGGGCGGACGGACAAACGCGTCGCGCATTCCGTACTCGGTGTATCCACCCAGGCCATAAAGCGTGATGCGGGGATAATATCCAAAAGCCCGCATCGTCAGGGCATGACCCAGTTCGTGGACGAGCACCGCCACGAAGACCGCCAGGACCCAGCCGACCAAAGTGAAAAGGTCGCCCGAACTAATTCCCAGGAAGGCCGCCATCACCCAAAAGAACGGATGAACCCGGACCGGGATTCCTGCAAGCGTAAAGTACAGGTCGTAGGGTGTTTCACGAGGTTGAAAGGAATTCACAACGCTCCTCGAACAGGAAACTTTGCAAAGGGACGTGGGACCAACCACGCTTCGAAAGTCGTGATGGAAAGGATACGTCATTTTACTCATTTCATCTTGGGCGACCCAGCCGTGCATCACGTGACTTGTCGCTGCCTTTTCTTTGCCGCTGGAACAGGGCCCAGACCTTGACGACGGGATGCGCGTATGGGAGATTCAGCCCGAAGTGAAAGGACGGGCTTGCAGGTCCGCTCCTCAACGTTGGATGTTCCAATCCGGAGTAGGGGCGATTCATGACTCGCCCTTGGAACACGTAAGCGAAGGTCAAAACCATCGGATTTCGGTAGGGACTTTATGAATTACCCCTAAACATGAATTGCCCCTAGCGGAGGCTGAACGATTCGCCTGCGATGAAGAGGATCTGCCCGCACGTGCCCGCTTTGATTCAACCGACTGCTGGACATCCGCGAGCGCCGTGACCTTAATACGGCAACTCTTCTTCACCCTCGACTTCCGGCAGAAGGGCCTGGTGACGGTCGTGACGGGTTTCGTTGGTGGTGATCACCCGAATACCGGGGGCATCGTCAAGCGGACACACATATTCGCAAACACCGCAGCCGATGCATTTCTCCGGGTCCACTTTGGGAAGCTTGATCCGACGTTTTTTTCCGTCGCGGAGTTCGACCTCGGTTTCCACGCAGTAGATGGCCTTTTCGGGGATGGGGCAGTGCTCTTCGCACACCACGCAGTTCCGGCCATACACGTAGGGAATACACCGTGTCACATCAAAGGCCGCCAGACCGATCTTGATCTGGTGTTTTTCCTCCTCTGTAAGCGGCCGAATGGCCTCTGTAGGGCAGACGTGACCGCAGGCCGTGCAGGTGTAATCGCAGTACCCGATGATCGGCACCAGATGGGGTGTGAAAAGGCCTTCCAGGCCGGCTTCCGTGATGGCAGGCTGCAGGCCGCCGGTGGGACATACTTTCATGCACATGCCGCAGGCGGTACAGCGGGCGAGGAAATCCGGCTCGGGCCTGGACCCGGGTGGGCGGATGAGCCGGGGATGATAGACCGAGCCGCGTCCCTGTGGGGTCGCCCGCAGAAACGCAAAACTCACCAGACCTCCCGCCGCCGCCCAAAGTACGCCTCGACGCGTCAGGCCCACCGGCTGAACGGCAGGTTCCTTTCGCCAGATCACCGGCTGGAAGGTGAACTCGCACGCATCACGGGGACAGGTTGTGGAGCAATTCAGGCACACAAAGCACTCGCTGGGCTTCCAGCCGGTTCCCAATCCACTCGCCGAGGCCCCATGACACGCCGTGGTGCACAGTCCGCATTCATTGCAGCTCTCCGAAGTGACCTTCCTGCGGAGCAACGGTCGTTTGGCCAGCAGTCCCAGCAGGGCCCCTAGCGGACAGACATATCGGCACCAGAACCGCCGCCGGTAAGCGTTGGCCGCCACAATGGCAATGAAAAAGGCGAGAATCAGACCCGTTCCCAGGAACGCCTGCTTGGGAAGCACAAACACGTGATTGCGGAGATATTGATAAGCCGGCTCCGTGACGCTCGCCAGCTTGAAACCGCCAATTCGGGGATCCGCCTGATAAACCGCGTTGGCTCCCGTCTCGATTCCCCATTGGGCCGCCGGCAGGAGAGAGGTCGTCACCGTGCGGTAGAGGAGGACCAGCGGATCAAAAATGGTGATCCAGTGTCCACCCACCAGGGCCATGACGAGTGCCCCGCCCAGGATGTAATACTTCGCTTTTTGCCACGGTGAAAAGGTATCACGGCGCTTGGCAGGTTTCTGGACTTTGTCCAGCGCCCAGCCTGTCAGGGCGTGAACGGTGCCCAGCGGACAGATCCAACCGCAGAAAACGCGACCCAGAATGAGGGTCAGCAGGACCGTCACGAGCGAAAAAAGAGCCAGCAGCGGTACAGCGTGCGCCGCCAGGACCGTCATCACCAGGATGAGCGGGTCGGCCAGAAAATACACCTTAAGCCACCAGGAGGGTGTTTCTCCGGGAACAGGGCGGGTGGCGAGAATGAGCCCTACAAAAGCCAGCAGAAAAACAATCTGCACCACCCGCCGTATCCACCGGCGAAAGGGCAGACGCCGTTTCATGAAAGGGTGATCTCCTTGGGTTGCAGTGAACGGTAATCCATGGTCCCCAGACCCACCTGATGCCCTTTCACAATGGAGCCAATGTCCGACGGCTTACGTCCCAGCATTTCCGCCCCGAAAGCATCCAGGGCGACAATGTCCGTTCCGGCGGCCAGCGTGAGCCGAACCGCCACGTCCTCAATGTTGCCGCCTTTGGGACCATGGGCAAGCATCACCCGCGTGCAATCCAGCAAGCACAAACTTGGCCGCATAAACCGCGTAATGTCGGCAAGGCAGGTGGGAATGTCCTGGTGGAAAACGCGGCGGTTCTCGATGACGCCCATGTAGTTTTTCATGCACAGCGTGGCCGTGGCCAGCACGTGGTGCTTGGCGATGGGGACGTTGATAACCACGTCGCTTTCCACAATCTCCGGGTACACGGGGATGGTTTTTACCCGCTCGCCTTTGATGTCCATCTCCCGGAAGCGATCGCGGTCGAGAAAGACGACCTGCGCACCGGCCTTGCGAGCGGCGTCGGCGATCCCGCTTGAAGCGTACGCCTTCTGGGGCAGGTCACAGGGATTGTCGCCCACCTTGACAACCTTGGCCCCCGCGTCCAGGCAGAGGCGAACGAGGGTGGCAACGACATCGGGGTTGGTGTTGGCACCCAGTTCTGGTGTGCGGTCCCACCCGATGTTCGGCTTGATCCACACCACATCGCCCCGCTTAACGAACCGAGACATTCCCCCGAGAGTCGCCACAGCCTGCTCGGTGAGTTGCGTGGCGATCTTCGCAAATTCGGTGGGTGATTGTGGGGATGGTCCCGTCCATTTCGTGATGACCATCTTGGTTTCCGATGGGGCGGCCCAGCTCAACTGGGCGGGCAGAAGGAGTCCTCCCGTAGCGACTGCGGATTGCCACAAAAACTCCCGGCGAGTCGATTTCGCGTGCATTGGTGAATCCCCCCATGCAAAAGCAATCGTGCGAGACTTTGGCGAGCCGAACCGTTGACAACCTGTTTTCCGTAAGCGGAGTGATTTGAGGTATTTCGGCACGGAGAATCTTGTTTGATAGGATATCCGGCCCGGCGAGATTTTACAAGCGCGTGTGTCAAAAAATTAAAAACTCGCTTGACAGGCAGAGGCGTCTTGCGATTCCAGGGTCTGCGCGCAGTCGCTGCGGCTTCTGGACTCCGCGGTGAACGGTCCTGTTCGTGCCGGATGATGATATGTAGCTGGTTTTCCACAAAGATCGATAGCGGTTGAACCGCTTGGCCCGCGGCGGAGAAAAGCCTTCGGCGCTCTCGGTGCCGAACCTGGGATACAATTCAGGCGGCACGCGGGGGACAATGAGCGGCAATAAAGTCTTGGGGTATTGCAGAGAGAATCCCAGACACAGTCGCACCTTTGCGGGTTGCGTTTGTGCCTACGGAAACGGCCCAGCCACGTTCGGCAGTCCTCCGAGGTGATCGCTTTTTGTCTAAAGATTTGGGAAACCTTTCATGGACCAGACTCGGGAAGTCGTTCTCGTCAATATGCCTTTTGCCAATCTCCGCTGGCCCAATTTGGGACTGAGTTTGCTCAAGGCGGCGGTCCAGCGAAAGGGAATTCCCTGCCGAATTCTGTACCTTAACTACGATTTCGCCGAGCAAATTGGCTACGACCTCTATCAGTGGATTGCCGACCACTTCGCCTTCACACTGGGAGGAGAACGGCTATTTTCTCGCCACTACTTTGGACGGTTTCCCACGACCAACCAGGAGTACATCCAGGAGGTCCTGCGAGCGGCCGATCCCGACTTCTCGCGCAGGGACGAAGATGAATTCACGCGGTTGACGAAAGAGGCGAAGACCTTTCTGGAAAGGGCGGCGGCTGCTTACCCGTGGCAACAGGCCCTGGTGATCGGCTTTGCGACCACGTTTCAGCAGACGATGCCGTCTCTGGCCCTGGCCAAGCGAATCAAGGCCGTTTGCCCTACGGTGACCATCGTCTTCGGCGGGGCCGCCTGCGAAGGGGAAATGGGAGTCACCCTGGCCGAGAAATTCCCGGAAATTGACTATGTGTTTCTGGGGGAGGCCGATCATACCTTCCCTGAATTTGTCGCCCAATTGCAATCAGGGCAGTTCCACGGTCCGCTTCCGCGAGGGGTTATCTCGCGGCAGGATGTGCAGAAGTTCACGCAGCGTCGGGCCGCTTCTTCTGAGTTCACGTCCGCGATCACGTTAGCTGTGGTGAACGGGCCGAAAGCCGAGGCTTCGCTGGACACCACGCTTGTCGATGATTTGGATAGTTTGCCCTATCCAGATTTTGACGATTTCTTTGCCCGTTATGAAGCCAGCGGCTTGAAGAGATTCTTCGAGCCGGTGCTGTTTTTTGAAATGTCTCGGGGTTGCTGGTGGGGGCAAAAATATCACTGCGCCTTCTGTGGCTTGAATGGCCGATCGATGCGCTATCGCAGCAAGTCGCCCGAGCGAATTTTGGCCGAGCTCAAGTTCCTGACCCGACGCTATCCCGCAACGCAGGGATGTGCCGCGGATAACATTCTGGATTTTCGCGCTTTTGAATCGCTTCTCCCTCGACTCGAAGCGGCCCAGTTGCCCTTCCATTTTGCCTGTGAGCTGAAGGCCAATCTGACGCGGGCACAGGTGGGACAGCTTCTCCGGGCGGGATTGGGCGCTGCACAACTGGGGATTGAAACGTTTGACAGTGAACTCCTCAAACGCATTGATAAAGGTGCTCTGGGGGTTCAGAATCTTCAGACCCTCAAATGGTTTACCGAGGCCGGCATCGACGTGGAGTGGAACTGGCTTTATGGATTGCCGGGTGAAACCCCACTCACTTACGAGCGTCTGGTCCAGCTCATCCCGCGGATCGTCCATCTCGCACCGCCGCTAGGTGTGGGGCGGGTCCGCATGGACCGATTCTCGCCCTTCTTTGAACATCCCGAGCGATTTGGAATGATTCGACCCCGGCCGTTCCGGGCATTTCACCATGTGTACCCATTCAGCGACAAGGTTCTCCAGCGACTCGCCTACTATTTTGAATTCGACCTTATCGAGGGGCTGAATCCAGACATCGAGGCACGTCCACTGCTCACAGCCATTTCCCAGTGGCGAGAAGATCACGCCTCGGCGCGCTTGACGATGCGACGCCATGAGGACGGCACGCTGCTCATCACGGACAACCGGCCGAAATTCGGCTTTCGACAGCACCGTCTTCGTGGATGGGAGGCCGAGCTCTATCTATTCTGCGATACGGCACGGGGCCCCGGCGCGATTCGGGATTGGCTCGCCTCGCACCCGGAGGCGACCAGTGAGGAGTGTCATGGCGCACTCGAGCGCTGGCAGCGGGAAGGCATCCTGCTGCGCTGGGATGATCGTTACCTTGCCCTGGCCGTTTGGGTTCCGGAACAGTCAGAGCTGTATCAGGCGGCGCGCAATGTGAAAGCCCGCATCGAGCGACATCGGGCCGAGCGGCACGCCCAGGTCTGAGACGCGCTCGTTAATCCTGCGAGACTTTTTCCACGTTCGTCCACAAGAACGGCTGGGGATTCGTCGGTTTGGCTTCCACGTGATGGAGATGGATCTCTCGGCCGTCCCGTGCCCGCAAAACCGGCTGTTTGCCGCTGTTCTGGAGTACCCCGTTTTCCAGAGTAAGCCGTCCGAACTGCGTGATATCGAGAACCGGCTGATCGGCTCGATCGTCTCTCAGGGCAATCGAGACATTTTTCAGGGTGAGGTCAAATTGACGGTCTTTATCGCCCAGAACACGAAGGGGAAGGGCAATATTTTGGGCACGGATGTTTTCAAACGCCAGCCGCTTGGCCGGCTGACCGGTCTGCCACACGCCTTTTTCAAAATCATACAGATAGACGGCATCGACGGTGTCCATTGTGCAGTTCTGGATGAGCCAGTCATCGCTGGGCAACTTGGGATTGCGATCGGTGGGGGCGAAGTGAACAAACGCCGACAGCATATTGGTGCGGGGCTTGCCCTTTTTGATCGTGATCCGATGGGGATACTCGCCCGGCCCCCAGAAGCGACAATCATGAACCCGTAAATGCACGCACCCCAGGCGAAAGCCGTTGCAGGAGGAGTTGATTTGACATCGGGCGACCTCAAAGTCCACATTGTCGCAGCCGGCCAGGCAGTCGTCTCCTGTACGGAAGTCACAGTCCACCACGCGAAATCGCCGGCACGCCTGAGCGTGAACGCCGTCGTGGCCGCCGCGGAATTTCACGCCACTGATCAGGAAGTCTTCCGAGTCGTTGCACAGGACCGCGTAATTGCCCGCCCGGGTGATTGTTACGTCACGAATCGTGACATTCCGGCAGCGGACAAAACGAATAGCGTGTGGGCCACGGAAACCCTCTTCTCCGCCGGGAATTTCGCAGTCCGCACCGTCAATGGTGCCAGGGCCCTCGATGGTGATCCGTTCCGCATTTTCTGCGAACAGGAACGAATCCGTCCAGCGTCCCTGGCCGTAATCCCGAAAATCGGCACTGCCCTGGAGCACGGCACCTTCTTCCAGAAACAATCGCACACCGGATGGCAACTGGAGACGGCCGGTGATGAATCGCCCTTTGGGAACGCGGACCGTGCCGCCGTGCCTGGCCGCCACATCGATGGCCTTTTGAAAGGCCTGTGTGTCCAGAACGTCATCGTCCGCGGTGGCTCCAAACTCCGTCACCAAATAGGTGTCCTTTTCCTGTGTCATGGCTCCGCTACTGGCAAAACATGCAAAGGCCGTTGCCGTGGTCAACCTAAACAGGACTTGCCACGTAAAATGATGCTGAAGGACCATGGGAGGCTCCTTTCCAGACGACTGCCGGGAATGGATGGGCCGCAGGATCGACCGACGCCATCCATCTCGCACGGTATCCGCGAAGGAATTTCGGAAAACATGCTCCATGGTATAAACAATCGCATCGCGTAGAAACTGCCACCTACCAGAATCCACATTGCCATCATGGTTGATACTCTTCCGCGGACACAGTTTGAACATCGGGCCCCATCACGCGTTGCCGTTTTGGGAGCGGGAATCAGTGGGCTGGCCGCCGCGCTGAAAATCCGGGAGCTTTCTCCCCAGACCGACGTGGTCATTTTCGATCAGCAGAGCCGGGTGGGCGGCGTGCTGGGCACGGTTCGAGAGGACGGATTCCAGGTGGAACGCAGTGCCGACAACTTCATCACCACGCTCCCCTGGGCGATGGACCTGTGCCGTCAGTTGGAACTTGGCGAGCACCTGGTGAGTACGCATCCCGAGCATCGCCGGGCATTCGTGGTATGGCGACGCCGCTTGCACCCGCTCCCGGATGGATTTCTCATGATGGCCCCCTCTGAATTTTGGCCGCTGGCCACCACGCCGCTCCTTTCACCGTGGGGCAAACTCCGCGCGGCGATGGAGTATGTTTTGCCGCCGCGTTTGGATGAGGACGACGAAAGCCTCGCTGCGTTCGCACGACGGCGGCTGGGGCGGGAAGTCTTCGATCGCCTCGTGGAACCCCTCGTCACCGCCGTTTATGGTGCGGACACCGAACGGCTCAGCGTCCTCGCCACCCTTGCCCGCTTTCGAGAAATGGAAAAAAAGTATGGCAGCCTGATCCGTGCCATGCGAGCTCAAAAAGCGGCGCGAAAGGCGGGCAGGCACTCGGGGGCGAAAACCCCGCGGGAAAGTGGCGCCCGGTACAGCATGTTTGCCACGCTCCGCTTCGGACTGGAACAGCTTGTCGAAGAAATTGTGGCGCGATTGCCCCAGGACGCGCTCCGCCTCGGAACCCAGGTCACAGGTCTTGCCCGAAATGACTCGGGCTGGCTGGTGACGCTCGATAATGGAAAGGCCTTTCCCTGCGATGCGGTCGTGCTGGCGGTCCCCGCGTATGCCGCGGCTCGCGTCATCGAACAGTTGGATCAACAGCTTTCCCAGGAACTGGCCGGTATCACATACACCGGGAGCGTGATTCTAGCCCTGGCCTACCGGCGAGAAGACGTGGGCCATCCGTTGGACGGGTCGGGGTGCGTCATCCCCGCCGTGGAACAAAGTCCCCTTCTGGCGGTCAGTTTCAGCAGTCAGAAGTATCCGCATCTGTCCCCTGAGGGAACCGTTTTACTGCGGGTATTTGCCGGTGGGGCACGGCGGCCCGACCTGGTGGCCGAGGAGGAGGGGCGGTTGCGGACTCTCCTGCGATCGGAGGTGGAGAAGTTGCTTCACATCCGGGGCAAGCCCGTGCGAGAGTGGCTGTTCCGCTGGCCCGCCGCCATGCCGCAGTACGAGGTGGGCCATCTCGAACGACTGCGTCGCATCGAAGAGCGGTTGCAGCGCTGGCCGGGCCTGGCCCTGGCGGGCAACGCCTATCGCGGCGTCGGCATCCCGCACTGTATTCGCAGTGGTTGGCGGGCAGCCGGACGGGTCCTGGGACTGCCCGTGGAAGACCGCGAGTTCGGCAGCTCGCCATTCTGACAGGCAGTGGATTTACCCCAGGGCCGGGGCGGGATCCGCTTTTCTGGACGGCTCTTTTCCGCCCGGGCCGACGGCCGACGTGGAAGTCGGCCCTCGATTGGATGCGGTCGAGGGTCGGTTTCCACCGCGACCGGTAGTCGGTTTCGGATCGGATCAACGCCAAGGTGGTGAAGGCTCAAGCCTTCACCGAAAAGCGGCGATGAATCGCCGCACTCCATGGAGTGCGGGGCTTCCGCCCCGCTTTCCGCGCGGGACTTCAGTTCCCGCCGGAGCCAAATGGATCATCGAATGTTGATAAACGGACCTGACAAGCGGGTCCCTCCGAGAAATCGTTCGGAGGGGCACGCTTGTCGTGCCCAGTGTCACCTGCATCCGTGACATCACCGGCCCTGGTAGGGGCAATTCATGAATTGCCCCTACCAAAATGGGACCGATTTGCCATGTGTGGATGTCCTGCAAGCGTCACTCATAAATTGCCCCACCGGTGAACCATCGTCGTGCCCGATGAATTGGGGTGGATCATCCAGGGTTTACAAGCGGACCTGACGAGCAGGTCCCTCCGAGCAATCGTTCGGAGGGGCACGCTTGTCGTGCCCGGGGAACCGAGATGAATGATCCAACGTTGGACGAGCGGGCCCGACAAGCGGGTCCCTCCGAAAGAGCGGACCTGACAGGCAGGTCCCTCCGAATACGGACCTGACAAGCACGTCCGTCCGAAAACGGACCACACGGGTCGGCTGAGGTCGGGGAGGCCAAAACCAGAACCGTGCACGCCATCAAGAAAACAAATCACCCCGGCTGACCTTTTCTGACTTCCTGTCGAGTCATCTCGCGTGAAACCTGGGAGCGGCGTCGGTCGGTTGGTGGCGTGGAGGATGTCGGTTCCTCTGGGCTCCCGATGATTTCCGTCAGTGACTCGGCAGGGCGTCCTTCAGTTAACCGGGGTGATCACACTGGGGATTTTTTGTCAGGTGGGACGAACCGTTGGACTGAGTTGCTTATCTCACAGGTTGCATCGGGCAGGCTCGTCGTTTGCTCTTCGATGCTGTTGACTCAAGGTGGGAATTTCTCAGGCAGGAATTTTCAGGTGGGCAATTGAGGTAGGATTTGGAGGTGGGATTGAGGAAGGTTGTTGTTGCAGGGGATCGGTCTTGACTTGACTCAGTTGTTCATGGCCACGTTGTTCATTTGCGGCGGGTAGAGGGCCTCGTTCCGCAGACCGTCCAGGAATTTCTTTCCGGCCAGGTATTCCGCAGGGCTGACCCTGGTGATCTCTTCTCGGAGCATGCTGCTGAGGATCTCCACATTCTTGCGGACCTCGCTGTAGAAGGGGCTGGCGGCGCCATGGTCGCTGGGTTGTCGGGCGGCGAACAGTTCCTCAATTGCCGCTCGGTACTGGGCATAGCGCTCACCCTGGAGGACGGCAGGCCAGTGGATCGTGTGAGTCACAGGATCCAGTTCAGCAGCGGTGAGACGTTGGGGCTTGACCTGAACGGCGGCCGTTTGCTGGGCAGGATGCTTGCTTTCGCCCGGGCTGGGAGTGGGCTTGTTCTGCAGCGCCAGATAGGTATCCCGAGCTTGCTTGCGATCCCAGTACGCCTTGGCATATTTCAGCGAGTTGTCGATCTGGACGGCGTTGCCTTCCAGATGAACCTTGCGAGCCTGGGCAAGACTTACCTGGGCATCGGCCTGCGCTTTCACCATGGCCGCCTGGGCCTGGAGAAGGGTTGCATACGCCTGAATGAGGGCCGCCTGACCTTTGGACAGTTCCATCTGGGACGCGGCATAGACGTAGGTCTCGTTTTGCCACGCCTGGGGCACGGCTGCCTGACCGAATGCCTTGCCCGCAACCATTCCGAACACGCACACACAAACGGCGGAGAGGGTGACGAAACGTGTCATGGTACAGACTCCTTATCCTGGAAGGTTCCACAAACACCGAGACGTAACTTCACACAACCAAAAACCAGTGGTTCCGGAAAATTCGCTGCAGTCTTGACATCTAGGGTGAATACCCTAGATCTGCCGCGCACTTTTTCTAGGGGAGGGTGAGCGTACTGCTCAAATGTGTTTCAGGGGGGACTTCTTGGAAGGATCGCAGGTGGGACTTCTACTTGGTGGGTGCGAGGGTACTTCCTCACTGATGATGTGGGGGGCCTTTATCACGGTAGGTTCAGGCACACCCTGGGTTGGAACATGTCATCGCTTCTACCGCTGTGGTGGTCACCTCCTTTCTACCATCAGTTAAGAGACTCCGCTTTTGACCTTTTCACGAGGTCCTGCCATCGAGCGGCAATCAGGGGCTCATCTCTCGGCAGGGACTGGTTGTCTCACATAGGGGTTAAGTGTTCGTGTGTTCACTATTGCGGGTCGGCCGTCGGCATCTGGGAAACGGCCTGGTTTTGTTTCGAGCGTCGACCTGGGAGGCCGCCGGACCCACGACAGCCTCCCAGGGCGGAGGCGGTGCCTCAGGGGGTCGGTCCTGGGCGGGACTTTGTTTGACCGACCGGCGGGAAGCGGATGCTCTTCGCATCCTGTGGCATGGAACGTGTTTTCACACTGATCTGGTGGGTTGGTCTCGCACACACGGGCAGATTCTTTGCGGCGAGACCTGCTGTCTCCAACTTGCTTCAGGTGGGCTTCTGCGGATGGGTTACCATTGTCAACCGCAGAACGTGTGTAACTGGTGGGTCAGGGGGGAAAGGTTTTTTGGCGGGAGCCACGCCTTTGAGGTCGTGGCCGGTTCTTGTATTGGTGTAAACTGTTGAGGGTTGTCGTGTTCACCGTTGCGAGGCGATGGAGGATTTACAGGATCACGAGCTTTGCCGCAAGCCCAATTTTTCGTTTTTTGCTGCCAGGGCTTATTTCGGCGTTCCTCGATTTCAACCCTCCATCCATATTTATCGGCAAGATCGATTCAGGCGTTTCGTCTTTTGTTTTCGGCGGGTTCGTCTTTTCCCGTCGTCCTTCTATCGTACAACCGGCCGGAACTTTTACCGAAACTTTTCTTTGGCCGCAACAGCAGTTTTCAAGAACTTGACGTGCCGACGTGCCTGTTGTCGGATCAATTCGTGAATAGCCCCTGTGGTTGAACGGGAACCGAAACAAGCAAGTCATTCAAGTGGATGATCCAAACGTGCAAGGCGGACGTGACAGGCACGTTCCTCTGAGAAAACGTTTGGAGGGGCACGCTTGTCGTGCCCGCCGAAAGCGAATCCATGATCCGATTCTGGAAAGCGGACCTGACAAACTGGTCCCTCCGAATGAATACGGACGTGACAAGCACGTCCCTCCGGGCTGATGAGAAGGTCCGCGACCCCGTCGGTAGAGGAACAGGGGGTGACTTGCACGCGGGCGCGTTTCGGCGGAACATCGCTTTTTCGACGATCGGGTTGCAGCCGACCGGCCAATGCGCGCCTCGAGACACATGCGTTGTGGACGGTATCAACTTTAGCAAATTGCAGGCCAAATGTCCGTAATTCCCCCCACGCTGGTGGACCTGATTGGCTCAAAACTCGGAAAAAGGGCTGACTTTTGCGTCACAACCGGTAAAATTGAACGGCGAGGGACGATACAATGGTGAAGCAAGCAGACACAAAAATTACCCCGCCTCAAACAATCCCGCCCTGGTTCAGCACCATTGACGGATGCGACACGGTGCTATCATTAGGGTCCATCGCCAGCAGTGAGAACGGAGCGGTGCGACGGACCATCGGATAAGTCGGTTGAGTGAAGTCAGAAGGGGAAATCGGGCTAAATCAGTTGGCTCAATGAGGAGTTGCCCACGCTGCCTCAAGAGAGATTGACCCTCCGTCACGGACGACGCTGAATGGCTGGATGCCAGCCCCCCGGGTTGTCGCAACCCACCATGGTCCGAGCGAGAGGAGTCATACCATGGGAGCCGTCGCCGATTATATTTCCGAAGTGCGGGGTTGGACCGAGTCTTCTACTTCGCAGGCGACCAGGGACCGGACAGAAGAATTTCTGGGGTATTTCACCCAATATCATGGGCGGATATTCGGATACATCTTCAGTATGGTGCCAAACGAGCAGGACGCACGGGACATTTTTCAGAAGGTGTGTCTTTTGCTCTGGCAGAAATTTGAGAGTTTCGATCGGGAAGCGGATTTCTTCGCCTGGGCCTGTGGCATGGCCTACAATGAGGTGAGGAATTACTTCCGCGTCAATTCGCGTTCGCGCCTCTCGTTTAGCCAGGAACTCCTGGATACAATGGCGCAAGAGCGCGAAGATCCCGAAGAAAGCGACCGACGCCTGGAAGTCCTCCGCCGCTGCCTGGCGGAACTTCCGCAGCATGAGCGGGACCTGCTGCTGGAAGTTTATGCGGAAGGTCGCTCGATCCGGGAAATCGCGGAGCGACGCGGGAAGGCAGCGCAAACGCTGTACAACCGCCTCAACCTCATCCGTCGGAAACTGTTCGCTGAGGTTCAACAGGCCCTGGCCGAAAACTGACGTGGATGCTCACTCTGCTGGATGATCCATTTGCGAGAGGACACCGCGCTTGTGAAGCGCGCAGCAGAGGGTGATCTCGTCGGTCGGCCAATTTGAAAGATCCCGATCGAGCCATGCTCTCCAGCAAAATCCGCGATGAACTTCTGACTCTTCTGGATGCCCTCGTGAATGAGACAATCACCCCCGAGGAGCACCGTCGGCTGGAAAGTCTGCTGCTGGCAGACGGGGAGGCCCGCGAGTTGTTCCGGCAATATGTGGGCCTGCACTGTCAGCTCCGCCAGTTGGCCCAGAGTTGGGCAGAGGAAAAACTGTTGCGGCTGACCGAGGCGATCGAGACGTCGGCCAATTCATCGGCCCCCATGCCCACCCCGGATAGCCCACGTCCCGGCCTCATCTACGGAGTGATTCTCAGTCTACTGGTGGGCTTCGCAGCGGGAGTCCTCTGGTTCCGACACCTCACCGCGGACAATCCAGTTGTCTCGCCAGAGAATTGCTCTCGATCAGCCTCTCCGGCGAGTCACATCCCTCCGCCACCAGAGCGTCTTCCCCATGATCGCCCGTGACCTGTTCCGCTCCATGCACGGCAGCCGCTCTAGGGGATAAACCCGACCGCCTGAAGATCACTGATAATCCCGGACCACAGCCCGTTCGTCTGGCTTCCCACCTGACTGATAGCGCCAATCATCACGGCCAGGAGTAGGGCCAGCATAACGGCGTACTCAACCGTCGTGGCACCGTGCTCCTCGCAAATGAATTGGCTTTCTCGCCGGAACAAGGGAGGTTTTTGCCAAAGTGGAAGACGAAATAGACGCATGGGATTGTCTCACCAAGTCGTGATTTACATCGTGATGCTGACAGTTCCCGCGTGCCGCCTCACGGCGCGCCGCCCGATGTTCTGGCACACCGTCGAGGGAGTTCGAAAAGCCGTCGGCACACGGGTTTCCCCAGGAAAAAGGCTCTACAAGAAACCTAGTTTTTTCTGGAAGGGGCGTCAAATGGTAGGTAGTGGTGGCTCCTAAAAACAGCGGGGCACCGGCGATCGTGCGGCCGTCAAACGGGGTCCGTGGGGTATTGCCTCGATTTGGGTGACGATTGCCCGCGGGCCCCTGCATCATCCCTGATTATCTGCGCCGCCGGAAAGGGAACGCGAACCTCGACAGGGCCCTGGGCAGGAATCGGACTCAGCCTGGTTGGACCTGTGTCTCAGGTTCGTATTTTGAACGTTGGTTCTCCCCGTTTCACCGATCGGGCCCCCTCCAGTTCGTGGAGTCCTCATATTCAGGCAGGGGCGACTTGTGAATCGCCCCTACAAGACGGCGTTCTGGCGATTGACGGATCATTACAAAACGGAGAACTGGTCAGACAGGGCGCTGCTGTGCCCCTGCGTAACGCTCTTCCCGCCAGTATTTAACCCCCTCCATAATGGAGGAAAGAATGCTTGTGGTTCGTTGCGTGGAGCAATCTCACGGAGACTGACTGAAAAACCGCCAGAAGTTCGTTCCTCGAACTACGAAAAAGCAGGCCGAAGTTATGGAACAGCGGGAGATTTTCTTTTCGGGAATGGTTCAGGGAGTGGGTTTCCGCTACACGACGCAGAGAATTGCCGCCCGATATCAGGTCACGGGATATGTGGAGAATCTTCCGGATGGGAGGGTCCATCTGGTGGTGGAAGGGGATCCTCAAGAGATTGATCGTTTCGTGAGCGAGATTTACCAACATTTGGGAGGTTTCATTCGTTCGGCGGATGTGAATCGGGGGCCGGCCACGCAGAAATTCCAGCGGTTCTCCATCCGTTATGGCGGGACGTGACACCGCCCGCTCGGCGAGAGACGGGGCAGTCGCCAAAATCTGGCAAAATTGCTTCCCGTGAACCACAATAAAAAGAAGAACGTAACGCGAAGCACGCAGTTTCCCATTGTCAAAAGTGTGTCTTTGGTTATGGATCGGGGTATAATCCCCCCGGGTAGGTGTATTTCTCGCCTATGTGGACCGTAAACCCAAACTTTCCCGTAGCGGACTGGTTGAGCTCGCTTCAGACGCTCCTCGCGATGCTTCCCGTATGGATCAAACCTTTGTGGATCGTCGCGGTGGGCGTTGTGGCGGCGGTGGTTGGACTGTGGGTGGCGCTGGCCCTATTAGGACGGCTGGCGCCGCGGGTGGCCGCCATTTTGCGGACAACCAGTAAAGAGGCAACGTCTCAGCCCCTGTTCTACATTCTCCTGTCGCTGGGGATTGTGATGCTGCTTCTGTCGCCGATTCTCCCCTACAACACGTTCGGCGAGGACATCAAACTCCTCAAAGCCGAGGGATTGACGTTCATCAAGTTGCTGGCCATCGTCATGGCGGTGTGGACTGCCAGTGTGTCCATCGCCGAAGAGATCGAAGGTCGCACCGCCCTTACCGTGCTCAGCAAGCCGGTGGCGCGGTGGAAGATGCTGATCGGAAAGTTCCTGGGCGTGATGCTCCCTGTGACGGTGATGTTCATCGTCCTGGGAGCACTGTTTCTGTGTGCCGTTTCTTACAAGGTGAAATACGATGCCCGGGAAGTCTCACGTCCTGACCCCACCGTCGAGGAGTGTCAGGGGGAGATTCTTCAGAGCGTCCCCGGTTTGGCGCTCGCTTACCTGGAAGCCCTTGTGTTGGCCTCCGTCGCGGCTGCCATTTCCACCCGATTTCCGCTGCTTCCCAATCTTCTGGTGTGCGCGTCGATTTACGCGCTGGGCCATCTTTTGCCGACAGTGGTTATCGAAACCGCGGATCGCCTGGAGTTTGTAGCATTTGCGGCAAAACTTCTGGCCGTGGTTCTGCCGGGACTGGAATACTTCAGCATGGAGACGGCGATCGCCACCGGACGGCCGGTCTCTTGGGATTATCTGGCCCTGGCTGGGCTGTACAGCCTCGTGTACATGGGGCTGAGCATGGTCCTGGGGTTGCTCCTGTTTGAGGACCGTGACCTCGCCTGAAAAGCGGCGATCCCAGGGTTCGGCTTGCCGGCCGGGTGTTGCTTTTGGGCAGCACAAAACGCTGGGATGTACTCTTCTGGAACAATTCGCCCACGTCCCCGTAAGCGTTTTGGCCGCCTTTCATCGCGATTTGCCCCGTCTTTTTCCACAGGCATGGGACTTGCGGCCAAGTAGAGGTGCGGTTAGCTTTCTCTGTTAGGTTCGCGGCCCTGAAGGATATCCCGTGCCATGGTCCATGTCGCCGAAATCACGCGGTGGGACGAGCTCGCCTCGCTCCAGCTTGTCTGGCGGGAACTTTGGGGAAAGACCCGCCGGGCCTCGTTCTTTCAGAGTTTCGAGTGGTTCGCGACCGCGTGGAAGCACTTCGGCGACACGCAGAGTTTTCGCGTGCTCGTGGTTTCCGACGGTAATGAAGTCATCGGCCTTTTGCCGCTGGTCCTTCGCCGCGAGTCTTCCCGCCTGGGGGCATTTCATGTTCTGACGTATCCTCTGGACAACTGGGGTGACTTTTTTGGGCCGATCGGACCACATCCCACAGCGACGCTGCTGGTCGCGCTGCGACATCTTGCCGAGTCCCGACGAGACTGGGACGTCCTCGACCTGCGATGGGTCGATCGGGACCGCTGCGATCAGCTTCGTACGCCGATGGCCATGAAGCAGGTCGGTTTGGTCCCCCTGGCGCAGATCTGGGACCGGTCCGCGGTGATCGACGGGCGTATGGGATGGGAGGAATACTGGGCCACCCGTAGCAGCAAGTTTCGTAATAATCTGCGGCGGGCGGAAAAACGGCTGCTGGCACGGGGTCGCGTGGAGTTGGTACGCTATCGTCCCGCCGGCGCCACCTGGGGCGACGATGATCCGCGGTGGGACCTTTTCGATGCCTGCGTGAATTTGGCGTCCCGCAGTTGGCAAGCTCACCAGGATCACGGCACAACACTCTCGCACGAATCCGTGTACGGCTTTCTTCGTGATGTCCACGAGGCCGCGGTCAAGCTGGGCTGCCTCGACCTCAATCTATTAACCGTGGATGATCAGCCCGTCGCCTTCGCCTACAACTACGTTTACGAGGGGCGTGTCTTCGGTCTGCGGACCGGATACGATCCCGATTGGGCCGATGCAAGCCCGGGGAACGTGCTCAAGTTCTGGATGATCCGGGATTCTTTTGAGCGAAAGGACGAAGAATTTGATCTTGGACCCGGATCGCTTGCCAGCAAAGAGGCGTGGGCTACCGGTTCCGTGGAAAGTTACCGCTACACGTACTTTTCGCCCCGGTCTCCGCGAGCCCAGCTCCTCCGCTGGAAGCGCTGGTGGGATACGCGGCTGTTCTCGACCGAACAGCTTCTCGCCCGGCGCTCAGCGTGACAATTTTTTCCAGCGATTCTGGCCGTCTCGCCCGATGGAAAAGCGCAGATCAAGTGCCTGGAGATGACAGGCTGATCTCCAGGGTTTGCTGCCCCTGGTTGGTGATGGTCACCTTCTGATTGTTTCCCTTGGCATTGGGAGGAATTTGCGGTGCCGCCTGGATTTGCTGTCCTTGGGCGGCCATTTGCGCCATCTCTTCACTGCTCTTGGGGAACTCTATTTTGCCACCGCCTGTGACGGAGACGATCTTTTCTCCGGGGAGGACGCCGGAAATCGAGAATTTCCCCTGCTTGATGGGCCCCCCTGCACTGGGACCTTTTCCGTCGGCGGGCGAGAGCGTGATGTAACCTTCCTCCACGGGACGGCCGTCAAATGTGACCGTTCCAGAGACCGTCACCCCGTCCGACTTGCTGCATCCTGGCAAGCTGACCAGCGCGAATCCCAGGAAAGCGATCAGTCCCAGGATCAAAGCGCGCAAAGGATCTCCCGTGTTGGAGCGTGAGTGCTGTGAATTTCTCATAATGCCATCCGTTCTCCTCTAATATTGTGGACTCAGCCGAGGCACCATTCGGATCAAAAACATTTCCGCTGTCAGAACGCTTGTACGGACTCCTGCCCATTGCGGGTACCCAGGTAGCGCCAGGTGAGCAGGTCGATGGTGTTGCTGAAAAACCGGACAGAACCGTCCGCCATACCCACGTTGACACCGCCGGGATGACGGCTACGCGCTCCAGCAAACGCCCGGGCAGCGCTGGGGGTCCACCATGCGTTGCCGCCAATACTCACGCAGGGTTCGGTGTAAATGGTATCGCCCTGGTTTTGCGGGCAGGGGCCGATGATTCGGTCGGGGGCAGTGGAGTTGGGGGTGATCGCGTTGCTATACAGCGCTCCGCCCATGTTGCCGTAAATGATACTCCCGATGGGCCCGCCCCACCATGTCACAGTGGGCATGATTCCTTCGGAAATCATGGTTGTGTTGGACGTGCCGTCGATGATCTCGGCAATTCGCACACCTCGCGTTTCCACACCTGCCCCTGTATCAAAGCTCTGGTTGTGCCGGACGGCGAAGACACCCGGCTTCCAGGGGCCACTGGTTCCGTCCTGCACATCCTCACCGTACATGTCCCCCGAGCCCACACATCCGCGATAGTTTCCCCGATAGAATCCGTAGGCATTCGTGTTGAGTTCATTTCCCCACGGACCACCATCGCTGGGGCAATTGAACACGGGAATACGCGTATGGCGGGCTGTGCGAAGTCGCGTGTCATCACCAATCGGTCCGTTTGGGCCAGGATAGCTGGTCACATAGCCCCGCTGCGGGAGGGTCCAGTAATTCTCATACACGGCCTGCTGCTCGATGTAGGGAAGAATCAATTGCGTCCAGGTATAGGTGTCCCAGATGTCGTACTTTCGGGCGTAGGGGAATTCGTTGAACTTGTCATGAAAATTGTGGCAGCCCAGCACGAGTTGCTTGATGTTGTTAACGCACTGGGAACGCCGCGCTGCCTCTCTGGCAGCCTGGACCGCCGGTAAAAGCAACGCAATAAGAATCCCAATGATGGCGATCACCACAAGGAGCTCCACCAGCGTGAATCCACTTCTTGTCGGATGATGGGCGGACATACGAGGACCCTCCTTTTGAGAAGAACCCACACATTGAAAAAGCTGACTGCGACCAGCCTCCCCGAAGTTATGCTACTCCGGTGACACACCCAGTGCAAACCACTTTTGCGCAAATCCATTGTCATTTTGCGCAAACGCTGTGGCCGACGATTTTCAGAACCAAGATCCTTCGACCGTGGTCGTTTCCGGCGGTGGCACAATCTGCATCAGTGATACGTTCGGCAAAAAACGCGTGAAAATTGGCCTGTCCGAGGGCACAAAACGGTTGACGATCATCCTCACGGTCAAGAAAAACCTATGTTTTTGTGGGAGGTCCGCGCATCCTTTCTGCATTGGTTGGCCATTTCCAGTGCCATCGAGGGAAGAGACGAGCACCATTGACTGCGATACATCAGCACAGCAACCAGCCCTTTGCGAAGGCGGAAACAGCAGACGTGATGCCGAGTCTCAGACGGCATCACCTGCAGCGCGCCGTGTGGTTGGTGGCGCTCGTGTGGTCGAGTGCCATACTGGCGGCCTTGTGGGGAACGTTCCTGGCCGATCCGCACATCCGGTCTCCCGGCGTGGTCCTCGGACTGGGGCTCCTCTGGGTGGCCGGAATCTCTGCGATCGTCCTCGCCGGCTATCGTCTGCTGCGAGTTTACGCCGTTCCTGAAGCCGATACCGGTAAACAATTCATCTACCGGCTCATCACAAAACAAACGAAAGCCGCCATCGGCGTTGTGGATCCTACCGGCAGGTTTTCCCTGGTGAACGAAAGTTTCTGTGAGGTCTTTGGCCGCTCGGAAGAAGAAATAGTCGGTCAGAAACTGCTGCGTTTTGTTCATCCAGAGGATCACCAGCTTGTCCGAGAGCAGCTTCGATTACGGCGTCAGGGGCTTTCTTCCACTTATCAACTCCGCATCGTGCGGAAAAATGGAGAGGTACGCTGGATCCTGGCGGCTGTGGCGCCGGTGTACGATCAGACCGGTCGATACTGCGGGGGCATGGGGTTAGTCACCGACATTACCGAACAAAAACAGGCCGAAATCGCCCTCCGTGATCACGCCGCCAAGCTCGAACAGTTGGTCCGGGAACTGGAAGAAGCCCGGCAGGAAGCCCAGGCTGCCCTGCGGGCCAAAGACCAATTCCTGGCCAGCGTGACGCACGAACTGCGAACGCCCCTGACGGCCATTCTCGGATATGCCGAGACGCTTCTGATCGAAGGCGATCTCAACCGGGCTCCACCCACCCGAATTGCCGCCATCCAGACTATTCTCCGCAATGGCCAGTATCTGCTTCAGATCGTCAACGATTTGCTGGAGCTTGCCAAGTCCGAATCGGGACGCCTGGAAATCAACCCTCGGGATTGCTCCCTGGTGGAACTCGCTGAAGATGTCATCCGGTTGATGGAGATCCGCGCGCGGACCAAAGGATTGCCACTTCGCCTGGAAATTCGCGGCCGTGTCCCACGCCGCATCCGCATTGATCCGGTGCGTGTCCGACAGATCCTCATCAATCTCCTCAGCAACGCGATCAAATTCACCGAATCGGGCTCGGTACGGCTTGTGGTCCAGGTGCCGCAAACCGACGACGGCCAGTGCTCCCTCCTGTTTGAAGTTATTGACACCGGCATTGGCATTCCCGCCAAAATATGCGAAAAAATCTTTGAGCCTTTCCACCGTGGCGATCCCAGCGTCAATGCCCGATTTCCTGGCACCGGCCTGGGCCTGGCCTTCAGCCGCAGTCTGGCCCGGCGTCTGGGCGGCGACATCACGGTTGTCAGCGAGGTGGGGCTGGGAAGTAATTTCCGCGTAACGATTCCTCTCGGCCCCGCCGATCAGTTTGAGTGGGTCGACCCGGCCGAGTTACGCACGGAGGGAAAAATTCAGGAACACACTTTATCGGAAAGCCCCCAAGGTCTGTCGCGAAGCTGTCGTATTCAGGCACGCGCTCTCCTCGTGGAAGACGCAATTGAAACCAGGCGCCTTTTCCAACACATTTTGCAGTCGGCCGGGGTCGAGGTATCCACCGCAGAGACCGGCCGCGACGCGGTGCGGATGGCCCTGGAGAATCATAGGGAGGGAAGACCATTCGACTGCATTCTTCTCGATATCAATCTTCCCGACATGGAGGGATACCGGGTCGTCCGGCTATTGCGGGAATCCGGTTACACAGCGCCGATTATCGCTCTCACAGCCGGCACTGAACCTGGCGAGCGTGAGCGGTGCTTTCTGGCTGGATGCGACGATTTCGCCACCAAACCGCTCGATCGGTGCACGCTCCTCAAACTGGTTGCCAAATACGCCCCGCGGGTTTCCGGAATTCCCTGCGAATGTGGGGCCGCAACCGGTGATACGTGTTTTCACGCCGCCAAAGTCGGGGCTCACTGTCTCAACGCCGAGCTTGCGCGGCAGGACGCGGCCGTTTCGGGCGGCTCTGACGCCAATCAATTGCAGTAGGTGCGGTGGGGAAAACCTCAACGGGAAACGGGAAGGCACGCGGGACCAAGTGGTTCGAAGTATTTGTAGGTGAGAATGTACTCCCGATGACCCAGTTTCTCTGAAGCGGTCTGCTGACCGCCAGCCACTTCGAGGACGAGTTTGAAAATGCGGTCCGCAACCTCTTCCACGGTGGCCTTGCCCGAGAGCACCTCGCCCGCGTTGATGTCCATGTCGCCTTTCATGCGGAGGTACGTTTCGGGATTCGCGCAGATCTTGATAACGGGTGAAATCACGGATCCCACCACGGAACCTCGGCCCGTGGTGAAGAGGATCAGATGACATCCACAGGCGATGAGCTCGATGATTTCCGCGTTGTCGGCGATGTTGGGAAACCCGAAACGCACCTCGCCATCGGGGACGACGTCCAGGAGGTACAGGCCGGGTTGTGGCGGAACGTCACCCGGCTTGAGGATTCCGACGATGGGGCGATGGCCGCTCTTCAAATAAGCGCCGAGCGATTTTTCTTCAATTGTGGTTAAGCCGCCTTCGGTGTTTCCTGGAGCGAAACTGGCATGACCCAGGGTGGCGTAGTAGCGCGCAGCTTTTTCCACAGTTGCCCGCAGAAGCTCCGCCAGTTCCGGTCGGGCAGCCCGTTCTGCCAGGAGGGACTCGCACCCCAGAAGTTCGCCGGTTTCCTCGAAGATGGCCGTCGCTCCGGCGTCCACCAGTCGATCAAACACCAGCCCACACGCAGGATTGGCTGTCAAGGAACTGGTGGCATCGGAGCCTCCGCAAATCGTTCCCACCACCAGGTCAGAGATAGTCATGGCACAGCGGGGAACATCCGCGAGTTGGCGGAGGGTGTTTTTCACCCATTGGCGCCCCAGTTTGATACTTCTTGCTGTACCACCGCTTTCCTGGATAACGATGGTTTCCACGGGCCGACCTGATTCGGCGATGGCCGCGGCCAGCCCATCGCGGTCGAAACTCTCACACCCCAGGGAAACAAGCAGGGCACCGCCGACGTTGGGATGGGTGGTCAATTGACGGAGGATCCGCTCGGCATACGCACTGGGGTAACAACCAGGAAACCCCACCACCTCCACATCCTGCCGTCGGAAGGGGGCCGCAATCTCTTCCGCCACATGTCGGGCACATTCAACCAGGTAGACGACGAGCAGTCGGTTGCGGATGCCCTTACGACCATCCGCCCTGGCATATCCCTGCCAGGTTTGTTGCTCGGCGAGCCTTTGAGCAGGGGTCTGGTGTTGATCGACGGGGCTGGACGCCATGGCTTTTTCTCCTATATCCAATATCCAAGCGCGGGTCGCGCCGCAGTATTCCGCGTGAGGTCCTGAGAGTCACTCAGCCCGGGGAGGCACCACCGCGTTCAGAAGTCGCCTCCGACTCGCCCGTCCCTTCTGAGCTGATTTCGCCCGGGACTGCGGTGCTTTCCTCAGCAGGCGGTGCCGGAACGCTGTTATCTGGAGTGGGGGTGGTATCGGTTTCTTGAAATGCCGCGGGTGGGGACGCGGTGGTTTCCTCGCTCAACTCCAGGTCGGCGCTCAGTTCCAGACCTTCCGTTACTTCGGCTGCTGGTGAGCCCGTGTCCAAATCTTCCTCTGGAAAAGCAGAGACGGCCACCTCTGCCTGCTCCCTTGCAGCCTTCGCTGAAGCGCGCTCTGGCGTGGGCAGATAGTCACTGGCCAGATTGTGCGTGTGAACCCACTCCCCCGGCTCAATATTTCGTGTCGCGTGGCCAATGGGATGCCCAAATTTGATGATCTTTTCACCTTCCGCGATGGGGCGCGTGGCGATTTTGCCAGCCATGGGGACATTCGAAATGACCTGCAATTTGATGCGGTCCAGCCGCAGGGTTGTCCCCGCCTTGATTGCCGCGGTCGCAATCACGACGTTGTCCTGGGGATGCAACCGGAGGAGTTTCGGTTTCATCGCGATGTCCTCACTTTCCCACAAGCCAACGCCCCAACCGGGTTTTTGCTTCGCGGCAGCGTTGAACCGAGATAAAAGGCCACCGCAACCTGTGGCGGCTCAGCCGAAAAAAGCACCCTGATCCGCCAACACCGTTGGGACGCGTGTTTCATTCAGTGAATGTCGATGGGAAACCAGACCGCCGGCACCGCGTTCACGCGGCAACTGGTACTTTGCCATTAGCAGCAATAACACGGAATGCCCGGCGGCAGGCCCCACCAGCGCGTTATTGTAGCCTTTAGAGTAGTGATGGGCTACAAGTCGGGATCGACATCGTGAAGTTTGGTCGACACGCATCAGCCGTGTGAAGAGCTCGCTCCACGCGTCAACCGTAGCCCAACTCTTCCAGCTCGTCCTCCGTCATCCCGAAGTAATGCCCATATTCGTGCAGAATCGTCTTGCGGATCTGTTCCTTCAGTTTTTCTGGATCGATTGTCCCCTCGGGGGTGACCGCCGACCATAATAATCCTTCGCGATAAATGGTTACCCGATCGGGCAAGCGAGGAGGACCGCCCAGCCAGTGGCTCTCCTTCTCTTGAATTGGGACGCCGGTGAAAAGGCCCCAGAGGTCGCGCGGATCGGAAATGTTCAACTCTTCCATGACTTTCCTCGACGGATGATCCTCGACGTACAGGGCAACCTCGTTCATGGCGTTGCGAACCAGTCGAGGAAGGGTCTCGATAACCTCTTCCAGGAGGGAATCAAACCATTTCCGGGTGTCTTTATCCATCGTGAATTACTTGCGAGCGCTTCTAAACTGCTGGGGCGCCAAACTTTGCAAACTGGTGCCACAGTGTGCGGGGGTTAGTCCTAACCTCATCGAGGGATTCTCAGCCGGAACCTTCAGATGTCAGAACAGGCATCCGGTCCTCCCCCTGGGCTGCGATCCCCGTATGCTTAAAGTATGACAACTCTGCCGCCCTTTATTTTTGCGACGTGTCAATCAGGGGTCGAGAACGTTCTCAAACGGGAAGTCGCTCGGCAGTATCCCTTTTTACGACCGGCATTCAGCCGTCGCGGTTTCGTCACGTTCAAATTCGCTGACGCCACCCAACCTCTGGAGGGGTTTCGGTTCGAGGCCGTTTTTGCCCGGGCATGGGGCTTCACGCTGGGACGTGTTGAGGTTGGTGATCAGGCGGAATCGGCGCGGCAGGTCTGGAAGCTGGTTGGGGAAATCCCCGTTCGGATGGTACATGTTTGGCCACGGGATTCGGCACCCCCCGGCCGAAGCGATCCTGACATCCCCTGGCCGGACGAGGTTGAGCAGATTCGCTCGCTCATCTCCGCTGCGGCTCCTGAGTCCGTCAATCTTGTCGCGCCGGACACGACTCCTCGCAGGGCACTTCGCGGGCAGTGGGTTTTGGACTGCATCATCGTGGACCCCGACGAATGGTGGGTGGGGATTCATCGCCTGGAAGGTCCGGAAACCTTCTATCCCGGCGGAAGATTTCCACTCTGTTTGCCAGAGCATGCCGTTTCTCGTGCATATCTCAAAATGGAAGAGGCCTTGAGGTGGTCGCAGTTTCCTGTACCGCCCAATGCCCGGTGGGCGGAGCTGGGCAGTGCACCCGGCGGGGCCAGTCAGGCCCTTCTCGATCGCGGTTATGAGGTCCTGGGTGTGGACCCGGCCGAGATGCACCCGGCTGTTCTACAACATCCCAAATTCACCCACCTGCGCCGTCGGACGACGCAGGCACCACGTCGCGCGTTCAGGAAAATTCGCTGGCTCGCCGCCGACATCAACGCCGCTCCTAATTACACCCTCGATGCTGTGGAAAGTCTTGTCACCTACCCCCAGATCAATATCCGGGGCATGATTCTCACGTTAAAGTTGCCCGAGTGGACCCTGGCGGACAGAATCCCCGAATATCTGGAACGCATCCGCAGTTGGGGGTACAACGTGGTTCGGGCACGACATCTGTGGTATAACAAGCAGGAGATCTGCGTCGCGGCTCTGATGCGGCTGTTCAAACGTAAGCCTGTTGTCGTGCGGCAGAAAGCCAGGCGAAAACGACCTACCTGAGCGCGGACCGAGTCCGATACAAATTGCCCAAATTCGGATCTTCGCCTATTGGGTTAGCGTGTTTTCCCTCGGTATTTCCTTCCGATAAAGAGATAGTCGCCCTCCTGTGGTTCCGGGGAGATTCTTTTTTCAGCCGTCACTGCTGGCCCCGGACTCCGTGGAGAACCCATCGAGCCAACCAGCGTTCCGAAGGAGTCCCAGATGAAACTCAAATGCCTCGACATGGTGAAGTGGTGCACTGTTTTGGGGTTCTTTGGGGTGTGTGGGATGAGTGGTATCGGGTTGGTCCTCGCTGGGCCTGGCGACGGGAAAGTTTTTCAGCCGGACAGTCGCGCTGCCGCAGTGGAAGTGACCTCACCAGACTTGGCGGTTCTCGCGGACGACCCGGATAAGATGGAAGGTCCAGAGCTGGACCTGGGAAGCGGATCGGGCTCGGCTGGCGCACCTCCCGGAGCAGAGGCAAACGAGATCCCCGGTAGCGCAAACCCGGGTCGTCAAGAAGCTAAGTCCGAGCCTTCAGAAGGCTCTGCCGCCGACAAACAGAATATGTCCCCGCCGTCCGGGGCGGAAACCGAAGGCCCATCCGCTGAACCGAAAGCACCCCGGCCAAAGGAGTCGGCAGAATCGGCCAGCCCCAAAAAAGACCAGGAAGGGGAACCATCTCCACAGAAAGGGAGCGCACCCAAGATCGACCCCTCGGCGGTCGGCCATCCCCTGGCATCGGGAATCGTCAAACTTTTGGCCCCGGAAATAGGTGGTCAAATGCGTTCCGCCGGCGTGGACAGCCGATTCCAGCAGTTCCTTAGCTACACGGCATCGCGGCTGGCCGCCACCCGAGGGGTGTATACAGGGAATGAAATCAACGGGCTGGCCCGGCTGAGTTGGTTCGACCATCTTCTCCGCGAGCCACTTCGTGTCCCTCAGGAAGCGGAGGAGTTCACACGGTACCTCCATGCGGGTGCGCTTTCTGACAGGGCGGCGGGACTTCGTTTCTTGCTGCGAACCGCGCGGGCCCGAATGGACGTGCCCCCCTCCACGATCGAGCTCGATGAGCATTCGAACGATCCGGTTGAGTTCCTTCAGAGAACGCTTGTCCAGGCCTACAACCTGTACGCACAAACTGTCAAGCCGCTTTCACAGGCTGAATTCACCGAACTCGCCCGACGCATCAATTACGTGATGACCACCAACACCGTTGTGGGGCACACCGTCAACGACCGCGGTAGTGCGAGGCGGCTTGTGCAGCTTTTGGAAAAAATGGATCGGGCGGCGCAATGGGACATGGCCGAAGTGCTGGCTGGCCTCAACGACCGCTTGTTCCTCGAGAGCCTCCGGCAAGCACTCGGCGGCTCGGCAGGTCACGGAACGCAAACAGCCGTGCCCGGCGTCAGCGGCACTGTCGTACGGAAGATCGAGACCTCTGTGGGAACAATTGTGGTGGGGGGAACGGGCATTAACGAGTACCGCCTTGAAGAGATGAAAGGTGTCGTTGCGATTGTCGATTTGGGGGGCGACGACGTGTATTGGGAGGGCACGGTCTCCGTCGATCGCCCGTTGCTGCTCATCCTCGATTATTCGGGGAACGACCGTTATCAGGGTAAACTGCCGGGAATTCAGGGGGCCGCGATCCTCGGTGGTTCGCTGCTCATCGACTTGGCGGGAAACGACATCTACTGGGCGCAGGATGTGGCCCAGGGAAGCACTTTGGGCGGTGTGGGGATTCTTGTGGATTGGGCTGGAAACGACCAGTATTTGGGGCTTCGCCGCGTGCAGGGTCAGGCCATCGGAGGTGTGGGGGTGCTCATTGACCGGGAAGGGCAAGACGATTATCACGCTGCGATGTGGGCCCAGGGATTCGGTGGCCCACTCGGTTTCGGCCTGATTGACGACCTTGCCGGGGACGACCACTACTACGTGGGCGGTCGCTGGTACGACTCGTATCCCGAGACGCCGGGTTACGAAGGGTGGGGCCAGGGCGTTGGCTCAGGGATTCGGGGAGCTGCCAACGGCGGGATTGGTGTGCTCCTCGAAGGAGCGGGGGATGACACCTACGAGTTCGACTATTTCGGCCAGGGTGGTGGTTACTGGCTTGCCATCGGCTTCGCCCGGGATTTTGCTGGCAATGACCGTCGGCTGGGGGCCACACTCAAGGCCTATGATGGCTCCGCGCGAACGCAGCAGCGGTTTCAGCGTTTTGGCAATGGCTGGGGATGCCACATGGGTGTGGGGGCCCTCATCGACGATGGAGGTGACGATGAGTACCACGGTTCCATCATGGGGACCGGGTTTGGTTGGGACCTCTCGGTGGGCTATCTGCTGGAACTGAGCGGCGACGATCACTATCTCGCCCGGGTGGGAGGAGTTCAGGGGCAGGGTGCCCAGGCTAGCCTGGGGGTTCTCTATGACTTTGAAGGAGCCGATGAATACGCTGGCACAAGCCAGGGATATGCGTCGAGCGCTATCACCTACCACCCGTATCCCACCTGCGGCGGTAATTTCAGCTTTGTGGTGGATTACGGCGGGATGGACCGCTACGGTTCGGGCGCGAAAAACAACGCGATCACCCGACGGGGGACGGGCGGATTCATTGTTGATCGTCCCAAAGAGGAAGAGTTGCAAGCCGCCCAGGCCGAATCGTCCGATTCGCGTGACACGCTCAGCGCTGGCAATTCGCGATAGCCATCCTGAACAGAACGCATCGGGCAGCACGGTGCGTTTGCACCGCCTTCCCCAAAGCAACGCGGTCCTGATCCATGCTGGTAGGCACTCATAAGCAAGCGGGAAAAAGCCTATCCCCCGAGTGAAAAGAACAGGGACGACCAGCCAGTCGTCCCTGTTTCTGTTCTGGCGGATTGTCATCGGCCAGAAGGCCGTAATTTAGACATATTCAATTAAAAGAAGTGGGCCTCAGTGTCGTGCGACACGTTCATTGGCCACCACACGCATCCGGTCAGGCACGACCGGGTGCATGGTGTCACTCAGTGCCCGATGGAAGCGGGAGCGGCAGCGGACCCTGCGGGGCCTTCTGCTGAAGGGTCAATGCCATGGTGACGAGGAGCTTCACCACGCCCTCCTCAATATCGATTTGCGTGGTGCCTTTGTCGCCCTGCACGCTGGCGGTCAGCGTGACACGGTCCTTCGAGCTCACCAGCGGCAATAACTGCTGCACCTGGTCGCGGGTTTCTGCCTTTTCTGCGACCACGCTGATGAACTTCATCAGAGGATTGAGAGCGATGTACATGTCGGCCAGCTTCGTCACGCTTGTTTCACTGTCCATTTGATCGATGGCCTTCTTGAGCAGGTCAGCTGCTTTGGGGGCGGCCGCCATCGCAAAGGCGTGATCAGAAAACGCAAGGACAAAGGCAAAGTCTTCGCCCATCATTTGGCGGATCGGTTCGGGAGCATCCGTCATCTTGTTCGCCGGAAGATCGAGAACATGAAACCGGAAGCCTTTGTATTCGGCTGCATTGACGTGAAAGTGTTCTTTCACATCCGGTTCCTTTTCCGCAGCCTGGTTGAGCAAATTGAGCAATGATTTCTCCACTTTGGCACCATCTTCGAGCATCATGCCAGAGAGCAATGTCAGTTGCTTATCACTCATCTGACCCGAGAAAGCCAGATCGAGCGTGCCCTTTTCGACCGTGGCTCCCAGGGCATCCAGCAAGGCGTCGATCAAGTCGGTGGCCAGTCGCTTTTCTTTCTTGGTCAGGGTTTTTTCCTTGTCGAGCGACTCACGGAAGAGCTTTTTGTAATTCGGGATGACAGTCGCTTTAAATTGCTCAATATCGCGCTGCCCGAGTCGTGCGGTTTCCCGCAGCATGAACGTGGCGTCCGGAAGCACAAAGCCACTCAGCCGGGTTTTCAGGTCCTGATTCTGACTCAGGTTCCGGGCGTACTCGGTACCCGGTCGGGCCACAACGGTGTACACCAGTGACACGGCGGCCTTCGGGCTGTTTACCGTTAATCCCACCGTCATCGTGTCGATTTCTTCCAGCACGACCTGCATTTGCTGGAAAGAGCGTTGGAGCATTTCCCGCTGCTGAGTGATGTCCTCTCCGGTTTCCTTGGCCTGCTGCTGGAGAGCCATGTCCATCCCCTGCTGGATCATCGACAGGCCAAGCTGTTTGAACATTGGCGGGATATTGGCCATGTAGAGCAGAACGCCCAGATCATGCTCGCCGGAAAGCTCCGTGAGGGTGGGCGGCGGATTGTCGCCAATCTGCGAGAAAACTTGCTTGTCCGCGGCAATGATGACCCAATTGTTTTTGTGCGAGACGAACACCGTTTGACCGTTGGGTAGTTCTGCCGACCAAATGTTTCCCTCCTGTTTCAGTTCGATCTCTTTGCTTTTCAGCCATTCCCGCGTCTTATCAAAATCGGTGACGGGAACGTAACCGGTCACCAGGAATTGAAAGCCGTTGGTCTGTACGGCGACACCACACGGCCGCTTGGCATCCACTCCTGGCACGCCTGGTTCGCCAGTTTGAGCCGCGAGAGAGCTTTTCAGATTCTCGGCAAGACTCTCGACCCCCGCCAGTTTGCCCAGATACTCAACATCCTCAAAAAGCCGATCCAATCCGGCGAAGCTCACCACGACAACCGGTTTGACCTCCAGCCCGGGTGATGCCGGTTGTTGCTGGGCCAGAAGTTGGCCGGGCAGCGATAGTAACACGGCGCATGCCGCGGTCACAAAAGCTCCTACGAGATTCCACAACCTCATGATGCAACTCCTTTCTTCCCGTTTTCTAACCAGAGTGTATCGCAAACCTTGTTTGCCGAATTTACTCTCCGACAGGCTATACACGTTGCTTCCTTAACACGTTACGTCAAGACGAGATGAACAATGCTTCCCTCACCGCGCCGAAGATCGGGACATTCCCGCAGCAACTCCGTCACTATTTTTTCTTTGTTCGTTCACAAAAGCATAGATTAGTATACGGGACTTTCCGCGGAAAAGCGACAGGACCGAACGGCGACCCATCCGCACTTTGATAAAAACCCACGAGATGCCCCAGGCGCAATGTGCTTTCGGGCAAATCATGAATTGCCCTTGCGGTTAGGCAGGAACCGAAACACGCAAACGGAGCCCAGTCGATGAAGGGGACGACCCAAAATTGCAAAGCGGACGTAAGATCCACGTTTCTCCGGAAGCGGACGTGTCGGGCGGATCCGTGCGAGAAGTCCTGCGGAAGGCCGCGCCTTTCGCGCGTGGGAAAGCTCGGCCTGCCGACAGGAAATGAAAAATCGGTTCTTAATGCCCAGTACTCGCGGCATTCGCCCCTGGATGACCGAAAATCCTATCGTCAAGTTGACAAGCTGACTGATTTACGCAAACTATGTTTGATGGGTGGAACTGAGGTGGAAATGCCCGAGGGTAATGGTCCGCTTCAGGGATTCGATCTCGTCATCGGAGAAACCTCATGAACAACCAGTTGTGGAAGAATGACGAGCAGCTTTTCGCTCTGTTTCGGCAAGAGCTTTCCACGGCCGTGGTGGGGGAGGTCCTGGACCAGATTGGGCTGAGTGCCCAGTTCTTGCCGATCGCCATCCGCCCTCTGGATCCCCGGATGGTGCTGGTGGGTCGGGCGATGCCTGTGCTTTTTGCGGACTGTTATGAGACATTTTCTCCCAGCGGACTCAACCCGGTCTTCGCCAAACCGTTTGGCCTGATGCTGGAGGCCCTGGACGACCTGCGTCCCAGGGAGGTCTTCGTCGCCACGGGTGGTCGCAGCGAGCTCGCCATGTGGAGCGAGTTGATGACTGTCCGCGCGATCCAACTGGGCGCGGCCGGTGCCCTGGTGGACGGTTGCGTGCGTGACACCGCAGCCCTTGCTCGATTCTCTTTCCCAATTTTCTCTCGTGGGGCATTCGCTCAGGACCAGCGCACCCGGGGCAAAGTGGTGGATTTCCGCGTGTCGGTGCAGATTGGGCATGTGCGAATTCGGCCGGGCGATCTGGTCTTCGGAGATCACGAAGGGGTTTGCATCGTTCCCCAGGGAGCGGAGGGCGACGTGGTGGAGGCAGCCCTCCAGCGCATCCAGAAGCGGGCTGAAGCCCGCCGCGAACTGGAGGCCGGCGCGACCGCTGTGGAAGTCTTTTCCCGACATAACATGATTTGACTGAAGCATCCTGCGGCAAAAGCCGCGTTCGGCCATCTCCAGGAGATTCCTCTCGTGGTCCTTTCGCCGGCTCTTTGCTGGCGTGCGCGGTCCTGGGAATGCACCCACGACGAGAAGGTCAGCGGGATTTGTCTTTCTGTTGATCCTCCGGCTTGACGTAGAACTGACTGAGATCGATCCCGCCCCGCTGTTCTTCTTCCAGGAGTTTGATCCGCATTTCCAGGCGTTCCACCCGGCGGAGGAGGGTGTAGTAATTGAGTAGGACCATTTCCTCGCGTTTAGGTCGGGGTACGGAGGGATAACCTAAATGTCGGGATAGTGCGGCGAACAGGTAGAGCGGATCCTTGCGTCGATTGGCCAGCGCGATTTTCCCCTCTTTTTCGCCAAACAGGACAGGTTTACCGGAGTCCCCGCGGAGCTGCCGGTAATATTCACTCCGCACGAAGATCATGTCCGCGATATCAATCAGCCCCACCTGTCGGCGGAGATCGAGGATGAATTCCCGCCAGTTGTCATCGTAGACGGGGTCTCCGGCCATCGCTTCCAGGCCCTTGTCGTACCCCAGGCGATTGCGGCAGAGGGTTTCAAACTGGTAGAGAAACACACCCTGAACGCTTGCGCCTTTTGCCTTGTACTCTGCCTCTTTTTCCAGAATCTCCAGGGCGACGCGGAAATCCAGGCGTCCGTCCTCGCGTTCCGCCTCGTGAATCACGAACGCCTGAAAGGGAGTGAAATAGTGGCTGAGCCTGGCCATGGCCGAGGCAAATCCCCCCGTGAAGCGGAGTTCGGTGGTCATGAAGTCAATCGCCAGGGGGAGTTTGGTTGTGGAAAGGATTTCCTGTTTGATGGTCTTGAGAAGTTCTTGCGTGGAAACCCCTTGATCGAGACGTTCACGAAGGGCCCGAAAGAAATACGCCTGCTCGATGTATTCTTCTCTTTCCAGAACCATATCGGGACTCCCGATTGTTTGCATCCAGGCAGTCGCGGCGGAGGGGACACTCAATCCCGCCGGATTTTCTTACGAACCCTTTCCGATCACGACTTCATGGCCGGCATTTCCATAGCGATCAGCACACCATCGGCGGAGTTTCACCTCCGCCGGCGTTTCCCCTTTTCATTATGAGGGAAAAGTCATCTCGGCAAACACTCGGGTGTCACTCGGCAAGTTCGTGCCGCGGACACATCCCGAAAGTACACGCCTGGGGTGTCCACGGAGGCACACACTTGTTACCGGAGGGACACGCTCGTCGTGTCCGCTTCTTGGAGGGACATGCTTGTCATGTCCGTTTGGAGGGACACGCTTGTCGTGTCCGCCAGAAAAGGGCACCAAAAAGCGTGCACCATGGCCCAGGACAGGGCGGCCTGTGTCCGATGACGGGAAACGATGCGGCAGAGAAATTTTTACGTTTCTGACCGCTGGGGCCACGCCGGGCGAAATCACAGATCGATCAGTTCTTCGGCGAACTCCTGACGGAGCACGGTGAGGGCCTGTCGGCCTTTGTCGCCCGTCGTCACCACATTCAGTCGCACCTCGCTGGTGCTGATCATTTCCACGTTGATCTGCGATTGGGCGAGCGTTTTGAAGGTTCGACTGGCGACATCGATGTGACTTTTCAATCCCGTTCCCAGGATCGAGAGCTTGGCAACCCGCGGACGGCCGGTTGGAGGCGCGGCCCCGATCTCCTGGCAGAAGGGCCGGCAGGCAGCCAAAGCTGCTTCATAGGATGACTGCGGCACGGTGAAACTCATCATCGCTTTGCCGTCCCGGCCTACGCTTTGCACGATCATATCCACGACGATTTCACGCTCCGCAACCTGACGGAAGACGCGCGCGGCCAGCCCCGGCCGGTCCGGGATATTGGAAAGCGTCACGCAGGCCTGTGTTTCGTCGAGACAGATTGACTCGATTACCAGATCCTCCATCCCGTGAAGGCGTCCAATGATTCGGTCGCGGTCGTTGCCCATTTCCTCGGGGCGGGCTTCTTCCTCGGCCTGCGGGGGTTCTTTGTCCAGCTCAAACGCCGCGTGGACCGTGCGCAGCGCCTCGATGGCACGGTCCCGTTCCACAAGCACGGAGATTTTGATCTCGCTTGTGGTGATCATGAGGATGTTGATGTCTTTATCGGCCAGGGCCTGAAACATTCGCTGAGCGACGCCCGGCTGTTTGGCCATGCCAAGGCCCACCACCGAGACCTTGGCCACATTTTCGTCGTAGTTGACGCCTTCGGCACCGATTTCCCGGGCGGTTTCTTCCACGATGCGGAGTGCGGCGGGGAGCTCCTCCTGGAAGACAGTGAAGGAAACGTCGGCCCGACCGCCCTCGGCCACATTTTGAACGATCATGTCGGTGGCGATGTTCCTGGCACTCAACCGAGAGAAGATCGCCGCAGCGTTACCTGGGTGATCCGGGACGCCGCGGACGGTGACCCGCGCTTCCTTGAGAATGGCGGCCGCGCCACACACCGGAACGCTTCGCGATTCCGGCATCCAGGAAATGAGCGTCCCGGGCATATCGCTGAAGCTGCTCCGCACATGGACGGGCACCGAGAACCGTTTGGCGAATTCGATCGAGCGGTTGTGCATGACCCCCGCCCCCGCGGTGGCGAGTTCCAGCATCTCGTCGTAACTGATGCGGCTCATCCGGCGGGCTTCGGGCACCAGCCGGGGGTCGGTCGTGTAAACGCCGTCCACATCGGTGTAAATCTCGCAGGTTTCCGCACGCAGAGCGGCGGCCAGGGCCACTGCTGTGGTGTCGCTCCCGCCGCGTCCCAGGGTCGTGATATCCGCCGTATCGGTGACCCCCTGGAAGCCTGCCGCGATCACGATGTACCCATCATCCAGTGCCTGCCGGATGCGATCTGTCTGGATAGAGCGGATGCGGGCTTTGGTGTGCGTGCTGTCGGTGCGGATTCCCAACTGTGCCCCCGTAAAGCTGATGGCCCGATGCCCCAACCGGTGGATTGCCATCGCCATGAGTGCCACGCTCACCTGCTCGCCGGTGGAAAGGAGCATGTCCATTTCCCGGGCCGGGGGATCGGGATCGATCTGCTTCGCCAGTTCAATGAGGTGATCGGTGGTATGTCCCATGGCGCTCACCACCGTCACCACTTGGTAGCCCTGCTTCTGCGCCCGAATTGCCTTGCGGGCAGCCGCCAGGATTTTTTCAGCGTCCGCAACACTTGTCCCACCAAACTTTTGCACCAGAATGGCCATCGTCAGTTACCCTCGATTTTGAAAACTTGTGTTTTCCTCCCGACGATTTTCCTTGTGCTCGCGTGTCGTGCGGTTGAAAGAAGCGTAACCCTGCCACAGTGTTCTCAAGCCACGTGATAATCCCACGTCCGCAAATCCCTCACACGGCAAACCGCCTTAGTGGTTCTCTCCGTGGAGAAAATAGCCCATCACCCTCCAGCCTTCTTCGAAGATCAGCCCGGATTGCGCGGCCGCTTTCTCGTGATAGCCGGAAGCGTTACCCGGCTTGATGCCCGTGCCGGCTATGGCGAACGGTACATATCCATGACTGTGGGTCTTGATGCGGATAGGGGTGGGATGATCGGGGGAAACCATGATGCGGTATTCTCCATGCAAGCGAAGGGCCTCCCACACTGGACCCACAATTTTTTCGTCAATATTTTCTATGGCACGAATCTTCTCCTCGATGCTGCCTTCATGGCTGGCCTCATCCGGGGCCTCGATGTGAACACACACGAGATCGTAATCGGCAAGGGCGGCCACGGCGTAGCGCCCCTTGGCGGCGTAATCAGTGTCGATATAACCGGTGGCACCGGGCACATCGATTCGCGGCCAGCCGAACAGCGCCGCCAGTCCCCGCAGCAAGTCCACGGCGGTGATCATGGCCCCCTTCACGCCATAACGCTCTTCGAATCGGGGAAGTTGCGGGGCACCACCGAGTCCCCACAGCCAGATGTTCGTGGCGGGTAGCTTGCCCGCCTTTTTTCGTGCCTGATTGACGGGATGGTCCGCGAGAACGACTTCGCTTTCGGCCATGAGCCGGGCCAGCAGATCACTTCCCGGACCACGAGGGTAAGCATCCAGGACGCTTTGATCGGTCAGGTCGTGCGGTGGCACTGTGAAGGTATCGCGGGAAAACGGGGCGGGTTGATTCCCTCCGCGATAAATGAGCAGGTTGCGATAGCTCACCCCCGCGTAAAACTGCAACTGCTCAGACCCCAGCTTTTCCTGAAGCGCCGCCATCAACTGCCGGGCTTCCTCGGTGGAGATGTGACCCGCCGTAAAGTCCCGCATCACCTGGTCGATGATTGTCACCAGGTTGCAGCGGATGGCCCAGTCGTGAGGGCCAAGCTCGATCCCCTGAGCCGCCGCTTCCAATGGAGCCCGCCCGGTGTAGTAGGTCTGTGGATCGTAGCCCAGCAGACTGAGATTGGCCACGTCGGAGCCAGCGGGCAGCGTCTCGGGCACATGATTGGCCAGCCCCACCACACCCTGTCGCGCAATGGCGTCCATCGCGGGAGTCCGGGCAGCCTCCAGGGGAGTTCTTCCGCCCAGCGCCTCCTGCGGTTCGTCAGCACACCCGTCCGGAATGATGATCGCGTATTTCATCGGAATTGTACTGGAAGATCTGTTGCCCGCGGGATGGTGACCTCAATTTCCTTCCGTTTTAATCCGTTTGACGCTAAGCCGAGCATGCCTCTTTTCGGCGGCCGTGCGAGAGCGTAGACCCTCCACGCAGCACGCATTAATCGCGGACACGCATCCACACGCTGCCGGGACGGACCACGGGAAGTTGATCGATCTGTTCCATGGCTCGCCGCATGGGGCCTTCGGCCGCCGCATGGGTCATGATCACCAGGGGAACAATTCCTTCCGCCTCTTCTTCGGTCTCATGCTGAATGACAGAAGCAATCGAGATCTGGTTCCGTCCTAAAATGCCGGCAATCTCGGCCAGTACTCCCGGCCGGTCCTGTACATTGAATCGCAAATAGAACCGGCTTCTGCTTTCGTCGGGATTGCGGAGCCGGACTTTCGGCCCATCATTGGACCAAAGCCGCAGGGTGCGGAAGGTGATCGCCGCGCGACCTACCGCCGTGTCGATGATGTCGGCTACGACCGCCGAGGCCGTCGGCATCTGCCCAGCTCCCAAACCGTGGAAAAACACCCGTCCCACGGCATCCCCCACAATGCGGATCGCATTATACGCCCCGCGAACCTCGCCCAGCGGTGTGCCCTTTTTCACCAGCGTCGGCGAGACGTGGAGTTCCAGCTCTCCATCAACCCGTTCCGCAACCGCCAGCAGTTTGATATGGTATCCCAGTTCTGTGGCGTAGCGCATGTCGTCGGCCTGGACGGTGTCGATTCCCACCCGCGGAATTTCCTTCCAGTTGACCTCCGCTCCGAAAGCGAGTTGGGCGAGGATGGCCAGCTTTTGGGCCGCATCGGCACCACTCACATCCATAGCGGGATTGGCCTCTGCATATCCGAGCCGCTGCGCTTCGGCCAGCGCTGCCGCATATTCCTGGCCCTGCTCCTCCATCTGAGTGAGAATGTAGTTGCTGGTTCCGTTGAGAATCGCATGGATGGACAGAATCTCGTTGGCGGTCAGGCTCTCCCCAATCGCTGCGATGATCGGTATGCCCCCCGCGACCGATGCCTCAAAGGCAATCGATCGCCCCAACCGTCGGGCGGCTTCGAAAAGCTCCGGACCGTGTTCCGCAAGAAGCGCCTTGTTGGCAGTCACCACGTCTTTTCCGTGTTCCAGCAGCGAGAGGACGATGGAGCGGGCGGGCTCCAACCCGCCGATCAGTTCCACCGCGATGGAAATCGAGGGATCCTTGATGACGCTGTCAATATCATCTGTGAGTAACTGCCGTGGCACACTCACGTTGCGCGGACGAACGAGGTCCTTATCGACGATCCGCACAAGCTCGACGGGCCGCCCCGCACGCCGCGAAATCCGGTCACCATGCTCCAGAAGGAGCTTGGCCACGCCGGACCCGATCGTTCCAAACCCAATGATGGCAACTTTCACTGGAGTCATGGATATTAAAAGCCTGTCCGCTGGACGACACCCCGGGCATGTTCAAAACCGCCTCCCCTAGTCGCACTCCGCGTTCGGATGAAGCACGATCCCGCCCGTCAGAGTGTAAACCCTTATCCTAAATCAGCCAGCCTGAAAGGTAAAGCACAGCGGGCGCCGGCGAGACCCCTTCCAGAACCGGTCAGATCCCGATCAAAACGATTTCCGTGTTTCGTTTACCGCAGGTCGATACGGGGCAGCCAAACCCTGGTAGGGGCCATTCACGAATCGCCCCTCCAAGACGTCAAGAATCGCCAAATTGATCAAATCCCCGTCGCAAAACTTCATTATTTGCTCATGCTGCGCATGGACGATAGCGCAGTGCCCAGATCTCGGTAGGGTCAATTCATGAATGGCCCCTTCCAGGGCCCCGCTTTCGCGGCCACGGCAAAACACCGCAAACGCCGAGGTGGTGAAGGCTAAAGCCTTCATCAAAAAGCGGCGATGAATCGCCGCACTCCATGGAGTGCGGGGCTTTAGCCCCGCTTTCCGCGCGGGACTTCAGTCCCCGGTGAACGCCAATGGACGATCGAACGTTGGGCGGCGGACGTGACAGGCTCGTCCCTCCGACAAGCGGACCTGACAAGCAGGTCCCTCCGAAAGGTTGAAGGAGTACGCTTGTCGTTCCCGGTGAGGAGGGATGGGTGATCCATCGGTATTCAGCGGACCCGACGAGCAGGTCCTTCCAATATGCGGACCTGACGAGCACATCCCTCCGACGTTGTAGGGTCAATTCATGAATTGCCCCCTATCAGGGGCCCACCGAGAGTCCTTTCCAGCAACAGAAGACACGTGGTGTGCGCTCAACGTCCTGGGCGCTTGAGTTGCCTGTCTGGCGATGGTATTCTGGGCAAGAGAGGTGTGCCCGCCTTCCTGTGCTTCCGCGGAGTGTGACCTACCGGGCCTGAGACTGCCCATAATCGCGGTGTGCCTTTGCTTCGAGGAGACCGACCATGAGGAAGAACCCGTATGTCGCTGTTTGGCCGGTGGTATTAATTGCCCTGTTCGGCTTGCGATCGGCGGCTGTTAGAGCAGCAGAGGAAGAAGGCTTTAAGCCGCTGTTTGACGGTAAGACCCTTACCGGTTGGGAGGGCGATCCCCGGTTCTGGTCGGTTCAGGATGGCGTGATCGTGGGGAGTACCGACGAAACGCGAACTCCCCACAACACCTTCCTCTGTACGACAAAGACGTACAAAAACTTCATTCTCAAATTGGAATTCCGCCTGCGGAACCACAATTCCGGCGTGCAAATTCGCAGCAAACGTCTGGACGATTTCATCGTCGCCGGTTATCAGGCGGACATCGCCGAAAAGCGCTACATGGGGATCCTCTACGAGGAGCGGGGTCGGGGCATCCTCGCCGATGTGAATCCCGAGGAAGTGGCAAAACACGTCAAGCCCGGCGACTGGAATGAATACACCATCACCTGCGACGGTCCGCGGATTCGGTTAGAGTTGAACGGCTTCACCACGGTGGATTACGAGGAGAAGAGTCCCGAAGGCGCCAAAGAAGGTATCATCGCTCTCCAGTTACACGCCGGGCCGCCAATGAAAGTGGAGTTCCGCAACATCCGCATCAAAGAGCTTCCGTAGCCTGCGCGATGTGGGCGGAACGGATTTCGCAGCCTCACCAATGACCACGAACGAGCCGCCGTTCGATCCCTACCGCAAATGGTTGGGCATCCCGCCGGAAGAACAGCCGCCGAACTATTATCGGCTGCTGGGGATTCCGCTGTTTGAAGGCGATCCAGACGTGATCATCAATGCCGCTGACCGCCAGATCGGTCATGTCCGGCGTTTCCAAGCGGGAAAATACGCCGACGCGTGCCAGCGAATTCTCAATGAGCTGGCCGCTGCCCGGGTGTGTCTGCTCGATCCGGTCCGCAAACGAGAGTACGACCAACGGTTGTTTTTCGAATTGCAGCGGCGTGGCGTGCCGTTACCGCTTCCGGTGGCGCAGCCGCTTCCTCAGGAGCCCTCATTTGCGGGGCTGGGAGCCGAGAACCCGAGCACTTCTTTTTCTTCTCCAGAGATGCCCGCGTCGCAACCAGCGGTGGGCATTGCGGCAGAGCGTGTCCCGGTCACCGTCCTCTTGAGACGCCGTCGCCGGGACATCTGGAAAGACCCAGCGGTGGCACTGGGACTGGGAGTCCTTTTTCTGCTGGTCTGCGTGCTGGCCATTCTGGTGATTTTTCGGAAAGAATTGCTCGGCATGTGAGCTTCCCCTTGAGTGTAGAATAGATGGCAGATGACGGCGCGGAATGGTGAGTCTTTGCCGCACGAAAGGGCGTGACCTGTGGCCCGATTCCCTTCACCTTCGCGAGACCTTTCCGGGCAAACTGTTGGAGACTTCCGGGTTCTGCGGCGCCTCGGTGTGGGCGCAATGGCGGATGTCTATCTGGCCGAGCAAATTTCCCTCCGTCGGCAGGTGGCGCTGAAGGTTCTTCGGCCGGAACTGGCCAGCGATTCCACCTATCTGGAGCGATTCCGTCGGGAAGCTCAGGCGGCCGCGAAACTCGTCCACGCCAATATTGTGCAAATCTTTGAAGTCGGCTCAGAAGACGATATCCACTATATCGCGATGGAGTATGTGCCAGGGGTTAACCTCCGGCAATGGCTCCAGAAGAATGGTCCCGCCGACTTGCGAACAGCGCTCATCATCATGCGGCAGGTGGCGGCGGCCCTCGCCAAGGCAGCCGAAGAAGGGATCGTCCATCGGGACATCAAACCGGAAAACATCCTTATCACCCGCAATCTCGAGGTCAAGGTTGCAGACTTTGGACTCGCCCGAGTCAGACCGACAGAGCAGGGCCTGGAGCTCACTCGGGTGGGGATGACGATGGGCACGCCCCTGTACATGAGCCCGGAACAGATCCAGGGCAAGCCGCTGGATATTCGCAGTGACATCTATTCTTTCGGTGTGACGTGCTATCAACTGCTCACCGGCGAGCCCCCATTCAAGGGCGACAATGCCATGGTGGTGGGGGTGATGCACCTCACCAGAGAACCCGAGCCGCTGGAAAACAAGCGGCCGGATCTTCCCCGGGCGCTCTGTCAGGTGATTCATCGGATGCTGGCCAAGGAACCGGAGAAGCGGTTTGCTTCTCCCAAGGCGCTCCTTGCGGAGCTTCGCAAAATATACGCCGAATACGTTGGAGAAAGCTGGCCAGAGGAACTTCCCGATCTTGAAACCGGAGAGTGGTCGGTTGCCCTGAGCACGCCTGCCATTCGCCAGTTGGAAGAGGCGATGAAGGCAGCGCCTCCGCCCGCCAGAAACGGAAGGTGGATTTGGGCTGCGGCGCTGGCAGGATTCTGGGCGCTTGCAATGGGGGTGGGGCTTTTGGTCGGTTATTACCGCATCCACGAGCCGCCTCTCCTCGCGGAAACCACAAGCCCACCACGCCTGAATGTTCCCAAATATGACACAATTTTCGGGCAGTGGCTGCACGCCAGCCAGTTGGGGACGGAAGACGCGTGGCGTGCCGTCATCGAGTATTTCCCCGACAAGGTTTACTGGACGTCGCGGGCTAAAATGCGACTGGCCCAAATTTACCTTCGGGAAGATCGCCTGGAGGAAGCCCTTCGCCTCTTTCAGGAACTCGCCGCAATGGGGGATTCTGAACCGGAACTTCGGGCCTTCGGCCTGGCCGGGATAGCAGGGGTCTATGTCCTGCAAAAGCGCTACAGAGAGGCCGCCGACGCCCTCAATCAGCTTTGGCCGATGCGTGATCATTTGCGCGATCCGCTCATGCGACGATTGGTGGACTACGCGATCACCACGACGCGGGAAAAGCTGGGTCCCATTACGGCGCAGGAATGGGATTCGTGGCTGAAGAGTCTTCAGAACGGCAGCGAAAACGCAGAAAACCGACCGTGAAAGCGCAAAAATAACCCGGCGGTCACTCCGCCGGGGATTGTAGTCGCCCGTTTGAGCGGGGATCACTCTGACCGCTTGATGCCGATCGACTCCGTCACATCGTGAATGATGTCGCGAAGTTCTCGCAGCGACACGTCTTCCAATCGCTTGCCGCTCTGCTCGAGACGCTCGTTGACCTTGATGGCCGTCTCCTGCATCACCGCGTGGGTGTCTTTACTCCCACCCCAGAGGACGAAATTCTTCCCCCGCGTGATCCGGGTCTGGCCATCGTCATTGTCGAGACCAATCCCCAACAGACCGGCGATCTTTTTCTTGTCCTGATTGTGATGGGCTTCGTCGGCCACTGTGCACCCCCGGGAGGTTTTGCCTCAGGTCTTTCGGAAAAACGCTTTCAATACGTTGGCAGCAGCTTGACGGGTATCCTGGGGCTTGGGCTTCTGGAATTTACCTGAATCCCCTTGTTTCTTCGGAACGTCGCCGCTCTGACCTTGATTCTCTTCGTTGAAGAGACTAGCCAGGGCCTGGCGAGTTTCCTCATCGAGGGGCTTTTCCGGGCTGTGGTGCGGGGCCGGCGTGGGTTCTGCCGTATCCTTGGGCTGGTCGATCTGAATGGTTCGCGTTTCCGCGTGGGAAGCACCCTCGGTTGGAGCTTCCTCGTCGCTCAGCCATTGCTCGACATCGAACTCCGTCGAGCTGGCGGATGCCGCCCGCGCTGCTGCTTCCCGGACGGATTCCACTTTAGGCTTGACCTTGGCCCCCTCGCCCAGCCGCACGATGAATTCCAGCACACCCACCAGGAGGCGATCTCCGTCCCGGAGTTGCATCTCCGTCCGCACGCGCTGGCCGTTGACGTAGGTCCCGTTTTTCGAGCCCAGATCTCGCACCGCCACATAGTCACCATCGGTAATGATGACACAGTGATGGCGGCTGACCAGGTCGCTGGCCGGACGAAGCTGGCAATCCTCACCCCGACCGATGAAGAACTTAGGGCCGGTCACCCGAACGGATCTTCCGGCGTACTTGCCGTTTGCGACTTCTAATCTGACTTCCATCGCCACACGCCTATTTGAGAGACAATCGGCAGACAAGCTGCCAGGAACCGAAGCACTTCGGACCGTGATGAGCCAGATCGCTGCCCCGGAACGGATCAGGCTCCGGGTCCCCCCAACACCAATTTCCCAACCTCTCGCCTTTACCGGCTATCGCCCTGCACTTCCGAAGTTAACGGTCCCGTTTCACCTCTCGTCGGCGTCGGCCGGATCCCAAAGCTCCGTCTCTCCACAGACCTCCTGCTTCCCAGCCGAAACCTGCGTCGGCGAACAGTGAAAACGAGGTCAAAACTTCCATCCCTCTATCATGGTAACAAAACCGTCGGTGCAAGTCAAAGTCCCCGGGAGAGTTTCTTTGTCCTACGAACGTGCATCGAGGCACCACACGCATAATGTGGAGTGCGGTTAATGTGGAGTTAATGTGGAGTGCGGCGATTCATCGCCGCTTTTCGGTGAAGGCTTTAGCCTTCACAACCTTGCCATGGGCCCGGATGGAACGACCATAACCGGTCGCGGCAATTCATGAATCGGCCCGACAACACATGGACCCTGGCCAAACCTGGTTTCGGTAGGGGCAATTCATGAATTGCCCCTACGAGGATTGACGCCGTGACATGACCAACTCACACCGGGCTGACACCGGGCACGACAAGCGTGCCCCTCCGAACGATCTCTCGGAGGGACCCGCTTGTCAGCTTCGCTTTCCTATCACGGATAATCCATTGCCGTTCCGCGGGCACGACGAGCGTGCCCCTCCGAACGATCTCTCGGAGGGACGTGCTCGTCAAGTCCGGTTCCCCTCGGAGGGCCCTGCTCGTCAGGGCCGCTTGTCCACCTTGGACGAACCACCCCAATTTGCTCGCGTTTCGGTCCGCCGTTTGAAGTTCGATCATCCATTACCTTTCGGCGGGGACTGAAGTCCTGCGCCGAAAGCGGGGCTAAAGCCTTGCCCTCCACATCTTGGCAACTTCGCCCACAGCCCATTTCTTGTCGGGACACTGTTTGTCCCCGCTGATCACCCGCCGCGCGAACCCGCGGCCATGACGCTTTTGTGTAATGCAAATGAAGAGTGTGGGCAAATCTCAGGTGACTCGCATTGCGGTCGAGCGAGCTGCCGAATAAGCCAGTCGGCCGCGCGATCGACGGCTCCCTCCCAGCCGAGTGATACTTTGAGTTCCCGCAGCACGGCGACAACTCTTTCTCTTTCTTGGGCGTCGGTCAGCCAGATGGCAAGCCGTCGGCAGATTTCCGCTGTTACATCACGCGCGGTAAGGAATTCGGGAAAAAGGGCGTCGGTAGGGGGTGGCGTGGTGGCATCCTCGGGGGCAATCTCGGCAGCCTGAGCACCTCCATGATAGAGAAGATTGACCAGCGTGATGTATTTCACGCGACGAACGAATCTCTCGATGCGAGCAGCCAGGGGACTGATCCGGTAGAGAATGACGGAGGGCTTTTCGTGATAGAGAAGCTCCAGGGAAACCGACCCGGAGACGGCCAGGCAGCACGTGGCCGACTGAATTAATTCCGGTGTTTTTCCGGCCAGCACGAGGGCAGGAACACCGAGTTGGTGCGCCCAACCTTCCATGAGCTCGGCCTGGTGCGGTCGAAATGCTGCGACGGCCACCCGGAGGTTGGGAATTTGTTGCCGCAGACGGGCAGCCACTTTCAGCATGGATCGTCCGTTGGCGTGGACCTCCTGATCGCGGGAACCCGGCAGGATGGTGAGTAAAGGACGGGGATCAGCCGTTAGTTGTGTCACCAGTTCGGGATCGCGCACGGCAGTCGCGCACTCCTCGAAAAACGGATGTCCCACGTAGGTTGCGGAGCAGCCGCGGGCAGCAAGCCAGTGTTGCTCAAAAGGCAACCAGCAGAGGGCATGGTCAACCCAGCGACGCATCTTCCGCACCCGCCAGCGCGCCCAGGCCCAAATTTGCGGCGGCCCGTAGAAAAAGACGGGAATCCCCCGGCTTTTGGCGGCCCTGGCCAAATGCCAGTTGAATCCAGGATAGTCGATAAGCACGACCGCGTCCGGCCGATGGTGCTCCATTTCTGCAATGGCCTGGCGATAGAAGCGGTAAAAATGATGGAGCTGAACTATTGGGCGGAGGAATCCCATCACGGCATGGGAGGTCAGATCAGCGAGAAGGTGGCACCCGGCCTGGGCCATCCGTGCTCCGCCGAAGCCCACGCAAGTAATTTCAGAAAGTCTAAGGCGGAGCGCTGTGATGAGGGCCGCGCCGTGCTGGTCGCCGCTTGGTTCCCCCGCTGAGAAAAAAATTCTGTTCGTCATGGACGCCTCCTTGCCGCTTCATTTCCGATTTGGCCGCATTCTCACGCAGGGAGCAAATCCATGGTGCGTCAAATCGGGCGGGGCCTAAGTTTTCTCACACATCGCCGAATGGGCGCATCACCTTTAACACCGGGACCGGTCGGCCCCACCAACCTGAGGCGTCATGCTGGAAACGCTGGCTGAATTGCGGGGTGCCGGAACCGGCTTCTGGACATGCGCGAACACCTCTCCCGCGTGATAACTGGACCGCACAAATGGACCGCTGTAAACCTCCTTGAAGCCGATGCGCCGTGCCATTTCCGCCAGGTGATCGAACTCTTCGGGATGGTAATATCGGACCACGGGAAGATTCTGAGGGGTGGGCTGGAGATACTGGCCTACAGTGAGGATATCCACGCCCACCGCTACCAGATCGGCGAAAGTGTCGAGAAGTTCCTGGTAGGTCTCTCCCAGGCCCACCATCAAGCCCGACTTGGTACACAGGCCGGGGAATTCCCGCTTGAGTCGTCGGAACATTTCGAGCGTCCAGCGGTAATTGGCCTTGCGTCCGCGAACTGTGGCGTAAAGCCGGGGGACGGTCTCGGTGTTGTGATTGTAAACATCCGGCCTGGCCGCCGCGACGGTTGCCACAGACTCCCACCGCCCGTGAAAATCAGAGGGCAGAACTTCGATCGTCGCCTGGGTGACGGCACGCACGGCCTCGATCGTCCGCACAAAATGGGCGGCGCCACCATCCGGGAGATCATCGCGGGTGACGCAGGTGATAACGACATGTTTGAGTCCCAGGGTGGCAGCGGCCTGGGCGACGCGGTGGGGTTCCGTAGGATCGAGCGGCTGCGTTTTTCCTTTTTTCACCGCGCAGAATCCGCACCGCCGCGTGCAGACTTCGCCCATGATCATGAACGTCGCGGTGCGCCGGGCGTAGCACTCCATCCGATTGGGGCATTTGGCATGCTCGCACACCGTGACCAGGCCCAGCGTTTCCACCAGTCGGGCGGTGAAATGATTGCCGTTGCCTTTGGGAACGTGACGCTTCAGCCAGCGAGGCAAACCGCGACGGCTGAGGTTTGCCGCCTCCTCGCAAGATTCACTGGTCACAATAGGGAGCTGAATGGACGTCACTGCGCGGATTGACTCCCGATCATTTTTTCAGCAGGTCCAGCAGACTCTGGCCGGGGCTGCTTCCCAGACCACCCTTGAGCGGCTTAGGCGGCTTCTGCTTCTTGGGTGGCGGTGGCGGAGCGGCGGGTTCGGCGGTCTGCGTACTGGTCTCGGCGCTTTCCGGTTGTGGCGTGGGCTCTGGCTCTTTCATTTTCATCGCCGCCCGGATGGACAGACTGATCTTTTTCTCCTGCGGATCAAAAGCCAGCACCACAACATCCACCTCGTCCCCCTCTTTGACCACGTCCCTTACCCGGGACACACGCTTGGTGGAAAGCTCCGAAATGTGCACGAGTCCTTCCACCCCCGGTTCCAGCTCCACAAAAGCGCCGAAATCCATAATCCGCGTGACGCGGCCTTTCCAGAGCGATTGCGGGACGTATTTCTTGTCCGCGTCCTCCCAAGGGTTGTAAAGCAGATCGCGGTAGCCCAAGCTGATCCGCTGGTTTTCGCGATCGACTTTGTCGATGCGGACCTTGATGGTCTGGCCTTCGCGGAGGACCTCACTGGGATGCTTGATCCGTCCCCAGGCGATCTGGCTGATGTGCAGCAACCCATCCACGCCCCCGAGATCGACAAAAGCCCCAAACTCCGTAATTCGCCGCACGACACCATCGCGGATCTGGCCTGGCGTCAGTGAATCCCACAGCAGTCGCTGGACTTGTTCCCGCTCCCGTTCCAGCACAGCGCGACGGCTGAGCACCAGATTTTTGCGTTGCGGGTCCGCTTCCAGTACCACGCAGGTAAACGACTGGCCAACATATTCTTCCGGCTTTTCCACCCGGAAGATGTCAATCTGGCTGATGGGAATGAATCCGCGAATGCGATTGACCTCGCATTCCAGTCCGCCCTGATTGACGCCCGTCACCCGCGCTTCCACGAGCATGCCCTCGCTCAGGTCGGCCCAGTCGGCGACATCGGCCGCGGCAGCCGGCAGGACGAGTTCATAGACTCCCTCTTCGGGCACGAAGCGAACGACGCGGACTTCCACGGACTGCCCAACTTGAGGCGGTTCGCGGAACAACTTGAGCGGCACAATCCCCTGTTCGCGGAGGCCCAGCTCCACAAACACATTCTCGCCGCGCACGGCCAGCACTTTCCCCACGTGGCGGGATTCCGGCTCAAGCTGGCCCACCTTCACCTTGCTGGCGGTTTCGGTAATGAGCTGTTCCACCGCGACATCGCCGAGGGCTTCGGCAAATTCCTTTTCCAGATCAGGCGGCAATCCTGCCCGGCGGTTGAACAGGTCTTGGACCGCCTCCCGCGTGAGAATCTGCGCCGAGTCCCGCACCTGCTGCCGGAGTTGGTCGATCTCACTGGCGAGGATTTTTTCGGGATGCTCTTCTTCCACTTCATCCTCGGGGAAATCCGGCAAGGCTGAAAAGACGCGTGCTGGTTTCTCCTCGGTTGCGGTGAGCCTTCCGCCCGGGGACTGATCAGATGGCGTGAACGTCCCGGTCTCGGCATTGCCAGATGCGGCAACGTCCACCTCTCGAGACGGCACAGGGCCTTGCACCGGCTCCGAAATCGCCGCGGCATCGCGAACGACATCGGCGTTAGCGACCGCATCGCCAGCCAGTACCTGTACCTGGGTTGGTTGCGGGCTGCTTTCTGGTGAACTCTTCTCCCCGGCTGACGCACCTGCGGGCGATCCCGTCAGACGGCCAGGGCGAGTGGATTCTGGGAGGGACGGTCGCGGCCGTGCCGGGGTGACGGGCTTGCCAGGCCGCGGACGATAGGCAGCAGGGTCCCGTTGCGAGCCAATGAGAATCCGCGGACGATTCGAAGACGCCGTGTTTTCCCCCAACGACGCACCGCTGCTGGTGGCCTGATCGGTAGCAGCCGTTTCCGTCGAGCTTTCGGACGGGGGCTGATTCCCCTGGTCACCACCTGGCGCGTCGTGTTTCCGTGAATCACCCAAACCGTCACCAGAATGGGGGAGAGGGTCGTGCGGATCGTAACTCATGGAAATTGCTCGGAACTGCCAGCGTCAAACAACACGCGTCCTACGCCGACCAAAGGCCGGTTTGTAACCTATGCTCTTATTGTACGGCTAAAAGAAAGCTCACTCCAGGTGTGATGTGGCAGAACGGCTTTCCCGAGGCTGGAGCAGCCTGGGTGCCCGGGCAGTCTCGCAAAAAACGCGGGGGCAAGGACGCCAAGTTGGGCGGACCAGGAAGAACAAACGAGGGTACGGTAGATCCCCCCTGAAGGGGCTGTCGCCATCTTGGTCGGCACGAGCGGCCCCAAACTTGAAAAAATCTTTGCGTCAGATTGTCTTTCTACAACAAAACTTGCGCCAGAAGGCGTTAAATTTTGCCAGGTTGAACGTTTGCATCTTGCGAATTACAGCCCAAAATTGAGTAGGGACTGTGCCCCGGCCATCCTGTGCGCCGGAGCCGGTAGTCGTCCACGATGACGGTGTCCATTTCGTAGATGAGCATTAAGTAAGAGGGAATGAAGATCAGACTCCGAGGGGAGATCCCAGGGTCTTCCGATTTGTTCGCACGAGGTGAAAGAATGAAGGCCGCGATTTCTCTGACACGGCGTTTGGGTCCCGTGATCACGGCGGTGGGCCTTGCCTGGGCGGGATTTTCCGTAGGTTTCGGCCAGGTCGTTACAAGCTCGGCCGTCATTTCGCCCTGCGAAGGAACAAGCTACCGGCTCGTCTATCAGACCGTGTACGAGCCGGTCCAGGTCACTTCCTATCGCCTGGAATGCGAAACGCAGTATGAACAGCGTAAGGTGGTGACCTATAAACCGGTTTGGGAGACGGAATACCGCGAGCGGCGTTACACGGTCAGTCGGCCGGTGGCGGAAACCAGCGTTCGCGAGGAACGGGTCACGGTCTATAAGCCCGTATGGGAGACAGAGTATCGCGACGAGAGCTACAACGTCATCCGTTACGTGCAGGAGACGGCGGAGCGGGAAGAGCGGGTGAAGGTCCTCAAACCCGTTTGGGAAACCCAGGAAAGGGAAGAATGTTACACCGTGATGCAGCCGGTCCGCCAAATCGTGTATCGCACCCAGTACCGCACGGTCACGGAGCCGGTGGTCACCTACAGGACGCAGTACGTGGACCAGGGGCAATATGTGGACCAGCTCGTCCTGAAACCGGGGTTGTTCGCGAATCGGTTGACCTGGCAGGCCGGTCAGCCAGTGGTGGACCCCGTGACCGGCGCTGTCACCTGGCAGCCCGGCGGACTGTACTGGGTGCCCAACAATCGCGGTCGGTACGAATTCCGCAAGGTATGGCAACCCAACATCGTGGCCCAGGTGGTCCCCGAGACGCAGTACGTGGCCAAGGTGGTGAGGGAGCAGGTTCCGGTGGAAGTGGTGACTTATCAGCCTCAGGAAGTCCGGCAAAAGGTGCCCGTCCAGGTCTGCCGCATGGTTGAGGAAGAGCAGGTCCGCAAGATTCCGATCACTGTGATGCGGCCGGTGGTGGAGCGGGTGGAAAAGAAAGTCCCCGTCCAGGTTTGTCGCATGGTGGCGGAGGAACAGGTTCGTCAGATCCCCGTCACCACGTACAAATGGGTGACGGAAGAACGTGTCGAACAGATACCGGTGCAGGTGTGTCGCATGGTCGCGGAAGAGCAAACGGTCACGGTTCCCCGCACGGTGCAGAAATATGTGCCGGTGACCTACACGTGCTACCGCCCGCGGACGGTCGTTTGCCGGGTGCCGGTGGATCCCTGCCTGGTGCCGGTGGATCTTTGCCCGGTGCCGAGTACAACAGTCGCGCCGAGCACGACCGTTCCCTCTCAGCCGACACCGGCGCCGAGTACTTCCGGCCAATCCCCAAGCCCGGCCGACCAGCAGCCGACGCTCCCTCGTGAGGCGCAGCGTGCGCCGGAAAAGCCCGTTCCTGGCCCTGCTCCGCTGGAAAACGGAGGGGCGGGTTCGGGCACGCCGTCACAGCCGGGAAGCGGTGCCCCGCCTGCTGCACCGCCTCAGCCGCCGGCTCCTACCCCCTCAGCTAGCGGCAGCACGACGTGACAGGTAGCCGATAACGCCACTTGCCCCCGGCTTATCATTCCTTTTCCTCGGCCGCTGGAAAGGGACACGGACCTGGGTGAAGCGGCACGGGAGTCGGACTCATTCCGGAGGGACGTACTTTGTCACGTCCGCTTTGTCGGAGGGACCTGCTTGTCAGGTCCGCCGTTTAAGATTCGAGCCTCCACCGCGTTTCACCGGGGACTGAAGTCCCTCGCCGAAAGCGGGGCTAAAGCCCCGCACTCCATATGTGGAGCCGGGGACGACAAGCGTGCCCCTCCGAAGGCTTTCTCAGAGCGAGCTGCGTCTCAGCTCCACATTCCAACCTTTGGCGACTGCACTTCACCGACCGGGCACCGCGTGCTCGGCTCAGTTGCGAGTTAAACGGTAGGGGCAATTCATGAATGGCCCCTACCACACTGTGACACACGTTGAAATTGCCGGACGAGCAGTCGTCCGTCCCTTTTCACGGCACCAGTTCCAATGTTGCCCAGAGGCTGGGGTCTTCATCGTAGGGCAGCGGCCTGCCAGCCGTAAACACGAATTCGCGATCACGGGCCAGATCGCACACCGCATAGTTGAACCCCAAACGGGGATATTCGCGCGGATCGTAGCCTGTCAGGGCATCTTTCAAAAAGAGCATGTCAACGCAATAGCCGTCCGTGTATTCCCGGACGATAAACTTCAAGCTTCTCGGGGGCGGCGGACTCGGAGCCTCTTTTGCCCGAGGAATACCCACCCACGCCATCTTCGCCTCAAGGGCCTGGTTGCTCGCCACGTTGGCCAGCAACACAAAACGGTGGCAGTACCGTGTGGCACGGTGCACATCGTGGACCGCGCGGGTGTCGATCCACACGTGGATCCACTGGGCGGCATGAACCATGCGCTTTGCTCGGGGACCTATCTGAAGGTCAAAAATGTGGAACCGCAGCGCCAATCCGTCCTCGTTCCAGCCCGCACGAACTTCCAACGGGGGAGTTGTCCCTTCCAGCCCTGCCAGGTTGGGCAAGCGATAGGATTCATCCAAATTTGCGCCATCCCGGTCCCACAGGGTCGCGCAATGATGGCAGGGCACCGCGAATTGAAACAGCGCCCGGGCAGGAATAGAGAGCAAAGCACGTTTATCACTGGCCATGGTGATGGTTCCTCATCAGGTAATGGCCTCTTTCTTCTGGTGAATCCTCTCGGGTTGGCATGTGTCAATGGTGACACGATTCTTTCATCGGGAGCGACACGGCGACACCATCATTCCATGAATTCGGCGATGAAGGCATCGGCGGCTTCGCGGAAAAATTTGCCGAGCGCCGATGCATTGGTCAGTTTGGTTCCGGTGAAAAAGAATTGGATTCGATCCTCTTTGGGACGGGTGCCGTCGATTTTCACTTCGTACCAGAGAGTGCGCAACCTGCCGAGGGGAAACCGATTCTTGGAAGCGCGAATCACCAGCCACAGTCCCTCGGATTTTTTGGTGTATATGACCGCCCAAGTTTGCTGTGAGGGGCCAAGCCGGAGCATGATCATGCTCTTATGGTTAGGGTCAATCGCCACCTCGGGCACGGCCTTTTTGATCCCACCAACAATCTGGCCAAGCAGTTCAGGTCGCCAGCCTAACAGCCGCCCTGTGATACCCTTTTGGGCGAGATGCCAAATCAAATCGTACTTGATGGTACGTGCGCTCTCGGTACTGCAGAGGAATTGGTAGTTCTGCATGGCAGGCGCCAGGAAGTCCCAAAAGTTGATTTCATCCAGCGACGCCAATTCGCTCACCCGCAGATCGATCTCGCACCAGACGCCGTGCTGCCTGGTTGCGAGAGAAGGCGGTGGGAGCGGCGGTTCTTCCTGCGGTGGTTCGTAGAGCTTCAAAAATGGCGAGGGAGCCTCCGGAACGGTCCGCCGGACAGGGCGAACACTGGGGGAACTGGTGAGTATTTTGGTGGCACCCCGGCCTGTTCGGATCCGCAGGCGGAGCTGCAAATCGTCCCCCGTGTAAATATGCATGAACCACGGGCCCCGCGATCGTCGAGCGCGGACCTCGATAACATTCTGAGTGGAATAGTCAACCACCAGCGTCGACCGGTGGTTTTCCAGAAATTGTATGAGTCGTTCCAGGATGGCCCGATCCCATCGAATAGGCCTTCCATTCAATGCGGATGACCGAGTGAGATGCCAGGAACGGCCGTCTAATTCCCATGGGCTCTTGACGTTGGTCAAGCCGGGTTCGGTTTCCGGTGAATGCAGGGGAAGCAGATGGTCCTTGTACGGATCATACGGCTTGCGTTCTTTGCGGGGACTGCTCTCCAGGACCGACGCCAGCACTTCTCCGGTGTAGGATCGCCACGGCGGCTGCGTCGTTGACGCTCCCGATTTGCCATTGAGAGCTTCCCGTGTTGCCTGGCCCTTTTCGCGCTGCCACCAGCGAGCGTAGGCGACCACATCTTCCGGCGTGCCCGCCACCACAACATATCCCCCTTGTTCACCCGCTTCGGGACCGAGATCGATGATCCAGTCGGCCGACTTGATGACGTCCAGATTGTGCTCGATGACCACCACCGTGTTCCCCAAATCAACCAGCCGCTGGAGGACATCGAGGAGGCGGGAGAGATCGTCAAAGTGCAGGCCGGTGGTGGGCTCGTCGAGGAGGTAGAGCGTTCGTCCGGTGTCCGGTCTCGCCAGTTCCGCCGCCAGCTTGACACGTTGGGCCTCACCCCCGGAGAGCGTGTTGGCCGGTTGACCCAGTTTGAGATACCCAAGCCCTACGTCACAGAGCACCTGGAGAATGCGGCGGATCTCGGGGATGTTTTTGAACAGTTCGAGGGCATCCTCGCAGGGCATGTCAAGGACATCGGAGATTGATTTTCCGTGGTATGTCACGGCGAGGGTTTCCGCGTCGTACCGCCGACCATGGCAGGCGTCGCATTCCACCCAGACGTCCGGCAGGAAATGCATTTCGATTTTGATCTGTCCGGCGCCTTCGCATTTCTCGCATCGGCCGCCGGGCACATTAAAGCTGAACCGCCGTCGGGTGAAACCGCGACGTTTAGCTTCCGGTAATTGGGCGAACAAATCGCGAATCTTGTCGAACACACCGGTATAAGTGGCGGGGGTGGACGTGGGGGTCTGACCGAGCGGCTGCTGATCCACGCGGATGACCTTGTTGATCAGTTCCATGCCCTGAAGGCGATCAAATTCTCCAGGGATGGTGTTAGCACGGTGCAGATGCCGCGCAAGAGCGGAATAGAGGACGTCTTCCACCAGCGAGCTTTTACCGCTGCCACTTACACCGGTAATGACGGTGAAGGTCCCCAGCGGGATGGCCACGCTGATGTTCTTGAGATTGTTGTGGCGTGCTCCGTGGACCTCCAACCAACCGCCGCCCGGTGTGCGAAACGCTCGCCACACGGACTGACCGGGCACGGGTTCCTGAACGAGTGAGCCGGGTTCGCCCGGCCACCAGGACGGCATTCGCCGGTTGCTGGGCGTAAAAATCGCCTTTTTGCCAGAGAGGTACGGGCCGGTGACGGATGTGCGGCTGCGAGCAACCCGCGTCGGTCGCCCCTGAGCGACGATCTCGCCCCCTTTGTCGCCCGCCTCGGGACCAAAATCCAGCAGGTGATCCGCCGCCTGGATGACCTCCCGGTCGTGTTCCACAACCAGGAGCGTATTCCCCAGATCACGCAATTTGCGCAAAGCGGCGAGCAGGCGGTGGTTGTCCCGAGGGTGGAGACCAATGGTCGGCTCATCCAGCACATAGAGGACGCCGCACAGACCACTTCCCACCTGCGCGGCAAGACGGATACGCTGCGATTCTCCGCCGGACAACGTGGGGGCCGACCGGGCAAGGGTCAGATAATCGAGCCCCACGTCCACCAGAAACTGCACGCGGCTGGCGATTTCCCGCACGATGTCCCCGGCGATTTCCTGTTCCCGGGGCGTGAGTTGCCACGAGCGGACCTCCTCAAGGAGGCGTCCCAGTGGCAACCGACACCACTCGTCGATGGTACGGTTCCGGAAGCGGACGGCCGCCGCGTCGTCCCGCAGCCGACTGCCACCACAAAGAGTACACTCGGTCTCGGCCACAATGTCCTGAAACGCCGCACGCAACCGGGGTGAGGTTGCGGTCACTGTTTCCAGCGTGGGATACAGTCCCTTGTATTGGAACCGCAGAAGAATCCGCCGACCCTCGGCCGTGTCGTCGCCGGATGGCGTTTCGTCCGACTTCTCGCCGCGCATTTCGCGTCGGATTCGTTCGTAATCTTCCTGCCACACGTCGAACCATCGCTCGCCCGTTCCGTGGAAGATCAGTCGCCGGGCAATGCCGGAGAGCTCTTCCCACGGCACGTCGAGGGGAATGCCTGTCTCCCGGCACAAGGTTTCCACCACCGCCCGGGAAAGCGGTTCGTCGCTGGTCGGCCAGATGGCCAGGGCCTGTTCGCGAAGGGTCGCTTTGGGATTGAGGACAAGCGCGGCAGGATCGGCGCCGACTTCCTTGCCCAGCCCCTCGCACCCAGGACACCATCCCAGGGGACTGTTGAAGGAGAAATGATTGGGCGACAGCGGCTCGAAACTGCGACCGCACTTTTCACAGGCGAAGTGCTGGCTGTGCCGCACCGTTTTCCAGAACTGTTCTGGCGTTCGGTCGTTGGGATAAAGGACGATCATGACGCCATCGCCCAGCGACAGCGCCATCTCCACGCTCCCGGCGATGCGGTCGCGCTGGTCCGGGCGAACGACAACGCGGTCCACCACCACCTCCACCGCGTGCTGACGGCGGCGGTCAATCCGGGGGGGATCGTCCAAACTGTGGATGATGCCGTCCACGCGAACCCGGGTGAATCCCCCGCGACGCAGCTCATCCCATAACTGATCCACATCGCCGCCATCGCGGAGATCGAGCGGCGCAAGGAGAAAGAGGCGTGTGCCCTCGGGATGGGCCATCACCTTGGCGATGATCTGATCGGCCGCCTGGCTCCCCACAGGAATTCCACACTGGGGGCAGTAGGGCTGACCCAGTCGGGCCATGAGGACGCGGAAGTAATCGTAGATTTCGGTGACCGTGCCCACCGTGGAACGCGGCGTGTTGGCGGCGTGCTTTTGTTCGATGGCAATCGCCGGGGAAAGCCCTTCCACATGATCGACCTTGGGCTTTTGCATCTGGCTGACGAATTGCCGGGCATAGGTGCTGAGGCTTTCCACATAGCGACGCTGCCCCTCCGCATACACCGTATCCATGGCCAGGGAGCTTTTCCCTGAGCCGCTCCGCCCACAGCACACGGTGAGTTGATCCCGTGGGATTTCCACGTTAATACCTTTGAGATTGTGCTGGCGGGCACCGCGGATGGTGATCGCGCGGATGGGCTTGGCTTTGCGGGTACGGGCCTTCAAACTGCGGAAAAATTCCTCGCGTTCCTTGCTCTTCCCGTTCATTGCCGGCAGGGTATGCCCGGCCAGAACGTGACGCAGGAAGCGGCCTGTATGGGACGCCTCCACTTGGGCCACCTCTTCAGGCGTCCCGGTGGCCACAATATATCCACCGGCATCGCCGCCCTCCGGCCCGAGGTCAATAATCCAGTCCGCGGTTTTGATGACTTCCAGATTGTGCTCCACAACAATCACGGTGTTGCCTGCATCCACAAAGCTGTGCAGGACCTTGAGGAGCAGCTCAATATCGGCAAAGTGCAGTCCAGTGGTGGGCTCGTCGAGGATGTAAATCGTCTTGCCAGTGCTGCGTTTGGTCAACTCCCGCGCCAGTTTGATCCGCTGGGCCTCACCGCCGGAAAGCGTGGGTGAGGGCTGGCCGAGCTTCATGTAATCCAGCCCGACGGCCTGAAGCGTCTCCAATTTATGCCGGATGGGTGGGATGTTCTCGAAAAGCTCGAGCGCTTCTCGAACGTCCATCTCCAGGACATCGGCAATGTTTTTGCCTTTGTAGCGGATCTGGAGTGTCTGCCGGTTGAAACGTTTCCCCTCGCAGACGGGACAGGTCACCCAGATGTCAGCCAGAAAATCCATCTCCAGTTTGGTGGCCCCGTTGCCCTCGCAGGATTCGCACCGACCACCCGGCACATTGAAACTGAATCGGCCCGGTTTGTAGCCCCGCAGCCGGGACTCGGGCAAGTCGGCAAATAATTTCCGGATATCGTCAAACACCTTGATGTAGGTGGCGGGATTGGAACGCGGCGTCCGCCCGATCGGCGACTGGTCGATGGCGATCATTTTGTCCAGGTATTCCAATCCCTCGATGCTGTCGAACACGCCGGGATTGCCTGTTCCGCCGTTCAGTTGGATATTCAGGGCCTCGACCAGAATGTCGCTGACCAGGGAGCTTTTTCCGGACCCAGAGACACCCGTCACACACACGAACAACCCGAGCGGGATTTCCACATCGATATTCTTGAGGTTGTTGTGACGCGCGCCGCGGATAACGAGTTTTTTCTTAGTCGGGGACCTCCGCTGCGTGGGGATCGGGATTGCCCTACGACCAGAAAGGTACTGGCCGGTGAGGCTTTCTGGGACTTTGATGACCTCTTCAAAGTCGCCCATGGCCACCACCCGACCGCCCCGACTGCCAGGTCCCGGCCCGAAGTCCACGATGCAGTCCGCCGCGCGCATCGTGTCCTCGTCATGCTCCACAACCACCACGGTATTGCCCTGATCGCGGAGTCGCGCGAGGGTTGCGAGTAGGCGATCGTTGTCGCGGGGATGCAGCCCGATCGAAGGCTCGTCGAGAATGTAGGTCACGCCCACCAGCCCTGAGCCGATTTGCCCCGCCAGGCGAATCCGCTGCATTTCGCCGCCGGAGAGTGTAGGGGCCGAGCGGTCCAGCGTGAGATAATCCAGCCCCACGTTGCCCAGAAACTCCAATCGACTGCGGATCTCCTTGAGCGGTTCCTCGGCGATCTTCTGGCCAATGGCGTCCAGCTCCAATTCCGTAAAGAATAATCGCGCCTCGGAAATAGGAAGCGCGCAGACCTCAGGAAGCGACTTTTCCGGCGCGTCCGCAAAGTGGGGATGGGTGGTCCGGAGTCGGACAGCCCGGCCTAATGGACGCAGGCGAGAGCCCCCACAAGTGAAGCACGGCACCAGGCCGTAGGCCTGTTCCACCTGCCGGCGATGCTCGGCGCTCAGTCCACCGCTTTCGAGAAGAAACTCGGCCACATCGGCAATTCCGGTCGCCTCCCAGCAGTATTGGGCGAAGTCTGCCAGTAAGTCTCGGTCGTCCCAAAGAGCGTCCACCCCGTACATGAGGACATTCTGGGCAAAGGGCGGAAGCTCCTCCCAGGCTGTCTCCAGGACCGTACCCGGCTCCAACTGGCACCGTGTCTCGAGCCACTCGGCCATGCGCCGAAGGAGAGTCCGAACCGGCGTGGGGGCCGAACGCCATTTACCCAAAAACTCAAAACATCCCTGCTGAATGGATCGCCGTGGATTCGTTAACAGTGCGGCCACATTGAGCTGCCGAATACGCCCCAGCCCCTGGCACTGCGGACACATCCCTTCCGGACTGTTGAAACTGAACAGCTGGGGACTGGGAGGCGGAAAGCCGATTTTGCAATTCGGACAGGTGTAGCGGGAAGAAAACTGGCCGATGATTCGGCCTGCTCGTTCCCGCCGGGATTTATCGTCCTCGCCTTCTTCACCCGAAGCCGATTCGTCCGCGCAGAGAAGGACCTCCCCCTCTGAAAATTTGAGAGCGTTCTCCACAGCTTCGGCGAGTCGGCTTCTCTGGGCGGGGGAGACCGTCAGCCGATCGACGACAAGTTCAATATCGTGGCGCATCTGCCGCCGGAGTCTTAGGTCCTCCTCCAGGCGAACGATCTCGCCGTCGATTCGCGCCCGGGAAAATCCCTGCCGCAACAAACTGGCGAAGAGGTTGCGATGTTCACCCTTTTGCCCGCGGACAAGAGGGGCCAGAATGTACACCCTCTGTCCTGAAGCCGTTTCCAAAATCTGCTCGATAATCTTGTCCCGTGGTTGGGCCTGAATCTTCTGCCCGCACTGCGGACAGTAACAGGTACCGGCTCGAGCATAAAGAATGCGGAGATAGTCATAGATTTCGGTGATTGTGCCGACGGTCGAGCGTGGGTTGGAGCCGGCTGTTTTCTGCGAAATGCAAATCGAGGGACTCAGCCCCTCAATGCGATCGACGTTCGGTTTGGCCATCTGGCCGATGAACTGCCGGGCGAAGGTGGAGAGGCTCTCCACGTAGCGGCGCTGCCCCTCGGCATAGAGGGTATCAAAGGCGAGAGAGCTTTTTCCCGAGCCGCTCACGCCTGTGAAGCATATGAGCTGATTTCGCGGGAGAACGAGATTGATCGCCTGGAGATTGTGCTCCCGTGCCCCCTGGATGACGATATCAGAAGCGGCCATGCTTTGTCACCCGATCCTTAGCTTATGAAAGTTGCAGTTTTCCGTGATCCTGACAAACGCGGTAGGCATGCCCACCACGGTGAATGAAGTTCCCAACAGAAAGAAAAATGCAAAGTGAGAACAGATGCAATTTGTCCACTGTGAAGTTCAGCGGTGTCTTGTCTGGGCCATCAAAACACACTGCTGCCGGGATCAGCCCACTTCCAGAAGCCTTGAGCGACTCGTTCAATGTTGTGTCTCGGCTTCCGGTGCGTTATCCTGCGGGGTCATCGACGGCCTTTCGTATCCCTGAACCGTTCATTATAGGACAGGCGCTGGTGGAGGGATAGGCAATTTTTGCTGGCGGGAAAGAAGAGAAAAAGAAGAGTGTTCGGAAGCCTGGAGAGACATGGCATCGATGGGGCAAATGCTGACCAGGGAGGATAACCCGCAACGGCTGCCCGGTTGGTTTCAACCGCTCGTGCCGGTGGCGCTGGCCTTTGCTGCCGGCATTGCATGGGATCGCTGGGCTTTCCCGCCAGAACTCGGCTCTAAGGACGTCCTCCTCGGGTATGCCATCCTGGCTGTGGCGGGTTTAATTGCCGTGTGGCGGTGGGGATTTGGTAGCTGCGTGAGCCGATGGGCCCTCCTGGTCGTTTTCGCCCTGGCCGGGGCCGCCGAACACCACATAATCTGGCGGTATTTTTCCCCCCGCGATGTTGGCCTGATGGCCGGTGACTGGCCCCAGCCGGTAGCCCTCCGTGGGGTGGTGACGAGTGTTCCGGAAGCCCTTGCCCGGCCCCAAGCCGCCCCTTTCGAGCTATTCGCACCTCAACCGGCTGTGCGGTTTACCGTGCGGGTGACGGCCGTCCGCTGTGGACAGATCTGGCAGCCCGCCGCCGGCCGACTGCTGGTCTATCTGACGTGTCCTCAGCCTTCGGAAGCCGAACCGCACGTGCGGGAAATGCCGGTTTGGTTTTTGCCGGGCGAAAGCCTTCAGATGTTCGGGCGACTGCGGCGGGCATTTCCTCCCATGAACCCGGGTGGCTTCGATCTTCGCACCTACCGCCGCGAAGACCGGATCCTGGCGGAATTGGCCGTCCCCTATCCCGAGTGCATCACCCGGCTTGCCCCAGCCTCTTTTTGGAATCCCCAAACGCTGCTGGGATGGTGGCGGCTTCACGCGGCTCAGACGCTCAAAAAATATCTTTCCGCGGAAAACGAGCCCCTCGCGCAGGCACTCCTGCTCGGATTTCGGACTGAAATTCCCGACGAATTGGAAAGATCGCTGCTCCAAACCGGCACGATTCATCTCCTGGCCATCTCGGGGCTGCACGTGGCCATTCTGGTCGGGGTTTTCAATGCCGTGTTCTGGGCGCTTAGAGTTCCCTATCGCTTGCGGATTGGCTCACTTCTTGTCGTCATCGCCGTTTACGCGGTGATCAGCGGGGGGCAGCCAAGCACCATTCGCGCGGCCACCACGTTCAGCGTGCTCCTGTTGGGGACGCTGTTCCATCATTCGTTCTGGTCCTTGAACGCGCTGGCTTTTGCGGCCCTGGTGATTCTGACCTGGAATCCGGCGGCTCTTTTTCGGCCGGGACCCCAGCTTTCTTTCCTGGGGGCGTCGGTTCTCATGATGGTGGGACGTCGATATTTTGCGGGCACGGTGGGGACTCTGAACAGGGATTTGCCCGCTTCCGCGAACCCCCCACGCTTTGCCTGGGTTGAGGCTCTCTCGAAGTGGTTGACTCCCACCCTGGTGGTCACGGTGAGCATTTGGGTGATGTCCTGGCCGCTGGTGTGGCATTCCTTCCATATCATCAGCCCGTTGGGGATGGTGCTCACGCCCGTGCTCATCCCGCTCATGACCGGCGCGCTGGCTTCGGGATTCGGCCTGCTTTTTGTGGGCCCTCTTTGGTCGGCCGGAGCTTGGCCGCTGGCGTGGTTGTGTGACGCATGTTTGACCGGTTGTCGCTGGCTCATCCAGCAGGCGGAACACACTTTTCCGCTCTATACATGGCAGCCGGCACCGCCGACGTGGTGGGTGGCCGGGGTGTATGGATGGTGGATGTTGCTTCTGCTTAGCAGCGGCGGACCCACGCGGCGTCTGACGCGGCTGTCATGGACGGGGCTTGGCGGATGGCTGCTGGGCGGAATTGTCTTCCTCGTCTTTCCCGCTGCTCAGGACGCCCGAAACTCCCACGATTTGCGGATGACGGTTCTTTCCGTGGGCCACGGTCTGGGAATCGTCATAGAGGCCCCCAATGGAGAAGTCTGGCTGTACGATCTGGGAAGTCTGGGGGGTGGCGACCGGGCGGCATGGGCGGCGGTCGGCATGCTGTTTACCCGGGGGGTGCGGCGTCTCGACGGAGTCTTACTCTCCCACGCAGACCTCGATCACTACAACGGTCTGCCGGATCTCTGCCACTATATCGCAGTGGAACAAGTGGTGGTCACACCCAGGATGTTTCAGGCGACCGCCCGCCGTGAACCTGGTGTGCGGGCACTCGAGGAACTCATCGCCTCTCGCAAATTACCGCTGCGCACGATCGCTGCCGGAGATACCTGGTGCTGGGGAGATTGTCGCGTAACGGTACTTCACCCCCCGACCGACTGTGCGGGTGTAACGGACAATGCGGCCAGCCTGGTGCTGTGTTTGGAGTACGCTGGCAAGCGAATCCTGCTGACGGGAGACCTTGAAGGGCCGGGCCTGGAGGCTCTCTTGAGTCGTCCCCCCATCTCCGCGGATGTCCTTGTGGCGCCGCATCATGGCACGGCACGGTCCCGGCCGGAGGAACTCGTTCAGTGGTGTCGCCCGGAGTACGTGATCATCAGCGGGGGCTGGGCGAGCCTCAGCAACACAGAGGGCTTCACGGGGGAACTTCCGCGTCCGGGCAAGGCCTCACCAACGGGTCCCAAAGTCTTTCATACGGCGGAGGCAGGTGCCATCACCGTGACCATCTCCCCTGATGGCCGCTGCCAGGTAAGTGGATTCCGATCTGCCGCGCAAACTCCCTTTTAACGCGATGGTTGAGGTTTCCCGCCGTGCATGACTCCCATCCGCCGATGAGGATCCTTCAATCGATCCAGCCGCCTCCGAGGACGCGCTCACCCTGATAGCAGACGGCGGCCTGGCCCGGCGCTACGCCATAGCACGGCTCGTGGAACTGCACACGGAACCGGTCGCCTTCCAGAATCGTGACAGTGGCGGGGACGGCTTTCGTCCGATAGCGAATCTTCACCGTGCACGGGAAAGGTTCTGCCGGCGGTTCCACCAGCCAGTTCGCCCCGGAGGCGGTCAACTCCCAACGGGCAAGGTCTTCTCGGGTTCCAACCACAACGCGACGCGTGTCCGCTTCCAGACGCACCACGTAGCGCGGCTCGCCGAACGCAATCCTCAGTCCCTTCCGCTGGCCGATGGTGAACCGCTCCAGCCCATCGTGATACCCCACGACGTGGCCTTGGGTGTCCACAATTTCTCCGGCTGTGGAACGTTCCCCTCGGAACTGCCGCACGAAGGCCGCATGGTCCTGGTTGGGAACGAAGCAGATTTCCTGGCTGTCTGGCTTGTCGGCCACCCGCAAACCGATTTTCGCCGCAATATTGCGAATTTCCTGCTTTGTGTAATCTCCCACGGGAAAGAGAAGCCGACCGAGATATTCGCGCCGTATTCCAAAGAGCACGTACGACTGATCCTTGGTAGGATCACGACCACAAAAGAGGCCCGGCAAACCATCCTCGGCGGGTATCAGCCGGGCATAATGACCGGTCGCCACGAATTCTGCCCCCAGCGTGTCTGCATACTGAAAAAGACGTCCAAACTTGAGCCGGTTATTGCACACGACGCACGGGTTGGGCGTCCGGGCGGCGAGATACTCGTTGACGAAATAGTCGATGATCTCGCGAAACTCCTCCTCAAAGTTGAGGACATAAAACGGAATGTCGAGACGTTCGGCGACGCGCCGCGCGTCCTCGGCATCCGCCGCACTGCAGCATCCCTGCCTGGGACTGCGCAGGACGGGCAAAGCGTTGGCTGCGCTCTGAGAAGCCGTTGCCTGTGCCCCCGGTGTGTTGCCAGGTAACGAGCACGTGACCGGCGAATGCATCCCGTGACGCATAAAAACCCCGATCACCTCGTGCCCTTGCTCCCGGAGCAGATAGGCCGAGACGCTGCTGTCCACACCGCCGGACATTGCCAGAAGAACGCGAGCCATTTTGAAATCTATTTTTTGAAATCTATTTCAAGTTGATCGACATAAAAACAGGAACAAAAGGAATGGCTGAGACGTGTACTCGGGAAAGAAAGTCGATTGTCAGTCGAATTCTTCGCCGTCAGAAAGAATCACCCGCACGTTATCCACAGCGGAAGACACCGGCCTGCCCCGTCGTGGAGCGAGCCTTCGTAATTCTACGCAGAACATGCCCTGCGAGCCGATGGCGTTGCGGAGTCGTCTGGCGGCAGCCTGAACTATTTGTAAGTCGACGAAACCGGTCATCTCGGGATCGGGCACGACAAGCGTGCCCCTCCGAAAGGATTTCAAAGCATCTGGCACCGCCCCACGGACTGGATTTCCGTCGGGGCAATTCATGAATTGCCCCTACCAAACATCGAACCGTTGGCTTCTCACAGGGCGGTACAAAAAGTGGGATTGGGGCAGGACCTCGGAGGGTTGCCAGCGGCCCACGTCGGAGATTACACTGTCAGTCTGTTTGAATCGCTTGTTCCCACCAGTTTTAAGACGCCCTTTGATGGAACGCGAGCTTGCGCGATATGGCCATTTTCGGTGATCTGGGGAGGTATCAACCATGACAGTGTTTGCCGCAATGCGAAGGCGATGGCTCGTGCTGGGCTTGCTCTTTCTGGGAATTGCCAGCACGGCGAAAGCAGAGTCGGCGCCGGGAATTCCGCCGGAAACTGTTGAGCAGCGCGACGCACGGATGAAATGGTGGCGGGATGCCCGATTTGGAATGTTCATCCACTGGGGTCTTTATGCGATTCCCGGAGGACGCTGGAAGGGACAACCGGTGGGCGGGGCCGGCGAATGGATCATGAACACGGCCAATATTCCGGTGGAAGAATATGAACTGCTGGCCAAACAGTTTAATCCGGTGAAATACGATCCAGCACAGTGGGTGAGAATCGCCAAAGACGCGGGAATGCGCTACATCGTCATCACATCCAAGCATCACGATGGGTTCTGTCTATTCGATTCCAAGGTGACCACATACGACGTGGTGGACGCCACGCCCTGGGGCAAGGACCTCCTCAAGCCGCTCGCGGAGGAGTGCCGTAAACAGGGGCTCCACTTCTGCACGTACTATTCCATCATGGATTGGCACCATCCCGCGCAGATGCGGGGAAGTGACCGCGCTTACAATCCCACGCGGATTCGCGAGGGCCGGAAGCGCGAATACATGGACTACATGAAGGCGCAACTCAAGGAATTGCTGGAAAGCTGCAAGCCCGAGGTCCTGTGGTTCGACGGCGAGTGGCCTGACTGGTACACCGAGGAGGACGGCCGCGAAATTTACGCCTTTCTGCGGGAGCTCGATCCCAAGCTGATCATCAACAATCGGGTAGGAAAATGCCGTAAAGGGATGGAGGGGTTGAACCAGGAGGGACCGCAGTGTGTGGGAGACTTCGGTACCCCGGAACAGCAAATTCCAGCAAGCGGCTTGCCCGGCGTCGATTGGGAATCCTGCATGACGATGAACGACACCTGGGGCTTCAAATATGATGATCACAATTGGAAGAGTACTGAGACGCTGATCCGCAACCTCATCGATTGCGCTTCCAAGGGCGGGAATTACCTGCTCAATGTGGGGCCCACCGCGGAAGGCGAAATTCCTGCACCCTCCGTGGAACGACTTCAAGGCATCGGCCGATGGCTAAAGGTCAACGGTGAATCGATCTACGCCACCCAGGCCAGTCCGTGGGGCAAACAACTTTTCTGGGGACGCTGCACTCAGAAGAAACTCGATGAGGGCACAACCCGGTTGTACCTCCATGTCTTTAACTGGCCGGGACAGGGCCGACTGGAACTTCCCGGTCTGAAAAACGACGTCACCCGCGCATTTCTCTTGGCCAACGGCCGGGAAGTTACAATCCGCCGCGATGGCGGCAAAATCGTCCTGGAAGCTCTTCCCGAAAAACCGCTCGACCCAGTGGCCACCGTGATTTGCGTGGATGTCAAGGGAACGCCCCAGGTGGATTAGATCCCCACGGTGGACAAATCAGGACTGGTCCACCGGCCGATTGTTCCCGGTGGACTGACTACGATTTTCGCCCGAGCATCCGATCGAGGGCGTCCGAGGTGTGGAACACGAGGGCTTCCGGCCAGTGGGGATAGGGGTTGAAATACTCGAACGTCAGGTATCCCCGGTAGCCCACGCTGTCCAGTGCTTCGAGGACGGCGGGCCAGTTGGTGGTGCCGTCGAGCAACGGCCGGAACGTGTGCAGGTTGAATTCGTTAACCTTTTTCGATGCTTCCTTGAGGTGAACGTTGCGAATTCGCTTGCCGAGGATGGGAATCCAGTACTCGGCAAAGTGATACTGGGCGATGTTGCCTGTATCAAAGTGAACTCCCACCGCGGACGAGCCAAAGCTGTCCACAAAGGCGGCCAGTTCCTGCGGGCTATGCAGGTAGCCGTTCATAAAGATGTTTTCCACGTTCAAAGAGATCCCCGCCTGTTCGGCCACGGGGATCAGTTTGCGAAGGGCCTCGCGGGCACGCTGGTCGCATACCTCGAAGGGGACAGGTGGGTCGTCCGGCAACCACGGCACGTAGGTCGATCCGGCAATCACGAGAAGATTCTTGGTCTCCAGCAGCCTTGCCGTGCGAATCATATCCACGGCCAGCTCGATGCCTCTCTGACGGCGCTGGGGATCTTCGTGGGTGAATGAGTAGGGCCAGAAGAGAAACGAACACAGGCCGCTCACTTCAAGGCCGATCTGGCGGACCAGGCGGGCCACGTCGCGGACAGCAGCGTCCGAAGTTTCCGGCGTGAGATCGCCTTCCAGGGCGTAATTGAGTTCCACCCCGTCGAATCCGGCTTCCTTGCACAGCTCCAGACACTCTCGGAGGGACATTTTACTGGGATACGGCAGTGCCCAGAGGTTGATCGATTTTTTCATGTCATATCGCTTACCTGGAGCACGTTTGGCCTGGGTTGGGGCCGGATCCTCGGCCGCCTCACCCGGTGACACGAGGCCCTGAGCGGCTAAAAAGGCCCCGCCGAAAGCGGCCATGTAACTCAACATCTCGCGTCGTGGAAGCAGTTCGCGGCTACCCACCGGCTCAAGATTGCCGCAAGTACCCTTTTCGTTCGCGCGAGGTACAGGCTCGGGCGTGATCATAAGGCGTGCTCCTTTTGTAGGTTGATACCGGGATAAGACATGGGTGGAACGCTGTGCGGTCGGTTGACTCATTTCCAGCCAAGCCCGGGAACGCCCTCATTTTAGGCTGACGAGAAACGCAAGCAAGATTCGCGCAGTCGGACGGCCGCCTTCCATGGCGGCTGTTTTACCCACGACAATTCCCGCCCGTTAGGTCGCCCGCTTCATCACTTGCTGGTCGATTTTTCTAAATCTTGCAATATTTGTGCTTTATCCATTTATCCCAGTTGACCGACTTTGTGAAGACCGCTAAGATAATGCGGTCGTTCGAATTATTCCAAAAATGGCGATTTTGTGGCGTACGGTGCAGCAGGCCGGGCCGATGCGATTGGAAAAGTTGGGGCGCGATGTGAGGGTAAGTCTTTCGATTTGGCCAGTCGCGAAATCGGGTGATGAAACGGGTAACTCCGAACTTGCCGTGCGATCCCCATGCGCTGATAAGTACACCCTGTGTTCTCCCCCGTAATTGGGTGGTGTTGCCATGTTGTGATTTTGAAACATCAGTTGCCAACTGGCTGTTTAGCTGACACGGAAATCAAGTTGCAAGTGACTTTCCAGAAATAACTTACGTAATCGAGCACGTCCCGCAAGGATGCTCGGGCATTGGATGTGCTCCCTCCTTCATCAGGCAAAGCAGGTTTGCGTCGTGTGAGCACCTTTGGGTCCCTTGCCTGTTGAGGACAGCACCTTGCCTAGAGCCAGCCATCACAAACCGCATTCCGTTGCCCGCGGGCCTCGAACCGGTAAGGTCAATGGTCACCGCACAGAGCTTGCCCGCGTTGCGGGCAAAACCACCTCGGAGGTCGCGCCCGACAGGGGCGTGAACGGCGAATCGGTTCATCCCGACGTATTGCTTGAGGCTCTCGACCCCAGCTTGCTGGACGAGGACCAGAACTCGACCGCTGCCGCCGGGGATCACATCCACGACGAGACCTTCGATGAAGACCTTTTTGAGCTGGATGGGGCCAGCCACTCCACCCACGAATTGGCCGACGACGAAGAGGCACTCGATCCGGAGGATGCCGGAGAGAGCGATCTGGACGCCGAATCCACCGGCCAGGACGACCGGATTGACGACCCCGTCCGCATCTACCTGATGCAGATGGGGGAAATTCCCCTGTTGACCCGGCGGGATGAGATTCGGGCGGCCAAGCAGATCGAGCGGGCACGCCGGAAATTCCGCTACGCGATGCTGGCCACCGATTTCATTCTCAATGCCGCCATCGAACTGCTGAAAAACGTCCGGGATGGCCGCCTCCGCCTCGATCGCACGATGGACGTCTCGGTCACCAATCTGCGGGGCAAGCGGCACATCACTCGGTTGCTGGAACCCAATTTGCGAACGCTCCAGGAAATCCAGCGGCGAAATCGGCGGGACTTCGCCCAGATGATGAACCGCCGATTGCCGATGGAGGAGCGGCGGGCTGCTCGACGCCGCCTGATGGCGCGGCGATTCCGTGCCGTGCGACTGGTCGAAGAGCTCGATCTGAGAACACAAAAATTGCAGCCGCTGCTGGATCGCCTCACCAGGATCTCCCAGCGGATGGATGCCATCATCCAGGATCTGAAGGCCCTTCGCGGCACGCCCGAGACACCCTGGGAAAAGGAGTTGCGGCGCGAACTCCGGCAGCTCATGCGGTTGACGCTGGAAAGCCCCACCACGCTCCGCAATCATCTGGCGGCCGTCATGCGGTATGCCGAGGAGTACGAGGCCGCCAAGCGCTATCTCTCGGCGGGAAACCTCCGCCTCGTCGTCTCCATTGCCAAGCGCTACCGCAATCGGGGCCTCAGCTTCCTCGATTTGATTCAGGAAGGCAATACCGGTCTGATGCGGGCGGTGGACAAGTTCGAGTACGCTCGGGGATTCAAATTCTCTACCTACGCCACATGGTGGATTCGGCAGGCGATTACCCGGGCGATTGCCGATCAGAGTCGCACCATCCGCATGCCGGTGCACATGCTGGACGTATGCGGGCGAATCCATGCCATGGCCCGCAAACTGGCCCAGGATCGGGGGATTGTCCCCAGTCTGGACGAAACCGCCCAGGCCCTGGGAATGCCGGTGGAAGAGGTGCGGAGCATCCTTCGCATGAGCCATCAACCGCTTTCTCTCGATCAGCCAGTCGGCGAACAGGAAGAGAGTTACCTGGGTGAATTTCTCGCCGACTATCGGGAAGATGACCCCCTCTATGAAATGAACTTCGAGCTTCTCAAAAGATCCATCAACGAGGCCCTGGCCGAACTGACCTATCGAGAAAGAGAAATCATTCGCCTGCGCTACGGGCTGGCTGATGGGTACGCATACACCCTGGAAGAAGTGGGCAAGATTTTTGGCATCACACGGGAACGGGTGCGGCAAATCGAAGCCAAAGCCATTCGCAAGCTCCGGCATCCGGTTCGATCGCGAAAGCTGGCGGGCTTCATCGACGCTCTGGTCGCCCGAGGACAACTCACCCCCGATCCCGGCCTGGAAGCCGAACTCTGAGCGCTCGGCATTTGGAGTTGTCTCGGGCACGACGAGCGTGCCCCTCCGAATTGTCCGGAGGGACGTGCTTGTCACGTCCGCTTTCGGAGGGACCCGCTTGTCACGTCCGTCTGCCAACCCTGGATGATCCACCCCAATTCACTCGCATTCCGGTAGGGGCAATTCATGAATTGCCCCTACAACGTCGGAGGGACCTGCTCGTCAGGTCCGATGAACACCGATTGGTTATCCACCCTTCCGCATCGGGCACGACAGGCGTGCCCCTCCGATCCTTCCGCCTTTGACCTCGCGCCAGACGGTGACAACCGAACGGTCTGGTTGTCCCGAGGCGGACGTCGCAGGACGCGAAAAATTGTGGTAAAGTAAACCAGTTGGATCTCCAAAGATGCCGTAATGCATTCGCCGTCTTGGTACCTCAGTGTGGTTTTCAGCCATGTCTTTGAAGGTTTACATCAACGGACAGTACTACGATAAGGAAGACGCCAAGATCAGCGTTTACGATCACGGCCTGTTGTACGGTGACGGGGTCTTCGAGGGAATCCGCAGCTACGGCGGTAAAGTTTTTCGCCTGAAGGAGCACCTCGATCGCCTCTGGGATTCGGCCAAGGCCATCTGGTTGACCATCCCCATGACCAAGGAAGAGATGGCCCGGGCCATTGAAGAAACGCTCCGCATCAACGGAATTGAGGACGGCTACATTCGGGTGGTTGTCACCCGGGGTGTGGGAACGTTGGGCCTGGACCCGAACCGCTGCAGCAACCCCCAGGTCATCATCATCACCGATCACATCTCGCTCTACCCAAAGGAGCTGTACGAAAAAGGGCTCGAGATTGTCACGGTGAGCACCGTCCGCAATCACCCGGCGGCCCTCAGCCCCCGGATCAAATCCCTCAATTATCTCAATAACATTCTGGCAAAAATTGAGGGTCTCCAGGCAGGTTGTATTGAGGCGCTCATGCTCAACCACAAGGGGGAGGTGGCAGAATGCACGGGGGACAATATCTTCCTCGTGCGACGCGGCGAGCTGTTCACGCCGCCCCGGGAAGCGGGAATTCTGGAAGGGATCACCCGCGCAGCGGTCATCGAGTTAGCCCAGGAAGCGGGGTTGAAAGTCCATGAAGTTCCCCTGACCAAACACGATGTTTACATTGCCGACGAGTGTTTTCTGACGGGCACCGCTGCGGAGATCGTTCCGGTGGTCAAGGTGGACAGCCGTCCTATTGGGGATGGTAAGCCCGGCCCCATCACGCGGGATCTGATGGAACGGTTCCATCGCCTTACCCGCAATCATTGCTGAAAGGCATCCGGGTCCAGCGCGGAGGTGAAACTGTGACGGGACGTCATGCGGTTCTTGCAGTGGCGATTGTGGCTCTGTTTTTCGCGTGTGCGGCACCTCTTCCAGCTCATGCCGAGCAGGGTGTCACGGTCAAAACCGATATTGTCTACAAGACCGTTGACGGCCAGGACCTGATGCTCGACGCCTACCTTCCGACAAACGCGGGCACATGCCCCGGTGTCGTGCTCATCCACGGCGGGGCATGGCGGGCGGGGGACAAGTCAAGCTACCGCGCCTGGGGAATTGCCTATGCCCAGTTGGGCGTCGCTGCCTTTTCGATCAATTATCGGCTTTCTCAGGTGGCAAAATATCCGGCGGCCGTGGAAGACTGCCTGGATGCCATTCGCTGGTTGCGAAGTCATGCGGAGGAATTCCACCTGGATCGGGACAGATTGGGCGTCGAGGGCGGATCGGCCGGGGGACATCTGGCCTTAATGGTGGCATTCATGGAGCCGGATTCTTCCGCTGTTGACTCGCACGGTCAGCCGTTGAAAAACTGGGTGCGATGTGCGGTGTCCTTTGCCGGGCCGACCGATTTGTCGGATGCCGAATCCATCGAAGCAAGCACCGAAAAACAAAGTCTTGTGGCGTTTCTCGGGTGTACCCTCAGGGAGTGTCCGGAGCGTCACCGAGAAGCGTCCCCGATCACCTATGTCTCGGCTGATGATCCTCCCGTCCTGCTTGTGCACGGCACAGCGGACCGAGTGGTGCCGTTCAAGCAGGCGCAGCTTCTTGAAAAGGCTTTGAAGAACGCGGGCGTCCCGGTGGAGGTTCTGGCACTGGAAGGTTGCGGTCACGACTTCGGCTGTCTCGATCGAGAAGGTCGCAACAAGCTCCTGGAAAAAACTCGCCGGTTTATGCTCCATCATCTTGGGGTGGAATGACCACCCGTCGAAACAGGACGTGCCCAACTCCACTAAAAATAAAAGGACTGTTTGCGGTCATCACCGCATCCATTTGGTTTGGTTTTTCCATGGCGCCCTTCCAATGCCCGGCGGGAAAATTTCCCCGGCCGGGGCTCTGAAGAATGTGGCAGGGCAGCAGATTGGCCCCGGTGAATACAATGGGGCGCGGACGGGCGGCATCCTTGTTCTGGTTTTTCTCGATTTTCGGTCACCGGTCAAACTTTGCGAGAATTCATGACAGTGAACCACGCCCCATTTTCAATCCTCATGCTGCGGCCATCGGCGGAGTTCACCCTCAAATCCAACCGCACGCGACGTCGCCTTCAGCAGGAACTGGTGCACAATCTCACGGACGCACTGGAAAGTCACGGGCTGACGTACCGCATTTCCGGAGCGTGGAATACCTATTTTGTCGAGACGACCGCTCCGGAACAGGCTGCCGAAGTCCTGTGCCGCGTCGCGGGGATCGGGTCGATTGTACCCATCGAAAGGGTTAGTCGGGCGGAGCTGGACGAGATCGTCCGCCTGGGCGTGGAAGCCTTCGCCGAACTCGTGCGGGGAAAACGGTTTGCCGTGCGGGCGCGACGGACGGGAAATCATCCTTTCCGCTCCCGGGATGTGGAAGTGGCCCTGGGTGCCGGCCTGCGGCCGTTTGCACTTAAAGTGGACTTGACCCAACCCGAGATCACCGTCCACGTTGATATCCAGGAGGACAGGGCTTTTCTCTATGCGGAGACGCTCCGCGGCCTTGGCGGATTGCCAATCGGCAGTCAGGGAAAGGCCCTCGTACTGATCTCAGGGGGTTTCGACTCGGCGGTGGCTGCCTGGCTGGTCATGCGCCGCGGTGTGGCGGTCGATTACGTGTTCTGCAATCTGGGCGGAAAAGCCTACGAGCGAGCCGTGGTTCAGGTGGCCAAGGTCCTTGCCGACAACTGGAGTTACGGCACACGTCCACGATTCTACTCGGTCGAGTTCACCGACGTTGTCATCGAAATGCGGCAAAAGACGCGATCTTCGTACTGGCAGATCGTTCTCAAACGGCTGATGTATCAAGCGGGGGCCCTGGTCGCCCGACGAAGCGGAGCGGTGGCCCTGGTGACGGGCGAGTCGATCGGTCAGGTCTCCTCACAGACGCTGAAGAACCTGGCGGCGATCGAGGCGGGCAGCGAGTTGCCGGTCTTACGACCCTTGCTCACCTACGATAAGGAGGAGATCATCCATCTGGCCCGGCGGATCGGAACGGCCACTCTATCGGAACGTGTGCGGGAATACTGTGCCCTCACGCCGGACCATCCAGTAACGGGGGCGTCCTCGGAGACGCTCGATCGGGAGATGGCGAAAATCGATCTCGCCGTGCTGCACCAGGCAGTGGAGCGGGTGGAGGAGTACGATTTGCGCAGCCTTTCCGCCTCGGAGGTGGTCCTCCCGTATCTATTCACAGAGACGGTTCCTGAAGGGGCCGAGGTCATCGACTGCCAGCCCGAGACTGCGTATCGGCAATGGCATTATCCAGGTGCCCGGCATGTGGATCCCTGGGATCTACTCAAGCAATTCAGCCAATTGGACCGAAATCGGGTGTATGTACTTTACTGCCCGCAGGGGCTGCAAACGGCTTACGTGGCGGAAGTCATGCAGCGGGCAGGTTACGAAGCCTATTCCTTCAAGGGCGGGACACCGGCTCTCAAAGCCTATTGCGAGAACCACCCGCCAGTGGCGGTGAGAGCTTCAGGCGAAGCTTGCGAAAAGCCGTGAAGGTCGGACGGACACAGCACCGATAGGGTCGCGATTGCCCTGCCTGGTGAGGCGAAATGGATCATCCGGCGCTAATAAGCGGACCTGACGAGCAGGTCCCTACGAAAATCGGAGGGGCACGCTTGTCGTGCCCGGTGTCACTTGGCCAGGAGAGGTCATAAGCCCGGGTAGCGGCAATTCATGAATTGCCCCTATCGGTAAGCAATTGTCGTGCCCGGTGAGTAATGGGTTGGACTATCCGGCGCGGAACAACGGACCTGACAAGCAGGTCCCTCCGAAAATCGGAGGGGCACGCTTGTCATGCCCGGGGAAACCTTCAAAAGCCGGGCAAGTTGGGAGAGCACGGCAACCTGATGCCACGCCGAACGGCACTCGGGCGAGCGAAAACCCTTGCCGGGTTCTCCGAGAAAAATCGTCGGCACACCGGGTAAGATGTTCCGTTGGGAAACAGCGTCCCTAATCTGGGAAGGGCGGGGAGTCGGATAAATAGGGAATAAGCTTGGGCAAACCAGTGCGGGCAAGGGCAGAACGAGGGGCAGGGTGCTTGTGAAAATTGGCGAGCATGAGACGGACATTTTGCGTAGGGAAATGTGTATAGCTCGCGGAGGCTGAGAAGTCAAGCGAAGGTCCCGGCTTTTTGCGGCTTTTGCGAGCGGAGCACGGTCAGGGAGGAGCGAGAATTTCGATTTTAACGCTGGACATCGGCCAGTTTTTGTGTAGAATTGAGCGACGGGCCCCATTGCGAACCCAGCCTTGGTCTCAGAGGCACGCGGGTCAACTCAATTGATTACCAGTCCCGCCTTAAAGAACATTTGGGGCACGGCCGTTCCAGTGCTGATGTGGAATCGTGTTGGCGAGAACGCGATTCGGGACCAGAACTCATGGGAGGCTAAGCCCCGCTCATCCGGATGCTGATCTGCTCCGACTGCTGCCGGGAGGTGCGCGCGGAGTGTGTGTGCCTACGGGGAGTGCGGGGAATCCATCGATTCGAGTGATCCAAGTGATCCAAGAATGAGGGTCCCTCAGCCAGTGTTCCATCAGCAGTGGCAACGGCGCATCATCCCTTCCCGGCGATTGCATGAGAACACCTTCGCCGTAGCTCCCTGTTCGCCGGGTTGCACGCGGTGTGTGGTGAGGAGTCAGTCACGTTGTCAGGGTGGTTAGAAAGTAGTTCTGGAGGAGTCATGGCCTTGTACGAAGCCGATCACCTGTTTGACGATCTGGAATTGCGCCCAATGGAGGATGAAGAGGAGCTTGAGCTCCACGAGGGGGCACTGTTGGAAATGGCTGAGTCGTACGCGCCGGACGAGGAGGACCTCGAAGATGAGGATGAACTGAACGAGGAGGCCTGTCGGGCAGCGGCCGAGGCCGACGAGGACGACGAAGAGGCCCCGCTCACCGCCGAGGAAGAGGAGTCCTGGTCCGACGATCCCGTCCGCATGTACCTCACCCAGATGGGAGAGATCCCGCTCCTCACACGGCAGCAGGAAATCGCCCTGGCCAAGAAAATCGAGATCACCCGCGCTAAGTTCCGCCGCAAACTCATGGAGTGTGACTATGTCCTGCAGCAGGCAGTGCGGACATTTGTGCGGGTGGACGAGGGCAAACTGCCCTTCGATCGGACGGTTCAGGTGTCGGTGACGGACCATCTGGAAAAGCAGCAGATCCTCGGCCGATTGCCCCACAATCTCAAGACGCTCCAGGCCATCCTGAAGCGGAATCGCCGGGATTATCTCACGGCCCTGAGCAAGTCCAAGCCCATGGAAGAGCGGCGGGCGGCCTGGCGGCGATTGGGGCGATCCCGGCGGCGGGCGGTTCGCCTGGCGGAAGAACTCGGTCTGCGCACCCAGCGGCTGGAGCCGATGATCAAGGCCCTCGAAGAGTTCAGTCGTCGGGTTGATGAGTTGAAGGCCCGCATCACGGAGCACGTCAAGGCCGGCCGTCCCTACAAGGAACGGGAACCGTGGATCAAGGAATACCGCGATATTCTCCGCCTCACCCAGGAAACCCCAACCAGCCTGCGAAACCGCGTGGCCTATGTGAAAAAGGTCTACGCCGAATATATGGAGGCCAAGCAGGAGCTGTCGAAGGGCAACCTGCGGTTGGTGGTGTCCATCGCCAAGAAATACCGCAACCGGGGACTCAGCTTCCTGGACCTGATTCAGGAAGGGAATGCCGGTTTGATGCGGGCGGTGGACAAATTCGAGTATCGCCGGGGCTTCAAGTTCTGCACGTACGCCACGTGGTGGATTCGGCAGGCGATCACCCGGGCGGTCGCCGATCAAAGCCGCACGATTCGCATCCCGGTCCACATGGCCGAGACGATGAGCCGCGTCCGTAACGTTTCCCGCAAGCTCTATCAGGACCTCGGTCATGAACCGACACTGGAAGAAATGGCGGCGGCGGCCGACGCCAAGGCCGAGGAAACCCGTCGCGTCCTCACCATGAACAGGTATCCGATCAGTCTCGATCGGCCTGTCGGAAACAGTGAGGACAGCCATTTCGGCGACCTTCTCCCCGATACCTCCGCGGAGAACCCGCTCGACGGCGCCACCTTGGATATGCTCCGCGAAAAGATCAATAAAGTGCTCAAGACGCTGAGCTACCGCGAGCGGGAAATCATCAAACTCCGTTACGGCCTGGGAGACGGCTACTGCTACACCCTGGAGGAAGTCGGTCACATCTTCAAGGTGACCCGCGAACGAATCCGCCAGATTGAAGCGAAGGCCGTTCGCAAGCTCCAGCAGCCCTCCCGCAGCCAGGAGCTGGTGGGCTTCCTCGATTGAGGATTTTCCATCTGGGCAAGACGACAGGCGGCCCGTCCGTCGGCATAAAGGCCGGCACGGGCCCTTTCTTATTGGACCGTAGCACTCAGCAATCCGCCCCGCGCCACGATACGGCGAGAAAAAGCGCAGATTCTCCCTCATATGCGGTCGGAACGACTCCTGAAGCGCCCTTGGCTCCGGAGGGACCTGCTTGTCACGTCCGCCCTTTGACTCCATGGAGTGCGGCGATTTATCGCCGCTTTCTTCGTGAAGGCTTTAGCCTTCACCAGGTTGGGGTTGATCCGGATGGAAACGCATTACCGGTCGCGGCGATTCACGAACCGCCCTTTGCACAACCGGGTGCGTAGCGAACCGCTCGCACTTCGGTAGGGGCAATTCATGAATTGTCCCTACCCCATACGGAGGGACCTGCTTGTCAGGTCCGCCGAACGCCGATTGATTATCCATTCTTCCGCACCGGGCACGACAAGCGTGCCCCTCCGGGGTTGGTTGGTCGGTTATTTTGCTGGGAACACTGGGCGATTAGAATGGGAAATGGCCCGGTTAGCGCTCCCCGGGCGGTGGTGTTTGTCTTCTGGCCAGAGGGGCTTCCAAATGGACGATGTCGTCCGGGCATTTTTGGAAAACGAACAAAAGCTTCGGCTCGTCAAACGAATCGGACGGGGCGGATTCGGGGAAGTCTGGGAAGCCGAATCGGAAAGTGGAGTCCGCTCTGCCATCAAGGTTTCCCTGGACCCGATCGACGATCAAAACCCGGCCGTCAAAAAAGAGCTGGAAAACCTCAAACTTGTTAAGTCCCTGACGGGCCATCCCCACATCGTCAGCCTTCTCGACTATTGGGTGGTTTCCGGATATTTGGTCACCCGGTGGGAACTGGCGACCGACGGAAGTCTCGAAGACATTCTGAAAAGGTACCAGCAAGAGGGCCACCCCGGCATTCCTCTCAAACAGCTTATCAAATGGATCCACGAGGCGGCAGAAGGTCTGGACTTCCTCCATGAAAAGGGGATCTATCATCGGGACATCAAGCCGCAGAACCTGCTGCTTTTCCACGGGCATGTGAAGCTGGGAGATTTGGGCCTGGTCAAGCTGGTGGGGGCCAGCACGGCCTCGCACACAGGTTCGGGGACGTTCGGGTATTTGCCGCCCGAGGCCTGGGAGGAGCACCGGCTGACGCGGAGCGTGGACCTTTATTCCCTCGCAGCGACGTATATCAAACTCCGGACGGGACAGGAACCTTTTGGCACAAACCCTGTGGAGATTGTCGAACGGCAGCGGGCGGGCCGGCCCGTGTTGGAAGGGCTGCAACCTGGAGAGGCGAACCTGGTGCGGCAAGCCCTTGCTCCCCGGCCGGAAGACCGGCCACGGGACGGCGCGGCGGCCTGGGTGCGGAGCCTATACAGGGCGCTCCGGGGCGAAGGCCGATCAGGTGCGGGCGTGACTTCCGAGCGGCCTGCCGCGGGTACCAGCCAGGCCACGGTTTTGGAACCGGCGCCGGAATCGCGGGTTGTGGTAGCGGAGCTGGTAGGGGTTAGGAATTGGGCCGAGTCTGTTCCCGCCGCTGGTCCACCAACTCCGCCTCCAAGTCCTGCTCTTGAAGGCGGCATGGCCGGACGGTTCTCGGATCAGCCTAATGAGTTTATCAAGAATCTCATCGGTGCGCTAAACATACCGGGTGTTGGGGCGTTAAGGTATCGTAATCGCCGTACCAAAAATCTCTTCGGCTCGATCATTGCCCGGGCTATCGACGGGGGCATTTATGTGGGCATCGGTGGGGCCGTCCTCGGGGTCATCTTCGGGGTCATAGGCGGGGCCAGCAGCGGGGACATCGTCTTGGCCATCGGCGGGGCGATCGGCGGGGCGATCGGCGGGGCCATCCTTGGGGCCATCGGCGGGGCAATCTACGGGGCCATCCGCGGGGCCGTCGTCGGCGCCATCGAGTGGCTGAGTGATTGGGCCAAGTAGCCAAAAGTCCAGCGGCCTGTTTCCAAGCGAGGCTGCAAAGGACCACCCCTTCCCTGGCTGACCAGCGCTTACGCGACCAGGAGTCGTTGGAGGGATTGCCCCTAACCCCATCGCGATCCGGTAGGGCCATTCATGAATGGCCCTCGCCCTCGGAGGGACCTGCTCGTCAGGTCCGATGAACATCGATTGATGATCCATCCCGGTTCACCGGGCACGACAAGCGTGCCCCTCCGATTTTTCGAAAACCCTTCGCGCCGGAACATCCCTCGGAGGGACCTGCTTGTCAGGTCCGTTTTTTTGGAGGGACGTGCTTGTCACGTCCGTAATACAACGCTCGATCATCCATTGCCTTTCACCGGGGGACTGAAGTCCCGCGGGGAAAGCGGGGCTAAAGCCCCGCACTCCATGGAGTGCGGCGATTTATCGCCGCTTTTCGGTGAAGGCTTTAGCC
>FWWL01000426.1_pt1 | contig 116900 bp, 121 predicted proteins | sample 2228331 | NCBI WGS metagenome assembly FWWL01 (sample SAMEA103939775, study PRJEB20133) | metagenome | reverse complement strand
GTCCGCTTCCACGGGATGAAAAGGAGAAGGGCGGCGATGAGCGCCCAGCCGACAAGTCCGCCTACGATCGCGGCCACGAAAACGCTCGAGGTCATAGCCAAGAACTCGTCCGATCCGAACCACAGGATCTGGACCGGCCGATGCAGATATTGCGGAAGGCGTTCGTCCACTTGCCCTTCTCCTTCTGCTTCATGACACCTGGGAAGGTGCCGGTTTCCGGGAGCCGACCATTCGGCTCCCAGCACGTGCCGGTGCGAGTGCGTCTGGCAGGTCAGCCAGCGCGCAGCCGCACGCGGTGTCTCAGACGACCATCCCGAAAGTCTGGAGAATGGAGTCCGCCTTGATCAGGCAGACCGCCGCCACGATGGTCGGGATGCCAATCATGATGTTCGAGAAGAGACGTGAGACGCCGAACAGGAAGGCGGCGACGCCGCCCACGAAACCCAGCGGTCCCTTCACGCCCTGGTTCACGACGATATCGTAGATATCGTAGCCGAGGTCGCCCTGGGCGGGCGCCGAGAAAGCATGGGCAGGACCGCCCACCAGGGCCATCACGCCCAAAGGGAGACCGAGATTGGCCACCGCCAGGGCCTTGTTACTCAATGTACGCATCATGGCATTGCTCCGAAAATGGAACCGTCCAACGAAAGCCTGCCGGCATCGAAGATTCGCTGTCGGCCGGGGCGTCGGTGGACGGCTCCCTGAGCCCGCCGCCGCCGGCATCCTGGTTCATCCGTTCGCCCGCAATCGGGCGCGGCCGGATGCCCTCCGAATTGAAAATCACTCGCCCCTTGGCGCGCGCACCTGTTCAGCGCTGCGCTTCGGACGCCGCCTTCGTGAGCGCCGGCTTCGCATGCCGGTCGAGGAACGCTTCGAGCTCGGCTTGCTGGAAACCCGAGATGAGCTTGCCGTCCGCGATCAGAGTCGGCGTGCCCGACACCCCGACCTTCGCGACCAGTTCCGCGTCATCCGCCACCTTGTCCCGCCCTGCCGCACATTGGCGCAGCAGCGGCGGGGTCTGGCCCGAATAGGCAGCCTGGAACGCTGCCTCACGATCGGGCGAGCACAGGATATGCTCCGCCTTGGCCGCCGCCGTCGGGTGAATGCCGCTTACGAAGAAGATGAGGCGCCTGACCGGTTTGCCTTCGGCCGCCTTTGCCTTCCAGAAACGATCGAGCGCCTGGCAATAAGGGCAGTCTGGATCGGTGAACTCGATGACCGTTGGCGCGCCCGCAGGACCGATCACCAGCGCCTTGGCGGGATCGATGGCCTTGAGGCGCCGGGCCGCGCCCTGTTCCTGGGCCAGCGCAGTCAGATTGACGCCGTTCCGATCATAGACCGTGGCGAACAGCAAATGCTCGCTCTGCGGCGCGAAATAGATGATCTTGCCGCCTGCGGTCGCCTGGTAGATCGGACCCTCGACTGGTGCGGGGCCGAAATCCTCGAAACGCAGGTTGGTGAAGGTCTGCTGAAGTAACCGTTCAGCGTCCTCCGCAGCCCTGGTAAGTGCTCTATCCGCTGTATTGTCCGAATTCTCTTTCGCGAACGCGGTGCCAGGCAGCAGGAGGGCGAGCAATGCCGCCACGCAGATACCGTTTCCCCATTTGGTCACCTGTCCGGTCGACTTGCCCCAACCCAGGTTCGATGGCCAAGAAAACGGGCGTTCAGCCACAATTGGGGGGATCGCCAACCGGGGATGTCTGTGCGAAACTGACATAAGCCTCCTTCATCCGGTGCACAGCATCCTGTGCGCCGGTTTCGTCATGCGGTTCGGGCTGGGAGCATCGTTTGAGGGCTGTGCTCGCCGTCACCGTGTTGTTCGGATGGATGAAGGATGAAGCGCCAAACCAGACCACACAATGGGCAGGGTACTGAGATGCCGATTCGGCACCTCAATACCGATTTCGGCACTTCAATGCCGATTTTTCCGCTTTTTCGCGGTCATTGGCCCGTCTCTGTTCATGAGCGCGCTGCCGCGACTACCATGACCAGCCCGCGAATCATGCAGGGAGAACGTGCATGAGGACCTCAAGAACTTACAAGCTTCAGCTATCGGACGAGGGTGTCGATCAGTTTCTTGCCTGCCATTGCCGGCTCGCGCGCATGACTCGCGAATTTATCCCTTACGGAACGACGCTCCATGTCGCCATCAGCATTCTCGATCGTTGTGCCCCTTCCGAGATCGCCGCGGAACTCGAATCACCCTTATGTGGATTGCTGGGCGGTCCATCCTATCGCTTTGTCGGTACTTCATCCCGGTTGGCCGACATCGTGGACCGGGTCGGGAGACGCCTCATTGAAAGTGGGGAATGCGGAGCTGGCGTGGCGACATGGCGCCTCTATAATGTCGCTCTTATTATGTTCCTGACGTCTGAAGACCGGGAATTGAAGACGGCTTATAAGATGGCGACCGCATTGGCCAGATAACGGAATATTAAAGACATCTGTTTCACCCGATGTTTAAGCGCCAGGTCAACGCTTTCAATTTGAAAGCGAAAAAGTTTGACCATTGGTGCGACTGACAACATCTTGCCTCTCTGGGCTGTGCACGGGAGCTTTGAGCCATTGGCAGGGAGACCTTGTCATGCCGCTTCAGGCTTTGCCCAATGCACATGATCCTTCGGTTCTTGCGACGATCAAATTGATGTCGGGGAGGCGCATAGAAATGATGAGACGAGTCGGGCGAATTACGCAGGAAGACTTTGCGGCAACCGTCGGGATCGGCACGCGCTGGCTGCGCGAAATCGAAGCCGGCAACCCCAAATCGCGACTCGACGATCATTTTCGTTGTGCGCATGCGCTGGGTCTCTCGACCGGGCACCTCGTTATTCCTCTCCTGTTCATCGAGCACGGCCGTGTTTTCCCGCGCGGGCTTCTCGATGGTGATCTCTCGAAACTCGAAACCGTCTGCATCGACGCCATCGCGCAACATAATCTCGACACGCTCTCACGCCAGCTCCTGACGCCCGCCGCAGATGACGATGCCGATGACAAGGCGGAGGAGTGATCGCTCATGTCGCCTGGAACACGCCATGCAGAACAGGTCTACCGAGACCTCAAGCACGCGCTGCTTTCGGGCCGCTACACCGGATTTTCCCATCTTTCGGTTACGGACCTTGCGACCGAGTTCGGGATCAGTTCCTCGCCGGTCCGCGACACGCTACACCGTATGTATGGCGAACGCCTGCTCGAAGTGGGCCACCATCATGGCTTTCACGTCCTTGGCTGGACGCCGGATAAATTGCGGGATTGCTATACATGGCATGGTCAACTCATTCGCCTGGCGTTGAAAGCCAGCGTGCGGGCCAATGCCCGACTTCCCATCGCCCCCGATGGCTGGCTTACCGACTACACGATCCCGGAAGCGATCGTGGCGACCGCGGAACGGATGTTTGTCACGCTGGCAAGCCTGTCCGGTTCAGAGGAGATTGTCGCGGCGATTACTAGCGCCGGAGAGCGACTGCGCGCCGTGCGACTCCGGGAGATTGAACATTGGGCAGACTGTGCCGACGAGCTCAGCTCTGCCAATATATTGGCAGTTTCAGGGACAGGAAAAGCCCTTTTACAAATGCTTTGGAACTATCATCGGCGGCGCATCAGGGCCGCGTCCATGTTGTGCGAGTCATAGACAAGGGTTTGATATTGATAGGTTAGATTGCCTTGGAGCGGCTCCGCGACGCGGTAAATCGGTCAATGTCAACAATGCTTTCAAAATGAAAGCATATATTGCTGAATATATTTGCTCCTACGCTTAGCCTTTGAATCGCCACGAACCGTGTGGCGACAGAAGGAGGCAAATATGGAACGCGAACATGAAGCCGCCGACAATGGCGTGATCGAACTGGGCGTCGCCAGCGAGGTGACCAACGGCGGCGGAGACTTTCTAACCGACAATCCGCAAGGTCGCCAACAGCCAGGCATCCTCGAGGACTGACAGCAGCGGGCCTGGCCCGACCTTTGTCAGGCCGGGCCAGGCCACAGGCGGATATCAGCGATGCGCAACGTCGTTCTCAAACCTCATGTCGGTTGTTGCGCTGCCGGGCCGCATCTGATCTTCCTCGATGCCGACCGTGACCGGTATTGCATGCTGTCGCCCCGACTTGAGGCACATGTCAGAGATTGGGCGACCGGCAATATCCCCGAACAGGCTGTGATCGCGGAATTGGTCGCGACCGGCCTGTTCGTGCCCGCGCCTAACAGCCGAACGGCTCCCGAAATAAGTCCGGTTCCGCGCTGCACGCGTGCTCTATGCGGCTCACATTCAACAACAGATCGAAGCCCCAGATATTGGCTTCGCTTTCTATGGGCCTGTTCGTGCCTCGTATTCTTTAATGCCCTGAGGAGCCGGCTTTCCCTGAGGATGCTGTTGACCTTGTCGGGTGCGCCATGGAAGCAAAACAGGAAGCCACCTGATCCAGAGGCTCTGAACTCTTTCCTGGGTTCCTTTAGCGATGCATCTCTGCTTTTTCCCCGCAAGGACCACTGTCTTCCGGATGCGCTCGCCCTGCGCGCATTTCTTGCCTGGCAGGCATGTCCATCCAGGATCGTATTCGGCGTTCAGTCCGAACCCTTCCAGGCGCATTGCTGGGTTCAGTCCGACAACACTGTCCTGGTGCAGGACCTCGAAACCGTCATGGGTTTCAGCCCGATCCTTGCGCTACCATGAACTGCGATTATTCGATCATCCTGGAGATTGGCGAGACCGCCGATACCGGCGCCGCCGAGAAATGTGCGGTACATATTACGACCAGCGCCGACCTCAGCGTCCGGCATCTGCCTGACGGCGCTATTGTCGTCGGTGATTGCTTTTCCGAGCATGAGGGACGTGACGGGCTGGATACACTCCGCATGGCGGACCCGGTCGAGTTCATGCGAAACTTCGCGCGGCGTTATTGGGGAAGACATGTCGTCGTCGCATCTGGTTCTGAGCCTCACAGGACAGTGATATACCGGGACCCTTCGGGCATGATCCCGTGCTATTACCGCTGTAGCGAGGGACAGGTCGCGATTGGCACGAGCGCCGCCGATATCCTTCAGACGACGCGGTCTCCAGCCTCGATTGATTGGACCGGCGTGGCCAATGTATTGCTGATGCCTGATCGCCGCCGCCGGGAAAGCTGCCTGGAGGGGATTAACGAGGTGCTGCCAGGAGAGATGGCGGTTATCGATGATCATGGCAGCCATCACCAACTTCTCTGGAACCCCTCGCATTTTTGCGGAGCGAACATCGAATGCAAATTCGAAGACGCGGTCGAACGTCTCCGGGATACCTTTGTCAATGTGGTAAAGACGTGGAGTGCCCGATATCCCAGGGCAGTTATATCAATCTCAGGCGGGTTCGACTCCTCCGCGATCGCGGCGCTGGCTTCGCAGGCGGGGCATATTGGCCTCGCGCATTTCTATACGACGTCTCCGCTCGCAGATGAGCGGAGCTATGCCATGACGGTGGCGGACCACATCTCTCAACCGATAGCGTGCCATCTGGCGTCGGCTGCCGACGTCGATCTCCGCGCCAATCTTTCCCGTCATCGGCCAAGGCCTTCGGCGCGATCCTTCACCCAGGTGTTCGACCGGATCTGCGCCGCGGAAGCGGATGCCCACGCAGCCGCCGCGCATTTTAACGGAGGAGGGGGGGACAACATATTCGGCATGCTCCACTCCGCCTATCCTCTGGTGGACCAATTCAAGCAAACCGGCTTGACGTCAGCGTTATGGACAACGGCAAGGAACATCTGCGTTGTAACCGGTACATCGCTGCCGATGGTCTTGCGACAGGCCGCCAGAGCGGCATGGAAACGAGACCTGCTGGTCACCTGGCCGTCTAATGCAGACCTGCTGACGCCATACGCACGCGCATTACTCGATCAGGAATCTCATCCGTGGCTTGTCGCGACGCGGGCATGTGCGCCGGGTCAAAGGCAGCATGTCAGGAGCGTCGCCAGGGCGACGGCCTCGACTGACTACGTCAATATCACAGACGATCGGCCCACGATCTACCCTCTCTTGTCTCGCCCGCTTCTAGAGCTTTGCCTTTCCTTCCCGACCTGGTTCTGGTTCTCGGGTGGGCATGATCGCGCGCTGGCGCGCGCGGCGATGCAGCCGTTTCTTCCCGAACTGGTGACGAACCGTGTCGGAAAAGGCGCTTTTGACGGCTTCCTTCATCAAATATGGACCCGCTCACGTAGAGAGATCATCGCCGATTTGCAGTACGGTTGCCTTGCCAGCCACGGTCTCGTTGACCCAAGAGCAATCGCCGGTCTCGAAGATGCATCGAACAATTCGGTCACAAAGCCAACGCGAATCCTCCATCTGCACGAAGTTGAGATGTGGTGCAGAGTATGGGCATGATCCGATGCTCGGAACTCACCGCTTTGCCGAGCCCGGTACATCGAAATGGTGCGCAAGCCACTCGATGTTCCGATTGTAGATCACCATACGATGCGCCGGGTGCAGTTTTACATGCCCTTCGTCGGGATAGACGTAGAGTTCGATCGGCCATCCACGACGTTTGAGCTCGCGATAGGTCGCAAGGCCCATGCGAAATTCACTGGATGCCGCCTGTATCAACATGGGGACGGGTTTCGCCCCGCCAGCATCCGCGAGCGATCCGATACGCCAGAATTCCTTGCCCGCTGCATGATTTGCCGGGTAGCCCATGCGAACATAGAAATCCTCGTAGCTCTCTCCCGATTGTTGCAGCATGGCCTCGTCTTCACAGCATGTGCTCAGGATAGCGGCTGAGAAAAGCCTTGTATTGGCAAGCGCAAAGGTCGCCGTCACGGCACCGTCGCTCTGCCCCGTGATCGCAACCCGCGCAGTATCGATCACGCCATCACGGTCCAGCTGCCCGATGATCGCGGTCAGGGATGAAAGGATGTTCCTCCTGTCGGCGAAATCCTCCATGCTCAGTCGAAGATATTCGTCCTCGGCGACTGGATGATCGACCTCAGGCAGCCAAGGCGTGCGATTGAAGCTCAATACGGCGAACCCGTGCGCCGCCAGCGCCTGGATCGGATATTCGTCGCCGGTGCCGCCCCGGAGAAAACCCCGGGATTCATATTGAACGATCACCAACGGCAGGCGGCGATCGCCCTTATACTGCCGCGGCAGCACGAGATCGCCATAGGTCTTGACGCCCGCCGTATTCGCCCATTCAAGCCGACGGACGATACCTGCCTCGGCGGCTGGATATTCCGGGTTGGGATCGAAGAGGACACGCCTCGATCCATCCCGCGCCGAAACAGCGACGAGAACTCGCGGAGTGACCGACGTCTCCTGCGCACAAATTATCTCCTCGCCACCTTCGCGACAGCCGAAAATCGCGTCCGTCGTGGCTAACAGCAGGCGAGGGCGGCCATGCCCGGGCCTCCACGCGTAAAACTGCGACAGACTACCGTTGACGCCGGCTCGCCTCTGAAAGACGAGCGCCCCATGTGGTAGCCACCACAGATTGGCGATGTCCCTGCACGCATCATAAATGCAGGGAAACGCCTTGGGGCCGGCTTGCACGTGCAACATCGCCGGGGAAAAGAGCCCATCGTCGGATGGCGCGCTCCAGGCTATAGTGTCGCCAAGCCTCGCGAAGGCAGTGCTGCCGGCAGGCCGAGCGGCATCCGGGTGCAACGCGGCCTTATCCGCCCCTTGCACGGATTCCGGCGCCCCGCTCGATGGATCGATCGCTCGTGCGACAAGCGGAATGTCAGCCGGCGGCATCGGGATGTCGCTCGAAAGCGGCCAGAAGCGCCCGTCGAACCGAAAGCCGCTCAATCCCTCGGTTGCGATTGCCTTGTGCGCGTCCGTCAAGCCCGAGCGGATTTCATAGAGAAGCCTCGCGCCGTCTGCGGACCATGCCAGTCTCTCGATATCCACATCGCTGACCAGTTTTCGGCTGGAGACATGACGAACGAAATCATAAATCCAGATCTCGGATCGGTCCGAATAGAACTTCGTGTAAGCGAGGAACCGGCCGTCGGGGCTCCATCTTATGGTCACTTGTTTTGGAGTGCCCAGGGGCAGTCCGCTTACCCCGTAGCGGCTGGACGTAGCCGCGACGACATCTCCACCATCGTCGAGCACGATCGGATTTCCCGTACCGGCGATCGGCACGATCAGCAGTGCGGTGCAGTAAGAGTCGCTGGAGGGATCAGCCTGACGCAGTTGAAGGGCGGCCGAGCGTCCATCGGGGGATAGGACGAAGGGCTCGGAGCGAGCCCCAAGTCCTGCGCCGCCAAAATCCCGTATCCGTATCAAGTCTTCCGTGCTGATCGGACCCGGGGTTCGCTTTGCAGCCGATGTGGTGAGAGAGCATTGGCTACTTTCCGCCCGGACGCTTGGCGCAAGCAACAACAACATAGCGGCAAGGCAAATCCGCACGGCATGGCTGGATGCCGTGCGGATCTGAAATGCGGCTTTCACACAAGCGCGCATGTCCGCTGTCCCTACCAATCCTTTGAGATCGTGAAGCTGATGAAGCGGCCAATCGGCGAGAAGTTGGTCGAATCGTAGTTCACATAATAGCTGTAGCCGCCACTTGGGGCCGCATAGGGCGGGCGCTGGTTGAAGACATTCTGCGCGCTAAGCTGCAACGCCAAGCCGCCGAGCACGGATGTATCTTTCGGGAATGTCACTCTCGCCGAAAGATCGAAAGTCGTCATCGAGCCGATCGGCACGGACGGCGACGCGCGATTATCTTCGAGGCCCGCGATATGGTTTACATAGGCACCGAGGGTCAATTTCCGGTCGGTCCAGATCATGCTCCCGCGTGCTCGCAGACGTGCCGGATTGAAAATTGTCCCGGCAAGCTGGAGTTCGCCCATATCCGCATTGATCACTTGTCGGGACCAAAGCCACGACGCATTGCCGCTGATCGTCAGCGATGTGTCCCTCAAATCAAATCGATACTCGGCGGAGAGATCCACGCCATGGATGTTTTGGCGAGCGGCGTTGACGTAGCGATCAGACAGGATGGCGATTGTCTGACTAGTGCCGCTACCGCCGCTATAATCATAATATCTAGATGCGGAAGCGATGAGCTGCTGCACTTCCTCCGCAGTTGGATCGTAGCTGACAAACCCAGCATAGATGGGATTGGAGAGGGCGCTAAAAAGCTGCGCTCCCGACACCGGCTGGACGATACGGTTTTTGTAGGCCACTTCGAAATAGCTGACCGATGCCCTGAAGCCGTTCAGCCACGACGGATGAATGTCGAGCGTTGCGGACCAGTTCTTGGCTCGCTCGGGCTTGAGATCAACGTTGCCGCCATAATCGATCAAGACCGTCGAGCCTACCGGGTAACCGGAAGCGCCCACCCAAGTTGCGGGATACTGATATATAACATGCGGCATATACTGTTGGGACAGTATCGGTACCTTGAACGATCGTCCCCAGCTTGCCTTGATGTCAAAATCGGAGCTGGGCACGTAGATGAGACCGAGTTTCGGAACCGCAACCGATGCCGTGCCCGGATAATATTCGTAACGCATCGCAACGCTGGCCTTGAGCTTGTATGCCCATGGCCGATTATCCTCCGGCTCAACCAGAGGTACCGCCGCCTCCCCAAAGCCGTAATAGCTTTTAACGGACCCGTGCCTCAAAAGCACGTTTCTCGATTTTTCCTCATACATATTATAGCGATAGCCGCCGCCAAGCACGAGCTTGATCGGCCGGACAGTCAAGCCGTTTAGGCTGCCTGAGAAATATCCTTCCGCTGTGACAAGCCTATTGAAGTAGTTTCCTACGGCACTGTAAGTTAGTTCATCACCTTCGAATTCACGTTCATCATATTTCGAATTGCTCTGTCCGTAGGTTCCGGAGAGATTGAAGTCCCAATCGGGAGCGATACTGACGCGAAGCGACGGAGTGATGGAGTAGGATGTGACATCCGGCCGTTGCTCATATTTCACACCATAATCGGTTAGCTGGTTTATGAAGGATGTGCGCCGGCTGTAGGTTCCATCGATATGCATCTCGACGCTTGCCCCAAGGGCCTGACGTAAGCCGACGACCACGCTGTCCTGATGAGTCTGCGGATAGAGCGAGCTCTCGCTGGGCATTTCGGACGCATAGGAGCGATCACGGGCGTAAATCCCGCTGTTGGTTTTCCGTTCATATGCGGCAGTCAAGCTACCTGAGCCCCAGCGTTTCCCTACCACTGCGCTGTACTGCTGAAGAAAATCGCCCCCATCGGTGGCGCCGCCGAGAGTCGCTGCCAGAGAGGCGCCGTCATAGTCCTGTTTCAGGATGATATTAACCACGCCACCAACCGCGTCGGACCCGTAAACGGCGGATGCTCCGTCGGCGACGATTTCCATTCGATCCACCGCGGCCAAAGGTATCGCCCCGAGATCGACGGCTTGAACGAAGGATCCATAGGACAAGCGGTGACCGTTGAGCAATGTCAGTGTGGCGTCGCCGCCCAGCCCACGAAGATTGGCAGTCGAACTCGAGTCCATGTTTTGATTGGTCACGCCGCTAGCGCCCCAGCCCACGCCAGGGTTCTGGCCGCCACCAAAATTTTGCGAAACGGACCGAATTGCTTGCCCCAAGTCCATTTGGCCAGCGAGCACCATCTCGTCAGCGCCAAGGCGAATAGTGGGTGATGCTGTCTCTGCTGTAGCAATACGCGATCCGGTAACGACAATATCATTGTCGTTTCCCACTCTGTCCCGCACGATGAGTGCGCCGTCGGTCACGTCTGCAGTCAAGGAAGTTCCGGCGAGTAGACGCCTTGCAGCCTCTTCGATCGTGTAGGTTCCCTTGAGGCGCTTTGACTTCTTGCCTCGCAACGGCTCGGCGGGAGCCGAAAACTCGAGGCCGCCCTCCCGCGCAACTTGGCGAAGGGCTTCGGTAAGCGATTGGGCCGAGAGATCGAAATTCACGGACTTGTCCGCCTGCGCCGAAGCAGGGGACGCCACGATCAAAGCGCTGACGGCAATGCCTACAAGAAAACCGCTACGAACCGCTCGCATGTCTATCCCCCAAGACCTGATGAAAGGCGCATCGCTGGATGCGTTCAGTGGGTCAGACGGGAGAAATTTCGGAATTAGCGCAGGCGACGCTACTTCTTGAGAATGATCTTGTCGTTGCCTTGAATCTCGACGGTCAAGCCGAGAGAACGGGCAAGATGTTTGGCCACATTCTGTGGATTGCGGATATGCAGATCAGCGCTCACGCGCATGTTGGCGATCTCGGGCGTATCCGCAACAAGTTGTACCTGCGAATAGAGGTTCACTTCAGCTAATATCGAACCTACGGTTTCGTCATTATAACTCTTCACGCCGGTCACCCACTGTCCTTCATTCGCCGGCGCAGGTTCGGGAACAGCAGGCGTCTCCTGCGCGGCAGGCGGAGAATAGCGCAATCTCTCTCCGGGTTCGAGATATCGTTTCACAACCGGACTGTTGACCAGTTGCCGCTGACAGGGCGGTGTGACGGCGACCTTTCCTTCGAAAAGCACGATATTCACCTTGCATCGGGCACGCCGTTCCACATCGAATACCGTTCCAAGCGCTGTCGTGGAACTGCCGTCAGCCATTACGGTGAACGGCCGGGAGCGGTCGTGCGCCACTTCAAAATGTACTCGCCCATGGTCGAGTTCGAGATCCCGTCGGTCTGATCGCATCCATACCAGCAGGCGGCTGTCGCTGTCGAGCGTCACCACGGAGCCATCGGTAAGTGTGACCTTGCGAACCTCTCCCTTTTTCGTGCTGAGCACAAGGGGTTCGTCCTGCAGGCGACCGCCTCCTACCGCGACCTCTCGCCGTCCCTGGGGCTGGCCCACTTCCTTCTTGAAGCCCAATACGCCGATGACCAGCAGGCCTATCACCGAGGCGGCAATTGCCAGTTTCCAAAGTCGTTGATCCGAACGTCCAGTCTGGCCGGCCATTTCGTGAGAACGGAGGCTCTTGCCGGCGGAATCGAGACGGATCAAGGCAGCTTCGACCCTGTCGTATGCAGCCCGATGTTCGGGAGACTCATCGCACCAGCGCATAGCCTGAGCCAGCGCTTCGGGATCCTTTTGTCCCTCCAGCACCCAAAGCATCGCCTGATCGTCGATGGAAAGTTCGGGTTCGTGCCCTTCCGTCATCGGTTTTCCATCCGTGACATCAGATGGCTCAATGTTTTGAGCATGTTCCTCTTCACTGCCCACTCACTTAGTCCCATGCGCTTTCCGATATCGCGAAAACTATAGCCGTCAACGCGGTTGAGGAGGAATATCTCGCGATCAAGCGGCTCAAGATCCAGCAGCAGCTTTTCACAGAAGGCGAGGTCCTCGCGCGCAGCCAATGCGCGGTGCTGATCTGAATCGCCTGGAATTTCCTCAGCATCGGACAAGGGGCTTTTGGATCTGGCGACGCGGGTCGAAGAACGGTCTACCCAATCACGCAGCAGGTTGGTTGCAATGCGCCGGAGATAGTGCTGCGGCGAGTTCAGCATTTTTGCGGCGCCGCTCCGAACAAACCGCAGAAAGGTTTCCTGTGCGAGTTCATCGGCTTCGGCGCGCGTGACCGAGTTGCGGTAAAAATACCGCACCAGTCGGGGGTTCTCTTCGCGATAAAGGCGGACGATCAGGTCGTCATCGCTGGCCGCTTGTGCGGCATCGCTACCCGGGCGAGCGTCATTGGCCATGGCATTCGCTCGCCGCCGGCCAAGCCGACAATCCCGACGCCATATTGCCATCGACCGCCTCGATCACCGCGGCCGCATTGCCCTGATTTTTCGATTGATCTCTTCGCCCCATTCGCCGCACCTATGTCCACTCGGAGCGACGGCCGAAGCCGGATGTTGGAAACCTGCCTGTCGGTCAGGCGCATGCGCCTTTACCGTTACCGGCTGGACATACGCGCATGCCACCCGGCCGAAAAAAACCGACCGAGTTCCGACAGGTTTGGGGTTTCCACGCCCCACTCCCAGATTTCATGAGAGCGCCAGCATTTGTGCATGGGAACTGCGCGGAGGCAAGAGCTAATTGACATCCGGTGCATCGAACACCACGCGGTTGGATCTGGCTGAAGTTTCAACGGCAATATCACCAGGCCGCTCGCCTAGCCGGCCGTCAATTACATTGTCAGCGAGTGTGGCGCAGGGATAGGTACGGGAGTGCTTCTCGCCTAAGCTCCAAATTTCCTGACCAGTGGATATGGACATATCGTCGAATATTCGATAAATGCGCTATATTCACTGGACATAAAATATGTTGAAATATGAGGCTGAAGAACGCGAGCTGCTGGACGGTCTGATCGACGCGATTGGTGCCCTACCAGACGGCCACGCCGAAATCGATGAGCGAGAGGTACCGATCGGGCCGCATGGGCGGGTCGATGCGCTGATCGACGCCAGGATCGGCGCGCAGGAGCTCCAGCTCCTTGTTGAAGCCAAACGCGAAGGCTTTCCACGCGATGTTCGCGAAACCGTCTGGCAATTGCGCAACCACCTCGCGCACATGCCGTCGGCCGATCGCGAAATCCTGCCTTTCTTTATCGCGCGTGCCATCTCCCCTGGAGCGCGCGACATTCTGCGTGAAGAGCGGGTTGGTTTCTACGACCTTGGCGGATCACTCTACATTCCCGCCCGCCATGCCTTTGTCTATGTTGATCGCCCCGTACCGAAGAAAAATGCCAAGATCTTCGTTTCCCTGTTCCAGGGGCAGAAGGCACGTGTCGTCCAGGCCGTGTTTGATCGCCGATCCGACTGGCTGAGTGTCAAGGAACTGGCAGAATCGACCGAAGTGTCACCGGCTACCGTTTCAGCGACCCTCGGCGAACTGGAGCGGCGTGAATGGATCGACGTCGAAGGCGCCGGCCCCTCCAAACTGCGGCGTCTCCGCTCAGCTAAAGCGCTGGTCGACGCATGGTCCAGCTACGTCGCCGACCAGAAGCCCCCGAAACTCACGCGCTATTATGTTCCTGGCAGTAACGCGCTTGAACTCGCCCAGCAACTGGACCTGGCCTGCCGGGATGCCGACGCGGCCTATGCCGTGACGGCCGAAGCTGCCGCCCAGCTTTATGCGCCTTACCTGTCGAGTATCTCACAGGTGAAGTGCCGGATCGAACCGGGCCGCCGACAGGAGGAGGCGCTGGAACGATTGAATGCGCGCCCGGTCAGCGAAGGCTGGAATCTCGGGCTTCTCGAAACCCGCGCACGAGGCGATGTCACCGTGGCGGAAAGCATTGAGAACGTGCGGCTCGCTTCGCCGTTGCAAGTCTATCTCGACTTGCTGCAAGGCTCCGGCCGCTCGCGTGAGATGGCCGCGCACCTCCGGTCGGAAAGGCTCGAGGCGTAATGACCAAGCCCCAGACGATCGGCGGCTACGGCACCGCCGTAGCAGAGGCCTGCGAACGCGTGCTGGTGACGCTGCTGCGCGGTCTTGGGCCATGGAAGGATTCGGTCTTCCTGGTAGGTGGACTGGCGCCTCGATATCTCGTCACCGCGCGTCCGCCCAAGGTGCCGGCCCACGCCGGTACCGGCGATGTCGATGTCGTGGTCGATGTCGGCATCCTCACGAACACCGAGGCCTACAGCACGCTCGAAGAGAATCTGAAGGCAATGAAATTCGAGCGCGCCGAGAATGACAAAGGCGCCAAGCAGTCCTGGCGTTGGCAGACGGAGATCGATGGCGGCGCCAGGATGATTCTCGAATTCCTCGCGGATTCGCCGGAACTGGGTGGAGGGAAGGTCCAGGAACTGCCGACAGAAGGCAATGTTACCGCGATCAACATTCCGCATGCATCGATGGTGTTCGACCTGCATGAACGCATCGAGATCACGGCGGATCTGCTGAACGGCGGCGGCCGGGCCACCGAGACTATCCGCTATGCCGACATCGTCAGCTTCACCTGCCTGAAGGCGTTCGCTTACGACCAGCGTCATGAGCGCAAGGACGCGCATGATCTTGTCTATTGCATCGAACATCATGACGGTGGCCTCGAGGCCGTCCACAACGCATTCCACCAGGCGCTCAAAGGCAAGCATGCCGACGTCATCCGCGAGGCGATCGCCCGTCTCACAGCCCGTTTTCGCGACCCCAATCCCGACGAGAGCTATCTGCGCGATGGGCCCGTTGCCGTTGCCCGGTTCGAGGACGACGAGGCCGATGTCGAGGCCGAAGACGAATTGCGCAACGCTCGGCTTCTCCGCCAAAGGCGCGCTGCGGATGTCATGGCCGCATTTCTCGGTCCCTGGCTGAACTGACGAGCCGCCAGCGTCTGCACGACTCACTCCTCGATGTTCTCCCGCCTGCTTCGGCGCCGTCTGCGACCCTGTGCCGCCACAACATGTGCCGAGATTCGCGCGGTTCCTCAGTGACGTGGTACTGCTACGAGAAGCGCACCAAACAGGTGGTGCCGGGACATTTCACTCCCCGAACCTCCGCTGGCAGTCGACGCAGCGCTAGCGGCGGGCGAACAGTGCTTCGAAAAGACGCTCGGCTTCTTCCCGCCCCTCGGGCGTCAGTTCGACGGAGCGCGCCTTACCGACCGGATTGGTGATGAACCCACGCTGATAGAGCCGCTCCATCGTGTCCCAGTCAAAGCCTTTCCAGGCCATCCCCGTGCCGCGCAAATTATTCCACAGCAGCGCGAGCACCGCCTCGTCGATCCGGCCCGTATCGATATTATCGCTCATCCCAAATCGACCTTGTATCTAAACCGAAGCTGACCCAGTCGCTCTCGACTATTGTGGATCTGAAACACCTCAATGCGCGCTCCGACGGCGGGCGGGAATCGTGAGGCTGCTGGCTATCGATATTCTGGCACATAGTCCTGAAAGATGCCGCGCTCCCCTCAAGGTGATTAAGCTTATCACGCGAACAGCAATTTCGCGAGATCATCCATGACCTTGTCTACCCCTGCTCTTGTCCGCGCCGACAGGCGGATGAAGCTGCGCCGATGATCGTCAGGGTGCGGAATCCGGTCGAGCATTCCGGCCTCGACCATTTCGACCGTCCTGCGAAACCCCGTCGTCAAAGACAAACCCGAAAGACGCGCAAACTGTCTGAATACCTCCTCCATGTCCTTCTGCTCGATCATGTAGAGATCGAGAAACATCATCCATACCGGCCACTGGCGTCGACGAAGTCCCAATTCACTTTCGATGAAACCGGGTTGTTCGACCAGTGCGTTGCAGATGCGACGGCGAACCATCGCGGCTCATCCGTCTTCGGCCGGCGGACCGGGCAAATCCGGTAGAATCCGGCCCGCACGATAGTCCGCGATCAGCTGTTCTTGTTCGGGGCGAAGGACATCGATCGCGCCTTTCGCTCCATCGCCCATCTCGCCCAGCAACAGCGATGGGCAACGCCCCTCATAGGTTCCCAGGTTCGGGCGATGCGCCTGGTATCCGGCGAGCGTCATGAGAGACCGGGGCAGGGACCGCGCAATCTCGGGCGGATAGGCCAGCCATGGCAGTTCATAGGGTTTGAGCCAACCGAGACTATAGCTGATGATCATGCCCCGGCGGGAACTGGCCGAATTGTTGGCGCCGCCCGCATGCAAAGTGGACCCAAGGAATATCAGCGCATCGCCAGGCTCCATCTCCGCTGCGATCGCATCTTCCGCGGGCAAGACGATCTCATCCTGCCGACGGTGGCTGCCCGGCCAGATCAACGTGGCGCCATTCTCTGCCCGGTAGGAGGAGAAGGGCCACATCACGTTGATCATATACTCGACGCCGGCGGTGTGGACGGGCCACATGTCCTGATCGCGGTGCGGTGGCTGTGCTATGCCCCCTGGCTCAATCTCGATCGCCTGCGTCAGGTTGAGCTGGATCGTGTCGCACCAGGGCTGGAGGAACCTCTCGACCACGTCGACAACCAACGGGTCGAGCGCAAAGCGGCCCATGTGCCGCGACCGTCGCAGGAGCCCGTGGAAACGCCGGGTGGTCTCGCCATAGAATGGCCCCACCGAATGCGGCGTCGCAACGAAATCCTGTTCGAGATCGCCTGCCAGCCTGTCGACCAGGCTGGACGGTACGGCGTTGCGGATGATGCAATAGCCTTCAGCTTCGAGGTGCTCGCAACAGGATTTCGTATCCGGTACCAGCCGGTCAAGTGCAATGATGGTCATGGGACGTCTCCGTCAGGCTGCGGCGCGGCCGTGAGTGTGGGCGTCGACGATGCGCATCGGCACATAGGTGCCTGCAGACCGCAGCTTGTCGGGCGTATCGCCGTCGATCTCGATCACGAGAGCGCCGGTGCTCAGGCCCGCAATCTCCCTGGGCAGGCCCAGCGGTCGACAATCCCATCCGAGCGACAGGATCTGGCTCAGCCATCCTGAATCCGCGATGCATGTGAAACGGCGAATGCCCCGAAGCAGCGCGAACTCGACGACCGCCGTCGTGACCGTATTGCGGACCTCCAGTCTGTGCGCCGCACGGTTACGCGGCGAAAGGCAGGCGCGGCTGAGTTCGAAGATATGTTCGCCAGATGGGACAGGCCCATCGCACAGTTCGGGGAAGATATTACCCAGAACGTGCGGGCGAATGCTCGGCAGCAGACGGATCGAGCCGTCATGCTCGCCGCGTTCATTGGTCGCGACAACGTAGATCGCATGCTCATCGTCGAACTGGTCAATTTCATAGGCGCCGTCGATGACCGGCACGTCCCAGCCCAGCATATCGACGAATATCCTTTTGCGGTCGCGATACATGTCGTTCAGCACCGGCGAACCTTCGCCCCATTCCGCGCCTTCGAAAATCTGGATCATGATGATGCTCCCTCGTTGATGGAGCAGGCATCATCGGTGCGATGAACAACGAGCGTCGATAACCGGAACTGGGTATTGCTAGTGCTTGCGGAGCATCTCCGGGAAGCTCGCGAGACCATCGAACAGCACCCGGGCGATCAGATTGCACCGCTGGATGTTGCCGTACGAGCGGAACACGGCCTTGCAATGCTGATGCGCTGTTGCCCCGGAAATTCCAAGGATATCTCCCATTTCGGCGTAGCTCTTGCCTTGCCCTAGCAGCAACACGACTTCGCGTTGTCGGGGAGTGACCTGAGGAGGCGGTTCAACGCTTAGTCCCGCGGCCTTGCGTGCCTGTCGCCGCATGGCCTCGAACGCATGAGAAGCGGCGTAGAAGGCGGCAGGCAGAACCTCACGGGAGATATTCCCCGACAAGGGCGCGGCAAAAGTGCAACTTCCCGAATATTCACCGGGAAGATGGACGGGGATCGTATAGCCGGCCCGGAAATTGCGCAGCGCTCCCCGCTCGAGGATATGTCGGTGCCGCTCATTCAGGCGGTTCAATAGATGGGGGTCGGGCCAGATGAAGCCCGTATTTCGACCGTTGCACAAGAAATGGATGGGATCATCCATATAATAACCCTCATGGAAGACTTCGCTGAGCCAATCAGGCGTGTAGTTCGAGACACCGAAGGATGTGGAAGGTGGATTGAGCAAATCGACATGATGTCCGATCGCGAAATGCCGGAAGCCCAGGAAATAGGTGAGATGTTCAAGAACGCCCTGTATGTCCTGGCTATCTTGTGCGTCGTAAAATGCCGCAATGATCGACTGATATTCCTGGGAATGTAGCATGACTGGCCCTTTCGGGAGCGGGCTGCGAAATAGCCTTGTCCGCCGGCCGCCGCTCCAGAGCCGTGGGCCCCGAAATCCTATCAAAAATGCTGCAAAGCAAAAATTTAGTTGTTCCTTCAACAGGGTAACAACCTTCATTTCACGGACGCAAATCGGTCGTCAGTGGGGAGGGGGAGAGTGAGGCGAGAAGCGGGCTTACGTCCGGATTTCAACAACATATTGAGCTTCGCCATGCCTTCCCGGATCTCCGCCAGAATGGCCCAAACTATTTCCACAATTATGTCGCGCATGCGAGCGAGGCTAATATCCGCAAGGCAGTTGCGCGAAGACGCGCGATGCCTGCAGCGCATCATCCGCTCAGAACAGGAACCTGGTCGACGGATACTCGAACTCTATTTCATCGAGAAATGTCCGGTCGATGATATCGCAACCCGGCTTGGCCTATCCCCTGCAACGGTGCACAGACACTTGTTGCGCGCGATACACCGCTTTGGAGAGGAACGCGGGTCTTGAACGGTTTCGGCTCGAAAGCTGGCCGGCGTCTCCAGCGCTATCGCGAAATCATGACCAGGCCTGATCCCGGCTACACTGTAGTCCAATGCTCTCTCGAACTACCTTGCCGGTCATTCAGGAATTTGATGGCATGAGCAATTCCCAACCTGATCGGCATCGTCGTGGCGCCCCATATAATGACTCGCTGCGGTTGCAGGCAATCGAAGCAGCGGGCGCAAATCTCGTCAAACGTCTGGGCGGCAGGTGGAGCGGTGGACAAGGACTTTGTCTCTGCCCCGCCCATGACGACCATGACCCGAGCCTCTCCGTCCGCGTCGGCGACTCCGCCCTGCTGTTCAAATGCTTCGCAGGCTGCGACACGATCGCCGTTCTGCGGGCTGTCCGCCGCCTTCACCTCGACCTGCCCGAACGAGGTCCTTCGATCTCATCGATCAAGCAGATGTCCTTTCAAACCGGATCGGGACCGGCGCTGCGCGTCTGGGATGCCTCCAATCCGATGGCCGGCACACTCGCTGAGACCTATCTCGCCAACCGTTTCCTCGTGCCGCCCTGGCGCGACCTTCGCTACAATCCGCGCACGCCCCTGGGGCGGGGAAGGGCTGCCGTCTTTCGACCGGCGCTCATCGCCGCAGTCCGCGAGGGACATCGGCTCGTTGCAATCCATCGAACCTTTCTCGATCCGTTGGCTGGCTTGAAAGCCAGCGATCTGACGGAACCGCGGATGATGCTGGGACGTCCAGGTCGCGGCGCGGTACAGCTGGCCGCTGCGACCACCGTTCTTGGACTTGCCGAAGGCATCGAAACGGCGCTTGCTGCCATGCGTCTTCATCGAATTCCCGTATGGGCGACACTTGGCGCCGAACGCGCTGCGCATGTCCTGCTGCCCAGCCGACTGGAACGCCTCGTTCTGCTCTTCGACCGGGATGCAGCAGGATGGAAAGCGAACCGCCAGATCCGGCTGGCCCACCAGCATAGCGGTCTGGAGGTGTTCAGCCCATGGCCCCCTGTTCCTCATAATGACTGGGCGGATGTGCTTGAGGAAATGCCGCGCGCGGCGTGACGACCAAGCCAATGCGCAAACCTGTTCGCAGCTCCGAGCGCAAGGGCGGTTCCATCGCTGACGATTCACAGCGCCGGCCTCCTGTCTCGCGCCGTCCCGGCGCGGCGCCGCAAGAGGGAAGGGAGAGGGAATGGGCGGTTCGATGAGCGAGCCGCACCAATGGAGAAACCCATGTCCCAGACGCCCATTCCCGTACCCGCTGCCAATCTCACCAAGTCACCCGTCAATGTCCGGACCCGCAGCGACGCGGACGCCGACGCGGAACTGGAAGCCAGCATCCTTGCCCACGGCCTTATCCAGAATTTGGTCGGCGTGCCGGTTTCGCGCAAGAAGGGCCACTACCGGATCACCGCCGGTGGTCGCCGCCTCGATGCCGTGCACCGGCTCATCGAAAAGGGAAGCCTGCCGGCCGATCATGCGATCCCTGTCCTGGTTCTCGACAACGCGAAGGATGGCCGCGAAGTCAGCCTCGTTGAAAATTTCGAACGGCTTCCGATGGGGCCGGGCGAAGAATGCCGCGCCTTCAGGGATATCATCGAGGTCGAGGGCAAGACGGCGGCCGACGTCGCCAAGCGGTTCGGGCTCACCGAACGCTTTGTAATGGGCCGTCTGCGTCTCGCCAACCTTGCCGAGCCGATCTTCGAGGCGCTCGAGAATGGCGAGATCACGCTCGACGTCGCCAAGGCCTATTGCACCACGGCTGACAGCGCGCGCCAGAAGGCGATTTGGGATACGCTCTCGGACAGCTACTGCGGCCATTCCGTCAGTGAAATCCGCCGCCGCATCAAGGATTACAGCTATCGAGGCAATGATCCTCGCGTCCTGCTGGTCGGCCGTGAGGCTTACGCGGCCGCCGGCGGGCGGATCGAGGACGCCGACCTCTATTCGAACGCGGACGACGAACGCTGGATCGACACTCACATCGTCGACGAACTCGCCATGATGAAGCTTGCCGCCGAAGCGGACATGCTGCGCGAGCGCGAAGGCTTTGCCGAGGTCCGTCCCGTCGCCAACACGCGCGTTCCCTATATGGATACCTACGCCCTGACGCCGTTGCCGGTCGAGGCGCCCGCGCTCAGCGAGGAGCAGGAACAGCGCAAGCTCGAGATCGAGGACGAACTGGCCGAACTGGAAGCCGAACTCGAGGATGAAGGCTATGAGCCGGACGAAGAGGACCAGAATCGCTACAGCGTCCTCCAGACCGAGCTGTCGGCCATCGTCGAACGCGAACCGATCGTCGATGCCGAGCAGAAGGCGAGCGCATTGGCCTATCTCGTGATCGGGCCGGATGGTCAGCCGCATATTCACCAGGAGTTGTATGTGGCGCCCGTCGCCACCGATGAAGACGGTGAAGATAACGAGGTGGCAAGCTTCGAGGATGGCGAAGCCGACGGCGAAATCTCCGCCGAAGAGGCCGGCGAGGACGAAGCGCGAAACAGCAGCCCGGTGATGAGCCAGCGCCTGCGCGAAATGCTGGCGATGATGAAGACCGAACTGCTGGCCGTCCATGTCGCCAGCAATCCCGCGTTCGCGCTGGATCTGGGCACCTTCATCATGGTCGACCGCGAATGCCGCTTCTCGTCCTTCGACATTCCGAGCGATCTCCGCGCCTCGGCTCCCGTCCGTCTCCTGGCGGACTTCAAGCCCGAGACGGCCGCTGCGGGGGAATGGACGAAGCTCGATGAGGCGCTCGACCGAAGCTGGGTCAACCACCAGGCCATCGCGGATCGCTACGATGCCTTCTGCGGGCTTCCCGATGAGGCGCGTGCAGCCTGGCTCGGCTGGGCGATCGCGCGCACGCTGCAGGCCGTTCCGATCGGCCGCCGCGAAGCGACCTTCCTCGATCATCTGGGAACGAAGCTCGACATCGATGTCGCGGCCTGGTGGCGCCCGACCGCGCTCACCTACTTCGACAAGCTGACCAAGCCCGCCATTCTGAGCCTGTTCCAGGAGATCGGTGGACTGGAGCTTCAATCGCGCTACGCCGGTTCCAAGAAGCACGATCTTTCGGCTTCGGCCGAACGGCTTTTCGGAGGCGACGTCATCATCGAACCCGAGACAAAGGAACGGGCGCTTGCATGGCTCCCGGAAGCCATGCGCTTTGGCTCGGCCGAAATCGCTGGCGAGCCGGAAGAGACGCGAGACGATCACGACACGTCACCCGCTGGGATCGTCGATGCCGACAACGACGATCAGATCTCTCAGGCGGCCTGATCAGGGCCGGGGGGATGGGCTACGGCCTATCCCCCGGCTTCGAGGTTGAACTTAGCCTGCCAAATGCCGAAATTCGTGCGTCAACCTCCAAGGCGACCAAGCCGAACTTTGTCCCCCCTTCTGTGCGAATTCCAGCATGACAGCGGCGATAATTGGTTCTCGAGGGGAGCGGGCATGCGCTGTCTCGGCTACTGCTGCGGCTCTCCTGTCTCCCAATGCAGGAACAGCATCCCCGGCTCCGCCAATGCTTCGCGCAATTCGGCCAACGGAGCTACCAAAGGAAAATGATCGTGCGCGACAGCGCAGAACGCGGTCCATTGCTCATCGTCATCGATTTCGACGAACATCCGGTCCTGTCGAAAGCCTATGCCCACGGTCACGCGGCCCGGTTCATCGTCCGGAGAGCGCACAGCGACAATAGTCGATATATTGGCCCAGTTCTCGAACCAGCTCGCGCTTCGATCGCCGACTTCCACGCCTGCATCGGTGATGGCCTTGATGATAATGGGACCATAGTCGCGCATTATACTTCCTCTAATCGCCCCTTGCCAATTTCCGAGGGAAAGCGCTCAGTGCCCGGCCATTGCACCCATTCCCTTGCCACGTCGGCGCCGCAGCTTCGGCAGGTCGCGGTCCTGGGTCAGCTTCCTTGCCCGTCACAGACCACTCAGTGTCATTTCCTCCGCGATCAATTCGGCGGCACGAGCGTCGATCGTCCCGCGCTGTGCGGGCGTGAATGTGGCACGAAATTCGTCAAGCGTCTTTGTCATGCTCGGCCTCCTTTTCGATCGGCCCATAGACTGTCTCCGTCTTGGGGTTTGCCCCGACCGAGATACGACACATCCCGCGCAATCTCGCGCGGCCCGCTAATGATCGTTGAGATCGTCGAGCCAGGCCGGAATGTCGCGGCGCGCGTCGAGCACGCGCCACACGTCGATATGGTCGTCCCGCTCGATATAGAAGACCAGCCATGGAAAGCGCGCGAGGCGGCGATGCCGCAGCCCCGGCAGGGCCAGCTCATGCGCGTAGCGCGGCGAGCCGATGCCGGGATGTTCCGCGACTACACGATAGGCCGCTTCGAGCGCTGTTACGAAGCTGAGTGCGATGTCCGGCCCGGCCTCGCGCGCATAATGGTCGATGGCGTCTTCGACGTCGCGATGAGCCTTGTCGCGGGGGACGACCCGCTTGGCGGTCATGCAGCGCGGCGAGCCCGCGCGCGTAGCCCCTCGAAATAATCGTCATCCGCCGGAGCGCCCGGCGCCGATTCTGCGCCGTCGAGCACCAACCGTCGCAGCTGCTGGCGGTCCTGATCCTTGCGGATCAACTCGCGCACATATTCGCTGCTCGTGCCGTACCCGCGCCCTACGACTTGTTCGTCGATGAAAGCCTTGAGGGTGTCAGGCAACGAAATGTTCATCGTGCTCATAACCGGCTATATAGGCGACTTGGCAAAATTTGGCAAGACGGTTGCACCGACCAGTGGGGCCAGTTGTCGGCGTACCTTCGATCATGAACCAGTTCACGAATGACAGCACACCGGCAATGGTGTCGAGATGGTCACGCGCTTGTTGCGCGCCGTCGTCGGCACCACAGCGGCGGCCCTGGCCACCATTCCGCATTTCACACGTCAGTCGAGCTGCTGCAAGCTACCTTCGCCCTCGCGCCTCAAGAGGACGTGCACCCCTCGAAACCCGCCGAAATCTCCGCCCGGTATCCGATCGCGCAAATCGATGCACCCCAAGGAAGGAGAGCGGGAAGAGAGCAGGAGGATTGTCCTGTTGTCCCAAGAGGTGCCCATGAACTTGCCCCAGCTCGCCCTGTCGCAGACCCGAGACAGCGCTGCATGCCTGTCCGACGTCGCCCGCACTCTTTGCCAGCGCCTCCGCAACGGCGCTCCCGTCAGTCACCAGGGCCTCAAACGGTTGATGACCGAGGCTTTCGGCGACGACGATGCCGGCGGCCTATGGTCGATGCGCGACGCCTATGACGCATTGGAAACCGCCCAGGTCCTGCTTCTCGCCGATCCGCAAAACCCGCTCCTGGATGGCACGCCGAGCGACATTTTCGAACGCCTGCGGCTGTTCGAGCGCGGCTTGCCGACCCAGACCTACCGTTCGGAAAAACAGGTCGATCTCCAGCAGTTCAGCACGCCGATCACCCTGGCCTGGCTCGTGGCCAGGGCGGCGCGCTGCGGGCCGGACGATATGCTGCTCGAACCCTCGGCCGGCACCGGCATGCTGGCGGTCCATGGCCTGCGGGCGGGCGCGAATCTGCTTCTCAACGAACATGATCCGGCGCGTGCCGACCTCCTGTCCCACAATCTCAGCCAGATTGTCACGCGCCATGATGGCGAACATATCCATGATCTGCTGATCAGCGAGCGGCAGCCGACGCTGGTGCTGATCAACCCGCCCTTCAGCCGCAGCAGCGCACGCGGGATCGACCGCCATGCCGGGGCGCGCCATCTGCGCGCGGCTCTGGCCTGTCTCGCGCCGGGCGGGCGATGCGTCGCCATCATGCCGACCAGCTTCTCACCCGAGGGCTCGGCAGCACTTGGCTATAATGCCGTCGCCGAACTTGTGCCGCCCCGCGTCGAACTTACCATTTCGGGCAGTCCCTACGCCAAACATGGCACGGGGATCGATGTAAGGTTGCTGGTCTTCGACAAGGGATGGACCGGCACGCCCGAGCGCCATTTCGCCAGTGATATCGACGCTGTGCTGCGCCTCGTGCTTGCCATGCCCGATCGGCTCGATCCCATGGAGCCGCCACCGCTTGCCCCGCCGCCGGCCGTCGCTACGCCCCGTTCACTTGTCCCGGCCGCCCTATCGCCCGCCATGCTCTTCGCGCGCATGAATGGCCAAAAGCTCGCGCCACCCTCACGGATCGCCGCCACTGCGGATGAGGCGCGACCGATCAGCTATGCCGCACACCAGACGCCGCTTGCGCCTGGCGAGACCGTGGGCATTTATTCCACCTGGCGCCTCGCGCGCATCGCCATCGAAAATGCTTCCCGGCATCCTGATGACCTGGTTGAATCCATCGCCATGGCTTCGGTGTCGCTTCCGGTACCGCGCTATCAGCCGATACTGCAGGAACGGGCGATCAGGGCCCTGTCGGAGGCGCAACTCGAAACCATCATCTATGCGGGCGAAGCGCATGAGCGCGATCTTGCGGGGCGTTTCTCGGCCAATCTGGCGGGCGATCGACTGATCGAGGACAGCGATGGCCAACTCTATCGTACCGGCTTCTTCATCGCCGATGGCACCGGGGTCGGCAAGGGCCGCGAGGCGGCCGGTATCATTCTCGACCAGTGGAACCGCGGCAATCGCCGGGCGATCTGGATTTCCATGGCGGACCTCATCGAGGATGCACGGCGTGACTGGACGGCATTGGGCGGTCTTGCCATCGATATCCAGCCGATCGCGAATTTCCCTCTCGGGAAGGCGATCACGATGGAAAGCGGCATCGTCTTCCTGACCTATGCCGCCCTGCGCTCCGCCCGCCATGACGCTGCATCGCGCCTGCAGCAATTGCTGGACTGGACCGGCGAGGACTTTGCCGGCGTGATCGTCTTCGACGAATCCCATGCCATGGCCCATGCCGGCGGAACGGAGACGGATTTCGGGAAGGCGCAGGGGTCGGAACAGGGGCTGGCCGGCGTCCGGTTGCAAAATGCCCTGCCACGGGCCCGCATCCTCTACATGTCCGCCACCGGCGCGGCCAGGCCCGAGAACCTCTCCTATGCCGTTCGCCTCGGCCTGTGGGGACCCGGCACCGCCTTTGCCACGCGCGACATGTTCATGAAGGCGATGGAGGAGGGGGGCATTGCGGCGCTTGAGGTCGTTTGCCGGGACCTCAAGGCGATGGGCCTCTATACCGCCCGGGCCCTGAGCTTCGCAGGCGTCGAATATGAGCCGCTGGAACATGTGCTGACACCCGAACAGGTCGCGATCTACGACGCCTATGCGGACAGCTGGGCGATCATCCACCGCGGACTTCGCGACGTGTTGGCCGAGATCGGTATCGTCGACCGGATATCGGGCAAGACGCAGAATGCGCGGGCGCGCGGATCGGCGCTAAGCGCCTTCGAGTCCGCGAAACTGAGGTTCTTTTCCAGCCTTCTCGTGAGCCTGAAAATCCCCTCGCTCATCAAGGCGATCGAACAGGAACTGGCATCGGACAACGCTGTGCTGGTGCAACTCGCGAGCACGGGCGAGGCCATCATGGACCGGCGGCTCTCCGAACTCTCCGCGCAAGAGCGGGCAATGCTGGATGTTCAGGTTTCCCCCAAAGAGACCCTTGTCGACTATTTGAAGAATGCCTTTCCCGTCCGCCAGATGCGGGTCTTTCGTGCTGACGATGGCGCCGTGCGTGCCGAACCGATGACCGATGCCGACGGTAACCCGGTGCTGTGCAGGCAGGCGATCGCTGCTCGCGACGCAATGATCGAGGATCTGTGCGCGCTTCCCGCGATTCCCACCGCGCTGGACGCTCTGATCGCGCATTTCGGAACCGATCGCGTCGCCGAGATCACCGGACGCTCGCGGCGCATTGTGATCGATGTCACCGGAAAGCAGAAAGTCGAGAGACGGGGCGCCCGCGCCAACGTCCTCGAAGTCCAGGCCTTCCAGAATGGGAGCAAGCCGATCGCCGCCTTTTCGCTCGCGGGCAGCACCGGTCGGTCCATGCATTCCGATCGGAACTGCCCGACCGCTCACCGCCGGCGCGCGCATTTTCTTCTTGAGCTGGGCTTCCGCATCCTCTCGGCCGTACAGGGCTTCGGGCGCAGTCATCGCACCAATCAGATGACCGCGCCTGTCTATCGCCCGCTGACCACGGATTGCAGGGGCGAACGCCGCTTCCTCAGCACCATCATCCGCGGTCTCGAAGCATTGGGCGCCTTGACGAGGGGGCAGCGCCAGACCGGATCGCAGAACCTCTTCGATCCCTCCGACAATCTGGAATCGGACTATGCGCGCGACGCGCTCACGCAATGGTTCCATCTCCTCTATGAGGGCAAGCTGCGCAGTGTTTCGCTCGAGGCCTTTCAGGAGATGACGGGTCTTGAACTGTGCGGCGAGGGAGGGGAACTGCTCGAGCGCCTGCCCCCCATCCATCGCTGGCTCAACCGCATCCTGGCGCTGCGGATCGCCACCCAGAATAGTATATTCGAGGAATTTCTGGGGCTGGTGGAGGATCGCGTCGAAGCAGCGCGCACGGCGGGCACGCTGGATCTGGGTATCGAGACCATCCGCGCTGACCGCATGGACCTGCTGTCCGATCAACTCTTGCGCACCGATCCCGTGACCGGCGCCGAGACGCGGCTGTTGCGCCTGGAACTGCACCGGCGACCGCCGATCATCAGTTGGGCCATGCTTCAGCTCGAATGCAAGGATGCAGAGGATATCGCCTGGCTTCGCAATGCACGCTCCGGCCGTGTGGCGCTGCGCGTGCCGACATGGCCGGGCCAGGACGAAGAGGGCAACTGGATCGAGCGATGCTATCTTCTTCGCCCCACCGGTCAGTCTCGCATGGAGGTAGCAGCCCTGGCGGCCAGCCATTGGAGCGAGATCGACCGCGATACATTCCAGCTCCTCTGGGAACAGGAAGCGGCCGAAGCCGGCAAGAATCTTCTGGTCGAGACAATTACTCTCGCCACCGGTCTGCTCTTGCCGGTCTGGAACAAGCTACCCGAGGATGATGTGCGCGTGTGGCGGATCGACGATGGCGCCGGCTCGTCGATCCTGGGACGTATCATCCATCCGGCCGCCATCGAGCGGCTCGAAAGGGAGTTCGGCCTCGATGGCGGCATTGCCCTTGGTCCTGAAGAAATCATCGCCGGCGCCCGCGCGGGCAGCGGCGTTCAGATTCCTGGCCTGGGGACGGCGAGGCTCGCGCGCGTTCATGTCAATGACAGTCCCCGGCTCGAGATCCGGGACTACCGCCCCGAAGACCGGACCTGGCTGAAAGCCTGCGGTGCATTCAGCGAGGTGGTGGCCTTCAAGACAAGATTGTTCCTGCCGCCGGAACGGGCACGGGACATGCTTGAAAGGATCATTGCCGAGCGCCGCTGATGCCGGCTTCCTGCAGTATGTGAAGCGACGGCGGGCGAAGTGCGGCCTGTTTCTTCCGCACTTCGCGAAAAGATCATCATTCCACCGGCGCCTGCACCTCCGCCTCGGCTCCATCCTGTGTGATTGCAGCAGTGCGGCGCCGAGGCGCTTTCGGCTTCGTGGATGGAGCGGCCTTCACTGAAGCTTTCGCAGAAGCCTTCTTCCCGGTTACCGGTTTTGCAGCTTCCACAGTTGCCGGCACGGCCGCAGCTTCCTCCGCGGGCGCTAGCGTCGGGGACTTCGCCTTCGCCGGCGCCTTCTTCACAGGCGGCTTCTTCACAGGGGATTTCTTCGCGGCGCCTTTCCTGGCCACAGGCTTTGCCTTCGCAGCGGCCGCTTCGATCTGCGCAGGCGCAGCTACCGGCTCCGGCGTCGGTTCGGGTGCCGCAGTTCCGGCCTCATCACCCAGCTTGGCAACAGCAGCCCTGACACGAGGCCGGCGGGATTTTTTCTCAGGGGCGGGTGCGGACGCCAACTCGGCCACGGGTGCGACCTCCGGCACGGCCGCCGTAGCCGCCGAGGTTTCCGCTTCAGTCACGGGCGCCGCTTCGACTGCGGGCGCTTCGGTCGCCGACTTAGCGCCAACACGCCTTCCAAGACCGATCTGTGCAGCGACGGCGCGTCGATGCTCCGAATAGGCCGGCGCGATCATCGGGTAATCGGCGGGAAGATTATAGCGTTCGCGATATTCCGCCGGGGTCAGTCCGTTTGTCGCGAGGTGCCGCTTCAGCGTCTTGTACGGCTTGCCGTCGAGCATGCTGATGATGTGCTCACGCGAACCCAGGCTTTTGCGGATCGACACAGCCGGAACATATTCGGGCGCTGCAGGCGTCTCTGTCGTGGCTTTTCGTTCCAGCGCGCCACGGGTTGCCTCGATGATCCCGGCAATGTCGCCCGCCGGCACCTGATTGTTCGAGAAATAGGCGCTCAATAACTGCACCGCCATGGCGGTGAAATCAGGCTGCTCGGTGTCGGCCACGGTAAATTCCCTGAATTGGAAGGCCATGAAGATGGCGGTGTGGGAAGAAGTTTGCGCCCGACAGCTAAACGGCAATCCGCTGCTCATGCAAGTGTCCCGTGCATCACGTTCGCATAGGTCCGAAAATTGGGAGGGGAGCAAGAGAGGAAGATCAGGACCGATTGAAGGTCTTGTTTCAAGGAAAGGCGAACCATGGCCGACCGTGTATCAGCGCACATCATGATCGGGGGCGTGTTTGCTCGCTCCCGATATCCCGAGTTCGTCCAGGCTATCGGGAACGATAATCCCGCTATCGATTGGGATGGCACGCCGTTCAATCCCACAGATCTACCCATCGATACGCCCTTGGCACTGATGGATCATGACGTCGCAGACGGTCGTTTCGAAGAGATCGAACATATCTGTCGCCGCCATGGTCTTCACTATGTTCGCTGGCCCGGCGGCTATTCCGGCAGCTTCCCGTCGGTTCGAATGCTCTACCTGGGCCATGGCGAGCCAAAACAGGTTCTGACAACCGAAGAGGACGAGCAGGTCTTCCCGATTGAGCGCATCAGGGAACTGCGAAGCATCAAGGCGATCGAAGCGGAATACCGGCCTGCTCGCATGAATCCGCCCCCGCTGGTCCTGGTCGACGACGACCCGAGTGATGCTGCTCTTTCGGAGACCGTCCATGGCTGATCACCATGTCCAGGGGTCCTTTGCTTTCACTTGCACGGCAGCCGAAAGCGCCTTGATCGAGGAGGCGTGGCAACATGCTGCCGACCTGCTGGGGGACTTCACGCCAGGCGAACCGAGCGCGGCGTTTCTGGCCGCCTTCATGCCGACGGACCTCGCCAATCCGTTCAACGGCCTGCTCGCGATCTTCGATGATCCGGCCTTTCCCGATTTCGGCGCGGAGATCCAGATTGAGGGCGGTGCAGACTGTGTCGTCTCGATCTACGGAACCACGGACTTCCAGCCAGGTCCGATCGCCGAACTCATCCGCCATTGTTGCCGGGAGAGTTTGAAGGCCAGACCCATCGGTTTCGACTGGAGCTATGCTTGTTCCCGCCCCCGTCGCGACAGTTTCGGCGGAGGATGGTGCGCGATATTCGCCGATCATGTCGAGTTCGAAACCACGCAGGAGCAACTGCCGCGACGACTGGCCATATCCGCACCCCTGCCAATGCGGGACCTGCCCGATTCATGGATCGACGACCCCGACCACCCATCCGTCGACTGGGTAGCCGAGGTTCTGAATGGAGACACGCGGTTGGGATATCTCGACTGGGCGATCGCTCGCGCTGATGCAGGCGATAACGGCCACGCCCTGACTGTACCGCCGCCGGCCTGACCGGCCCACTCCCCGAATTTTCTCGAAGCACAAGGACATTATCATGACCGACGCCATCGCGCCGGGCGCTTCTGCGCGCCTGTATAGCCAGACCGAACATGATGAACGCGGGAACTTCCATTATGAAGGCGACCTCTATCTTGCCGGTGAAGCACTGCCGTCACTTGCCTCGCGGATCGAACACCATCTGGCCGGGCATTTCGCCACAACCACCTTCGCGATCCGCACCGAGAAATTTGCCGGAGGGCGCAAGGTCATCGCGGAGATCCTCGATACCCCGACCGGCCTGACCGGCCGCGACGCGCAGAACGCCTTCATCGTCGAGATACGCGATCAGATGGAACGGTTCGGATTCACGAGGACGAATCCGCTGCAGGATTTCTGGTCATGCAGTTTCTATTGCGACGTGCGCATAGGCCAGGCCTATTGGGCGGCGTTGGCAAAGCGCCAGGGTAGCCGCAATCCGGTCGATACGGTGATATCGCTGGCGGCGTTCAAGAAGCGCGTCAAAGCTGGTGACAGGCTGAAACTGATCGACGCGCCGGCCGGTCATCGCCTGCTTGGGACGACCCGCGAAATCACGAAGGTGCGCTCGGGCGATCTGATCCTCGAGGGACGCTCCTATCTCAGCTTTCCGCGGGCATCGGCTTTTGCCTGTGACGGCCGCCTGATCCGGATCGCCATCGGCTCGGAATATGGTCCGGATGATCATTTGCTGTACGAGTGGATTCGCCGACAGGCCGCCTGAGCAGGGCCTATCATCCGCGCCTGCGCCTCGTACTCCGCGCGAAATCCCGGGCGCTCGCACAAAGCGCCTCGCAGAAGAACCCGCTGCAGTGGGGCTATCCGCCCACGCGGGCCCGAACCCGCCTCATCTCCGACCCGGAGGCTCCGATGCATGAGCCCTATCTCAAGGCGATGGCAGCGCTGCTCCGCCGCAGCCAGCCGCGCCATGACCTCTACACCGTTTTCGGTCACTGCATGGAGGCGATCGCGCTCGCCATGGCCAATAGCGTCGATCTGCGTCAGCGCGGGCCACGCGAAGCGCGCTATCTCGACATTGTCGGCCGCTACCAGCCAGATGTGCTCGATCTGTTTCCGCGAATCCTCGCCGAACTGGTGCGGGCTCTCGAAGCCGGCCCTGGCGATGTTCTGGGCGCCCTGTTTCACGACCTCGAGCTTCAAAACAAGGCGCGAGGGCAATTCTTCACGCCCTATACGCTCAGTCGATTCATGGCTGGTGTGACCATCGGAAATCCGGAAAGCGTAAAGGCGATCATCGGCGATCATGGCTTCGTGACCGCCACGGAGCCGGCATGCGGCGCGGGGTCGATGGTCATCGCGCTCGCTGAGGCCATGCGCGATCTCGGCATAAACTATCAGCGCCATCTTCACGTCACCGCGATCGATATCGACCCGCGCGCGATCCACATGGCCTATGTCCAGCTCTCGCTGCTTCATGTGCCAGCGCATCTCATGGTCGGAAACTCCCTTTCGGGCGAGAAAGCCGAGCATTGGTACACGCCGGCCCATATTCTGGGTGGGTGGAACGCCCGGCTCGCCTGTCGACAATGCCTTGAGCCCACTGGCGAAACGCGTGTGCATGTTGTCGAAGCGCCACGCGCGCCAGTCCCGATGAGCCATCCGGTTCCACCGTTGTGCGAGCCCTGCGCCCCGACGCCGGCCATGCCGCAACAGCTGACCCTTTTCTGATCACCCTGGATTCCGCATTACAGGAGACCGGCTTGTTCCATCATGTCCATATCACCGCGCTCAGCCGGACGCCGGCGAGGATGACAGTCATAACGCTGGCCATCTGCGGACCGCACGGCGGCATGCGCGCCGTCAAGGATATTTCGCTCGAAGAAGCCGAGAAGATGGCGGCGCGGCTTCAGGCTGCGATCACTGCTGCGCGCGCTGGGCTCGGCACGGATCCGGCCGACGCCTTCGTCCAGGATGTCATCGCGCGGCTCGGCGACCCCGCTCTTGCTCTCGATCCCTCTTTCCGAAAATGGTGCGGCGCAAATCACGGCCTGCTAAGTGCTCGGGAGGCCGCGGAACGCTGGTGCCGCTGGGGCGTTGCCTGAGCCCTATGGCGATCGAGATCATCATAGGCCTGCCGCACCTGCGCGAGGGACCGATATTGAACCGCCAGCATCGGGAGCCCCTTCGATTGAACATATACGCCAATGTCCAGAAGCGGGGAAACCTTGCCGGGATGCTGTCCTCCAACCTCACTCTTGCAACCCATGCCACAGAGCCGGGTAGGGCGCGCATCGCCGCATCAATTCTGCATGCGTTCCGCTGCAGACCAGTTTTCCGCCTTGCATGAAAAGAACCTGGTCGGCGCCCTTTGCTGTCGCCAGGCGATGGGTGATCATGATGAGCGTCGTCGCGCTATGGGTCCTGCGCCGCAGCCTTTCGATCACATCTGCCTCACTGCGCGGATCGAGTGCAGACGTACTTTCATCCAGTATCAGGACCGGCACGTCGACCCCCGCCAACCGGGCAAGCTCCAGCTTCTGAATCTGGCCTCCCGACAGGCGCTCGCCCTGTTCTCCCAATTCCATATCGAAGTCGATCGGTCTTCCAGGCTCGTGGAAGCGCCAGACATGAAGCAGTTCCTCGACGTCAGTGATCTGCTGGTTCGCCGGGGGATAGAGGATGTTCTCCCGCAGCGACCGGTTGAACAGACCGATGAACTGAGGCGCATAAAGAATATAGCGATGACGTTCGCCCCAGGGGATCGTCGCAATATCGACCCCTGCAATCTCGACTTTTCCCGAAGCAGGTGCGAGCACGCCGGCCAGGATTTGTGCAAGCGTGGATTTGCCCGAACCATTCGGGCCAACAATCGCGACGAAGCGCCCTGATGCGATATGCAGCGAAATCCCGGCGAGAGCGGGCAGGCCATCACCATAGCTGAAGCTGACATTTTCGGCGGCGAGATCGGCGTCGGCAAAGCGGTCGGGCTGCCATCGACCCCGCTCGCCATCGACATTCGTCAATGCCAGCACGTCGCGGATGTTGGCGATCGCGACGCCGGCCTGCGCCAGGATATAGCCCAGCGCGCTCAGCGGAACCGTCAGTCGAAAGGCGTAGGTTTGCAGCAGCACGAATGCGCCTGCCGTCATTCGACCTTTGCCGACGTCGAGGCCGGCGAGCATCAGCAGCGCCACAAGCCCGGCGCCGACAATGCAGAATTGCAGCGCCGCCATGACGGTCAGCGAACGGTACATGGCCACGCTGGCATGCCGCCTGGCGCTCAATGTCCTGCCCACATAGAGGAGTTCGCGATCGAGGGCGCCGTTGAGGATGACGCGGCGAGCATTGCGGACGATGTCGCCGATCGTGCGGGACACATGCGATGCCGCCGCATTGGTCGCATCGGCATGCACACGGTGGCGTGCCGCCCCCATCCAGGTCGCCCCGAGAAATCCTAAAAGCGTAAGCCCAAGGATCAGGACATAGCGCGGTTCGATCAGGCTGGCGATCACAGCGAGACTGGCGACAGCCTGCAGAAAGACGGGCCCCAGCCGCCAGATCAATCCTTCCACCACCAGCGTCAGGCTATAGGGCAATCGCTCCAGCATGCCAGGAACGCGTCCACTCCGGCTGTCGCGTGCCGCGGTGATTTGAGGCAGGGCGGCGGCAAGCGCATGGGTGGCGAGGTGTCGGCCCAGTGCATCGACCATAATCGCGGTGCAGGAAAGCCTGGCCGTTTCCAGGATGGAGGCGCCCGCCCAGCATCCAACGAACAGCAGGATGTACAACAACAATTGCACGGGCGGTCCTACTGGTCCGGCCAGCGTGTCGATCAGCAGCTTGAGCGCATAGGGCCCGGCAACGCCCATCGCGATCACAAGGGCTTCCAAGGCAAAAGCCTCTATCAGGCTCCGTCTGGCGCCGAGGTCCGCCGACACGATCAGCCGGATCAGCCAGACCAATATACCGAACGTCGTCACTGCAATGGCCTCCTGGCAATCGATGGATGAGCCAGAAGGAGGGTTTGGAACGCGGCCTCTATCCTAGCGTCAAATCCGGGCATTGCGAAGCCGGGATCGCGCGGCGGAGGGAAAGGGAAGGGAGGGGCGGGAATGTGACGGGAGACGTGGATCGTCCCGTCGTTCCTCACTCTCAAGGAGATGGTTCCCATGGCGACCCTTGCCCGCATGAACGAAGCGCCCCCCGTATCCGCCCCCTATCGCATCGATGTCTCGCGCGGCCGAATGAACAGCCGCGTGTCGTCGGAGTGGTTTTCACGACCCGACGATGAGAAGTATCTCTCGCTGACCAGCCTCTATGAGGCCGTGCGCGGCCGCGCGGACCGGGCGACCACGCGCATCGTCGAAAGCCGCGCGATCCGGGTCGAGGCGAAAAGCGACAATCCCGAACGCCTGATGCTGATGGCGCCCGGCGACGATCGCCCCCTGGCGCCGACCAACTGGTCCTTCGGCCAGGTGGCGAGCCTGGTTGGGGCGCCGGCTTCCTATCTGCGCCAGCTTCCGGCCGCCCTTGCGGGCATCAACCTGCAGCATGGGCTCATGACCCACCGTGGGGAGCAGGTCAAACTGCTGCAGACGGACAACGGCAGGACCGAACTGCGGGCAGCAACCGGTTCCGAATACGGCCGTATTTTCGACTGGGAGCTGGTCCAGGCGGTGATGGCCTTCGCCGGTGATGGCGTCGGCGATACGCGATGGAAGGTCCCGGGTACCATCCAGTGGGGCAGTATGACCTACAATCCCTATGTGGATATCACCAGGGAGACGACGACACTCTACGCCTCGGACAGGGATATTTTCCTGTTCCTCGTCGATGATACCCATCCGATCGAGGCAGGAAAGCTGCCAAATGGTGATCCAGACCTCTATTTCCGCGGCTTCTATGCCTGGAACAGCGAGGTCGGCTCGAAAACCCTCGGCATCGCCACCTTTTACCTCCGAGGCGTTTGCGCGAACAGATGCCTTTGGGGTGTCGAGAATTTCGAGGAGGTCAACATCCGCCACTCGAAATTCGCCGCCGCTCGGTTCGCCCATCAGGCGGCGCCAGCGCTCGAGCATTTCGCAAACTCCTCGCCGACGCATTTCATATCCGGCATCAAGGCGGCGCGCGAGCGGATCGTCGCGCGCAAGGAGGAAGATCGCGAGCCTTTCCTGCGCCGGCGCGGCTTCTCGAAGGCGGAAACCACAAAGATCATTCAGACGGTGCTTGCCGAGGAAGGCCGGCCGCCTGAATCCATCTACGATTTCGTGCAGGGCATAACCGCGCTCGCCCGGTCGAAGCCCCATCAGGACTGCCGCCTCGAACTGGAAACCAAGGCCCGAAAGCTCCTCGAACAGGCGCTCTGACGTCCGACCTTCTTCCGCTTCTCCCCTTTCCATTCCGGCATCCTGGCGCCGCGCCAGGATGCCCTTCCTCATGACAGGATGCCCTCATGCGTCCCCACAAATCCGCTCTCCTCCAAGAATTCACCGTCGACGTCGCCTTTTTCAGCGGGGTCGACCCTTTCGCCACCGAGACATATCGTATTCCGGCCGCGACATGGTTCAGCGCACAGCAGCAGGCGCTGCATATGTCGGTGAACAGCGTCTACGATAATGCGCGCATTCCCGATCTGCGTCGCACCGCCACCGTGCGGTCTGCCTGACGCTGGTCTGCGATCACGCCGGCCAAAGCCTGCCACTGCGCCATTCATCGCAGTGGCAGGTCCCGATCGAGGAAATCATCATGCAGGAACCCGACGATCGCATGTGGCGTGCGCTGCTCGATTTCCGCGCGAGTCATGGCCGACGCTGGAAAGACGCGCTCAATCTCAAATGGATGAACGGCGATGACGAGCGGGAGCCAGATAGCGCATCGCTTCGTATGATCCGCAATAATTTCGGGCCATCCTGGCTCTGGAACCTGCCGAAGCTTCGCCTCGACGATGCGGCGCGGCGCCTCTCCAATCTGGAAAAGCTTCCAGACATGTGCGCCTGCCCACATCCGGAAACCGGCGAGACCATCGTCATCAAACGCGGCGAGACCGGGTATTGGCCGATGCCCTCGCTCATCGCCGTCGATGCGTTCAATGCCAGTTTCAACGCTACGCCTGCCGTAATCGCAGCTATGCAGGCGGGCGCGATGTTCGGATGGCATGTCCGGTCAGCCGATCCCGATCGCTATGATGACAACGCCTGTTTTCACGCTCCTGAGCGCAGAAGGAGGCGTGCTTGACGAATGCTTGGCATTTGCTGCTCGCTGGCATGGCAACACAACATCTTCGACGGCCAAGCTGCGCTGCGGGTAGGTTGCTAAAGAATGGCGTTCAAGGTCACTTCTGCGAACCTCCCAAACGGCGGTCTCAGGAGGCTGGGCAGATTCCACCGTCTCTGAACGAAAACGCCCTTGGCATGGCTCATCGAACGGAACCCCTCGATCCCGTGATAGGCGCCCATGCCGCTCTGGCCGATCCCGCCGAATGGAAGGTCATCCTGAGCCACATGGAGCAGCGTATTGTTGATGCCGACATTGCCCGACGTGGTGTGCGCCAGCAGCTTTGCGCGATCCACGTCGTCCGGCCCGAAGATGTAAAGCGCCAAGGGGCGGGGGCGGCCGTTAACATAGTCGATCACTTCGTCGATCGACCGATAGGTCCGCACCGGCAAGACGGGCCCGAATATCTCTTCCCGCATGACGGCGCTTTCGTCTCCGGCACCGACGATCAGAGTGGGAGCCATCGTGCGGCAGCGCTGCGATGCGGTCTCGGGCTTATGTCCCACCTCGATGACGCGTGCGCCATCCGTTCTCGCTGCATCGACGAGGCCGGTCAGGCGATCATGGTGGCGATCGCTGACGATGGAACTGTAATCCTTGCTTGTGGGGCCATCGGGATAGGCATGCGCAACCGCCGCATCATAGAGACTGACGAAGCGCTCGAGGTCGTCCTCATGGACAAGCGCATAGTCGGGCGCGACACAGGTCTGACCGGCGTTTGACAGTTTGCCGAAGACGATGCTTGCGACACTTCGCTCATCGACGCTTCCACGCGCGACGATGACCGGGCTCTTGCCACCCAGTTCGAGAGTCACCGGCACCAGATTGTCGCTGGCCGCCTTCATCACCTTGCGGCCGACCCCGGTGCTTCCGGTGAAGAAGAGGTGGTCGAACGGCAAACCGCTGAACGCAGCGCCGATCTCGGGACCGCCCAGGACCACGGCGACTTCCTCGGGCGAGAAGACGGTCGCCAGCATGTCCCGGATGACCTCGCTTGTGCGCGGGGTCAGCTCGGAGGGCTTCAGCATCACCCGGTTTCCCGCCGCGAGGGCGGTCGCAAGCGGGATGAGCGTGAGCGAAAAGGGATAGTTCCAGGGCGCCATGACCCCGATCACGCCCTTGGGCTGATATTCGACATAGGCGCGGCCCATACGATAGGGCAAAGCCACATGCCGCCGATCGCGCTTCATGAAGCGCTTGAGGTTGCGGGCGAGATAGTCGATCGACTGGATAACGCCCATCACCTCCATGATGTCCGTCTCGTGCCGCGAACGGTGACCAAAATCCGCGCTGATGGCGGTCCCGATATCCTCGCGATAGGCAAGCACGGCTCCCCGCAGCCGAGCGAGTTTCGCCTTGCGCTCGCGCAGGCTCGGCGCCCCATCGCGGAGGAAGGCCTGGCGCTGCCGTTCGAGCAGCGCCGCCATGTCGGGACCGGGCTCGTCATGCGTTGACGCGAGCGCCGCAGGACTTCCATCGGAAGCCCCGCAGCCCGCGCCAGCGTCGCTCGCGCGATGCCCTGGTTCGAAATCAGCCACGGATGAACGCGAGAATGTCGGCGTTGACCTCTTCGGCATGCGTGGTGTGCATGCCATGCGGCGCTCCAGGATATACCTTGAGAATGCTGCCCGTGATCAGTTCATGCTGCTTGAGCGCCGCATTCTTGTAGGGGACGACCTGATCGTCATCGCCCTGCAGGATGAGCGTCGGCACGGTGATCGCCTGCAGGTCGCCAGTCTGGTCAGTCTCGGAGAAGGCCTTGATGCCTTCATAGTGCGCCTTAGCGCTGCCCATCATGCCTTGACGCCACCAGTTGCGGATCGCTGCTTCCGACGACCTGGTCAGCAGCCGGTTGAACCCGTAGAACGGACCGGACGGCACATCGAGATAGAATTGGGCACGGTCGGCGGCGAGCTGCTTGCGGAAATCGTCGAATGTCTCGGTCGGCACGCCGTCCGGGTTGGCGTCCGTCTTGACCATCAGCGGCGGCACCGAGGCGATCAGCACTGCCCTGGCGACGCGACCCTGAGGCTGCCCGTGTTGGGCGACATAGCGGGCGACCTGGCCGCCTCCGGTAGAATGTCCGACATGGACCACGTTCTTGAGGTCGAGTGCCTCGACCACCGCCGATGCGTCGGCGGCATAATGGTCCATGTCATGTCCGTCGCTGACCTGCGTCGAACGGCCGTGCCCGCGGCGGTCATGCGCCACCACGCGGAAGCCCTCGCCCAGGAAGAACAGCATCTGCGCATCCCAGTCGTCGGCGCTGAGCGGCCAGCCGTGGTGGAAATGAATCGGCTGGGCGTCCTTCGGGCCCCAATCCTTGTAGAAGATCTCGGCCCCATCATCAGTCGTTACAAACGGCATGTCACATCTCCTGCTCTGAAGTGGTGTCCCCCACAAACGTATTGACCGGTGCTTCGACGCATCATCACTGCGCAAAACCGGATGTATTGAACGGCACCGGCATGTTGAGGACAAGCTGCGCATCGCGCACGACGTCGAACCGGAGCAACCTGGATGCGCCCAGGCCATTGAGCAGGTCGGTCATCGGGCCGCCATGCCGGGTCAGCGTGACGTCGCGCGGGAAGCTTGCTTGAGCGTAGGCCAGGGTGTTGGTCTGGACCGTGGTGGTGTGCCAGCGCCCGTCGACCTGATGCACCATGGTGTTGCTGCCCAGTCGCGACTGCGTGGGAACGTCGGTGAAGTGCGGCAGCGGGGCCGTAAGCGTCAGGTCCGGCGATCCATCGGTCGCCAGGATTTCGGCACGGACGGCACCATCGAGACCCACCCTGATCCCCGTCAGCCATTTGGGCAGCTGATAGCCATGGACCCCGCGCACCCGCGCGATTTCGGTCGTGACGGGCAGAGCCAGGACATGGGCATGAAAGGCGCGTCGCCGCACCTGCCGGACCAGCTCTGCGGCATGCGGGAGGCGCGATCCGGGCGACGGCACGACGACCGCAACCGACACCTCGTCATAGGGATCATTGTCGCAGACCTCATAGGAGAAGAAGGTCAGCGCGACGAGGCCGTGACCCGGCCATGCCCGCAACGGCTGGAGGGGTATCGGCAGCGTCGCGCGCAGGCGATCGATCGGCGCCGCCAGAAGCAGCTGTACGCTGCTGCTGCGGTAATAGAAATTCGGCGCCCAGACGGGACCGACGCGTGAGAGCACCTTCTGCTTCGGGATACGCCGGAACCAGTCGATATTGCCCGCGGCTGGATCACGCGCGACCTCGTCCAGATCCGGGTTCGAGCGGAACCGGTCATAATAGCCGCCCTTTGGGACCAGCACCTTGTGATCCGCAAATTCGACTTCGATGGATTCGTCCGTCATTGCCATCTCTTCATCGTAAGGTTGAACCATGGTTGAGGGTCAAGCCGCGCGGTCTGCGATCCACCGACGATATTGCTTCGCCTGGCGCTTCGCCTCGACCTGCGCGGTGATGAGCGCCCACAACGGGGACACCTTTGCGTTGGTGCAACGACCATGGCTGAGCCTGGCGAGCTGGTAGCGCACCGCCGACATATGCGCCGAGGAGGCGAGCGGCTTGTTCTTCCATGTGATGGGCTTGAGCGCGGGAGCGTCGTCGCCACCCTGCCGCCATCGGTTCGGCAGGTCGGGACGGATGGCAATGGCGGTGGCAATGCCCGCCATCGCGACGCCGCTGTCGATCACCGCCTGCGCCACCGCGCGCCGACGGATGCCGCCGGTCACCATCAGCGGCATCGCTGCGACCTCCGCGATCTCGCGCGCGAACTCGAGGAAATAGGCTTCGCGGGCAAGCGTGCGTTGGTCGCGCGAGCTGCCCATCATCGCCGGCGCCTCGTAGCTGCCCCCCGACAGCTCGACGAGATCGACGCCGAGCGGCGCTAGCATCTGGACCACGGAACGCGCATCCTCCGGCGAGAAGCCGCCCCGCTGGAAGTCGGCCGAGTTGAGCTTGACCGCCACCGCAAAGCCCGGCGAGACCGCCGCCCGCACCGCGCGGACGATATCGAGCAGCAGCCGCGCGCGGTTCTCCAGGCTTCCACCCCATTGGTCGGTGCGGTGATTGGCAAGGGGGGACAGGAACTGGCTCAGGAGATAGCCGTGTGCTGCGTGGATCTCGACGCCGGTGAAGCCTGCGCGCTCGGCCAGTACCGATGTCGCAGCGAAACGATGCACGACGTCGGCGATATCGTCGGCGGCCATCGCGCGCGGCATCGGAAACATGCCCGATTGCTTGCCGAGGTCGAGTGCGATCGCCGAAGGGGCGAGTGTCTGCTGCGCCAGACCGGCAGGCATCTGGCGTCCCGGATGGTTGATCTGCATCCAGACCTGCGCGCCGCTTTGCCGGGACACCTTGGCCCAGGTGCGAAAGCGGTCGAGATACCGGTCGTCCTCCAGCACGACCCCGGCAGGGCCGGTCATGGCGCGGGCATCGATCATCACATTGCCGGTGATGATGAGACCGGCGCCGCCTTCACCCCAGGCGCGATAAAGGCGGATCAGCGCGTCCGACGGCGCATGGTCGACGTCTGCCATATTCTCCTCCATCGCCGCCTTGGCGATGCGGTTGGGGATGGTTGTGCCGTTCGGCAGCTTCAGGGTTGAAAAGAGGGTCATTGCCAAGACTCCAGAAATTTTCTTGGCACGTCCATAACCTTTGAGTTAAGTTTAAGGTCAAGCGCAAATTGGAGCCTGACATGAAAATCGGCGAACTGGCGACCCGCAGCGGCCTCTCGCAGTCGCGCATTCGATTCTATGAGAGGATCGGTCTGCTCAAAGCGGTCGACCGCCGCTCCAACGGCTATCGTGTCTATCCCAAGGATGCGCTGGTCGTGCTGGAGGTGATCGCGACGGCGCAGGGCGCAGGGTTCAGCCTCGACGAGATCCGCACGCTGATGCCCGACGATCTCGAAAAATGGGATCATGGCGCGCTCATGGAGACACTGCGCACCAAGGTCGTAGAAATCGGTCGGCTTCAGGAGCGGCTGACCCGGACAAAGGCTCGGCTTGAGGGCCTGATCGAGGAAATCGAGGCGCGGCCGGACGACATCGACTGCGCCGCCAACGCGCGCCGCGTCCTGTCGCGACTGTTCGACGACGAAGATATGGCGGCCGCCGGCTAGAGCAATTCGACGACCTTCTTCGCGGTTGCCTTCGCGGAAAAGGGATTCTGTCCCGTTACCAGACGGCCATCGACGACGACGTTGGATAATTGCATCGCGGCCGCCAGATCTACCCGCTCACCGACGCTGCGACAGCCGTCAGATGCATCGTGAGTCCTGAGCGCATCGATCCCAATCACTCCCGCGAAGATCTGAGGCCTGGAGGAGAGGGGGAGGAATGGCGTGATCCTGAAGGAGATCACCCATGCATGACAATCAATCCAGAATTCCAGTCTGGAATGGTTCCGGGCCGACGCTTCCTTAGGCCAGGCGCCATGTTTGAGGTCTCGACAGCCTTCGATCCCTCTAACCCGCTATGCTGGATCGCGCGGGGGCGCACTGAGCATCACGCAGACCAATTGGCGCGTGCATGGGCTGACTTCCCGGATCTCCCGATTGAGACGCCGGCCCAAGACCGGATGGTCCGCATTCGTGAACGGGTCGCAGCGCTCCGTCCTCTCAACGACGCCATCCGCGAGGAAAGCGAACGCGAGAGAAAGCGCAGGAATTTCGCTTTCATCGAGCACCGGATAGCCGCGGGCAGCGCCGACGCGCGCGATCATTTCATCCTGCAGGCCCGGACTCGCCATGGATATGACTGGGACGAGGCGGTACAATATGCTGATGGCACTATCACGGCGCTTTCAGGCTGGGAACCGCGCCGATCCTTCCGTACCCCGAGTGGCGCGAACGCTGATCCTGTCGAGCGTGCCTACGCCCAGGGCTTTCGCGACGCGGGAGGCTGTTTCGACGACCCGTTCGATGCGGCAAGGCGTGCCTATGCCGCTGCGACCGCGATGCCGTGTGAAGCACGAAAGGCCCCGAACCAGCCGGTGTCCCGGCCGCCTCCGAGCAATTGGCCTCTTCCCACCGACGCGCCGCGCCCCACGCGGTGGTCCAGGCGCCTGCTGATCGTAGGCGAGGCCATCGCGGCGGACACCGGCCTCGACCTTTCCGCCATGCTCCAGTCCCGCCCAGGTCACCAGGCAATGACAGCCATTCTGGCTCTTCCCGGACAGGGATTTCGCCTGGGGAATAGTGTCTGCAACGCCGAAACGGCGCGTGCGCTCAGCCCATTGCCTGTCCTGCTCGCCGATATCGATCCTGATGATCTTCTGGTTGTCGCGCATGGCCCGGATCTCGACTGGATCGACCGTCACGCCGATCTGCTTCCGCTATGCCGCACCATGGAGAGAACACGAAACTCCGTGATCCAGCAACGCGGCCAGCTGCGCGTGTGGCTCGACCGTGGGTTGGATGCCGGCGAAACCAAGGCCGGCGGCCATATCTGCTGGACGAAGATCGCCCAGGGACTCTCCGGCCGTCTTGGCGGATTCACGGCCCGCTATGCCGGTCCTGCCCGGCCGCGCGGCCATCAAATCGTCGTAGAATGCACAGATGGCACGTCCGCAACGGGCTTCATGACCCCGCAGGGCGAACCGCTCAATCCTGAAACGATCATCTCCAACAAGGCGCATTTGCGCAAACATATGGCGGCAATGCTGCGCCGCTTCGCGTCAGCGGTACCGCACTACTGACCTGTCCCGAACGACGCGAGGCAGGGCTCGCATCGCGAAACTGGAAACCCTTCATGACCATCCTCACGACCAGCACGGCCGTCATTCAATCCAATATCGACAGGGCGGGCCAACATATTTTCGCAATCTTCCCCGACGCCGACACGGCGGGCTTCGCCTACACGATCGGCAACGCCCGCCTTGGCCTGCCCGAACTGCTGATCATCGGCAATTTCGCGCCGCACCTGATGGCGTCGGTTCTCAACGAAGTCGGTCGGCGAATGCGTCAGGCGGACCAGGTGCCCGAAAAGGATATCGATATCGGCGGTGCCTTCCCGATCCGTCCGCGCCTTGCCGGGGCGGCGGCGCGCAGCGCATTCACTATCCAGGTCGGGCGCTTTCTTGGCCATGAGGAATATGCCGTCGTCCAGCTCCTTCTGCCCGATCCGATGGGCCTTTATCCGGGCGAGGCGAGGTGCGCCCCTCGTTATGACGTGCCCCGCCCATAATGTCCTGCCCTTGAGGAACGCGGCCATGCGCCCGAACGCGAAAGGCCCAAATATGGAACCAGGCCAGCAACCCGTTGTCCCTGACCGTCAGGCAAGCCGGATATCCGGACATCATCGTGGAAACACTCGCGGAAGCGTCGCGCCACTATTGCGAACGCCGCGATCAGACTGGTCTTGGCGTCAGTGCATTCCCGGAAGCCGAGCTCATCCGCGAGGGCATCGTCGTCGGCCGCATCAGCTACAATGGCCGTATCTGGCATCCCATCCCATGGCGACCGGGAGACAGGCCGATCTACGATAATGCAGCTTGTCATGGCGATGAGGCAGAGGACTGACATTCGCTTCCGCCCGATCCGGCCCATTTTTCCAGAACATTCGGACCGCCTTCACGACCGGGCCACGGAGCGAAGGGGGGAGGGGGCGTGCGTGAAACCGCGAGCAGTATTGCGCACGCATATGAAGGAAATTCCCGATGGATATGATCACCTGCAGGACCCGCACCAGCGGGCAGGCTCCGCTTTACAGCTATCGGGTCCTGGTCCCGCTGGACCAGCTTGCTCCCCACCGTCGCCATCGTGTCGTCATTCTTCATGTCCCGACACCGGCGGGCCGGTTGCCCTGCACCCGGCTCGCCGACGTGCTGGCGCCAGGACGCTGGTTCGAGCGCTATCTTGCCATGCATTGCGGCCTGGCCGCGCGCCTCAACCTCGTGTCTCGCCGTGTCGAGGCCATCATCCTGCAGGCCATTTTCCCTGAAATGACCGCGCGTCTCGTTCCGCCGATGCTTCTGCTCGACCATGAGCCTGGCGAGGCCCGCCATCGCGTCTCCGGCATCGATCTCAATGCTGCCTTCGATAGCCTTGCGCCCAGGATCGAAACGCTGATGGCCGCCGATCTCGGCCTCTGTCTCAACGATCAACGCCGCGCAGCCTGAACCAGGATTGAGCCCATGACCCGCTATGCCCCCTTCCATCTCGAAATCGCCGCCTGCCTATGGGAGGCGGTCCTGACTTTGCGCGACCGGCCTGCCGCCGATCCCGATGCGCTCGACCGCGCCCTGGCCATCCGCGGAACGTTCGACAGGCTTGGGGCTGAGACCCTGCGTCCCATCATACTCAGCTGGACCGCTACGGTCGAACGGGCATTGCAGGGCCTTGATGACGATTGCCCCTTTGGCTTCGACTGGGCCTATGTCGGCCGCTGGCTGACCGAAAGCGTCGACTGGACCCATCCGCACCACCCGGTTCTGCTTTCCGATGCGACCGAACAGGACGCTGGGCAGGCTTGGCCAACCGGCATTGAGGAAACGCCATCGTCGAGACCGACGGATATCGCCGGCCGCGAGGATCATCTGGCCCTGCTGGTGCGGGCACGGTCGGCCATTGAATATCCCGAGGACCTTGCAAGCCATGCACGCAGCGACCTTATCGCGGAAATCCGCAGTGCCGAAGACCACATCGAACGATCGTCCTTGCCCTGGCCGGTCAAGCTTCATGCCGCCGCTATCGAGCACCGCTATGGCACCAATATCCATGCCGCGATCGATGAGACCACGCTCGACGCGGAAATCGCCGCCTGGTGCCGGGAGTGGTGGAAAGAAGCAGGCGACGAGCGCGATCCCGCCACGCTGGGCGATGAAACCGTAAGCGCCATCTATTTCGACGGGCATCCCACGGACGGATGCGCCAAAGACCTACTCCAGGTCACGCCGCCGCTTCTCCACACAAGCCTCGCTTCGAAATCGGTGGAAACCGGACGCTATTGCGTGCTCTCGACCGCGCATCTGACGGTCCAGACCGCCGGCCTTCTCGATGGCTGGGCATCCTGGCCGCCGACCGAGCGGCCTATCGACATCGCCGCTTCCGTCTATGGCTGGTTCGTGCCCACCCGCTCGCTCGACGAAGCGCGCCAGGCGCAACTGCCGGCAGACCTGCTGCGCCTGATGGCGTTCGGTCGAAGCCGGAGCTTCCAGTTCCTGCTCCTCGATTGCGACGGTGACCGCTCGGATGATTTGCCGGTCCACGATTGGTAGACCTTGCCGCACATCATGCCGTCAGGTGGGAATCTGGCTCCAAAAGCCGATTTTGCGTCCATGGCTCCGGCGCAGAAGATCAATCCAGTCGACATGGCGCATGATATCTGCTCCGGCATCAATCCCGTCCGCGAGCTTGCCGGCCGCGACGAAATCCCGCACAGCATAAGCATAATATTTCGACGCGCTACGATCGAGCACGCCAGTGACCAACTGCCGGTAGAGCAGAGTGGCGCCGATCGGATCGCTGGACGAGAGAGCCTCGGCACAGGGGCGCAGGATGTCATAGGCCCGCCCATCCAGCTGATCGATACGAGCTCGGACCAGCTGGCCGGCGCGCTTGAGATCCGGCCACTCCACGAGAAAGGCGAGGGCGGGGACGCCGGGATCGAACGCCATGGCCTGATCGAGCGCCTGCTGCTCCGCGTCGAAATCCTCAAAATCCGGCAGGTTCTTGAGCCAGTCGCGCAGCGCCTGGCTGTCCAGCCAGCGATCGAAGATCGCCTTGCGCTGCGCCTGCGCGTCTTCCCTGCGGCCCAGGGCGCAGAGGGCCTGCAACTTCAGGTCGGCAAGCTCACGCTCGCTATGCCCGCGCTCGGTCGGCGCTTCGATCCAGCCGAGTGCCTCTTCGCAGCGTCCATGTGCGATCAGCCGTTCGGCCACTTTCGCATTGAGCAGCGCGTTTCGTCGATCAGGATCGACAGTGGCGATGTAGGCGTCAACATCGTCATCCAGGTCGGCGAGTTTGGGGAGGAGCCAGCCGGTCGTATAGTCGAAACGCCTCCGCTCCGCATCGGGCAACGATGCCTGCCGCTCCAGCAGCATATGTCGAAGCGCCGCCCGGCCCTCCTTGCCCAGCGCAGGCGAAGCGGCTTCCGGCAACTCATCGAACACGCCATAGCCGTCATTCTCGATCAGCGTCAGAATGTCGCCTGCCAGTATGTTGGGTTCCGGCGCGCCCACGCGGCACCAGAGTTTCCCCAGATCCTCGCCGCCCTGCCGGAACACATCGCCGAGCGCACCGCTGCTGTCATCTGCGCGTTCGAATACAGGTTCGGCGAGGCTGAGAAAAAGACGCATCAACTCGATCGCCTCCCGCGACGAGGTTTCGGCAAGTGGCCCCGTTATGCTAGCGCGCAACTGGTCGAGTTCCTGGGCGAGCGGCCGCACCTTGTCCCACTCGATAAAACTGCGCGAACGACGGATAGTCTTCAGGCGCTTGCCGATCTCATGCGCCAATGCGCCGCTGTCATCCCTGGCCGCCATCTCCATCCGCGCGGCACGCGCGAAAATGGGATCGGTCTCGGCCTGGTTCAGCACAAGCCGCGCCAGCCGGGTAGCGCCCAGGCTCTCCAGATTTTCGAGCGTCAGCTTCGATGAACTGCGCGTGGCCTTAGCGCGCGACGCCATCAACTGGCGTCTTTCCCTGCGGTGCTCCCGCCAGCGATCAGAGGCGTCAGCATGGCGTAGAGCGAGTCCTCAGCACGCGCTCGACGCGAAGCATCCGTGGAAGCAAGATCGCGGCGTATCCATTCGGGCAAGCGGCGAAGCAGCTCGTTCAGTTTCGAATCCGCAAAATCAGGCATGCCCGCTTCTTTGCCGCAACATCGGGCATCTGAAAACCGGAACATGCATCTGCCCACCATGCAATCCGACCGGAGGGGAGGGGGCGGACGCGAGAGTGCATCGGGACAGCCCGAGAGGCGGATCGCCATGTGGCTGGACGTCGGGCGCGTTGGGACGAAGGCAAACGGCACTCGATGTTCGATGCCGCCGTCCAGGCCGGTGGCGTCAATCACGCCTTCCCCGGCCGCGATGCGCCCTGGAACATTGGAGAACAATGCATGACCATTTCATCCGGCGCAGCCTGCGACATCGTCACCCATGTCGCGCTCAGCAGCCTCGAACGCTCGGCCTTGCAGGTCGCTCTTTTCGATCCGGCAGCCATTGCGTCGATCCGCGGTGGCGCGCGGCTGAACCTCATCGATGCTGACGACAGCGGCACGCTCAAACATGTCGTCGCCCTCTGCGATTATCCCGATGCGCTCTGGCGCGCGGTGGCGCCCGCCCTTGTCGACGCTCCGACTCCCGCGTCTGCACCGGTCACGCTGGCCGAACTCTATGCGTCCCGCGCCGTTCCCGATCCGCAGCACCATGCCTGCTTCATCGCGCTGACACCCGCCGAACTGGAAGCGGCGCTCGAGGCCGACTATCCCGATGCGCTGGACCGGCGCGACGCCATCGGCGCGCGCATCCATTGCATGCATCAGTTGCGCTGGTTCAACGATATCGTCGCCTTCCTGCCACCCGGCGCGCTGTCGCAAACCGGATGGCAGGCGGCCGCTCAGCAGATCGACCAGCCCGAAGGACCTTGCTGGGCACCGGAGCTTCTGCTGCGCCGCCGCTCGCTGTTCCGCGATCCGAAACTGGACCGCGCGTCTGCGCTGATCAGGGAAATCGAGGCATCGCTGTGGATATCATGCGAGGCCCCTTTTGGAGCAGGGCAGGATTTCGACGCCTATCGGGCCGGTCTGTTCAGCCAGGTGATGGCCGACGCCTGCGCGCTGGGAATCCTCCACGATGACGGCGATCGCCAGTTCGCTGTCGTGACCGATGCCCTGGAAGCGGCCGGTCATGACTGGCGCAATGCTGGACCCATCATTCTTCCGGCAGCGATCGCCGCCTGAATTTCCCCTCCAAACTCAACGCGAACGACCGCCTTTGGCGGCCGGTGAAGGAGTATGCCCGATGAACATTCCCATCAGCAATTTCACACGCGACGTCCACGTCCCGCTCGGTCATTGCTCGACCGGTCCCCTGGAATTGGATCTCGGCAAGCTGATGTCGGGCCGCTGCCTCATCCAGGGATCATCGGGTGCGGGCAAAAGCCAGACGCTGCGCCGGATCATCGAGGAAGCCTTCGACTATCTCACGACCATCATCGTAGACCCGGAGGGCGAGTTCGCCAATCTCGCCGCGCATATCGGCGCCACGACCGTTGTCGCGCGCGATTTTGCCAATGACGGTCTTACCGCACTCGCGCTCCGCACGCGCCAGCACCGCATTGCGCTGCACCTCGATCTCACCGATCTTGAACCCGATCACCGCACCGAGAAGGCCGCCGCCTTTTTCGCGGGGCTGCTCTCCGCGCGACGCGAACATTGGGCGCATACGGTGCTGGTTTGCATCGACGAAGCCCATCTGCTCGCACCGCATATGGCGGCGTCCGCACGCGATGCCGAAACGCGCCGCCTGGGTGTCGCCACGCTGACCGACATGTGCGCACGGGGCCGCAAGCGCGGCATCGGCACGATCATCGCCACGCAGCGCCTCGCGAAACTCGCCAGTTCGGTGGTCTCGGAACTGCATAATCATCTGATCGGCCTCAACGTCTTCGACCGCGACGTGGCGCGCGCCGCCGACCTGCTCGGGTTTGGCAGCGATCAGGCAGCGCTGCTGCGCCTGCTTCCACCCGGCGAGTTCTTCGCCTTCGGTCCCGCGCTGGCCGCCACGCCCGTCCTCGCGAAAATCGATCCGACGATCACACCGCATATCGGCCGGACGCCCGATCTGGTGGCCGCAGCCGACCTCGGCCCGGACGAGAGCCGCACTCTGCTCGACCTTGAAAATCTGCGCGAGGTCGCGCCGGCCAGGACCAGCCATGCCGCCATGCGGGGGCAGCGTGCGCTCGACGCCTTTCTGCTCGACCCTGCCGCTCCCGCCGCCGCGCGCATTGTCGGGGCCTTGGGCAACATAGCGCCCAATGCCACCACGGCCGACGATCTCGCGCGCCATCTCGCGCTGCCCGCAAACGATGTGGACGCCGGGCTCGATCTGCTCGCTGCCATCGGCGCGTCCGACACGATGCCGCGGGGGGATACGCGTATTGCGCGTCTGTCCGCCCGGTTGCGCCTGCGCGTCGTCGATACGCCCGTCGTCGGCCTGGTCTGAGAGGCGCGCACCATGACCCAGAACAGCTTCGATCTCGACGCCGATATCGTCGAATTGACACCCTTTGTCCCCGAAGCGGAAACCGTTCCAACCGCGTCGCTCTCCGAACTGGCTTTCCGCGCGGACGCATGGCTCTCCGACGAGACAAGCCGCCTGCGCACGGCATTTGCCGATGATCGAACCATCGACGAGATCGCCGCCATGCTCGGCAGGCCCCGGGCCGGTGTCGCCACGCGTATCCATGACCTTGGCCTGCGCCGCAACTCCCGGCGATCCTGGAGCGACTGGGACGACGAGGAAATGGCACGCTGCTACGCACATGTCCCGACGGCAACGCTGGCCGCCCGGCTCGGCCGGGGCGTGAGCGCCCTCTATGCCCGCGCGCGGCTGCTCGGCCTGTCCGAGCCCGGGTCCCCACCCTATAGTGGATGGGAAGATGCGCAACTTCGCGCCGGCTATGAACAGGGCGTTCCCGTCGCCCAGATCTCCAGCCTCATCGGGCGGCCGCTAAGCGGTGTCATCGCGCGCGCATCGGTGCTGGGCCTGCGTCATGCCTGCCAGCCGGACGACTGGAGCGACGCGGAAATGACGCGGGCGCTCACACTCGCCGCCACGGGCGCGCGCTATATGGCCGTTGCCCGGATGCTGGCCCACGAAGGCTTTCCCGAGCGCAACAGCCGCAGCCTGGGACAGCGCCTGCGCCTGCTCGGCTATGGACGGGGCTGGGGACGTGCGTGGATCGCGGAAGAGGATGATCTCCTGCGCCATGCCTATGCGACAGGCGCCAGTCTCACGCCGCTGCGGGAAAGGCCGGGCCGTTCGTCCCATTCCATCCGATGGCGCGCCGAAGCGCTGAAGTTGCGCGGCACCCATGTCCGCCGTGACGGATTTCGGCAGGGGCCGGTCTGGACCGCTGAGGATGAAGCGCGTCTGCGCGCCGATTATGGCAAAATTCCGACGCGCGAGATCGCCAAGGCATTGGGGCGCGGGCTTCGCGCCGTGCTCTACCGCGCCAACCATCTCGGGCTCGTCCACGGGTTCATGCGCCCGTTCAGCGATGATGAAGACCGGGCTATCCAAAACGCCTGGCTCCATGGCGTATCGATGGTCGATGTCGCAGGGGCGCTCGGCCGCGATCCGGCGGTGATCGGCAAGCATGCGGCGCGCATCGGCTACCGGTTCAATGATCCGGCAAGGCCATGCCGGGGACCGCGAACGCGCCGGGCAAGCCGCGCGCCGGTGACGCTGGAAAGTCTCCTCGCTCTTGTTCCACCCGATCTGCCGATCGCGGCCTGATCGATTTCCATTCCCGGTCAGCTCGTTTCGGAGGTTCCCATGGCTCTGCCAGTCCCGCCCGCCTGCCTCTCACCGCTCAGAAGCCAGTTATCCTCCTTCGATCGCGCCTATCGCATTGCGCTGAACCTGCGGCGCGCCACCGGCGTCCCCCATTATGTCGTGCGCGGTCTCGCGCCTTTCCAGGCCTATCGCGTCACGACCCGTCCGCCGCCATGGCCCGACCGTTGGCTGGCGATGGTCGCATGAGCACGGGCAGGCGTGCGCCCGTCGTCGCGGCATGGGGCGCGGGCACCAATTCGACCGCGATGATCATCGAACTTGTGCGGCGCGGCGAAATCCCTGACATGACGTTGCTCGCCGCAATGCCCGAGCAGCCGCACACGCGCAGGCTTATCCCTGTCTTCCGGCAGTGGATGGACGATCATGGCGTTCCCAACGAGATCGTTGAATATCAGGCCCGGTTCTTCAAACATTGGCCGCCCTACACCTCGCTGCTCGATGCCTGCCTGACGAATGGCACATTGCCGTCGATAGCCTTCGGGCGACATAGCTGTTCGGCCCGTCATAAAATTTCCCCACAGGACAAGTGGGTTAAGGCTTGGCCGCCAGCTCGGCATGCCTGGGCAAACGGGCGTAAGGTGATGCGCCTGATTGGGTACGATTGCTCCGCTCGCGACAATCAGCGTTACGCCCATCGCGTGGGGCATGTCGATCCGCTCTTCGAGTACAGATACCCGCTGAGAGAATGGGGTTTTACACGGGAACATTGTGAGCGCGTTATCGCGGATGAAGGTCTGCCTCCTTTTCATAAGAGTTCGTGCTTCTTTTGTTCCGGAATGCAAATTTCGGAGGTGCGCGCGCTGCCGCGCGAGGAATTGCGCCTTATCGTTCTGCTCGAAGCGCGCGCCGCGCCGAGGCTTCGAACCGTCGAAGGACTATGGCGCAAATCGACGAAGAAACGTCCCGGGTCAATGACTGCATTCATCCGTGCCGAAGGCTTGCTCGATCCCGATGAGATCGACGAGATCATCGCGGCCGCGCCGCCCGACCTTCTCGAATTCCAGCGTGTGGCTGCAGCCGTTCCGATCGAGCAGCGATCCCATATCAGCACATGGATCGAGCGTTTCAATGCCGGGCGGGCCTGTGCTTCCCCGTCAATCAATGATCCGGATGAGTTCCCGCGAGCAGCCTGATTCTAGATCCTCGTCCATCATTTGACCTCTCTGATGCCGGAAGCCGTACGGCCATTTGGGACGATGGCCAACAAGATCAGCATAGTCCGCCCAAAGGCATGCTCCGCCACCTCGCAGCCAATGCGGTTCCGTGCGCTTCGCTGTCGGTCCCACAAATTATCCCCCATAAGACAGAAGTCTACGGCGATCCCGCCGCGCGGCCCGCCGCCATCCCCCGATTGCTCCCGATACCGGAAACGCACCGGCTGGTGCCGTTCCCGCATAAGCCCTCCGGTTCCGCCTGCAGGGACCGCCTGATTATGCTGCCCGCGCCGCTACCGCTACTTCCGCTGGCGTAACGCCAACGCGGCTACCGCCGCGCCTCCAGCCTCGCTCCCCAGCCCCTCTTCGGCCCCCCACCCCCGTCCCGGCCTCGCGCCATGTCGCGGTGGTCGCGCAGAGTTGCGGGCGGGCTGTGGCGTTGCGCGCGGGGCAGGCGGGGTGGGGGCGCGCGGGAGGCAGCGAAGCGCTGGTCCACGGGCGGACGGCGCGCGGGGAGAGGGCGGGACAGAGAGGAGAGAAGGACCGGGGAGGGTGTCGCCGGAGAATGGTTTCCGAGCGACATTCGAAAGGTCAAGACGATGAACATCGGTGAAATCTTCAATGTGAACAACCGCCTGACGGGCTCGATCGCCACCCGCACGATCGATCTCCCCCGCATCGGGCTGCGCAAGGTGATGAGCGAGAACGAGAAGGCCCCGGTCTACGAGATCCTCGCCCTGAACGTCGCACGCCGCTGGGTCCAGATCGGCGCGCTGTGGGAAGCCGTGTCGAAGCGCACGGGCGAGGTCTTCCTCGCCGGGAACATCGACGATCCCAGCCTGCCCGAACCGATGCCGATCGCGCTCTTCCCGGCCGATCATGGCGGTTACATGGTCGCATGGCGGCGCGACACCATGCGCTCCGACTTCGGCGGCGGCATGGGCGTCAGCCGCACCAACTATGACGATCGCGGCCCGCGCGATCAGGGCGGCTTCGGCGACAGCACCGTGGGTGCAGGCGGCGAACTGACCGGCGCGGGTGCGCCGTTCGGCGAGGAGGATCCGTTCTGATCGCCGGTTGATCGGAACAGGTTCCGGGCCGGGGAGGCGTCAGGCTTCCCCGGCCCTTTTCTTTTCTCTTGTCTGAGGAGGCAGCCCATGCCGCTCCTTTCGTTGCACGACCTCGCCCCGTTGGCCGATCTTTCCGCGCTCTGCGCCGCGATCATGGCCAGTCCCGCCATCCGGGACATGCTTTCGCCGCCGTTTGCAGCGACCGACATTCCGGAGATCCCGACGGGGATCACCTGCGGCGAGATCATCGCTGCCATTTACGACCTGCTCGAGGGCACGCCCTTTGCCCCGCATGCCGCCGAAATCGTCGGAGCCGTCCTGACGCGCTCGGCCGCCTTCGCCGGCATCCGGGCGAGCCTGCACTGATCCGACACGGGGGCGGGACGCCATCGCGTCCGCGCCCCTTTTTCTTTTCATGTCCACGGAGAACTCCCATGACCCGAGAACATTCGCGCAGCATCAGCCGCTTCGCAGACCTGCCGGCGCTGTTCGCCGAGATCACGGCGACGCCGGAATTCAAGCGCGCCTTCGGCGACCCTATCCCGCTTTCGATCATCAGCCCGGGGGACGAACCGGGCGAACATGACATGCCCGAGCCGCTTCACGCACAAGCCGACTGTGCCGGCATCATCGCGACGATCTTCGATCTGCTGACCGACACGCGTCTCGATGCGCTTGCGCCCGAGATTACATGGGGCATGGTCAACAGCTTCCACTTCGTCGCCGGCAAGCTCGAGCGACAGGAGGATGCGCTGGCTGACGAACTGCGCGACATGATGCGCCGTACCGATCCTTCCGAGGTGTTCAACACCGAACTGGAGGAGAAACAACTCCTGTGCCAGTCGCTGAGCGAACAGCGCGAGGCGGTCGAGTGCATGCGCGACTATGCCGCCGACACTTTTCGGGTGCTTTCGGGCCGCCCATGGTCGCCGGCGCGCGGCTCGCGCGTATCGAAGGTCGCGACCGCCACGCAGGTATCGATACAGGATTTCCTGCGCGCCCGGGAACTGGTCGAACGCGAGCGCTACCGCCCGCGTGGTCCGATCGTTGTCGCCTCTGGCCATGCCGAATGGCATGACTGGCAGCAGCTCTGGGACCGGCTCGATACCATCCTCGAGCGCATCCCGCACATGACGCTGGTGACGACCGCGCAGCGCAAGGGCTTCGACGCGATCGTGGCCTCATGGGCCGGCAACCGCGAGGTCCAGCTGGTGACCTATTCGCTGATGGGCTCGGGACGCGGTGCGCCCTTCGCGCGCAACCGCAAGCTGGTGGATCTCAAGCCCGTCGAAGCCTTGCTGGGGGAGGGATCGGGTATTCAGGCGAACCTCTATCAGGCCCTGCGCAAGGCAGGTGTGCCCATCCATGCCTTCCGCAAGGCGGATCAGGCTCCGGCCGAGAAGGTCGTGCCACCAGTGCGGGGCCGGCTCCGTCGGGCGGCATAAGAGCCGCGAGGTTCATTCATCCTTTAGGGGACGGCGCTTCGCGCTGTCCCCATTTTCATGGGAGCATGTCATGGCGATATCCGAACATCACCGAGCCAATTTTCAAACGTTGCTGCATGCCGCCCTGAGCGGCGATCTCGCATTGATGGAGTGCGTGGATGCGGTTTCCGGCGAGCCACGCTTTGTCGTGTCCGCTGTCGGCCGGAGCGGGGACGAATATCTTTTCACGCCATTCGGGCACCTGCATGAGGGCGATCCCTTCGCCGCCTATGTCCCGCCGGCAGCCTGAGCCGGGCACGTGTTTTCGAGCAGGCAGGAGATGCGGGCATCGCGAGCAAGCTCGCAATACCCTTCCATTCCCATGATCGTCATGGAGGCGTCGGTTGGCGTCAAGGACGGAGGGGCCCCACCATTTTGCTCCGCAAAATCGTTGCCCCCACCGCCGCTTCGCGGCCGCGTGCCGCGGTCCTTGACCCCGGCCCTCACCGTCCATGGATTTGAGGGAGGCGCCCGGAGGCACCCATTTGCGAATCAGGGGCATCGAGCCCCAGATTCGCAAAGCCTCTTCTCTCTCTCAAGAATTCCTATGGTGGCACGGGACCGCGTCGGCCTCAAGGACGACGGGGCCCCACCATTTTTTTGGGCGGGTTGGCCGTTGCGCCTGGCCTGCGATGACCGTGGCCGCCCAAAAAAATCGTGACCCCCATCGCCGGCTGCGCCGGTCGCTCCGCGATCCTTGACCCCGCCGCTCGGAGCCCGTGCCCAAGGGGGAACCTCTTTCGTTTCAACAGGAGGTTCCAATGACGACTATCAACCGCTCCGTCCGCCCGTTCTCCGACATCGCCGAATTCATCGCGCACGAAACAGCGGCCACCGCCGACGACTTCCACGCCGCCTTCGCCTCCAATCTAGAGGGTATCCGCATCGGGCGCGGTGAGGAGGAGATGGCGACCGACATGCCCGATCCGAGGGAAGCGCAGCTCGCCGTCGAACTTATTGTCACGACACTCTTCGATGTGCTGCGGGACACCCGGTTGCAGCCTGCCGCTGAACGCCTCGCATGGGGCATCGTCAACAGTTTCCATCATGTCGCCCAACAATGGGAGGGGCAGGCCGACAAGGCGACCCGCGATGTTCAGGACCTGCTGCGGTGCGCCGACGGCAGCGAGATCCACGGCGTCGAACTCGAGCAGGCGCGCGACAATCTCGAATTTCTCGACGAAGCCACCGACGCCCTGCGGTGCATGCGCGACCATGCCGCCGACGTCTTCCACACCGAAACCGGACGGCCGTGGTCCGCGCCGAAGGGGTCGCTGGTGTCGAGCAAGCGCACCGCCTCGGTCATAGCCGCCACCGATTTCCTCGCCGCCCGCCGCCAGCGCCGCACCGACGCACACCACCCGCAAGGGCCCATCGTGATCTTCTCAGGCGGAGCGGACACATGGTTCGACGACCGCCTCATCTGGGCGAAACTCGACGAAGCGAAAACCCGCAATCCGACGATGGTGCTGGCGACGACCGCACAGGACAAGGGGTGCGACGCCATGGCGGCAGCGTGGGCAGCCTCCCGCAAGGTGAAGCTCATCACGTTCCGCCTCAGCGCAAAGCTGGGCAAGCGAGCGGGGTTCGTGCGCAACGAGCAGATGGTGGGCCTCCGACCCGTCGAAGCGCTGGTCTGCGAAGGATCGGGACTGCAATCGCACCTCGCGCGTCTCGTGAAGGAAAAGCGTATCCCGGCGCGGTTCGTCAGGCTCAGCGATCAGGGATGGGAGGCGCAGTGAGCTTCCCCAAGAGGATCGGTCCGGTTCACCGAGCCGGTCCTAATTTCTATTTTCGAGGGTAGCACTCGCCCTCGCTCAGGGACCCGCAGGCGGGTCCGTCGCGGGGCCGATGCGGAACCGCCAGGGCGGTCCCGGCCTCCTGCGCGCGGCTTCGCCGTGCTCGTCGCAGGGACACCCTTCGGGTGCGGTTTTGGCGGGGATGGTTGAGGCGGCACGGTCCGGTTGTGCCGCATAGAGGAGAGGAGGGCAGGGACGATTCGTTCATTCGAGGAAATTAAAGCCATGTCCAAGAATATCCCTTCACACCTCTCCGGTTCGGCCGTCTTCATTTCAGGATCGCTGTCCATTACCGCGCTTCCCGAACCCGTCATCGAGCGTATCGACGGTATCGTCGAGCGCGCGCTTCCTGTCCTGATCGGGGATGCGCGCGGCGCGGACCGTGCCGTCCAGCGCTTCCTTTCCGATAGAAATATCGATGCCGTCATGGTCTATTGTTCGGGCGATGGACCACGCAATAACCTTGGCAAATGGCCCACTCGAAACATCCCGTCTTCCGGAGCGAAGGGCACCGCTGCCTATCACACGCCCAAGGACAAGGCGATGGCGCAAGATGCGTCCTGCGGGTTCGTGATCTGGGACGGTCGCAGCCGTGGGAGTCTCGCCAATATCCACCGACTGGCGGCCCGCCGATGCTTCATCCTGATCTGGCTCGGAACGGAAGGCCGGTTCATCACGCTGCGATCGGATTCCGACAGGGACAGCTTTCTCGAGGCGCATCCCTGCCGGAACCTCTGATTGCCTGCGGCGCGATCAGGTCGCTGCGGGCATTCCTTTAATCGCCGTTAGTGCTGCGCCGCCACCCACCCGGATCGCCTGTGTCAGAAGCTCTCGGAAATCCTTTTCCGTGAGCTTCTCCACCGGTAGCTCCGCTATCATGGCGGCATATTTGCCGCGCAGGACACGGCGCGCGCTTTCCAGTTCATCGTTCATCTTGCGCTGACGCGCTTCCAGATCGGCGAGCCGATCCCTTTCCGTCATCTTCGGCATTTCCATCGTCCTTCCCCGATGGCCTGCCCGTCACCTGTAACTGTGCCACATCGACGGACCAGCGCAAGCGGGGATTGCCGCTTCCTGCGGAACCGGCGGGGCGTCGCGCCTGGCCGCTCCTGTCGATCCTTCACTGACCCATCCCATCCATCGGCCTGCGGTGCCTGTCGCCTGCGGCCCCCTTTCAAGGAGGCTTCCATGCTTGCTATCGAACCCGATCTCGACCGTTCCGTCGAAACCCATGAGCACCATTATTTCCATGCGCAGGCGAGAGGTTTCGCGCTCATTCGCAAGATCGAGCGACACCTCAAAAGGGCTAATTCCTACGCTGGCCGATATTATGGCTACACCGATCACGAAACCGGCGATGTCGTGATCACCGGCGAATGTGACGAGGAATACGAAGTCGAATGGAACAAGGCGTCGGACCTCGCCCGCATGGCCGCCCGCTCCAATGCGTATTGGATTATTCGGGCGCAGGGCCGGGACGACGAGGCGGCGATGCTCATCCATGAAGCGTACGCGCAAGCCGCCGGGCAAGGCTAATTACACCTCGGGATCGGGCCTGACGCCCGGTCCCTTTTTTTGTATTTAGGGAGACCCCACCCGTGATCAACATTCCAAAAACCATCGTACCGATGTTCTCGGTAAATCTGCAGCAAAAGTGCCCCGCGCCTGCCGGTGCGAGGCTGCGCAGCGCGAGCGCGCTGCGTAAGGCGGGACGCACGGCGCAAGGCCGTTTTGTAATGGACCCTACGCACGGGTGCTGCGGGCGCATTTCCTAGGAAAATCAATAGGATAATTCCGGAATACCTGTCATGCATCGATCCGTCGATCTGTAATACACGGATCACCAAATCATTCTCATGGGCCTTAACCGATTGAAAATCAGTCGCTTATTGCGTGGTACATGTCCTACGCGCCACTTACTCCAGCCTATACACGATGCCGACGTCACCGGTGTTGTTGAGCGGGTTGAACCGTCCATGAAACCATGGTCTCCTCGCCCAGGAGGAAAGAACTGGCATGACGGAATTGAACGAGGACTATATCGCCGACCTTCGCCGCGCAGTGATAATGGCTATCTGCGAAGCGTCAGCGACGAGGCAGGAATCTTCCACGGCGGGGAACGGGGACACCCTCTACATCGGCACGGCTGAAGTCTGCCAGACGCTGATCCTGCTGCTGACCGAGTTTCTTGAAGGAGTCCCTGAACTCGATACGCCCGGTGACGTAAGACGCATGGCTGACGTTGTGGCCAGAAAGATCAGAACAGGGATCGCCGAAATTCGGCGGCGACGCGACGAGACGGGTAGTCTTCCACTACCGTCGATCATCATTCGGGGTAACTGATCTGGCGTGGCAAACCCTTTCGCGACCGTTCAGAGGAAGGCTGACAGATCGTCATGCGTCCGATAGTGGACCAGTGCCGCATTACGGTAGGTCGCAATGTAAAATAGACGATGGCAATTATTGGCGGCAGGGAACCGCATTGCCGTCCTGCCATGCGACGATGTTCCTCATGGCGCGGTACTCCATCGAGGCAGCTTGCCGGCATTATGCCATCGGTGCCGACAGTCGTTTTCGGAAAAGACCAAGGCGGATGCAGCAGAGGGTGACCTGAAGCTCATGGATATGGGCAATCGCCAATCCGTTCTCTTCGGCACTTGAGGCCAAGCGCGGCGTCACAGTATCCCCTTTATCTCCTTCTTGCGATGCTGGCATGGGGCGCACATTGGGCCAGCTTGACCGGCATAGTGGCGAACTGGGTATGCCCTTTCGACAGATTATGGTTGAGCGTTTCGGGTGGTATCGGCACCGGCACTCCCGTCCCTCGCGCTCCATCGTTCCAATCGTTTCGACGCTTCGCTTTTCCTTTCGATGCCGCACCTTCCAACCTCCCTGGAGGCCGGTAATGATCCACAGCATGCGGACAGCGGCCGATATGCATATCCTCACCCGACCTGGAACGGCGGAAGATGCGGGACTTCACTTCCGCGTATCGCGCGGCAGACAGGCAGAGCAGCCGGCCACCGCAATCGTCCCCGCAGACCCGAGAAAGTCGCCCGCTGGCGTCTCGACGCCAAGGCCGCCAGCCCCCGCGAGCCTTTGCGCTCTCGACCCTCTCGATGCCGATATTCGATGCCAAGGATTACGTTTGCGCGATCCCTCGGCTATCGCGCGACAAACAGCATGAGGTCGCTCCGCAATCAGATTTCGCACTATGCAGGGTTCCAATCCCTGCCAGGAAAATTGAACGAGGGAGTGTGGGCATCGGGGCGGTCGCTGCGGTCAATCGGCGGTGGGCGGTGCTCGAATGGGACAGGATGGAGGGGCACCGGGTCCTCAAGGACGGGACCGCGCACGATCTGACTGAATGCCACTATACGATCCACTCTGAACGCGCGCAAGGTGACGGCGGCTCGACGTTTCGTGTTCTCTTCCTCCAAAAGCAGGGGGCTGTTTCTACGCCATCGATCCGGCGGCCGATGATCCGCCAGGAAGCCGGACTGACGTCGTTGCGGCGTCATGGCCCGCACAATCACTTCGCGTCGGTCGCGGTATTGAACGGGATCGTTCCGCGACAGCTGCATCGTTCGCAGGCAATGCCATGGAGCCATCGCGTTGCAGGTCAGCATGGACCGGTGTCGCTCCCATGGCCTTCAGTTTTGTGTGAGATGAAACGGAACGTGTAAGGGCGAAAATCTGATGGCCGTCCTCTTCGAGTTTGGGAATCAGGTGGCCGCCGAGCAGGCTAGTGTCGGGGTTTAGGATGGCCCGGAAGGCATCCTCGGGGATCTGCTCAAGAACCGAGGATGTCGGAACCACCTTGCGTAACCGGGCCGTGACGTGAAGCAAGGACGCCGCATTTGCCGACGCCCATATGAGATCGGCGGCGGCCATTACCGTCAGCGCAAGTCGCCCCGTGACAGCAATGGCGTCGATACGTGCGACAAGGAGTGCGAAAGCCTGCGTGGCGGCGGGGATCTCAGCGTCATCAAGAACACGTCTCATCATCGCCGCGGAAAGCCTAATATGCGCCGCCGCGAAACGCACATAGTCCTCCCACCCCTCACGCAGCGCCATTACCGCATTAGCGGATTGCACTGCAATTCTCGTGCGTTCGAGAAACTGGGTGAACGCTTCCGCAATGGCTGCGCTCAGAAGTCCTTCCACATTACCATAGTGATGATAAAAGGTCGGCGCGGTCACGTTCGCTATCGCGCAAATCTTGCGCGTCGAAAACTGTGACTCGCCGTCTTTCTCGAGAACCGTCAAGGCCGCATTGAGCAGCGCGTCGCGTGTATCCATGCCGATGGTATAACGCCGCTATACGCCTGACCCTATCGCGGTGTTATAGTAATTCGCCGCGTCGACCTTTATGATGGGAGGCCTCTGAAGTAGACATGGTTCTCATCGTCAGACCGCGGCTCACCGCAAATCGCTAGAATGCATTATGACGGGATACCCCGATCGGACGCAGGATGGGGTTTCCCTAAAACCCGTCCTGCGATCCTCTTCTCTCGGAGGCATCGGGTCAGTACCGCACCCGTTGAGAAGGCGCATCTGTACTTCCCGCATTGAACAGGTTCACGGGCAGAGAAGCGTCATGACAGTCTCGCGTGATTGCTCGGCTATGATGGCGTGCAAGAGACGCGGGTTGCGCTGGAATGGCCGTTCCGATATTATGTCCGCGCTTCATGACAGTTGGGAAGGTCTCCGAATAAGGAGACCCTTCGCTTGCCCAAGCTCAATTTCCGTCTCGATGAAGCGCTCCATCTTGCGTTGATGCGCCGCGCGCGCGGTGCGAACCTGCCCTTGTCGGTCTTCATCCGCCAGGTGCTCGAGCAGGCGGTCGATGAGCGCAAGCGCTATGTCTTCTCCTCTCAGGACGAGATACTCGCCACCTCGATCCAGATTCTCTCGATCGTCGCTACATCCGTCGGTCAGCAATCTCCCGCAGCACTCGAGCAGGGCATGGCGCAGGCGCGCGCCATTCTCGCCGAGCGCGGGCTGCTGGGCGGGGAGGATGTCCGGTGAGCATTTTCCGCAACGACACACTGGGCTCATGGACCCGCGGCGGACAGGCGATCGTCCATAATGTCCGCATGACGACGCAGGTCTTCTACCAGACCCTGTTGGCCAGCTTCATTATCTGGATCATCGGCACCCTCTGGTATGCGTTCGAGAAGTCGATGGAGTATGAGCGTTTCGTCCTGCTCAAGCTGGCCGAGGCCATGATCAAGGTCGATGCGGCAGCCGGTACCAACGATCCCGTGCAGTTCCGCACGCCCGAAGGCCAGGCCTACTGGACTTCGGCGGACTGGCTCGTCGCGTCCAGCCTGGCCAGGAAGACCTTGCATGCGTTCGAGGTCTATCTGCTCCATGGAGCGCTGATCTCGGGCCTGTTCAGCCTCGTCATGCTCGCCTGGGCCTGGTTCTATTTCACCCGAACGGGAAGGGGGCTTGGCTCCAATGAATATCTGCGCGGGGCGCGTTTCGGCACGATCCGGCAGGTCAAGCGCGCACTCTGGCGCCAGGCCAAGGGGCCGCTCCTGATCGGCAAAGTGCCGGTGCCGCAAGCCTATGAGCCCGAACATATCCTCCTGTGCGGCGCGCCTGGCACGGGAAAGACCAACCTCATCGTCGGCATGCTCGACGGCATCCGCAAATCGGGCCGGCGCGCCATCGTCTATGACACCGCCGGCACCTTCGTCGAGAAATTCTACCAGCAGGGCACCGATATGCTCCTCAACCCGCTCGATCAGCGTACGGCGCGCTGGTCACCCTGGGTCGATGTGCCGCGCGACTATCATTATGACCAGATCGCCGAATCCACCATTCCCGACAAGCATGGCGATCCCTTCTGGGCGAAGGCGGCCAGAGGCACGCTGGTCGCGGTGATGCGCAAGCTCGCCCGCCAGAAACACACTTATGTCTCCGTCCTGCTCGACAGGCTGCTTCGCTCGAAGCTCAAGGACCTTGCAGCCTTTGTCAGCGGTACCGATGCGGCCGCCTTCATCAGCACCGAAGGCGAGCGCACATCCGCGGGCATCCAGGCCGAACTCGCCTCGGTGATGCGCAGTTTCGGCTATCTTGACGATACCGACGACGGCTTCTCGATCCGCGATTGGGTCGAGAAGGGCGAGGAGGGAAGCTGGCTCTTCATTACGGTGAAAGCCGACCAGCTTCCCTCGCTGCGCCCGCTCATCACCGTCTGGCTGGATATCGCGATCAGCGCGATCATGAGCCTGTCCCCCGATCGCGACCGCCGCCTCTATTGCGTGATCGATGAATTGCCGACGCTGCAGAAGCTGCCATCGCTCTCGGACTTCCTCGCCCGTGCCCGCAAATATGGCGGGTGCGGCATATTGGGCTTCCAGTCCTACCCGCAACTCGAAGCGACCTATGGCATCCAGGATGCTGCCGCCATCACCGGCTATTGCTCGACCTGGGTCGCGCTGCGCGCCAACGACACAGCGACCGCAAAACATGTCTCGGAAAATCTCGGCCAAGTCGAACAGGTCGAGGCGAACGAGGGCATGTCCTATGGCGTCAACGACATGCGGGACGGCGTCAACCTGTCACGCATGCAGGTGACCCGGCCGCTGGTCATGCCGACCGAGGTCACGAACCTTCCCAATCTTGTCGGCTTCCTTCGCTTCGGCCGCAATCTTCCGGTGGTGCGTTTCGACAGCGCCTTCAACGCTGTTCCGTCGCTCGGACCGGCCTTTCTCGAACGCACCGATCCACCGGTGCTGGTCGACAAAGCCAGGGACCTGGTTCGTATCGCCCATGCCGAAGCCTGGGTCAGGGAAGCCATCGAGCGAGAAAGCGCACAGAATCCGCCACCTCCGACACATCCACAAGCGCCCGCAGACGTGCCGGACAAGCTGCCGCCGTCATCGATGGCTCCCCGTACGCCACCACGGCAACCCGACCTGTTCAATCCGCCGCAGGCGAAGGTCGATCCAAAGCTGGTGGAAGATATCCTGCACGCCAGGGAAGGCGACGACTTGCCCGTCCCGCCACGCGAGGCCTGGACCATCCTCGCCGGCAAACAGGGGGAGATTCGCTCCGATCTTGTCCAGCATGGCCGCGATGATGGGCCACGTGAACCCGCGAAGCCGGCATGATCCAGCCGCAGCGCCTGTACGGCAAGCCTGCCAATATCGCCCGCTACTATACGGTCGGGGATTATTACACCAAGGGCGGCGATGAGCCTTCCGAATGGGGCGGAAAACTCGCCGCCGATCTCGGTCTTTCCGGGCCGGTCGATCCCAAAATGTTCCGCGAGCTCCTGGCCGGCAAGGTCGGCGACCAGCAGCTGGGCCGTTACCGCGCCGACGGAGCGATCCAGCATCACCCGGGCTGGGACTTCGCGGTCAATGCGCCCAAGTCCGTTTCGATCATGGCGCTGGTCGGCGGCGATCAGCGTGCACTGGCAGCGCATGAACAGGCGGTGACGGCGGCAATCGGCTATCTGGAGGAACAGGCGCAACTGCGCCGCCGTGACGAGGGCAAGATCGTCCGTGAAACGACCGGGCGCATTCTCGTCGCCCGGTTCACCGAACATGGCAGCCGCGAACTCGACCCGCATCTCCACACCCATGTCGTCGTCCTCAACATGACCAACCGCCAGGATGGAGATCCGATGGCGAGCCTGGAAAGCAGGGTCATGTATGGCGAGCAGCGCGTTGCCGGACAGATCTACCGCAATGCGCTGGCCTTCGCCTTGCGCGAAGCAGGGTATCAGATCGATTTCGATCCGCGCACCGGCCTGTTCGAGATACGCGGCGTTCCCCAATCCCTGATCGAAAAATTCTCACAGCGCGCCGAGGACATCGAGGAGCATGCGCGCGAGCATGGCCTGGTCGGCCAGAAGGCACAGCGCGCCTCCTTCTATGCGACACGCAAGGCCAAGGTGAAAATCGGCCATGACGAACTCCTTGTCCAGTGGCACCAGCGCACCGGCGAACTGCTCGACGTGCTGGAGAAGATCGTTGCCGCCGGCAGGGAGCGCGAAGGCGAGCACCTGTCTCCCACGGACAGGGAAGCGTCGCGCGCCGCGCTTTTCGGACTCCGGCAACTGGAAACCACCGAAGCGGTCAACAACCTGGGCGATATCCTGCGCACCGGTCTTGCCGCCCATGTCGGAGAGGTTCGGCTGGAGGATGTACGACCGCGGATCGAAAACCACGAAGCGATCCGCAAACTGCTGCCGACGCACGAGCAAACCGGTGACAAGATCCTGACGCGCGGGCGGACCAGCCGCAAGTCCTGGCGGCTTGAACTGGCCCTGACCCAGCATATCGCCCTTGGGCTTGGCGATGCCCGGCCCATCGCATCGAGCGACCGCGTTCTGCGTGCCCTCGAGGACACCATATTGAACAAGGAACAGCAGCGCGCGCTTGTCGAAACGGCGCTGACGCGTGACCGGATCACTGGTATCCACGGCGTCGCGGGTTCCGGCAAATCGACGCTGGTGAAGATCCTCGGCGAGGCGGCCGAACCCGGCACGACCCTGATCGCGCTCGCGCCCACATCCTCGGCGGCGGCGGAACTGGGGACCAAGGCCAACATCGCTTCCCATACCGTTGCGAGTTTCGTTGCCCGTGGCGGGCAGGGCATCACCGACAGTCATGTGCTGGTGCTCGACGAGGCGGGCCAATTGGGTAACCGTCAGGCCCGTCGCCTGCTCGAGATCAGCAGGGCGACAGGCGCGCGGCTCTTGCTCCTGGGAGACGAGAAACAGACCGGAGCCATCGAGCAGGGCAAACCCTTCTGGCTGATGCGTCGCCTCGGTCTCCCGACCGTCGAATTGACGGAGGCGGTGCGACAGGAAACCAGGACCATCAAATCGGCCGTGACGGCGGCCCGCGCAGGCAATTTCGCGGTTGCCCTCGGCAAACTCGACAGCGTCAACACGGCCGGCGACAACGAAGAGATGGCCACCCAGGTCGTTAACGCCTGGGTGCGCCTCAAGGCGGAAACACGGACCGGAACGAACATCCTGGTTCTCGACAACGCCACGCGGCTGATCGTCAACAGCAAGATCCGCGAGGCGCTGAGAAATGAAAACGCGCTCGCTGCCGAGGATAGCCGGCTCTCCATCCTTGCTCCTGCGGGCCTTACCGACATCGAGAAGCATATGGCCCGCTTCTACGGGGTCGGGCAGGTCGTGCGGTTCGACCGCGACATTGCCAGCCTGGGTGTAGCGCGCAGCGCGGACTATCGCGTGGTCGGACTGGGACGGGATGGCAACGGCCGCCAGGTCGTCCGTCTTGTCGATGAGCAGGGACGCACCATCAAATGGGATCCGCAGACCACCAAGGCCCGGCATATCAATGTGTTCAATCCCGAAGAACGGGAACTGGCACAAGGCGACCGCATCCAATGGCGTCTCGTCAATCGCGATCTCGATCTGCGCAACGCCGAGCGCGGCACGGTGGAGAAGCTGGACGGAGACATGGCCACAATCCGCTGGGATCGCGGCGGGCGTGTCCAGCAAGTCAATCTGTCCGAACACCGAACCTGGGATCACGGCTATGCCGAGACCGTCTATTCCTCCCAGTCGAAGACTTATCCGCGCGTTTTCGTTCTGGCGCCTGTCGAGTCGCCGCTGGTCAATGCCCAGAATTTCTACACTGCCATTACCCGCGCGATGTACGGCGTGCGGCTATGGACCAATGACGTCAAGGAACTGATCGCCAAGCTGGAACGCCAGTCCGGGGAGAAGACCTCTTCCGCCGAAGGGCTGGGGCGGATGAAGCAAAATCAGGTCATTGCCTTCGGTGCGCACCATGAAGGACGCCTGGCAACGCTCAAGACCGAACAGGCACAAATGCGCACGCAGCGTCGCGACCGTGCGCTCGAACGTTACCTCAATCGCCGTGATGCGCCGCCGCGAGGGGCAGCCGAACATCTCGCCGAAGGCGCCCGAAATATCGCGCAGGTACTTGACCGGTTTCTGGGCGGCATCCTCGATCATGCGCGTGCCCACCACGATGCCCCTCACATCGAGGCGCCGGCCCCGGTGCCAGAGCAACCGCGATCGTCCCAGCCTCATTGCGAACCTGCCCATGGGCCCGAACGATAAGGACAAATCCATGTTGCTTGCCCTCTGCGTTATTGTCGTCGCCCTGCTGGCTCTGTTGCTCCGCCGCGCCCGCGTGCCGATACGCCATCGCTGGCGCCGCCGACAGGCGAGGACCAAGGCGCTTCAACTCAGTGGGAAAGATCGTCTTCAGCCACCCCAGCTTCTCTATGCCCGCCTGCGCGCCATGAATCCCCTGGCATTCGAGGAACTGCTGCTCGAATGTTTCGAGCGGCGCGGGCATGGGGTTGTTCGAGGCCGCCGTTACACTGGTGATGGCGGAATTGATGGGCAGGTCATGATCGAGGGCGAGATCTGGCTGATCCAGGCGAAGCGCTATGCCGACGCTATCCGTCCCGAGCATGTCGCTGCTTTCGATGCGCTGTGTCGTGCGAAAGGCCGGCGGGGCTTGTTCATCCATACCGGCCGTACAGGCCCGCAAAGCCGCCTCATGGCAACCGGCAGCGACCGGGTCGCAATCGTCTCCGGCCGCGCGCTGCTGTCTCTCCTGACCGGTGGTCCACTGCCTGATCTGGCGGTTCCTCAGAGGCCCCGCCGACCAATGTCGCAGAGTGGGAGGCGCATATAATGCGGGGCATAGCCAAACGCTTGTGGCCGGCCATAGTTGTAGGGATGCTTGTACCGCAACTCGCCTGGGCGAAAACGAGCAACGCGCAGGACGAGCGTGTCATTGCAGCATGTATCCACCGTGCATCGCTGGGGCGGCCCTGGCTGGAAAAGACACTCTGGGGGCTGCGTGACCAGGAGGCGGGCTGGATCGGCGCAGAGGTCGCAAACACCAACGGCAGTCACGATCTCGGGCCGATGCAGGTGAATAGCTGGTGGATACCCAGAATAGCAACGTTGCTAGAGCGCACCGAAGTCGATGTCCGGCGTTGGTTGAAATTCGATGCCTGTTTCAATGCAGAGGCCGCCCGTTGGATATTTCTTTCAGCGCTGCGCACAACGCGTAATTACTGGAAAGCGGTTGGTATCTACCATAGCCCAACGCCGTGGCGACAGGCGCATTATCGGAATTCGGTAGTTGCACATATGCGGATCAGGTACGGGAATAGTATCTTTCGCGCACATGGGGCAGGGGCGTCCAACGTGGTTCCATGACGGCCGCACCGAGCCCATGGGTACGACGCTATCGCCTGAGGTGATAGCGCTGCACCTAACCCACCGTGGTGTAATGAGGGCCAGTGATCTTCCCAGCGGCTGCAAGGCGTGGAATGATCAATCCTGAAACATGAACGCCGGCATTTTATGAACGATCTTCGGACATGCTGGCCTCATGCCTCATTGATGACGGTTTGTGTCCCGCTGTTACACCACTTAACGTAATCGCCACACTCGACCTCCGCTTTGTTGCGGTAGGATGTCATTGCCGCTTCGGCGCTCGGCCGGAGTCGAACGTGGAGGACGTTATGGGAGTTTTTGCAGCACTGGATGTGTCACAGGAGGAGACGGCGATTTGCCTGGTTGGGGCGGAAGGTGAGATTCTCGCGGAGGCGAAGGTGCCGACCTGCCCTGACGCGATAGCCGACTGGCTAGCGAAGCGCGCCGCGGATGTCGAACGGGTGGGAATGGAGACAGGTCCCCTTGCCGTCTGGCTCTGGAACGCGCTGACGAAGCGGCGTGTCCCGATCATTTGCCTGGATGCGCGTCACGCTAATGCGGTCCTCAAAATGATGCCAAATAAAACCGACAGACATGATGCTCGCGGCTTGGCTCAGATTGTCCGCACAGGTTGGTTCAAGGCTGCCCGGATAAAGAGTCATGAGGCCTATGTTAACCGGGCGATGCTGACAGCGCGCGATACGCTGGTTGGCATGCGTGTGAAGCTTGAAAATGAGATCAGAGGGTTGCTGAAAACGTTTGGCGTGATGTTCGGAAAACGGGTTGGGGGCTTCAAACGCCGTGCGACGGAGATCATCACAGGCGAGCTGGCAGTCGCACCGGAGCTCATACCTATCTTTGAAGCGTTGATGCACGCCCGGAGTGAAATTCTAGCCCGTATTGCCGCTCTCGATGGCAAAATCCGGGCGGTAGCCAAACAGCATGGTACGGTACGTCTTTTGATGACAGCGCCGGGAGTCGGACCGATCACCGCGATGGCGGTAACTGCAGCATTCGACGACGCCGAACGCTTCAACCGATCTTCCAGCGCGGGCGCTTATCTCGGTCTGACGCCAAGGCGCTACGAATCTGGCGAAATCAGCCGGAACGGGCGCATCTCGAAAAGCGGTGACAGGTTCGCTCGAAAATGCCTGTACGAAGCAGCAAATGCGATCTTGTCTCGAAAGCTTGGCGGCCCTCGCCTGCGTGAGTGGGCACAGGCGATCGCAGGCCGAACCGGGCCTCGCAAAGCGAAAGTCGCCCTGGCCAGGAAGCTGGCGGTAACATTGCACGCAATGTGGCGTACCAACACGACCTTCCGGGAGGCGGCCATGGCCTGATCCAAATCCGAAGCAATACGCTGAACTCAAGCGCGACAGAACGCGTCCCGCTGGGACGCTTAGCGAGGGTGAGATCGTTCCCGCGAGTGCGGCACGGACCGCGCACACCACTTAGATTCACCCTACTTTGAACGCTAACATGCGGCGTCCAGCGCGACGACCGCGGAGAGAACCCTGGAGCCCAGCGCGCGTGACGAACCGCAAAGAGGTCAGCTGTTGACAGTGGCGATTAGAGAACGCTGTGGGAAGCGATCGCTCAGATCGCCACGCGTAGCATACATTGGCGTCGGTTGTTGCGAGTCCGCGCCTCGACACGACAACCCCGGACTCTACTTATGAGTGGAGGAACTTTGGGGAGCACGTCAAATCCTATGGATCAGCGATCAGCCCATCTGGGCCTGAATGTCGATTCGCCCTAGGCGCCGGCCCATTCCAGCATACAGAGCACTTCACGACGAGCGAGTTTGTTCGATCGGTGAATTTGCAAACCATCTTTGGCGGAAAAGCATCATTCGTCGGCTTCCCATCCTCCGCCTAGCGCGAGAAACAGGCGTATGCGGTCGTTCCCGATTGCGGCGTTAGACATTGCCAAGGCGGCCTCGGCCTGAGCGAGGCTTCGCTCTGCATCGAGCAGTTCGAGGCCCGTCCCCAAGCCGCCGCGGGTCATTCGCGCCAGCAGGGCGGAGGCCTTGCGGTTCTCATCGCGCGCGATCTTGAGTTTTGCGTTCTGATCAAGGTTGCGCGCATAGGTGCTGAGCGCGGTTTCCACTTCGCGCAAAGCAGACAGGACGCTGCCGTCAAATGCCGCCAGCGCCCCGCGAGAGGCGGCGTCGGCCTCCGCGATTCGCGCCCGTGCCACCCCCCGGTTAGGGAATGTCCAGGAGATCAGCGGTCCCAGGCTGAACCTGAACGCCGAACTGTCGAACAGATTGCCGACGCCGCGCGACGTCGTGCCCAGCGAGGCGCCGAAGCTGACGCTCGGATAGAGTTCGGCCGTGGCCACGCCCATGCGCGCGGTCGCCGCCGCGAGTTGGCGCTCGGCCTGGCGGATATCGGGTCGCCGCCGGATTAGCGCCATTCCGTCGCCTATCGGCAGCGGCTGGTCGATGGTCGGGATTATCTGGCAGCTCGCGAGGCCGGGAGGATAGTCTTCGGGTGCCCTGCCGAGCAGCACGGCGAGACTGTAGAGGGCCGCCTTGCGGTCCGCTTCCAGTGGCGGCAACGCCGCTTCCAGCTGCGCCAGGAGCGCACGGGAGCGCATAGCATCAAGCGGGGTGTAGAGGCCTGCGCGCACGCCACGGTCGGTGAGCGCAAGACTTTGCCGCTGCAACTCCATCGAGCGGCGTGCGACGACCAGCCGCGCACCGGCGGCACAAGCGTCGGAATAGGCTCCGACCACGCCCGCAACGACTGTGGTACGCGCAAGGTCATAGGCAGCCGCCTGCGCCTGGGCATCGGCATCCGCCGCTTCGATGGTGCGCCGGATCCGACCCACCACGTCCAGTTCGTAGGAAATCCCGACGCCTGCATCGAATGTTGCATGGGTTCCCGCTGGCGATCCGAGACCGAGATTGGAGGTCTCTCCCGCGGAGGCGCCACCATCCACCGACGCCTGGACATGGGCGCTTGCCCGTACCTCCTGGACGATCGCCCGCGCGCGTCCGAGATTGGCCACGGCAATCCGCAGATCGGTATTGGCTCGAATGGCTTCCTCGACGAGCGCGTCGAGTTGGGGAATGGCATAGAGGCGCCACCAACGGTCCGGCAACGGCTCGGCGGCAAAGGCCGGCGAATTCCCCTCGGCGAAGGCGGTCGGCTTCTCTGCTATCCCTGCCGGCGGAGGCGGCGCGTGATAGTCCGGGCCGACCGTGGCGCAACCCGCCAGCATCAGCGCGCCCGCGAAGGCCCATGATCTCCTCGCACCGAGACGCTGCATTGTCATGCGCCCCGACCGACAGTGCGTGCGTCCTCCGCGCCATCAAGCGACACCGTGACCGTTCGTCCCGCGATCAGGTCGATGCCGGGAGGAACCTTGTCGATGGCGATCCGCACCGGGACGCGCTGGGCAAGCCTGACCCAACTGAAGGTCGGGTTGACGTTGGCGAGCAGCGTGCCCGAGGCAGTCGTTCGCTCGCGATCGTCGATGCCGGCTGACCGGCCCTCGACATGACCGGAGAGGGGGCGGTCCTCGCCCATGACGCGGATGGTGACCCGTGCGCCCGGTCGGATATACGAGAGCTTGGTTTCCTCGAAATAGCCCGCCACATAGTAGCTGTCCGAATCGACCAGCGCCATGACCGGCTGGCCGGCGGTGGCATAGGCACCGGGACGAAGCGAGAAATTGGTGACGATACCGTTGACGGGCGCGCGCACCTCAGCGCGTTCGAGATTGATGCGGGCAAGATCGCAATCGGCGATCGCCTGCGCATAGCGGGCGCGAGCCTCCTCGGCGGCGGAGCGCCGGTCGTCGCGCTGCTGACCCGAGACGATGTCGGCAAGGCCCTGATAGCGCCGGTTCTCACGTTCGGCCGCATTCAATGTGGCACGGGCGGCGGCGACCGCCGCTTCCGACTGCTGGAGGGCGTTGCGCAAGCGGACATGATCGATCGTGAACAATATCTCGCCGCGCTTCACGACCTGATTGTCACGGACATGCACCTGTTCGACCCGGCCGGATACGTCGGCGGCCAGCGGAACCACATCGGCCCGGATCTTTCCATCTCGCGTCTGGGGGGCGTAAGTATAGTAGTTATAGAGCTGCCAGAAGACGAGCACCGCGACGCCCAGCACGAGCAGGGTAAGGAGCGGCTTGAGCAGGCGCAGGATCGTATCGCGGTCAATGGTCATGGCGTGTGCTTCAGGATGAGGTGACCAGGCGCAACGCGAGAAACGCGGCGCCGGTCAGGATGAGGAAGAGGGAAGTATCGAACAGCGGTCGCTGCCAGACGAGGCGATAGAAACCCGCGGCTTCGAGCAATCGCGAGACGAGCAGGCGGGCGGCAAAGCCGATGACCACGCAGAGGAGCAGCGGCGAGAGGAAGATGCCGGCAATATCGATCTCTCCGATCATAGGGAGGGCTCCCACGCCGGTGCGCGTTCGAACAGGGCGATACGCAATCCCGCGAGGGCATGGATCACGCGATCCGGCCGGTCGCCTGGAACCCTGTGCTCGAGCCATAGCCTGTCCAGGGCATCGTCGATCATCGTGAGCAGCTGGGACGACGGCTGCGGCGCATCGAACTCGGCGCGGAACTGGTCGAGCACGCTATCGGTCGCCGCGCGGGGTGCGGGCGGAAGCGCTTTCCCGATCATACGCAGGTCGGCGACGTTCACGCCGACACGAAGGCGGGAGAGCAGGCTCGCGCTGCGTTCGATCTGTCCCGTCGCGGCAAGCCGGGCGTTCATGACGGCGATGCGATCGAGCGCCCTCTGGACATAGCTGTCCCGTATTCTCTGGTTTGCCGAGCGGCTGAGCCGGGCGATGTCTCGCGCTTCCTTGCGCAGGAAACGCTGAAGCTGATGCTGGACGCCCCAGCTTCTGAACAGCCCCGCGCCCAGAAAGGCGACATAGACACCCAAAAGGCTGGCAAGGCCGGTCTCGAGGAAGAGACCGAAATCGAACGGCGAATAGTGGCCCAGGAGGTTGATGTTGCTGAGGCCGTAAGCCAGCACGAGGGTCGCCATCGGATTGACCGCCGCCCATGCTCCAAGCGGCAGCATGAACAGACCCATCACGAGCACAAATGCCGCAAAATCATTCGCGAGCGGCAGCAGGCCATAGCTGAGCAGCCCGGCAAGCGTCAGCGACAGCACTGCGAAGCGGCCGAACATCGCGATCGCCTTGCCTGGCTCGTCCCCGCCACCGAAGAAGGCCAAGGCGACGGTGCTGAGCAACACGGCGTTCGCGCCCTGATGCCAGCCCGTGATATACCATAGCCCGCAAAGCAGCGCGTAGGAAACGAGAATACCCCCCGCCAACCTGCTGGCGTGATCGAAGTCAGGGATGAGCGGGAAGGCGCGGGTTTCCCTGACCTGTCTGGCGAGCGCCGGCGTCAGCGCCGCCTTCCCGTCGAGCGCCGCCTCGATCCGGCGCACCTCGCTCCAGAGCGTGAGCATCTCAGTGAGCATCCCAGCCAGCGCATCGTGCACGAGCCGCTGCCAGCGCCTGCCGGGCCCGGCATCGAGCGGAACCGCCCGCACATCGTCCGCAAGTCCCGCCGGCGGTTCGGCACCAGTTGCAAGGCAGGCGCTCGCAGCCGCCAGACTGGGCCGGAGCGCTTCACGCTCCGCCTCGCTGAGCCCGGCGATCCGGCTGCCGATCGCCGAGAGCAAAGGGATCATGCGGAGCAGACGCTGCTGGATCGCAAGCGCATGGCGCAATTCCGAGCGGCTGATCGTTGGATCGTAGCGCAACGTACTGATGAGCTGCGAGAGCGAGGTGATGTCGGCCAGCGTCTTCAGCCGATCATGTTCGCCCTTTGCATCCGCCTCATGTCCGTCGAAGATGTCCCTGGCCCAATTCTCCATGTCCGGCAGCCAGCGATGGATGCTCGCGCGCAGGGTCCCGCCGAGCGACCGCGGCATGACGATGGCATCGACGATCGTGGTCGAAAGAATCCCAAGCGCGATTTCGCTGACCCGCGCCACCACCGTGTCGAAGCTCGTCTCCGGATGGTCCACGCCGGCGACAGCGACCAGCATGAGTGTGATCGAGAAAAGCTGGAAACCATAGCTGCGGGGCGTGCGATCGAGAAACGATAGGCCAAAGCCCATGGTCGCGACGATCCCTGCGGCCGCCACGAGCAGCAGCGGCGTGCTCGCAAACATTGCCACCAGCCCGAGAGTGACTATGCCTGCGCAGAATGTTCCTGCGAAGCGATAGACGGCCTTTGACCGGATCGCGCCCGACATCGGGCTCATGCACACGCAGCAGGTGACAAGCGCCCAATAGGGGTTGGGCAGGCCAATCCGCACGGCAAGCGCGAAGGCGATCATGCCGGCAACGAACAGCTTGGCGGAAAAGATCAGTTGGTCGGCGCTGACCTTCATCGGCCCGAACGCTCCTGCTGCAGGTATTGACCGATGCGCGCCTCGAACAGACGGAGCGTCCGGGTCGTCGTCTCAATGTCCTGAGACGGCAAATCCCCGAGGATCCCGGCCCGCAGCTCGTCGACTGCCTTCTCCATCTTGCGGGCTATTTCGCGGCCCTTGGGCAAGGCCTGGATGATTTTGGCGCGGCGGTCGTCCGGAGAATCGCGGCGCTCGAGCAGATCGGCCGCTTCCGCCTGGTCGAGGATGCGGACCATGGCGCCCGGGTTTACCCCGACTTCCTCGGCCAGCGCGTTCTGCCTGATGCCTTCCTCTCCACGGCGCGCAGCCAGGATCAGAGCCGACGTCAGCGATGCCGGAAGCCCGAAGTCAGCCAAGGCCATGTTGACCGCCTGAACCCAGATGCGCCGCACTGGCTGCAACGCGTTGGTGAATTCAAAAAGCGTCGCCGCGCTGACTACGGATCGGTGGGTTGGCATGGACGTTCCTGTAGACCGACGTGTCTATATATTCAATAGGCAACGGTTGCCTTTGCAACATATTTGGCTATGAACGCCTATCTACGCTCATGTTGAAGGAGGATTGGCCATGAGCCAGGAGCAGCTTCAAATCGAGACCGGCGAGGGCAACTGCCCCGCCTATTTTTTCACGCCGGACGGGGCGGGCCCCTGGCCGGGCGTGATCTTCTGCATGGACGGGTTCGGCATCCGCCCAACGCTGTTCTCGATGGCGCAACGGCTCGCCGACAGCGGCTACGCCGTCTTGCTGCCCGACTTCTATTATCGCGCAGGTCCATATGGACCGCTTGTGCCCGCGGAGGTTTTCGCGAGTGGTGACCTCATGGGCGCCATCGGTCACTTGCTGGCTTCCACCGACAACCATCGGGCGGCACGGGACGCGGAGGCGTTCATCACGTTGCTTGACGAACGACCTGATGTTGTCGGCCCTCGATATGGCGTAACCGGCTATTGCATGGGGGGCGGCATCGCGCTGTCGATCGCCGGAAGCTGGCCGAAATACATTGCCGCTGCGGCGAGCTTTCACGGCGGCAATCTCGCAACGGACGCGGATACCAGCCCGCACCTGCTGGCGCCTTCGATCAGTGCGCGGGTCTATGTCGCCGGCGCCGACAAGGATGATTTGTACCCGCCCGAAATGGCCGAGCGTTTGGAAAAGGCGCTGACGGATGCTGGCGTGGACCATCGATGCGAGATTTACAGCGGAGCGCTGCACGGGTTCACCATGGCTGACTTTCCCGTGTTCGATGTAGCGGCCGCGGAAAGGCACTGGCGAGAGCTTGTCGGGCTTTTCGATGGTTCGCTGCGTTAGGCAATGTCAGCATCGCCAACAACGGGACGGCTATGGCACATATGATGGAACAGCGGCGTTTCCTCACACCCGATGGTTTGACGCTGATCGGAGATGTCGGCGGACCGCCCGATGCGCCGACTGTCATTCTGCTGCACGGCGGCGGCCAGACGCGACACAGCTGGGCCGGTGCGACGAACCAGCTTGCCGATCGAGGCTATTTCGTCGTGAACTACGACGCTTGCGGACATGGGGACAGCGACTGGTCTCCCGATGGGGACTATTCGCTTCCCGCGCTTGCTTCAGATCTGGGCGCGGTCCTGTCGACAGTTTCCCGGCCTGTAGCGCTGGTCGGCGCTTCCATGGGTGGAATGACGAGCTTCTATGCCATTGGTAGGGCGTCTCGATCTGTCGCGGATTTGCTCGTCATGGTTGACATCGTTCTGCGGCCGGCAGCGGAAGGTACGGAGAAAATCCGGCGGTTCATGAAGGCTCACCCAGATGGGTTCAGCGATCTCGATGAGGCGGCCGACGCCGTGTCCGCCTATAATCCGCAGAGACGGCGCCCTTCGGACCCGAGCGGCTTGATGAAGAATCTCCGCCTGCGCGACGACGGACGTCTTTATTGGCACTGGGATCCGCGATTTCTCGAAAGCCTCCCTAGCTCGGAGCCCCCGTCCTTCACAGACGATATGGAACGGGTAAGCGGCAATGTCACGCTGCCTACCCTGTTGGTCCGCGGAGGGCAGAGCGATATCGTCGACGATGAAGGTGTGCTCAGCATGTGCAGGCTCGTGCCGCAGACGGAGGTTCGGGATGTGCCGACGGCCGGACATATGGTCGCCGGCGATCGAAACGACGCCTTCAATGATATCGTGATCGATTTCCTGCAGCAGCACATACCCTCATCCGAATGATGCGCTTCAGTGGTGCTCCAGACTATCATCGTCTCTGGGCCACTCAGCAGGGGCCCGCTCACGGCAAGAAAAGGACGACGGAAGACTCCCAGCTCAACGCTGAAGCATTTGTCATGACGGCCTCAATCAGTCAGATTGAAAGACTGCCGGGCTCAGTCCTGCTGAAGAGGTTCCACTCAGGCGAACGGCCGCCGGCTCACAGTTATCCGTCAATTTTAGCAATCCCGCTCATTATCCGTGAAGGGCGGCAGAACAATCGTACGAACTGGCTGAGCCGGATCCGGCCCCTTATCGTCACCGTTTACGCTAACGCCTTCGACTTCAAGCGCGCTTGATGGATAATTGAAGAACCAGCACGCCGGCTATGATGAGACTGATCCCAAACATAGCCGTGAGACTCAGGCGCTGCTGATATACGATCCAGCCAATCAGGGTGAGCAGGGCAATCCCGACGCCGCTCCAGATCGCATAAGCGATACCCAGCGGGATAGTCTTCAAAGACATCGCCAGCGCGCTGAAGGCGACGATGTAACCCAGGATCGACACTAACGCCCACACGGGGCGGGAGAAGCCATCGCTTGCCTTCAACGCGGAAGTCGCGATGACTTCCGCGCCTATGGCCAGGGCAAGAAGCAGATAGGCTTTCATTTGTCTGCGATCATGGGGAGTGCTGTCGGGAAGCTTTGCAACGAGCGCAGACGTCATGCGGGATGTGCATTAGCGTTTCCCCTGCCTTCAACGTCACGAAGCCAAGATTGCCGGGTCGAACCCTTCCTCCCAATAGTGTGGACGGACAATGGGAAGGCCGAGTGCCGCGAAGGCGCGATTGTCCTCCCAATAGGTCGATTCCAGCACGATCTTCCCGCTATTATCGAACTCGAGGAAGGTGGAACCGAGCGTGCTGATCGTTTTCCCGCCCGTCGCAATGCCACGATAGCTTTCGGCGCCCTCGATCTGGACGTTCCAGTGGATGAGGCCCCTGCGTTCGTTACCGAGATATTCGGTCGCCGTGAAACGATAGCGACCATTCTCGCCGGCCGCGATGCCGCCCAGATTGCGGACCAGCATTTCGGTATCGGTGAACGTGTCGTTTTCATGATCGTCAATTTTCGACCAGTCCGACGAAAAGAAGTCGGCGTAAAGCGCACGCAGCACATGGATGTCGCCGCCGAGCGCATTGCACCAGTCCTGCGCGAATTCGAGCGTTCCGGCGGGAGCCCCGCTCAGTTTGACATCCGCCGAACGGGCAGGCCCTTCGTGCGGTTTGCCGGTGAGGATCTTGGTCGGGCTGACGGGGCCTACGGCGCGCAGGACCGCAGCGGCATCCCACCAGGAGGATTCCCGCTTGATGAAGCCGTCCTTGTAGATGTGGAATGTATGCCCCTGGGTCGTGAAGGGCTTGTCCTTGACGTCGAGGCCGATGAACATGGCCGCATCCTCGGGTCCCCATTCCCAACGCAGGAGCCCGAAATTCTCATCGCCGATATAGGAGCGCATCCTGAAATTGTGGATGCCGACGCCATTGGTGCGATCCTTGTTGGCGTAGGGGACGAACAGCCGGTGAAGGTCCGCCTGGTTGTCGATGTTGTGCTGGTCGAGCATCACATCCTCGAAGACGAAGTCGTCGCCTGGCCCATATAGGCTGCAGATCGCTTCCGGGCTGTGCCTGAAGGCTTTCAGCCATTTCACGCAAAATGAATAATGCATCGTCCTGCTCCTTCCGTGCGACGAGCGTTGCGCTCGATAATCCGATGTGTCGGCATTACATCCTGAAGACCCCGTATCGCGGTTCGGGGATGGGGGTGTTGAGCGCGGCGCTGAGCGCGATCGCAATGGTTTCTCGGGTGGCGAGCGGATCGATGACGCCATCGTCCCACAGCTCGGAGGTGGCATACCAGGCACTGGACGAACGCTGATATTCCGCGATCACGGGCTCGCGGATGGCCGCGATCTGCTCATCGGTAAGCGCGCCGCCTTCTCGTTCCATCTGCCTGATCTTGACCGTGGTCAGCACGCCAGCGGCCTGCTCGGCACCCATCACGGCCACCTGCGAGCGCGGCCAGGAGAACATGAAGCGCGGATCGAAGGCACGGCCGTTCATGCCGTAGGTTCCGGCCCCGAAGGAGGCGCCGCAATTGATCGAGATCTTCGGGACCGAGGCGCCGGACACCGCCATGATCATCTTGGCGCCGTCCTTGGTGATCCCTCGCCGCTCATATTCGCGGCCGACCATGAAGCCGGTGATGTTCTGCAGGAACAGGAGCGGCGTGCGGTTCTGATCGCACAGCTCGATGAAGTGCGCACCCTTCAGCGCACTGTCGCTGAACAGCACGCCGTTGTTGGCGAGGATGCCGACCTGCTGGCCCCAGATGCGGGCATAGCCGCAGATGAGGGTGGTGCCGTAGCCCGGCTGATATTCGTGGAAGCGGCTGCCGTCGACGATGCGGGCGATCACCTCGCGCATGTCGAACTGGACGCGGCCATCGGCGGGCAGGATGCCGTAAAGCTCCGCCGGGTCATAGGCGGGCGGTTCGGGATCGATCGCCGGCTCGCCAGCCTTGGGTTGCCTGCGCCATTGCGCGACGATCTCTCGCGTGATCGCGATGCCGTGCAGCTCGTTGTCGGCCGGATAGTCGGCAACCCCGGAAACCGACGTGTGCATGTCCGCGCCGCCCAGCTCGTCGACGGTGACATCTTCCCCGGTCGCCGCCTTCACCAGCGGCGGACCGCCGAGGAAGATCGCGCCCGTGCCGCGCACGATCACGGAATAGTCGCTGAGCGCGGGGATATAGGCCCCGCCCGCCGTGCAGTTGCCTAGGACAAGCGCCACCTGGGGCACACCCATCTTCGAGAGGGTGGACTGGTTGCGGAAGATGCGCCCCGCGCCGTAGCGATCGGCGAAGAATTGGGCCTGGAGCGGGAGGAAGCCGCCGGCGCTGTCGCACATATGCACAACCGGCAGGCGGTTCTCGATCGCGATGTCGAGGGCGCGGACGATCTTCTTGACCGACATGGGATACCAGGCGCCGCCCTTGACGCTGCTGTCGTCGGCGCGGATCACCACTTCCTTGCCTGAGACGATGCCGATTCCGACAAGCTGGCCGGCGCCCGGCGCATCCTCGGCATAGGGTGTTTCGCCTGCCGCCAGCGTGGACAGTTCGAGAAAGGGCGTGCCGGGGTCGAGCAGTTGCTCGAGCCTGGCGCGGACCGTCATCTTGCCTTGGCGTTCGAGCCGCTGAAGGTCGCGTTCGGGACGAATGGTGCGGACCGCGTGCTGGCGCCTCTCCAGTTCCGCCGCAAGCGCGCGATTATGCTCGACATTGGCGAGAAATGCGGCGTCGCGGGGATCGATCCGGCTGTGAATGCGGCGCATCATGCGTCCTCTCCCAGCGGAGCGAGCGTGACGAGCGGCGCGTCGCGCTCGAACGACTGCGAGAGTGTGACGTGGACCGCTTCGACAACGCCGTCGCGCGATGCGCGGATGGCCGTTTCAAGTTTCATGCTTTCGATCACCAGCAATATGTCGCCTTCCATGACGGTCTGCCCGGCTTCGCTCGACACGCCAACGACAGCGCCGGGCATGGGCGCGCGCACCGTATCTTCCGATCCACTTGCCGCTCCGGCCGCATGGCGCAGGACGGCATCCTTGAAGAGCAGCTCATGGGACTCGCCGTTCCAGTGGATGAAAAGCCTGTCACCTTGCCCGGCGATGTGGACGGGGCCCTGGCTGTCGCCTGCGCGCAGCAAGCCGTTGTCGAGGGAAATCGCGACATCGCCGCCGTCGAAGCGCAGGATGTAGCCGTCAGCCGTTCTCGACAGCCAGATCAGATGGTCATGGCCATCCAGTTCGATACAATGCCGCATCAGTTCCTCCATCCGCCGATGGCGGCGTGAAGCGGGGGAACCGCGTTCGCGGCATCGAGGACAGGGCGGGCCGAAAGCGCCGCCGCCGCCAGCAGGGCGCGGACCGTGGCGCCATCCACAGCCGGGTCGGCCGCCAGTTCGGGTTTCTCACCGATCAGGCCCGTATGTATGGCGCCGGCGCGCACATCGGGATCGGCGAGCAAGCGTCGCAGATAGGCGATATTGGTGCGGCACCCCAGAATGACGAAATCGGCGAGCGCGGCATCGGCCTTGTCGAGCGCCGCTTCGCGGTTCGCCGCATGGACGATGAGCTTGGCGATCATCGGGTCGAAGGCCGCCGTCACGGCGCCACCCTGTTCCACGCCGGAATCGATCCGCACGCCGGCGCCGCCGGGCGGAATCATCGTCAGCAAAGGGCCGGTCGTGGGTGCGAAGTCGCGCGCGGCGTCCTCCGCATAAACGCGGACCTCAATGGCATGGCCGTTGATAGCAAGTGCGTCCTGGCCGTAGCCCAGCGGTTCGCCCGCGGCTACGCGGAGCTGTTCGGCGATGAGATCGGTGCCGGTAATCTCCTCGGTGACGGGATGCTCGACCTGGATGCGGGTGTTCATTTCGAGGAAGTAGAACTCGCCCCTGCCGTAGATGAACTCGACCGTCCCCGCGCCGACATAGCCCGCCGCCCGCGCGATACCGGCGGCCACCTCGCAGATGCGCTCCCGCTCATCGGCGCTCAGCGTGGGGGAAGGGGCTTCTTCCACCACCTTCTGGAAACGGCGCTGGAGCGAGCATTCGCGCTCGAAGAGATGCACGACATTGCCGTGCGTATCACCCAACACCTGAACCTCGATGTGGCGGGGACGCTCGACATAGCGTTCGGCGAACAGCCGGCCATCGCCGAAATAGCGTTGTCCCTCGTTGCGACCGCGCTCGATCTCCTCTTCGAGAAGGGCAAGATCGCGCACGATGCGCATGCCCTTGCCGCCGCCGCCGGCCGAGGGCTTGATGAGCAACGGGGCGCCGACCGCGCGAGCGCGTTCCACGAAGGTCGCGGGGTCATCGTCCTCGATCGCGGACGGCGCGACCGGGAAGCCCCGGCTTTCCACGAAATTGCGCGCGCGCACCTTGTCGCCCATCAAATCGATGGTTTCGGGCCGGGGGCCGATGAAGGCGATGCCCGCTTCCTCGCAGGCCCTCGCGAACCCTGCATTCTCCGACAGGAAACCGTAGCCCGGATGGATCGCATCCGCGCCGGATTCCTTGGCCGCCGCGATAATCTGCGCGCCGTCGAGATAGGCCGCCACTGGCGTTGCGCCGGTGATTTCCACTGCGGTGTCGGCCTGCTTCACCGCCGGCGTCTGCGCGTCGACGGCATGATGCACGGCGACGCCCTTAAGACCGGCCTTGTGGACGGAGCGGAGGATGCGAACGGCGATTTCGCCGCGATTGGCGATCAGGACTTTTGTGATCTTCGTCATGCGCCCGCCTTTGCGAGATACGCGGCGCGTAGCGCCTTCTTGTAGAGTTTCCCGTTCTCCTGGCGCGGCAGTTCTCGGGCGAGGTCGAAGGAACGGGGTACCTTGATCGGCGATAGATGAGCGCGGCAATGCGCGGTGAGCATCTCGACAAAGGCGGTTTCGTTCTCCGGCCACTCGGTCGGTTGGACAACCGCTTTCACTTCCTCGCCGAACTCCTCGTTGGGAACGCCGAACACGGCAACATCCGCGATCGCCGGATGCACGGAAAGCAGGTCCTCGATCTCCTTGGGATAGACGTTCACCCCGCCTGTGATGATCATGAAATCCTTGCGGTCGGAGAGATAGAGATAGCCTTCCTCATCGAGCCGGCCCATGTCGCCCATGGTGATCCAGCCTTCGCGATGATAGACCGAGGCGGTCTTTTCCGGGTCGTTGTGGTAGGCGATCTGCGGTCCGTTGCCGAAATAGATCTGGCCGATTTCGCCCTGGGCCAGTTCCTCGCCATCATCGCCGACGATATGGATTTCGCCCAGCACCGGACGTCCCACGGACCCAGGATGCGCCAGCCACTGTTCGGTGTCGATCGCGGTATAGCCGATCGCTTCCGATCCGGCGTAGAACTCGTGGACGATCGGTCCCCACCAGTCGATGAGCTGGCGCTTCAATTCCGGGGGGCAAGGGGCTGCTGCGTGAACCGCGACCCGGTGACTGGAAAGGTCATATTGGGCCTTCACCTCGTCCGGCAGACGGACCATGCGGCTCAGCATGGTCGGCACCCATTGGCTGTGCGTCACATGATAGCGGTCGATGGCGGCCAGCGCCTGTTCGGCATCGAACTTGGTCATGATGACGTTGGTGCCGCCGATGCGGTGGATGGCGAGCGTATATTTGAGCGGGGAGCCGTGGTAGAGCGGCGCGGGGCACAGATAGACGCTGTCGGGCGTGAAGCTATAGAGTTTGGCGAGCAGCACCGAAAGCGGATCGGCTTCGTCGCGCGTGCGGCCGAGCTTGGGCAGGATGCCCTTGGGCCGCCCGGTGGTGCCTGACGAATAGAGCATGTCGGCGCCCGCTGGGGTGTCGGAACTGGTTTCAAGCGGCGTCTGGCCTTCGATCAGCGCCGTGACGGACAGGAAGCGATCATTCGCCTCGCCGGTGGTGAACCAGTGGCTGACCGGCGTTTCCCAGCCCTGCAACTCCGCCATCAGCGGCTCATATTCCGGCGCCGTGACGACAAGGCGGGCGTCGCTGTCGGTGAGGATATGCGCCACTTCCGCATGCTGAAGGCGAGTGCTGATCGGCGTCCAGTAGAGGCCCGCGAGCCATGCGCCCCAGCCTATGGGATGATACCAGATGCCGTTGGGGAGCATGAGGGCGATATGATCGCCGGGTTGAAGGCCCAGCGCGCGGAAGGCCGAAGCGATCTTCCCCGCCGTGTCGGCCAGTTCGCCATAGGTCATCGTGACGCCGCTTTCCGCGATGATCGTGGCGAGGGCGTCGGGTTTTTCCTTTGCGACCAGGAACGGGTTCATGAGAAGTCACCGCGCATGGCTAATCCATCCTCTCCGATTCTTTGACTGTGCATTAGATGAAATGTTCAATTTATGCAATGTTGTCGCATGGATGATCCTGGCCATCGCTGGTGCCTCTCCGATCCTAGCGGTTCGATAGACTGGCGAGGGTCGCTGCAAAGCGCGCCGACCGTCCCGCCTGGTGCTGAAGTTCCCGTTCGGTCGCGAGCGATTGCTCAAAAGTCTGGGTTTCGGCGAGAGCGGCGGCGCGCTTGGTCCCGGCGACGGCCAGGGGATCGAGCGTCGTTGCATTCTCGATGAGCGACGACAGAAGGGAAGCTACGGCGCCGGACTCGACAAGGCGGGAAACCATGCCGATGCGGACAGCCTCTTCGCCGTCGATCGTCTCGCCGAAGAGAAGCAGGCGCCTTGCCTGAATCGGGCCGACAGTTCGGGAAAGCAGCCAATTCAACCCGCAATCGGGGATGAGGCCGATCCGGGTGAAGGGGAAGGCAAAGCGCGCCTTCTCGGTGGCCACCACCATGTCGAAGGCGAGCACCAGCCCGCAGGCGCCGCCGACGACCAGGCCGTCGACCATGCAGACCGTGGGGCAGGGAAGGCCGGCAAGGCGTCTGAGCAATGGGTGATAATGGTCGTCCAGCAGGGTTCCCAGTTCGCCCGCATGCGTCATGGGATCGGCAAGGTCGCCGCCGCTAGAAAAGGCTTTTCCCTCCGCATCGAGGATGAGAAGATGCGCGCTGGTCCGCTCTACCTCACCCAGCGCCTCGCCGATCTCCGCGAGCAGGGCACGACTCAGCACATTGCGCTTTTCCGGCCGGGCCAGCGTCACTCTCGCGACGCCGTCCGTGATGCCGAAATATATGTGCTGCCAACGCATGAAGAGCCTCGCTGTCAGAGAGCTTCGATGATCGTCACATTGGCGATGCCGCCGCCTTCGCACATCGTCTGGAGGCCATAACGCTTGCCGCGCTTGCGCAAGCCGTGAACCAGGGTCGCCATCAGCTTGGCGCCGGATGCGCCGAGCGGATGCCCCAGCGCGATCGCGCCGCCGTTGACGTTGAGACGGGCTGGATCGGCCCCGGTTTCCTTCAGCCAGGCGAGATTGACCGACGCGAACGCCTCATTGACTTCATAAAGGTCGATATCGTCGATGGTGAGGCCCGCGCGATCGAGCGCGCGCCGTGTTGCACGGATTGGCTCGTCGAGCATGATGATCGGATCGCCGGCGGTCACGGTCAGATTGACGATGCGGGCGAGCGGCGTCAGTCCATGGACTTTAAGCGCCGCCTCGCTCACCACCAGAACGGCGGCGGACCCGTCGCAAATCTGGCTGGAGTTGGCGGCGGTGACGACACCGCCCTCCTGCAGCGTCTTCACCGAGCCGATCCCTTCCAGGGAAGCGTCACGGCGAACGCCCTCATCGTGGACATGTAACTGCGAATTGCCCTGTGCATCAGTGATTGCGACGGGGACGATTTCATCGTCGAACGCGCCGGCATCGATCGCGGCGACCGCCCGCCGATGGCTTTCCAGCGCGAAGCGGTCGAGCGCATCCCGGTCGAACCCATATTTGTCGGCCATCATCTGCGCGCCGGTGAACTGGCTGAACTCGGCGACCCCGAACCGCTCGCGGATACGGTCCGCGAACGGCGTGCCCAGGCCCGCCTCGGCGGGGAGCTTCGTCGCGGTGAACATGGGGACGCGGGTCATGCTTTCGACGCCGGCGGCAAGGACCACATCCTGCGTGCCCGACATGACCGCCTGCGCCGCGAACTGGATCGCCTGCTGCGAGGAACCGCACTGGCGGTCGATGGTGACGGCCGGCACGGTCTCCGGCAGGCGGGACGCCAGCACGGCATGGCGACCGACATGGAAGCTCTGTTCGCCCACCTGGCTGACGCAGCCCATGATGACATCGTCGATCGCGGCGGGATCGATGCCGGTGCGGTCGAGGGTGGCGTTGAGAACTTCGGCGGCCAGCTCGACGGGATGCCAACCGGCCAGCGCGCCCTTCCTGCGTCCTCCGGCGGTGCGCGCCGCCGATACGATATAGGCTTCACTCATGGCTGAAATCTCCGGTGATGCTGAAGGGGGAGCAAAGCGTGGTCATTTTCCGCTCCACGCGCCTTTGCGCTTTTCGACGAAGGCGACCATGCCCTCGCGCTTGTCGGCGGTCGCGCACAGGCCATTGAACAGGCGGCGCTCGAACAGGAGGCCCGCCGAAAGACCCGTCTCGAAAGCGGCGTTGACCATTTCCTTGTTGGCGATGGTGGCGAGCGGAGGGTAGGCGGCGATCTCCGCCGCGGCCTTGATGGCGTCCTCCACAAGGGTCGCAGCGGGCACGATGCGAGACACAAGACCGGCGCGTTCGGCTTCATGCACGTCCATCATCCGGCCGGAAATGCACATGTCCATCGCCTTCGCCTTGCCGACCGCGCGGGTCAGGCGCTGCGATCCGCCCATGCCGGGCGCAACGCCCAGCTTGACTTCGGGCTGGCCGAATTTCGCCGTGTCGGCGGCGATGATGAAATCGGCCATCATGGCAAGCTCGCAGCCCCCGCCCAGCGCGAAGCCCGCGACCGCCGCGATCCAGGGCTTGCGCGTCGCCACGACCCGGTCGAAGCCGCCGAAATAATTTTCGCCGAACATCTCGGAAAAGCCGCGGTTGGACATTTCCTTGATGTCGGCACCGGCGGCGAATGCTTTCTCGCTGCCCGTGAGCACCGCGCAGCCTTGGGCTTCGTCCGCCTCATAGGCCGCGAAGGCTTCGATCAGGTCGGCCAGCACCTGGCTGTTGAGGGCATTGAGGGCATCGGGACGGTTGAGGCGGATGAGAGTGACCGCTCCGTGCTGCTCCACGATGATCGTCTGAAACTGGCTCATCTTGTGTCTCCGAAAGTCGAAGCGGCGCCGGGGTCAGAACCCGACCTTGTCGCCGCCCTTGAGTTTGAGGATGTCGCGCGCTTCGTCGGGGGTGGCGATTTCGAGGCCAAGCCCTTCGAGGATCTGTCGGACGCGGATGACCTGCGCGGCGTTGGAGGGCGCGAGGACGCCCCTGTCGAGCCAGAGATTATCCTCGAGCCCGACACGGACATGGCCGCCCATGGCAGCGGCCTGCGCCGCGACCTGCATCTGGCTGCGCCCGGCGCCCAGCACCGACCAGCGGTAGTTGTCGCCGAACAGGCGGTCGGCGGTGCGCTTCATGTGCAGCACTTCTTCCGGGTGCGCGCCGACGCCGCCCAGGAGGCCGAAGCAGGTCTGGATGAACAGAGGCGCCTGAACCAGCCCCTCGGTCCAGAAATAGTGGAGATTGTGCAGGTGGCTGGTGTCGTAGCACTCGAATTCGTAGCGCGTGCCAGTGGCGTTCAGCGTGTCGAGCGCGTAGCGAATGTCCTGGAAGCTGTTGCGGAAGACGAGGTCATGGCTGGCCTCGAGCATTTCCGGCTCCCAGGCGTGCTTCCATGTCCGATCCTTCTTGAGCATCGGGAACAGACCGAAGTTCATCGACCCCATGTTGAGGCTGGCGACTTCGGGCTTCCACACTTCCGCCGGCTTCACCCGATAGTCCACCGGCATATAGGGCGAGGCTCCCGTGGTGATATTCACCACGACATCGCTGCCCTGCTTGATGACCTTGAGGAACGGCTCGAAATCCTCCGGCGTGTGAACGGGTTTGCCGGTTTCGGGATCGCGGGCGTGCAGATGGACGATCGCGGCGCCCGCTTCGGCCGCCTCCAGCGCGCTTTGCGCGATCTCGGCGGCCGTCAACGGCAGATGGGGCGACATCGAAGGTGTGTGGATCGACCCCGTGATCGCGCAACTGATGATGACCTTGGACATGGAACTTACTTCGCGGCCATGCGGATCGATCCGTCGATACGGACGACCTCGCCGTTCAGCATGTCATTGTCGATCATGTGGAGCGCGAGCTTGGCGAACTCCTCCGGCTCGCCGAGGCGCGGCGGGAAGGGAACCGAGCGGCCGAGCGATTCCAGCGCCTCATCGGGCAGGATCTTGAGCATCGGCGTCAGGAAAATGCCCGGCGCGATGGTCAGCACCCGGATGCCGTAACGCGCAAGTTCGCGCGCGGCGGGAAGCGCCAGGCCGACGACACCGGCCTTGGAGGAAGAATAAGCGGGCTGGCCGATCTGTCCATCGAAGGCGGCGACCGAGGCGGTGTTGATGATAACGCCCTGGGTCTGCTTGCCGTCGCCCGGCTCCTGATCACGCGCGATCGCGTCGGCGACGAGGCGCAGCATGTTGAAGGTGCCGATCAGGTTGATGCGCACGACCTTCTCGAAGGCCGAAAGCGCCAGCGGACCGTCTTTGCCCAGAATCTTCATCGGCGTGCCGACGCCCGCGCAGTTGACGAGGATACGCGGCGTGCCGAGTTCGGCAACGATCTGCGCGACCGCCTGCTCGCCCGCCTGTGCATCCGCAATGTCGATGGCGAACGCCTTGCCGCCGATCTTCTGCGCGACCGCGTTCGCCGCATCGGCGTTGAGATCCACGACCGCGACCCTGGCGCCGCCCTCCGCAAGCCTGATCGCCGTCGCTTCGCCGAGGCCCGAGCCGCCGCCGGTGACGATCGCTACCTTGTTGCCGATATCCATGGGTTCGCTCCTTGATGGTTCACGCGCTTCATTCGGGCGCGTAGAGGTTGCCGAGGCGCATGCCGCCGTCGCAGTCGATGGTGGTTCCGGTCACGAAGCTGGCCGCCTCGCTGCACAGCCAGGCCACCGCGTTGCCGATGTCGATACGCTGGCCGAACCGGGGGAGGGCGAGCGCGCCGCGAATGCGTTCGGCGAGGTCCGCATCGGTCGCGAGCCGCGCCAGCCCCTCGGTGTCCGCGATCGGGCCGGGGGAGACAGCGTTGACCCTGATCCCTTCCGCGCCCCATTCGAGCGCGAGGCAGCGGGTCAGCATGTCGATGCCGGCCTTGGCCGCGCAGGCATGGGCCTGCATCGGCATGGCGCGCTCCGCCTGGGGCGCCGTGATATTGACGAGAACCGCGCCGGGACGCCTGAGATGCGGATAGGCGGCGGAAAGCACGTTGAATGTGCCGATCAGGTCGATGTCGACGATCGTCTTGAAAGCGTTGGGCGACATCTTGGCCGCCGGCACGAAGAAGTTACCCGCCGCGCCTGAGAGAACGATATCGATCGGCCCCTTGGCATTCGCCACCTCTTCCATGATCGCCTGCATCGCCGACGCATCGCGCACGTCGCCGGCATGGGCTGTCACATCGAGGCCATCAGCACGGAGCGCCGCGGCTGCCGCTTCGATGCGGTCGGGCGTGCGGCTGACGATCGCGAGCCGGGCGCCCAGCGAACCCAGCCTATGGGCGACACCGAGGTTGATGCCGCTCGACGCCCCGACGACGATGGCGTTGCGGCCCGAAAGACATTGCGGGTCAAGCGACATGGATTTCTGCTTTCTGAAAGGAGTCGGAGAAATAGGCCGGACGCTCGATCGTCCAGAGGTCGCCCCACAGGGCGCCACCGCCATCGGCCGTGATGGTCGTGCCCGTGAGGAACCGCGTGGCGTCGCTGGCGAGAAACGCGATGATCTGGGCGATGTCCCATGGATCGCCGGTCGCGCGCTGGGGGTTGGCGCGGGCGAAGGCGGCGCGGGCCGCTTCGGGATAGACCGAGAGGCCGCCGCTATCGACAAGACCGGGCGCGAGGCAGTTGATGCGGATGCCATGGGGCGCCCATTCGACCGCGGCGGTGCGGGTTACATTCTCGACGCCGGCGCGCGCGGCAGCACTGTGCGCGATGCCCGGCATGCCGCGGCCGTTGGCGGCGGTGACATTGACAATGACGCCGCCCCGGCCGGCGTCGATCCATCGCCGGGCCACGGCTTGCATCATCAGCCAGCTTCCCGTCAGATTGGTTTCAATGACGGCCCGCCAGCCCTTGGGCGCGATCTGCGCCGCGCCTTGCGCAAATTGACCGCCGGCATTGTTGACGAGGATGTCCGGCAGGCCGAAGCGTGCAGTCACGGCGTCCAGCAAGCGCTCTATTCCGGCCTCATCGCGGATATCGCAGGGCTGGGCGAGGATCGGCCATCCGCGCGCGTCGAAAGCGGATTGGACCGCTTCGAGCCGTTCGGGGTTGCGCCCGCAAATCACAACCCTGGCGCCGAGACGCGCCAGCACCCACGCTGTCGCCTTGCCGATCCCGCTGCCTCCGCCCGAAACGATGGCGGTGCGCCCGTCGAACAGGCCGGACGCAAGTGCCAGCGGGGCATCGTCCAGCCGAAGATCATCGACTGTGCTGGCGCTCATTTGAGCAGCTCGCCGGCGATGATGAGCTTGCGGACCTCTGTGGTTCCCGCGCCGATCTCCATGAGCTTGGTGGCTCGGAAGAGCCGGTTGATCTCCGACTCCCAGATATAGCCGGTGCCGCCATGCACTTGGACCGCATTGTCCAGCACCTGGTTCATGGTGTTGGCGGCGTAGAGGACCGAGGCAGCCGTCAGGGCGTGAATCTCGCCGCGTCCGCCCTCGCCATGTCCCAGTTCGGAGCAGCGCGAGAGAACCTGATAGCAGAAGCCGCGCAGCGTCTGGACGGCGACATACATATCGGCGAGGCGCGACTGCACCATCTGAAACTCGCCGATGGCCTTGCCGAACTGTACGCGGGTTTTGGCATAATCGACCGACAGTTCGAGCGCCCGTTCGCAAATGCCCAGGCACAGGGGCGAGATCATCGCGCGTTCGAGATCGAGGCCGCTCATGACGACCCGGACGCCGCTATTCTCCTCTCGCAGCAGATTGGCGGCCGGCACGCGGCATTCGTCGAATACCAGCTCACCGGTCTGGCTGCCACGCCAGCCCATTTTCTCGAGCTTCTGGGCAACATGGAAACCCGGCCGATCCGTTTCGACGACGAAGGCCGAGATTCCTTTGGCTCCCGCCGCCGGATCTGTCTTGGCATAGACCAGCACCACGTCCGCGACCGGACCGTTGGTGATGAAGATCTTGGTCCCGTTCAGCACATAGTCGTCGCCGTCCCTGCGCGCGGTGGCGCGCATCGATCCGAGCGCGTCGGAGCCGGCGCCGGGTTCGGTCAGCCCTAGCGCGCCAGTCCACTCGCCCGAGCACAACCGTGGAAGGAAGCGCGCCCGCTGCTCATCGTCGGCGTTGGCATAGATGTTGTTGAGGCAGAGATTTTCGTGAACGACCCAGCTGAGCGCGAGGGCATGGTTCCATCGTGCGAAGGCTTGCGCGACAAGTCCAGCGGTGAAAATGTCCGACTCAAGCCCACCGAACTGCGCCGGAGTCGTAATGCCGAGATAGCCGGCATGGCCAAGCCGCTTCATAATATCGACCGGCCACCATTCCTCGCCATCCATCCGCTCGGCAAGCGGATAGAGTTCGGCGCGCGCGTAACGGTCGGCCTGGTCGAGAATCTCCTGACGCTCGGTATTGAGCCGATATGTCCACGCCTCGGATTGATCGCTTTCCGCCATGCCGCATGCATCCTCTTCCGCCATTGATCAGGCTGTGAATCGTCTCCTAGCAGGAATGTGCATTATGGCAAGTATTCTATTGCGACACTATTCAGAACTGCGGCAAATGGGCATGCAAACGCGGCCCTCATGCGAAGGCCGCGATGAAAAGAGAATGACGCTGAATTTAGCGTGCTGGCGGATGCGACCGCTCGTTGGCCCCTTCGATCTCACCGGGCGGGGGCGCAAGGTGTGGGATCGCGCCGTTGAGACGCGCTTCGCGCGCTGAATTGCGGAAGGACAGGGCAAAGAAATCGACACCCCAGCGCAGCTCGTCCGCGGCGAGATGCGACAACTGGCCGGCCAGATAGTCGACCGACGCCTTGACCATCCCATCCACGAACTTCTCGCCGGCCTTTGTCAGTCTGACGACTTTCTCACGCCCCGAATCAGGATTCTCGATTTGCGAAACGAGAGAGAGGGGCGGCTTGGACAATTCGCGCAACAGCTTCGATACGTTTGAATTGCTCATCTCGAACCAAGTGGCGAGGCGAGTTTCGATATCCTTGCGCCGCACCCAACCGGCTGCATCCGCGCGCGAATGAATGAGCCACAGGATCGCCGCCTGCTTGCGAGAGATGCGCCCCTGACACATCACCGTTTCGAGGTCCATGCCGATCCGATAGTGGATCGGATAGAAGAAGTTCAGCAACTCGCCGACCAACGGGAGCGGCGGGCCATATGCCGGCTCGGCTACCGCATCATCCTTCCTCTTCTGCCGGGTGGCCGTTTGCGCCGTCATCTACGTCCTCGATATCTGCCTGCGCCCTTCATAGAATATTCAGTGGCGCTTGAAAACATTACAATCAAAGGACAATGACGAAAGTGTATTATTGTGCGATCTGATGTGGCGTATGCGTGCGATTTGGGAGCGTCTCCATGAAAGAGCAAATCTCTCAAAGCGCCTCTCCGACCAGCCGATAAATGTGCTACAATCAGGCTATGGTGCGGGTTCCCCGCCGCCGCTAGCCGTGCGGAGCCGCGCGAAATCATATACTTGGCGCCCGACCAAAGCGAGTTGATCGCAAACGGCCGCGTCCGTGCATCTGCCATCCCTGAACAGGCCTCCGGAACTGTTGACAGCCGCGCCAAGCGGCGTCGGCCATCCCCGCAGGGCGTGGGTGATCGAGCGAAGCGCAGCGAGGGTAGACCCTGTTGCCTGCCAGCCATAGGCGGTAGCGATCAAACCGACCGGAACACCGTCCAGATAGGCACGGGGATCTTTCGCGGTTTCTTCGACATAATCGATCGCGTTCTTGACCAGGCCGGAAATCGACCCGTGATATCCCGGACTGGCGATGATCACGCCGTCGGCGCGCCGCACCGCGTCAACCAGCGTTCTCGCCTCCGGAACATCCATGGCGCCAGGGCTGAGGTAGTGTGGTAGTCGGCCCAGGTCCGCGCCGCCGAACAACAGCGTCCGCGCACCCAGTTGTTCGGCCGTTGCGAGAGCCATGGCAAGGGCCTGCTCGGTTGATCCCCCAGGAGAGACCGTTCCGCCTATGCCGAGAATGAAGGGCGATGCAGCAGTCATGAAATAATTACCTTCGCCGGGAAGAGGGCGAGCCCAGGGGCCGGCACCGGCGCTTACGTGCCGGTGCCGGACAGCGACCTTAGCCAAGTACTCCGAGTTGCGATTTCCCAAGCAATTCGTAAACGGCATCTCCGGAAAGTGGGTGGTAGATGCCGGCGCGCGCGTCGCGGAACGCGCGCTCCAGCGGTCCACCGCGCCGGATCGCTCCGCCGCCGGTCAGGCGCATGGCGATATCGGAAACCCGCACGGCGGCCTCGGTCGCGGCGATCTTCGCGATCGAAATCCGTGCAGGGCGCTCAGCCGCGCTCCAGTTCGCATCTTCGCCTGCCGCCAGAAGGTCGGCGGTTCCGCGCACTGCGCGTTCAGCCAGTTCCAGTTCCACGATCGCCTGGCCGAGCTGGTGCTGGATATGCCCCACGTCCCGGACCATCACGTTCGCGCCCGACACGGTATGGCCGAGCGACTTCTTCGCGAGCGAATCCCGAACCAGGCGCAAGGCCCGGTCCGCAACGCCCAGATAGACGCCGGCGAACGGGAAGCTTACCCATTCCATTTCGCCGATCAGGCCGGTGCGGAACGGGCCGCCATAACCGTCGGCGGGCACCGGCACCTTGTCGAACACGCAGGTCTGCGTGCCCGAAGCCCGCATGCTGAACGTATCCCAGGTACGCTGGATGCTGATCCCCGGCGTGTTCACCGGAACAATGAAGACCGACTCGCGTGCCTTGTGCTCTTCATAGTCCTCCGGAACCTTTCCATCGGCGTCGGTAATGGTGGCGTTGAAGGTGACGATGTCCGCCCCCTCGATGAAGGTTGCCCAGTTCTTCTTGCCCGAAACATGCCATCCACCATTGCCGTCGGGGACGGCAACCGTATCCGCGATGGTGGAAAAGCCGGCGCGTTCCTCGCTGAACGGACCGGAGATCAGGGCATTGTCCTCGACCACCTGCCTGAACAGCCTGGTTCGCGCTTCCTCCTGCAAGAGATCGCGAAAGATGCCCACCATCACATGGTGCATGTTGAAGGACAGGGTGATCGCCGGATCGCCCCAGGAAGCCAGTTCCTTCTCGACCAGCGCCACGGTCCACAGGTCGGCGCCGAAGCCACCATATTTCTTGGGAACGATGAGCTTCGCGAGACCGCTTTCCTTGTAGAGGGGGACGAGTTCGAGCGGCAGTTGGTTTTCTTCGTCGGCCTTGGCGCCTACCGCCGAAAAGCTCTCGGCGAGCTTGCGCGCACGCGCCACGAGATCGTCACGTTCGGCCGGTGTGATTTCGATACTATGCTTGCCCATGGGCCTCTCCTTCGCATCTGCAGAGATCGCGAAAATGGGCGATCTTGCGACTGGCTACGCGCCGATCGGTCGCACCAGGGCAGGGACTCGATCGCTTGAAATCCAACCTGTTTCCGGGCGGAAATGTAAGCGGTTCGGCCTCGATCACGGCATGTTCCCGATCAGCACTTGGGGTTCTATCTAGCCAAACACTGCATTTTGGCAAGTGTTTATTGAATGAACAAAATGGCGCTTGCGATGCGCTGTCTCACCGGATGGCGGGGCCTCCCGTCAGGGCCTCTACGCGCTCCATCCACGGCAATATGGCAGGCTCGCTGCGCAGCACGTCCAGGCCGCGCCTGGAACCGGCGACACATTCCAGTTGGGACACCACCGCAATGTCCGCCAGCGTGAGGCTCTCGCCAACGAGGAAGTCCCGACCATCCAGCAGGGCGCCAAGCGCCCGCGCGTGGCGTTTCAGTTCTTCCAGAATGTCGGCTTCGCTCCGGCGCGCGAGGCCCTGTCCGGTTCCTTGCTTTCGCGTGAGATAGGGAACCAGCGGCCGGGCGATGCGCCGCATCAACGCATTGTCATATTTGAGGATTTCGCTCACCCAGCGTTCGCGGTCATAAGGCCAGGTGAACCGCATCGTCATCTCGAAGAAATAGAGGCTCTCGTCTGCCCAGTCTTCCAGCAGGTGAACCAGGGCGCGGGCCTTCGGCTCCTGCGGAAAAAGGGCGGGCTGGGGGGCGTGGAGGTCGAGCGCGCGGCAGATGTCGCTCGAATCGTGCAGGACGCGCCCATCCAGTTCAAGGATCGGAACCTTTCCGACCGGCGACAGCCGCTTGAGTTTGCCGAGGTCCGCCATGGGCACATTATGCACCGCATAGTCGAGGCCTTTATAGGTGAGAACACGCCGCACCTTGTCGCAAAACGGTGAAATTTCCAGTTGATGGAGGATGATCCCTGCCACGGCGCTCTCCCGTCATTCTTAAAACTGTGCATTGACGACACTATTTAGGGAAGATAGGGTTTGGGCGAGCTTGGGTCAATGCACATCACAAGCTCGGCAATGAGAGGATAGCGTCCTATGGCCCTTGTCGAATATGCGCGTGAAGGCGCGGTAGGGCGGTTGACCCTCAACCGCCCGGAAGCAGGAAACGCCGTCGACCCTGAGTTCATTGCCGATCTCGCAAAAGCGATTGAGGCCGCCTGCGCCGATCCGGGCCGCGCGATCCTGATTGACGCGCGCGGCGCGAATTTCAGTCTTGGCGGTGATGTTCGTCATCTCGCCGCTTCAGGAAATGGCGTGGCGGATGTCCTGCGCGATATGGCCGCCCGCTTCCATGAAGCCCAGCTCAAGTTGTGCGAACTGCCCCTGCCCATTGTTTCCGCCGTCCAGGGCAATGCGATTGGCGGCGGCTTCGGACTCGCGCTTTCGGCCGATTTCATTCTGTGCGCCGACACGGCTCGGTTTTCGACCGGCTATTCCCGCCTGGGCCTGAGCGCCGACGCGGGCGTCAGCTACTTCCTGACCCGCGCGTTGGGGGCCAGGCGCGCGACGGCGCTTCTGATCAGTTCACGTTTCCTGTCGGCGCAAGAGGCGCGAAGCATCGGAGTCGTGGATGAGGTCGTGCCCGAAGCGGACCTTCAGGGCAAAGCGGTGGCCTTCGCCGATCAATTGGCTTCGGGGCCGACAGCGGCCTATGCGGCCATCAAGCGCCTCACCGAGGCGGCCAGGACATCGGGACTGGCAGACCATCTCGATCGCGAAGCCACCGAAATTGTCGCCCTTGCATCGGGCGATCAGGTGCCCTGCGCGATCGACGCCATCGCAACCCGTAAGCAGCCGGTTTTTCAAGGCTGAACCAACAAGGACATCAAGAATCGACATGGCCGGATTATATTTCGAGGAATTGGCGCCGGGCCTGATCCTGGATCATGCAACCAGGCGCACCGTTACTGAAACGGACAACGTCCTGTTCACGACGATGACGATGAATCCCGCGCAGATCCATCTCGACGCGGACTATTGCGCGCGGACGGAATTTGGGCAGCCGCTCGTCAACAGCATCTTCACCCTTGGCCTTATGATCGGTCTTTCGGTTGGCGACACCACGCTGGGCACGACCATCGCCAATCTCGGCATGACAGATGTCGGCTTTCCGGCTCCCGTATTCGTGGGCGACACCATAAAGGCTCGAACCACGGTCAAGGAGGCCCGCATCAGCAAATCGCGGGATGATGCCGGCATCGTCACCTTCGAGCATCAGGCCTTCAACCAGAAGGACCAACTTGTCGCCCGATGCCTGCGCGCCGCACTGATGCTGCGGCGATCGGTATGATGCTGCGCTCCTTCCTCTTTGTCCCCGCGGACAATGAGCGGAAGATCGCCCGGGGGCTGCAATCGGAAGCCGACGCCTTGATCCTCGATCTGGAGGATTCCGTGGCGCCCGACCGCAAGGCGGAGGCCCGGAAGCTGCTCGCCGGCCAACTCGCCGATCTCGATGGCAGCACTGTGCCCAAGCTCTATGTGCGGATCAATCCGCTCGACAGCCCCCATGTACTCGAAGACCTACTCGCGGCGACTCACGCGGCCGTCGCCGGCATCGTTCTCCCCAAGGCTTGCGGCCGTCACGACATCGATCGTTGCGGGCATTACCTGGATATGGCGGAGAGCGCGAAGGGCATCGCTCCCGGTGCCATCGGCATTCTCCCCGTCGTTACCGAGACGGCTGCGGCGGTGCTCAGATTGCCGGAACTCACCGCGCCGATCGGGCGGCTTCATGCCTTGACCTGGGGCGGCGAGGATCTGGCGACAGTGCTTGGCGCCCGCGGGAACAAGCGTCCGTCCGGCGAATGGGACGACAGCTTCCGCCTGGCGCGCGCGCTTGCCCTTCTGGCCGCGGCGGCGTGCGACGTGCCTGCGATCGATACGCTTCATGCCGATTTTCGTGACGGCGAAGGATTGCGGGCAGCCGGTCTTGCTGCACGGCACGCCGGCTTTGCGGGCAAGATTGCGATCCATCCCGATCAGGTTTCCGTCATCAACGAGGTCTTCGCGCCGAGCGAGACGGAGATCGAGGACGCCAGGGCAGTCGTCGCGGCCTTCGCCGCGTCGCCTGGAAGCGGCGTCGTGGGACTTGGCGGCCGGATGCTGGACCGTCCGCATCTTGTAGCCGCGCAACGGCTGCTCGCGACAACAGGAGAGGTACTTCAATCATGACCGACGATCCGGGCGCGATCCTTGAAAGCCAGCGCGCGCAATCGCGCGATCCATCGCCCGTATCGGCTGCGCTGCGCAAGGACCGCCTGCGGCGCGCCATTGAGGCTCTGTCGAGTCATGAGTCCCGGTTCTGCCACGCGCTGGCTGAGGATTTCGGTGTCCGCGCGCGCGAGCAGTCCCAGCTCTACGACATTGTCGCGTCGCTCCAGACCTTGCGGCATACGCTCAAGCATGTCGATCGCTGGATGCGGCCCGAGCGGCGGCCTGTGGACATGGCGCTCCGCCTGTTCGGCGCCTCTGCCTGGATTGAATATCAGCCCAAGGGGGTTGTCGGCATATTGTCGCCCTGGAACTTCCCGCTCTATCTGACCTTCGGCCCGCTCGCCGGAGTCCTTGCCGCTGGCAATCGTGCGATGATCAAGCCGTCCGAGCATAGCCCGGCGACATCGAGCGTATTGTCGGATGCCATTTCGTCGGCCTTCGATCAGGACGAAATCGCGGTGGTAACGGGCGGCGCGGACGTGGCGGCCGCCTTCTCCGCCCTGCCGTTCGACCACATGATCTTCACCGGGTCGACGGCCGTGGGGCGCCATGTCATGCGCGCGGCGGCGGATAATCTGGTGCCTCTCACGCTCGAACTGGGAGGCAAGTCGCCGGTCATTGTCGGCTCGAACGCCGACACGGCGCTGATGTGCGATCGAATCGTCACCGGCAAACTTCTGAACGCCGGCCAGATCTGTCTCGCACCGGACTATATGCTGGTGCCCGCCAGCGAAGAGGCCGCGGTAGCCAAGGGGATCGCTGCGGCGGCGGAAGCCATCTATCCCAATCTGACCGCCAACCCGGAATATGCCTCCGTGCTCGGCGACCGCAACCGCGAGCGGCTTTCGCGCTATGTCGAGGAGGCCCGGGCGCACGGCGCGCGCGTGACCGAGATCGGTGCGCGCGCAAACGACGGGCGGCTGCCTTTCACGATCCTTCAAGATTGCCCGCTCGACGCCGCGGTCATGAAGGACGAGATTTTCGGGCCGATTCTTCCGATCCTGTCCTATGGCTCGCTTGACGAAGCGATCGCGTTCGTCAACGCGCGACCGCGCCCGCTCGGCCTGTATTTCTTCGGTCGCGACAAGACTGAAGAACGGGAAGTGCTGTCGCGGACCGTCTCCGGCGGCGTCACGCTCAATGATGTCGTCTTCCATGTGACTGTCGAAGACTTGCCCTTCGGCGGCATCGGGGAATCCGGCTTCGGCGTCTATCATGGCATCGAGGGCTTTCGCGAGTTCAGCAATGCGCGAGGCATTTTCCGCCAGTCGCGCTTCGATGTCGCCCGCATCGCCGGCTTTCGCCCGCCCTATGGTGCGAAGCTGAGGAAATTCATCGCAAAGAACCTTGGCGGCAGCCGGGCGCATTGAACACGAGGAGAAGGATATGACCCCGCCGATCGATCATCCGCTCAATCTCACCACGCAGGCGATATTGACATGGGGGAGTTGGGGATTGACCGCCGTGGCGCTGCTCATCGCGGCTAGGCTCGGCGTCCGAGAGAGAACGCCGTTCTACGTTCTCCTGATTCTGGCCGCCATGTTCGGCGCCTTTGCTGAACCGCTCTATGACGAAGGTCTGATGCTCTGGTTCTATGAACCCGGCATCTGGTCCCATTTTACGGCCTTTGGCGTGGCTCAACCCAATTGGACCCATAGCGGATATGCCATCCTCTATGGCAGCGCGGCCATGATCATCACCAAGTCCATTCACGACGGCGCGATTTCTAAAAACAGCGTGTATATTTTTTTCGCGCTGGAAGTGGTCATGTCCTGCGTGTTCGAGATGTTCGGGATCAACGGCATAAACGGCGGTGCCTATGAATATTGGGGGCCGCACGTCTTTCGCTTGTTCAACTACCCCATCATCATCGGCATCCTCGAAGCAACGCAGGTCATTTGTTTCTCGCTTGCTGCTATCGAGCTTCGCCAACGGGCAACGCATCCTGCGCACCTTCTTGGCCTCTTCGCCATTTTCCCGATGACCTTTTACGCCGCGAACTTTGGCATCGGCGGTCCGGTCATCATCGCGCTGCATCTCGACGCGCCAGCCACGTCTACGGCATTCGTGACGTTTGGCACGCTCTTGAGCATCGGTTTGGTATTCATCGTCCTGCGGATGGCTGGAGCCGTGATGATAGAGCAGGCGCAAGCAAGCAGGAATGCGGCCCGCTCACTCGGCCAAGGATAGGAGCAAGGATCGTGGTCGAACTATCCCTTGCAGGAGCCATTGAGTCCTTCACCCTGCGCGTCGAGGACCAGGTGTTGGACCGGCTCCGCCAGCGCCTTGATGACGTTCGATGGCCCGACTGCGAGCCGGTTGCCGATTGGTCGCAGGGTGTACCGCTCTCGCGGATGAAGGAACTGGTCGACTATTGGAAGTCTGGCTATGACTGGCGGCGCTGCGAGCGCCGCCTCAACGACCTCGGGCAGTCCCGGGTGCGGATTGATGGCATTGACATCCATTTTCTTCATATCCGTTCGCCTCATGAAGGGGCGATGCCGCTGATCCTCACCCACGGTTGGCCGGGTTCGGTGATCGAGTTTCTCAAGTGCATCGAGCCGCTTACCGATCCCACACGTCATGGCGGCAAGGCCGAGGATGCATTCCATCTCGTGATCCCATCGCTGCCGGGCTTTGGTTTCTCCAGCAAGCCGGTCGAACCGGGTTGGAACGTGCAGCGTATCGCCGGCACCTGGGACATCCTGATGCAGGCCCTGGGCTATGAACGCTACGGCGCTCAAGGCGGAGACTGGGGCGCCGTCGTCACGACCGAGATGGGCGTGCTGCGCCCCGCTGGGCTGCTCGGTATCCACCTCAATCTTCCATTCGTAATCCCCGATCCGCTTCCCGCTGAACCGAGCGACGAGGAGGCGGCGATGCTGGAAGCGCTCGTCTATTACAACCGCTGGCAATCGGGCTATTCGACACTGCAGGCGAGTCGTCCCCAAACGCTCGGTTATCTGCTTGCCGACTCCCCCGTCGGCCAGGCCGCCTGGATATACGAGAAATTCTACGAGTGGTCGGACTGCGACGGCGATCCGGCAAATATCTTCACGGCCGATGAGTTGCTCGACAACATCATGCTCTACTGGCTGACAAACAGCGGGGCCAGCTCAGCCCGATTATATTGGGAAAGCTTCCACGGTGCCTTTGGCGCAAGGGAGCTTCACCTTCCGGTGGCATGCAGCATCTTCCCTGGGGACATCTACAGGGCACCGAGAAGCTGGGCAGAGAAATGCATGCACAATCTCGTCTATTGGAACGAGTTGGCCAGGGGAGGGCATTTTGCGGCCTTCGAGCAACCCCACATCTTCGCCCGCGAAGTAAGACAGGCGTTTCGCGCCATGCGGTGAGCCGGCAACGCCGACAGGTGCTTGCTGGCTGAATTTCACAGCGGGATCGCCGATCGCTTCCGTTTGGACGGCTTCTCAGAATCGTGCCAGATTTCAACCATGCACTATCTGCATCGTTTATATATTGCACTATCCCCAGAATGTTGTAATGGCTGGGGCAGCGATCGGGGAGTCGATATCATCGACGTGAGCCCGACGAGGTTTCGACGGTCATGATGGCCGCAGAAGGAGGATGTTCATGATAAAGGCGCCCTTGAAGGCTCGGGTTCTGTTTCAGTCACTCGGCATGGTCGTGCTGGCGCACCAGTTTGCGTCGCCTGCGCTCGCGCAAACCGAACCTTCGTCTGCGCCGCAGGCTTCCGCTCAGTCATCCGGCGACCAACTGGGCGAGATCATCGTCACGGCCCAAAAGCGTTCGCAGTCGCTCAACAATGTCGGTCTTTCGATCACGGCCGCGGATGGCGAGCAGCTCACCAATCTGGGCATTCGTGAAACCGGCGATCTCGTCAAGATCTCGCCCGGACTGACCTTCACCAAGAGCCAGGACGGCACGCCGCTCTTCACGATCCGGGGTGTCGGCTTCAACGACTATACATTGGGCGCGAGCCCTGCTGTCAGCGTCTATGTCGACCAGGTTCCCCTCGTTTACAGCGCCTACACGCAGGGCGCCACGCTCGATCTGGAGCGTGTCGAGGTGCTGAAGGGGCCCCAGGGCATTCTCTTCGGCCAGAATTCGACGGGTGGTGCGATCAACTATATCGCCGCCAAACCGACGTCAGACTTCCAGGCTGGCGTGAAAGCCTCCTATGGCCGCTTCGACACGTTTGACGGTGAGGCGTTCGTCAGCGGGCCGATCACCGACACCCTGGGCTTCAGGCTGGCCGGCAGTACAACGCAATCGGGTAGCTGGCAGTATAGCTACACCCGCGATGACAAGCTCGGTAAGCAGGACATCCTGCGCGGTCGCCTGCTTCTGGATTGGAAGCCGACCGATACGCTGTCCTTCCTGTTCAGCGCTAACGGTTGGCGCAACAAGTCCGATACCCAGGCGGCGCAGCTTGTCGGACTCAAGCTCCAGCAGGACGCTTCCGCGCCCGGTCAATATGATCCGGTGGAAACTCTCCGGCGTGTCGCCGCATTCCGGGCCCTTTCTCTCGCACCGGGCAACGCACGTGCCGCCGATTGGGATATGGGCAGGAACCTGAAGCGCGATGACAGCCTGTGGCAGCTTTCCCTTCGGGGCGATCTGGAGCTGGGCAGCGGCATCACATTGACGTCGCTAACCTCTTACACCCGCTTCCGCCAGGACTACGAACTGGACCGCGATGGCACGACCCTGCAAAACGCAGGCGTCGAATCGCGTGGCAATGTCAAAACCTTCACCCAGGAGTTGCGGCTTTCCGGAGAAAGCGACAGGCTGAACTGGACGCTGGGCGGCAATTACGCGAAAAACAAGATTCGTAGTTCCGACAATTTTCTGGTGAATGATTCGACCAATACGGCCATCTTGCCTGGCTTTGGCGTCGACAACGGAGATACCACGATTACGGAGAATATCCGCGATCTGGCCGCTTTCGGAAACGTCGAATATAAGCTCACGGACCAGCTGACCGTCCTCGCGGGTGCGCGCTATACCGATACCAAAAATGACTATACCGCTTGTATGCGCGGTGGTCCCGGCCAGCAATTTGTGTTTTGGCAGCTCTCTCAGGCGATCAGCGGTGTTGCTCAACCGGCACCCGACGCAAACACCTGCGTCAATATGGATGAAACAACGTTCCTGTTGATCAGGACTCCCTTTGAGAGCACGCTCCACGAGGACAATGTCTCGTGGCGAGTGGGCGTCAACTACAAGCCGACACGCGATGTGCTGCTCTATGGGCTGGTGTCGCGCGGTTATAAGTCAGGAAATTTCCCGACTGTTCCGGCTTCGACAACGCAACAGTTCGCGCCGGTTAAGCAGGAATCGGTCACCGCCTATGAGGTCGGGATCAAAGCGACCGCTCTGGATAGGAAACTGCAGATCAACGCAGCTCTTTTCCACTATACCTATGACGACAAGCAGATTCGTGGTCTTGTGATTGATCCGATCTTCAACCAGCTCGAAAAACTGGTGAATGTTCCCAAATCCCGGATCAACGGGGCGGAGATCGATATCACTGCTCGTCCATTGTCCGGGCTCACGCTGCGGGCGGCGGGTACCTGGATCGACTCGAAGGTTCTGGATTTTGTCGGGATCAACAATGACCGGGTCCTGGGTGACTATCGCGGATCGGAGCTGCCCTTCTCTCCCAAATGGCAGTTGGTCGGCGATGCGGAATATCGTTGGGCTCTCAGCAGCGATCTCAATGCATTCGTCGGAGCCAACGTCCTATACAACAGCAAGACCAATTCGACGCTTGGTGCTCCGGCGAGCTCGCCTATCAAGTCCTTTGCAACGCTCGATCTGCGGGCGGGGATTTCCGGTCCGGATGACAAGTGGACCCTGTTAGTCTGGGGACGGAATGTAACGGACACCTATTACTGGACCAACCAGTTTGTCACCCAAGATGTGATCGTGCGCTATACCGCAATGCCGGTGACTTATGGCTTGTCAGCAAGCTATCGATTCTAACACTGCCCCCGTTTTCCCTTTTCTGGCGGCACAATGCAGTCATGCATGAAAGCAGCTTCGCGCATCACCGAGCTTCACGTTCCGCAACACTATGTAATACGTATTGCTCCGGTGAAGACCGCCTTGCGGTGATCGGCTGATATGGACGGATCGAAAAACCTATGGTGGGCGCGGGTTTCTCCGTGCCGTTGGCGGCGACAGCGGTCAGGATGGTCCGATCTTCAACGACCAAGAAGAGGATCGGATGCCTGGCCGTCCCATCACCGACCAGCAGTACAGGTACTACATGACCCTTCGTCAAAAACACCCACAAAGAGCCGCTTCCGCCATGGCAGGCTTTTCCGCCAGCACTGGTTACCGGACGGAGAAGGACCTGGCTTCCCTCGGAACGACGCCGTGAACGGCGTCATGGCGGCGTCCGCAACAAGGCGATCCATATTGCCCTGGGGGACATGGCCGATGGTACCAAGGTCGTCCTGGGGCTGTGGCTGGAACAGAATGAAGGCGCCAAGTTCTGGCTGCGCGTCATGAACGAATTGCGCAACCGCAGTGTCGAGGATATCATGCTGGCCGTCGTCGATGGCGTGGCTTCCCCGACGTAAGAACGCACCGTTCAGGTGGGAAGCCGCTCAATGACCAGCGCAATGCCCTGCCCGCCGCCTATGCACATTGTGGCCAGCCCATATCTGCCCTGAATGCGATCGAGTTCATGCATCAGCTTGACTACTAGGATGGCGCCAGTGGCGCCAACGGGGTGCCCCAGCGAAATGCCCGAACCGTTGACATTCGTCTTGTCGGGATCAAACCCAAGGCCCTGCGCCACGGCGCAGGCCTGCGCCGCGAAAGCCTCATTCGACTCGATGATATCGATTTGATCGAGTGTGAGACCCGCCCGCTTGAGGGCGATCGGGACGGCCTTAAGCGGACCTATGCCCATCACCGACGGTTCAACACCCGCATGTCCCCATGCGAGGATCCGAGCCCGAGCCTGCAAGCCCCGTGCCTGCGCCGACGCCTCGGTCGCAAGCAGCAGTGCTGCCGCGGCATCGTTGATTGTCGAAGCATTGCCGGCGGTAACTGTCCCACCCTTCTTGAACACGGGGCGGAGCTGGCTGAGGCCTTCCGCTGTCGTTTCAGCCCGCACATTCTCATCGGTGTCGAAGATGGTCACGCCTTTGCGTGTCTCGATCTCAACAGCGACGATCTGCTCCTTGAACCGGCCTTCCGCTATCGCTTTCGAGGCCCGACGCTGGCTTTCGGCAGCGGCGGCGTCCTGATCTGCGCGCGTAATCTGATATCGATCCGCCACATTCTCGGCCGTGATGCCCATATGGTAGCCGTCCAGCGGATCAGAAAGCGTCGTCGTCAGGGCATCTATTATTGCGATATCGCCCATCTTTTGACCGAACCGGGCACTCGCGACATAGTGCGGCGACCGCGACATGCTTTCGGCGCCGCCGGCCACGGCAATCTCCGCTTCACCAAGCTTGAGCATCTGAGCGGCTGATATGATGGCTTGGAGACCAGAGCCGCATAAGCGATTCAAGGTGAGCGCAGGAGCCGAATCAGGAATCCCAGCCCCAAGGGCAGCGACCCTGGCCAGATAAGCGTCCTGCGGGACCGTCGGGATGACCTGACCCATCACGACATGTTCGACCTCATCGACTGACAATCCGGCGCGTGCGACGGCTTCCCGAATGACAATATTGCCTAGTTTGGCTGGGGGAATGTCCTTGAGCGAGCCACCAAACGCGCCAATGGCGGTCCGTACGCCAGACAGGATGACGACATTTTCGGTCACGGGTTGGTCTCCGCTTGTGGATATGCAGATTGGATGAACGGCGCAATCGCGAGCAAACTTAAAGGGAGGTCGTGATTGCGCTGTAGGCTCCTCGATGGAAGAGCAGGGGTGGATGTGTGCTCTCGATGGCAAGGAACTTTACCCGACCCAGCACAAGGTAGTGATCACCGGCATCGCGAACGGTCTCAAGATCGCAATCGATCCAGCCTACAACGTCGTCCAAGATCGGCATTCCGGAATCCGAGAGACGATGCGGCAATCCGGCAAATTTATCCGTCGCCTTAGAAGATAAGGTGCGGCACACATCTTGTTGATGTCCAGCGAGAACGTTGACGCAGAATTGTCCCGCCTCCGCGATTTTCGGCCAAGTGGTCGAGTCGCGGCCAGGAAAAAAGCCGACGAGCGGAGGATCGAGTGACACGGATGTGAAGGAGCCTACGATCATCGCGATTGGCGAACTGCCAAGCACGCTTGTGATTGCGCAGACCCCCGTGGGATAATGGCCCATTATCTGCCGGAATTCTTGACCGCTGAATGACAATTGGGACGCCGAGGACATGGTCATCGTTCAGATCTCCTGCCGTCTTATTATCTTCAGCCCAAATCCCTCCAATGCTGCCAGCTTCCGCGCACTGGACGTCAAGAGCACCATGTCCTGAACATCCAGATCGATGAGGATTTGCGCACCAATCCCGTAATCGCGAACAGCATTTTTCATCATATACTCATGCCGCATCCCGTTGACCCGGTCTGCGATCGATGTCGGGCTAGGATCGTGCACGAAGACCGCCACGGCCGGCCCATCATAAGCCTGCATCGCCTTCAAAGCTCGGACGACATAGTCTTGCCTTCCCGCGGACCAGCCAAGCAGATCCGTTGCTATATCGACTTGATGTACGCGAACCAGTGTCTCAGCGCCGGGGGTCACATCGCCCTTGACCAGTGCGACATGTTCCCCCTTATCCACCGTATCGCGATACACGTGGATCGTTACGTCCCCGCAGTAACGGCTTGCCAAAGGAGCCGTTGCTACTCGCTCGACCAGCTTTTCAGCACGCCTTCGATGAGCGACCAGATCAGAGACCGCGCCAACTTTGACGCCGTGCCGGGCGCTGAAGTCCATCAGTTCGTTAAGGCGGCTCACATCACCCTGCTCATTGAGCAACTGACATATGACTGCTGCCGACCCATACCCAGCCATCCGGGACAGATCCATAGCAGCCTCGGAATGACCTGGATTGAAAAGCACCCCCCCCTTACGAGGGACGATCGGGAAAACATGTCCTGGTGAGACAAGGTCTTGTGGCTGAGTGTTGGGGGCGATTGCAACGGCAATAGTTCTCGCGCGATCAAATGCGGATATTCCTGTCGTAACGCCCTCACGTGCTTCAATCGAAATGGTGAAAGCATCCCGAACCGACAAATCGTTTCGCGGCATCATCTGCAACTGGAGCCGTTCAACCGTTTCGCTATCCAGAGCAAGGCAGATCAAGCCGCGCGCTTCTGTTGCCATGAAATTGATCATATCCGATCCGGCCTTGGCCGCCGGAACGAAAAGATGGCCAACTGAATCTTCCGACAAATCGTCGATAATGATTGTCGGTCTGCCAAGCCGCGCGTCCTCGACGATCGCGTCAACAGCCGACAACCGACAGGAAAAATCTTCATTCATCGCTTTGATGGCCTGCACTATCACGAGGAAAATCCGTTCCAAAAGGGCTTGAGTATGAGCAGTCGCGAAGGCCCCGTTTTGCGGGTATCTAGCAACCCGCTGTTTGCGTGGTACGTTCCGCGGAAGACTTCAACAGATCGAAATCAGCGATATTCGCGGTCTCGGTCATTTTCCACACATCGACGATGCGAAACGGATTGTTGACCACGATGCGACCCTTGGAATTTTTATAATAGCCATGCAGATCCGGTCGCGACCAGATCATGCGACCATGCGCTTCGTCAACGCGCTCATTATAGTCTTCATAAACATCACGGCGCACATCCACGACGCTGATATTCTTACTGAACATCTTGGACAGCAGTGACATGACATAATGCATTTGTCGCTCAAGTACGGAGATCAGGCTGCCGCCGTGGCCGAATTGCGTGTTGGGGCCGTAGAGACAGAAAAAATTGGGAAAGCCCGGCACGACCGTGCCTAGGTATGCACGCGCGTCGTCGCCATCCCATTCGTCATGCAGAAGGCGCCCTCCACGACCCTGAACCTTCATCGGTGCCAACAGGTTCACCACATCAAAGCCCGTGGCCCATATCAGCACATCTGCTTCATGCTCGACGCCGTCATCGGTAACGACGCCCTCAGGCCGAACCTCGACGACCGATCCGATCACCGTCTTTACATGCGGTTTGGACAGCGTGCGGAACCAGCCATTATCGAGGAGCATCCGCTTCCCGAACGGCGGATAGTCTGGCAGCATGCTCGGTACGAGATGTCGCGCGTCTTTGAGTTCATTCTCCATATAGACAGTGAGCCCGCGCCTGTGCGCATCATTGATTGCGTTGATCGAGGCGCTATGCGGACCCCAGCTACGGTCAATCTGCAAAGATGCATGCTGCTTGTCATTGAAGGCCCAGCTCAAGCGCAGGCGATACCACAGGCGATATGGTTCAATTTCCTTCATCAGTCGCTGCAGGTCGGCGGGAATGACCTGGCCGAATTTCGGAAATGGGGCGACCCATTGCGGCGTTCGCAGAATGACCGCAAGCGAGCCGACCTGATCGGCGATGGCGGGCGCAACCTGCATGGCGCTGGCACCGTTGCCGATGAGGATGACCTTCTTTCCCGTAAGATCCAGGCCCTCGTCGGGATAGCGCGCGGTATGCACGCTCACGCCCTTGAAGCTGTCCATTCCCGGAACGCTGGGAAGGCGTGGCTTGTTGAAGGCTCCGACACCGCTAATGATGATGTTTGCGGTGTAGGTTTTGCTGCCGGATGAAGTGCGGGCATTGACTTGCCAAACGCCCTCATCATCCTGATAGCGCGCTTCGATCACCTCTTCGCCGAACCGGATTTTGGGAAGTATGCCGAGATTGTCAGCCAGTCCTTCCAGATAGGTCTGGATCTCTCGGCTGCCCGCGAAATAGCGCGACCACTCGTAGGGGGCGAATGAAAATGAATAGAGGTGGCTTGGAACATCGCAGGCCGCTCCCGGGTAACGGTTTTCCAACCAGACCCCGCCGGGACGCTGGTTCCGCTCCAGGATGACATAGGGAATGCCGGCCTTGTCGAATTCGACCGCAGCGCACAATCCCGATATGCCTGCGCCAATGATCACGGCGCAGAAATCGGGGGGCGGGGAAGCACAAATCGGTTGAGCCGCTGTGACGCCGGATGGGGGGAGCCGAAGTTCCTGTCGGATCATGGGCGCATACTCCAACGGGATTTCATCTCCCAGCGAAACACCCATTATGCGACAGAGCAACTCATCCGACGGATCTTGCAATTTTGGCGGTGTTCCACGGAGCCAGTCCATAATGGCGACATACGCCGCGGCTCTGACTTCGCTTTGCACCTCTGTGGACAGACCGCCGTCCTCATTATCATCCAGTCCGCGGGTTCGTTCCGGAATGAACCGATCTTCGATCCACTTCTGATCCCCGGTGAGATAGACCAGAAGACACTCCAAGGTGGGAACGTTGGCAATCATCAGCGCGCGGGCCAGCCAATCCTGCGTCGAGTTCTGGATAAGATCATCTAAATTTTGCATGCCATCCTCGAACTACATCAGCATGATGGGGGAAAAGCGTGTTCCGGGACGTAAAGCCGGACACAGCGCATGAATAATACAACACATGTGTTGTAAAAGTCAATCAACGGACAACGATGTCATGGTCAGATGAGCGGATAAAGCGTCACCAAGCTTCTGCACGGCACTCGAGGCCACGAAGGTAAGATGTGGAAGACTCACAAATCCGTGGATCATGCCCGGATAGCAGTGCAGGGTGGCGTCTACCTCGGCCTGGGCGAGGCATTCGGCCAGTGCGGCCCCCTCATCACGTAGCGGATCAAACTCAGCAGTGAGGATCAATGTTGGCGGAAGGTCCGACAAGTCCTCTGCAAGAAGCGAAGGAACCGCCGCTGCCTCCGGCCGGGTGCCCGAAAAAGCTTCCCAGAACCACTGCATGGCATCTCTCGTGAGCAGATAGCCCTCGGCCAATTCCTGCATAGAGGCCGAATTGCAGGAGGGATCGACTACCGGATAGATCAGCCCCAGAAAGCGCAGATCGAGCGCAAGGCCGTTGCGTCGCACATCGAGTGCCGCAAGAACGGCGAGATATCCACCAGCACTATCACCGCAGATCGCGACCCGATCAGGGTCAAGGCCAAGTTCACGGCCATGTGCCGCAAGCCAGGCCAGGACAGCCATGCAATCCTGGAGCGCCGCCGGATGGGGATGTTCAGGCGCAAGGCGGTAGCTGACTGAAAGGATGTGAATTCCAGATAGGCGAGCCAATTTTCTACAGAGCGCATCATGCGTATCGAGCGATCCTGCAACAAAGCCACCACCATGGAAGAAAAGAGCAAATGGTGCAGCACCGCCGCGCGGCGATGGGCGATATAATCGGGCGGCGACGCGGCCTGTGGGGGCGTCGATCTCGATGTCGCTGACCTCTTCGATTGGACAACCACTCAGCATCGCAAGGGGAGCATCAAGAAAATGTCGATATTTATCGATGCTGACCGCGGGATCTGGGCGCCTGATCTGAGCACGCTTATTATCCAGAAGTGACCGCAGGCCGCAATCAACCATTGCCCCCTCCTTCATATCTCGACGAGCAGCTTCCCAAGCTGTCCTTTTTCGAACATCTGAGCGAACGCTAGAGAGGCGTTCTTGATGCCGCGCACAATGCTGTGGCACGGCTTCAAGCCCTGTTCTTTTACGAGCCTTTTCAACTCGGTCGTGGCTTCGGCCCATTCCTCGCCGGAAAGCCGAAAAGCATTGAACCCGAGCAGCTGAAGATTATTCTCGATCACACTGAAGAAGTTGGCCGGGCCAGCGCGATAGTCACTTTCCTCATATTGAGACATCGCCCCGCAAAGCCCAATCCTGCCGCCGGGTTTCGTGCGCACGAGGAAAGTATCCAGCATCCCTCCGCCGACATTGTCGAAATAACAATCGACGCCCTCAGGCGCATTTTCATCCAAAAACGCGCCTAAATCCTGTTCTCGATAGTTGGTAGCTACGTCAACGCCAAGTTCGTTCACTAGCCAATCAACCTTGTCCGGTGAGCCGGCGGAGCCAAGAACTCGGGCGCCGCGCAACTTGGCCATTTGACACGCAATCGATCCAACAGCGCCTGCAGCACCTGATATAAAGATTGTTTCACCCTTCTGGGGTCGCAGCACCTTGGAAATCCCCAGCCACGCCGTGACGCCCGTAAGTCCAAGAAGCCCCAGATGCCATTCGAGGGGCACATCGACGTCGACTAGGAGCGCGGCTCCGCAATCTTCCGGTTGGGAGACAAATTGCGAACGCCAGCCCATTTGGCTCAAAACATGTGAGCCCACGGGAAAATCGGGATGACCGGAAGCTTCGATGATGCCGACGGCTGGGCCATTTAACATGTCCCCCGGATTGAGCGCCGCCACATAACCAGCCTGTGGGCTCAGGCCGAGACGCATGTAGGGGTCGAGCGACATCCACTTATTGCGAACGTGGACTTCGCCGTGCTCCGGAGATTTCAGGACGGCGCTTACCGCCTTGAAGTCATCGGCGCGCACATGCCCGACTGGCAAGCGTTCGATCCTAATTTCGACGGCGTCGGCCATGCGCAGGCCCTTCTCGATGCAAATGAAAGCCGGGCGCAGCAAGCGCAATCACGCCGCTGCGGATAATGAAAAATCAGCCGCAGGCGACCTCGTGACGAGGTCGCCCGCCATATGGTCTCACGCAGCTTGCGTGCTGCGGGGCGTGTGCGTGACCATCTTGCGGAGCTCGGGCATGATCTTCTCGGCGAACACCTTCAGGCTGTTCTGGGCATTTTCGAACGAGATACCGCCGAAAGACAGCACGAGCATAGCATTGAAATCGCCCACCAGATCAAGACGCTCGCGATATTTCTCGATCACCTGCTTTGGTGTGCCGTAGTTCTGCGCCTCGATATAGGTGCGCTGCGACTCTTCAAGTCCCGCCGACTTGATGAGGTCTGCGCCCGACTGATAGCTTTCATATCCGCGGATATTCTTGAAATGGTCACCGGCAAACTCATAGTGATCGGTAACAGCCATATAATGATTGCCGATATGCTCATAAGCGAGGCGGCGGGCCTCTTCCTCATCCTCATGAATGACGGTTACGTCGGTGAGCGTGCATGCGGGCGCCTCGCGGCCATGAACCTCACGGAAGCGGTCGCGATACAAATTTATCATTGGCAGATGCCGTTCAAACGCGAATTGGATGAACGTCATCATTGATCCACCAAGCTCTGCCGCGGCAAGGGCAGAGTCGTTGGACATTGCGACGCAATTTAGGTCGTCATAATAGCTCTTGAGCGGACGAGGCCTGATCTCGACGCGCGGCTGCTTGAAAAGCTCGGTGTCACTTTCCATGAAACCCGTATCGAGTGCCTTGAGCACGAGACGAGCGCCCTCATCAAACCGCCCGCGCGCTTCCTCCATCGGAACGCGGAAGCCGACATATTCACGGCGCGCCAAGCCACGCCCGACACCCAACCCAACGCGACCGGGCGCGAAATATTCCAGCATGGCCATCTTTTCGGCGATGCGCAGGGGATCGTTCCAGGGGAGGATGACCGCGCCCGGAACGAGTTTCGCTCGCTTCGTCTTGGTCGCGAGATAGGTCAGATACTGGATATTATCGGGACACAGGCCGTAATCCTCGAAATGATGCTCGACACACCAGAGCGAATCGAAACCATGTTCGTCAGCCGCCACAGCGAGGTCGACTTCACCCTGGTACATCCGGAAATCGTCCAGATCCTTGTGCCAGTTCTGCATAACATTGAGGTGGCCGATTTCCATGTGATCTCTCCTTTTGAACGCGGGGGCCATCCCGCAGCGGCGCGAATGGCAATGAATGATTATGTAGGAACGATCTATTCGGACCATCAGGCGCTGTCAACAACAATGGTGTTGGTAACCGCTTGCCTGCCTTCCGAGTGGCTGTTATCACCGTGGAAAGAGGCGGTATGAAACCCCTTACGGGTGCGGTGGACCGACCAACGCTTAGGGCGCCGGAAGCAACAATGGGAGAGTGAGATGCCTGACATTAGTCATCACGAAATGATCGAATCGAACAGGAGCCTGCTTTCGGCTTGGCTGGCAGATCCCAATTACACTTACGATGATTTCAGATCAATTTTTGTCGATTGGCTTAAACAATTCCCTATTCCTGAAGGAACGATATTTTCTGATGTAGATGCAAGCGGAGTGAGCTGCATCTGGGCGATAAACGATGACACCGACAACACACGTGTTGTAATTCATTTTCACTCGGGTGGTTATTTGATGGGTACTGCCGCCAGCTACCAGTCTTTTGGCGGACTTTTGGCCAGGGCGACCGGCGCCCGTGTTCTTCTTGTCGATTATCGTCTGGCGCCGGAAAACGCCCCGCCCGCAGCATTGGAAGACGCTCTCATCGTCTATAAATGGCTGCTCGCCCAAGGCTATTCGGCCTCGAACATCGCTCTGTGCGGTGATTCCGCCGGCGGTGGCCTCGCACTGATTCTGGCCCAGCAGGCGCGCCTTTCTGGATTGCCTCTGCCAGGTTGCACTGTAGCCATCTCGCCGGTCGCCGACTTCACGGCTTCCAGCGAGTCGCGTTCGACCAATGCCGGTATCGATCCGTTGGTGACGGCCGAGATGCTTGAGATGATGGCGTCTGCCTATTGCGGCGATCGCGACCGGAAAGATCCGACACTGTCACCACTATTTGGCGACTGGAGAGGACTCCCGCCGCTGCTAGTGCTCGCTGGAGAGATCGAGGTGTTCCGGGACGAAGGCAAGCTGTGCGTCGATGCAGCCGTCCGCGCCGGTGTCGATGCGACCTTCCGGATGGGCGCCAACATGGTGCACATCTATCCTGTATATGCAGATCGCCTCCCCGAAGCGCGGGAGGCGCTTGAGGAGATCGGATCCTTTGTACGCACGCATACCGGAGGAGCGAGCGCATGAGCAGTCTCAACGGCAAAAAGATCGTCGTGACCGGCGGTGGCTCCGGAATTGGAGCGGGCGCAGCAGAGGTCCTGGCCGAACATGGCGCGCATGTTATCATCGCCGATTATAATCCGGCAAATGCCGATGCAGTGGTTGAAAGGATCGCGGCGGGCGGGGGCAGCGCGAAAAGCGTGTTCCTTGACGTCTGCGACGTGGATGCTTGCGTCGCCCTGTTCGATGAACTCAGGCACGAAGGCGTTGTGACAGGGCTCGTCAACTCTGCGGGGATCACCATTCGCGCGGCGTTCGCCGAATTGGAGATCGCGGCCTGGCGAAAGGTCATCGACACCAATCTGACGGGCACGATGGTGATGTCACAACAGTTCGTGCGGCAGCTAGGGGGCGAAGCAGGGGCGATCGTCAATATCGGTTCAGTCATGGGACAGTTCGCCGCACCCAATCTGTCGCCTTATGTCGCCTCGAAGGGCGGCATCGGCATGTTCACACGCGCTGTTGCAACCGAGCTTGCGAACCAAGGTGTGCGCGTCAATGCCATCAATCCCGGCTATATAGAAACCGAGATGACCAGGATCGCCTTCCGCATTCCGCGCTTCGCGAAAGCCGTACTCGACCGCACGCCGATGCGGCGGTTCGGTGTCCCGCGCGACATCGCCAATGTCGTCGCGTTCCTGCTGACAGACGAGGCAGCCTATGTGACGGGCCAGGTCATCACCGTCGATGGTGGCATGACGGCAGGAGACACGACTCTTGCCTCCCCCTCACGAGAGGAATTGGCGGAAGCGGGAAACTGATTGAGCGAGAGTGGAATGAGCGCCATGAGTAGTCAGTCGAACAAGATCATCGTCACTTGCGCGTTGACCGGTGGCGCCCACACGCCGTCCATGTCTCCGGCACTGCCGGTTACGCCTGACGAGATGATCGATCAGGGGACCGCGGCCGCCGAGGCGGGCGCCGCCATCCTGCATCTTCACGCGCGTATTCCCGAAACAGGCCTGCCAACCGGGGAACCGGACCGTTATGCACCGTTTCTGACGGTTCTCAAGCAGCGAACCGGTGCTGTTCTCAATCTGACGACGGGCGGCTCTGCCACTATGCCCGTAAACGAACGGCTGCTTGCTGCGATGCGGTTCAAGCCAGAAATGTGCTCGCTCAACATGGGTTCGATCAACTTCGCCTTCTTCGATGCGGCACGCCACGTCAAGGAGTGGAAGCATGATTGGGAAAAGGACTATGTCACCAATTCAGACGATTATATTTTCCGCAACACGTTCCGAGACATTCGATATATTCTAGATTCGTTGAACGATCATGGCACGCGCTTCGAGCATGAATGTTACGACGTCGGCCACCTTTATAATTTGGCTCATTTTCTTGACCAGGGGCTGATAAAGCCCCCATTCTTCATTCAGATGATTTTTGGTATCCTGGGTGGGATCGGCGCGGATTTGGAAAATATGGTGTTGATGAAGGGCGTGGCCGATCGGTTGTTCGGCAAGGAAAGCTATCAATGGTCAGTGCTTGCGGCCGGACGTCACCAGATGCCGTTCGTCACCCAGGCCGCCCTTCTGGGCGGTCATGTGCGCGTGGGTCTTGAGGACAGCCTCTTCATCAGGCGCGGTGTGCTCGCACAGTCCAACGCGGAACAGGTGCAAAAGATCGTCCGCATCGCGCGCGAACTCGGCCGGGAGCCGGCGACGCCGGACGAGGCTCGGGATTTGCTGGCACTCAAGGGCGCCGACCGAACGGAGATTTAAGCGATGCCAATCATAGACCTGTCCATTCCGATCGAAAATGATGTCCGCTCGGATCCCCCAGGCTACACCCCGCACATCGAATATGTGAATCATCAGCAATCGCTTCCAAGTTTGCAGGCATTCTTTCCCGGCTTACAGGCCGAGGATATGCCGGAGGGCGAGGCATGGGCGATTGAGCATATCACCCTGAACACGCATAACGGCACACACCTCGACGCGCCCTACCATTTCGCGTCGACGATGGATGTCGGCGCGCCGGCAATCACGATCGATCAGGTCCCGCTCGACTGGTGTTTCCGGCCCGGTATCAAGCTCGATTTCCGGCATTTTCCAGACGGTTATATCGTGACGGCGGAGGATGTCGCTCGTGAACTGGATCGGATCGAATATGGTCTTGAGCCGCTAGACATCGTCATCGTCAATACGGCCGCAGGCGCACGATATGGCGCGGAAAATTATGTCAGTTCCGGCTGCGGCATGGGCCGTGAGGCGACATTGTATCTGCTTGAGCGTGGGGTCCGCGTTACCGGCACGGATGCCTGGAGCTGGGACGTGCCATTCGTCGTTACCGCCGACCGCTATGCCCAGACCGGTGATGCCGGCCTGATCTGGGAAGGCCATAAGGCCGGTCGTGAAATCGGCTATTGCCATCTCGAAAAGCTGCACAATCTGGAATGCCTGCCATCATCCGGCTTTCGGATCGCCTGCTTCCCCGTGAAGATCAAAGGCGCATCAGCGGGTTGGACACGAGCGGTCGCGATTCTCGATATATAATCGCGGCGACGATGGTGCATCCGTGCAGAATAGCAGGGTGCGCCATCGGACGGGCTCCGCATGATAAGCGATCCCGCATGCCGTTCTGGTCCTCGGTCGGCAGCGCGATAGCGTCGGAGACTTCCGGGCCACCAGCCCGTGCATGCGGCAAACCTGCACTGTCGCAAACGCCGCTTCCTGATTCGTCCGCATCCCGATTGACGTGACCCCCTGATTTTCCTCCAAGTCCGATTAGAGTCCGGCCCATCAGAAGGACGGACAATGAAGCGACAGAGGTTCACGGAAGAGCAGATCATCGGCGTGCTGAAGGAGGCCGAGGCTGGGGCGAAGACCGGCGATCTTGCCCGGCGTCACGGCGTGTCGGAAGCGACGATCTACAACTGGCGGGCCAAGTATGGCGGCCTGGAGGTGTCCGAGGCGAAGCGGCTACGGGCGCTCGAGGATGAGAACGCCAAGCTGAAGCGGCTGCTGGCCGAGGCGATGCTCGACAATGCCGGCCTGAAGGATCTTCTCGCAAAAAATTGGTGACGCCCGCTGCCAAGCGAGAGGCGGTCGCTCGTCTCCAGGTGGTCCTGGGGATGAGCGAGCGGCGGGCGTGTCGTGTAATCGGCGCTGATCGGAAGAGCATGCGCTACCGGTCGCAGCGGGATGATGATGCCGAGCTTCGGTCGAAGCTGCGCGAGCTGGCGCAGCAGCGCCGCCGGTTCGGCTATCGCCGGCTGCACATCCTGCTGCGGCGGGAGGGCGTGGTGATCAACCGCAAGAAGACCCAGCGGCTCTATCGCGAGGAGAAGCTGGCGGTCCGACGACGAAGGAACCGCCGTCGCGCCATTGGTGCGCGGGCGCCGGCACCTGTGCTGGCGTTGCCCAACCAGCGATGGAGCCTGGACTTTGTACACGATCAGATGGCGTCGGGACGCCGGTTCCGCGTGCTCAACATCGTCGACGATGTGACCCGCGAGTGCCTGCGTGCCGTGCCGGACACGTCGATATCGGGGCGTCGGGTCGTGCGCGAGCTCACCGATCTGATCGCCGAACGCGGCAAGCCCGGCTTGCATCGTCAGCGACAACGTCCTAGGTTGGGAAGCAGCGGCGGAAAACGGCCAGCAGGTCTCGTTGCGCCGATTGTGATC
>FWWL01000425.1_pt1 | contig 116977 bp, 124 predicted proteins | sample 2228331 | NCBI WGS metagenome assembly FWWL01 (sample SAMEA103939775, study PRJEB20133) | metagenome | reverse complement strand
GGGTACTACTTCGTGGACTCCCTCGAAGGCGCGTGGAACACCGGCCGAGACGAACGGCCGAACCTGGCTTACAAGCCCCGCTACAAGGAGGGCTACTTCCCGGTCCCGCCTACAGACAGCCTCCAGGAGTTCCGGTCCCAGCTGGTGCGCAGGATGCGGGAGGCCGGGGTGGAGGTGGAGGTGCACCACCACGAGGTGGCCACCGCGGGGCAGTGCGAGATCGACATGCGCTTCTCGACCCTGACGGACATGGCGGACCGGGTGCAGGTCTACAAGTACTTGGTGAAGACCTTCGCCCGGGAGCACCTGAAGACCGCCACCTTCATGCCCAAGCCCCTCTTCGGGGACAACGGCAGCGGCATGCACACCCACCAGAGCTTGTGGCACGAGGGGCGCAACCTGTTCTTCGACCCCCGCGGCTACGCCCAGCTCAGCGAGCTCGCCCTGTACTACATTGGAGGGCTGTTGAAGCACTCGCCCGCCCTGCTGGCCTTCTGCGCGCCCACCACCAACTCCTACCGGCGCCTCGTACCCGGGTACGAGGCGCCGGTGAACCTGGTGTACTCGCAGCGCAACCGCAGCGCGGCCATCCGGATCCCCCTCTACTCCACGAACCCCAGGGCCAAGCGGATCGAGTACCGTCCGCCGGACCCCAGCTGCAACCCCTACCTCGCCTTCGCGGCCATGCTCATGGCGGGGCTCGATGGCATCCTGAACCGCATCGACCCGGGACCCCCCATGGACGTAGACCTCTACGAGCTTCCCTCTGGAGAGGCCAAGCACGTGCGGCAGGTGCCCGGCTCCCTAGAAGAGTCCTTACGGGCCCTGGAGGAGGACCGTGCCTTCCTGCTGCGGGGCGGGGTGTTCACCGAGGACCTGATCGAGACGTGGATCGCGTACAAGCGCAAGCGGGAGGTGGACTACGTTCGTCTCCGGCCGCACCCCTCAGAGTTCTACCTGTACTACGACGTGTAGGGCCTCCAGGGCCGCAGTACAGCGAAAGCACCCAGGGCGGAGTAGAGGAGGTACCCTCCCGCCGTCACCATGCCGAGGGCCCCTACGGTCCGCAGGTAGCGGGTCCATCCGCGCGCCCAGCGGACTACCGCGCTCTTTCCGGCGGCGACGGCCACGGAGACCACGACGCGGTGGGACGCGACGGGACCACGGCGAGCTCTACGATGCCCTCGAGGCTGCCCACCACGTGGTCGGGCTGCACGACCAACCCGTCAGGAGGCGCACCGGTCCGGTTGACCCACGCCACGGAAAAGCCGAAGTTCTTGGCTCCCGCTGCGTCCCAGTAGTTGGCGGAGACGAACAGCACCTCCTCAGGGCGAACTCCCAACCGGTCTGCGGCCAAGCGGTAGACGCCCGGGTGCGGCTTGTACAGCCGCACCTGCTCTGCGCTGAACACCGCGTCGAAGTACCGAGCAATGCCTGCGTAGTTCACGGCCGCCTCGATCATCCGGACCGTCCCGTTCGAGAGGATCGCCCTCCTGACGCTCGCGAGCCGGTCCAGCACCCGCACCACCTCGGGGAAGGCGGGCAGCCGCAGGTACGCTCTCCCTGCCTCCTCCACCAGCTGGCGGTCCACCGGTATGGCCAGGGCGCGAGCAGCTGCCTCGAATGCCTCTTGCGTGATCTCCTCAAAATCGCGGAACCGCCCCATGAGGCAGTCCAGCCACGTGTACTCCACCTGCTTCCGCCGCCACAGGTCTGCCAGGGGGCCTGCCCGCTCCCCGAACCGCGGACTCAGCCGTTCGGCGACAGAGCTGACGTCCACCAACGTCCCGTACAGGTCGAAGACCACAGCTCTTGTGCGGCCCACCGCAAGCCCCCCTCCTCGCCAGCTCGCCCGGGCGCCCTCACCTCTACCCTAGAAACTCTCCAATGCCAAGCGCGCACGAGCCCGCTCCACGTCCACCCACAGGCGGCGCCTGGCCGTGCGCACCACCCCTTCCCGCCCCAGCTCTCCCAGCGTCAGGGTCACCGTCTCCCGGCTGCAGCCCACCATGTCCGCCAGGTCCTGGTGGGTCAGGCCCACACCCACCTGTACCAGGCGGCCTTCCGGTGTGCCGAAGCGTTCTGCCAGCTTGAGGAGAAGGTGCAGCAACCGTGTCCGGACGTTGGACAGGGCTACACGTTCCAGCAGCTCCTCCAGCTCCCGCAACCGCTCCGACAGCACGCGGACCATGCGTACCGCCACCTCCGGATACGCCCGCATCAGGCGCTCCAGGTCCGCGTCCCGTAGCACGCACAACAGTACGTCCGTCACCGCCTCCCCGAAGCTGCGCCTAGTCCCCGTGGACAACCCCTCCAACTCTCCAAACACGTTGCCGGGCCCCACTAGGCTCACCGTGAGCTGGCGTCCCTCCGGGGTCACCCGGTACAGCCGCACGTATCCCCGCTTGACCAGGTACAGTACCGGTTCGAACCGCGCGGGATCGAGAAGCAGAGTGCCCCGTGGGGCCACCTGGACGGCGGCTACCCGGTCCACCGCCTGCAGCTCCTCCCGGGACAGCTGCCGGAACAGGTCGATCTGGCTGAGGTAGGCGAGCTTGTCCACGGCCCCCATACTAGGTATCCGGGCACCGCCCGGCACAGGCTACGCCCGCCAGGTAGGCGGCGCGGTCACCGGAGCTGGGCAGTTCACCACGAACAACGCCCCCTTGGTGTCCGGCGTGCCCGGCCAGCGCTTTAACCGGCCGGCGGCCTCCTCCGAGACGATCTCCCGTTCGCTGCGCAGGACCCTGGCACGCGCACCTTTCTCCCACGTGAAGGTGTAATGGTCCCAGAAGGGGCTCCAGATGGCGTCGCCGGGGTTCGAGTCGAACACCGAGGGCTGGAAGCCCATGGGCCCCGGACCCTTGATCCCGTTCCCGAACACCAGGATCTTGGCGGTAGCGCCGAGTTTCGTCAGGGCCCCAGTCCTGGGCGACGCCGCCACCTTCATCATCGGCGCCATGGGGACTGCGGACGTGTCGGTGACGATGTACCAGTGGTTCGGGAAGCACTGGTGCAGCTTGAAGGTCCCCTCCCGCCGCTCCACGTCCGGGTCCGCCAGCAGCTGCCCCTGGCCCAGGTACTGCGTGCGCTGCTTGTCCACCGGGAGCTGCCCGTCCGGCCACCGCACGAGGGGGTAGTTCACCACCACCTGCGTCGCCGCTACCTCCACATCGCCCGCGCTCTCCGCATCGCGCACCTCCTGTACAGACCGCAGGACCTTGGGCGTGCGCTTCCAGGTGACCCGGTGGATGTGGAACGCCGGAGTGAAGTCGTCGCGTCCCGGCGCCGTGCTCACCACGGGCAGCTGACCGGAGGCCGGGTTCGCGAACAGGTAGTAGTCCGCCGTCGCTTCCCCCCGCAGGGCCAGCGCCAGCTTCGGAACGAACACCAGCCCCTGCTCTTGTGCGAAGGCCTGGTCGGAAGCGTCCGTACGGATGTGGTAGACTCGCTTCCCGTCGAAGAAGGCCGGGTGCAGCCGGAACGTCACGAACCCGAACAGCCCCTTCCAGCCCTGCGGCCGCGTGGAGAACCGCAACACGTCCCCCACGTTCTTCCGGGCGGGTACCGCTGCGAAGGCCACGGAGGCCAGGCGGTCCCCGGCCAAGAAGCCGGCTCCCACCAGCACAGACCACCTCAGAAAGTCCCGTCGGGTCACCAGGTCCTCCATCACGCTCCCCTCCGCATGTTGATTTTGCGGGCCCCTCACCGCGGATCCTGCGGTGCAGCCGTCTTGCCGTGTGCGGTCTGCATGTGGTCCTCAAGGCCCTGGCGGGTGTAGAACTTCACCCCGCAGCAGGAGCCGACCGCTTCCCGGGCGGCTCCGTGGACGTCCACGTCGTGACGGACAAGGTCCTCCTCGCTGTCGAACTCCCGCCCGCAGCACTGCCACCGGCCCATGCTCTCACCTCCTCCCTAAGGTCGATAGATCCGGGTGTCCGGTCGGAAGGCAGCCCACACGAACCAGAAGTACACCCCGTGCACCACGGGCTTCAGCCGCCTCCCCCGCAGGGGTCCCTGCACCGCACGGCCGAACAGGTCCCAGACACTGTGCGTCTCCCTGTCCTCGAACCGCCCCTCCCCGAGCTGGAAGGTGAGGACCCGCCCGTCCACCGTCCGCTCGAACACTCCCACCATCCCCACGTCCCGGGAGCCCACGATGTCCTCCCGGTCGAGGGCCGAGGCCATACCCGGCGCCCACAGGACCACGAGGGCACGGCCAGCCACCCGGTCGTTCACCACCCGCACCCGCCGCAGCACCTCAAACGGGTAGGATGCAGCTTCCTTCCCCGCGGCGACCACCACCACCCGCTCCATGGGGCGCAGGCGGCCATCCCGCGGGCCTTCGTACAGAAGTGGCGAGCTGCGTACGTCGTCATACCCCACGTAGGGATTCCGCCCGTACGGGCGGGTATGCCCGGTCTTCCGGTTCAGCACACGCCCCCCCGGAAACCTGCGCGAGAACTCCGCCCACGCCACCATCTGGGCTGGCACGGGCTCCAGCCGCGTCCCGGCCAGCCGGCCCACGATCGCCTCTCCCGTCAGCTGCTGCCACCAGGACTCCGTCTGGCGGTCGTACATGACGAGGTTCGAGTACCGGAGCTTGCCCGTGGTGCCGAAGTCCAGCACCATCCCCGCGGCCCGGCGGCGGAAGGCGATGGCGGAGTTGCACAGAGGGCAGAAGGTTACCGCGAGAGGCTCTCCGCCTACCAGGTCGTTCACGATCTCATGCCAGATCAGGATCTGGAGGGGGTACGCGTGGGCCTCACCCGCGTACTCGACCACCGCCACCGGCTCCGGGTCCCGTAGCCACCGGCGTGCTTCCGGCACCGAGTCAAACTGCGGCCGGTCCACCGCGGGGATCCCATCCCGAGGCGGGCCCCCTTCCCGGATCTCCCGCAAAGACACCGTGTGCCGTCGGAAGTCCGTCTTCCAGATCCCCGCGTCTGCGTACGGCACACCGTCCCCCTGGTGCGCCGCGAACCCCAAGGACGCAACCGCTGCCACCGTGAGCACAACCAGGACAAACCGCCCCCACATCGGGCACCCCCTTTCTAAGTTCGCGTCGGCCCGCACCCCCTTTCTGTAAGCCAGCTCACCGAGGCCGCCGTCCGAGCCCGATATCCTGACGGCCGAGGGGTTCGGAGTCCGCCCTGTCGAGGGAGGTGAAGGCCATGGCGCAGGGGACGAGGTACGTGGTGTTCGTCCATGCTGGCCCTCAAGAGTTGGCCCGCGCCCTGCATGCGCTCCTCTACGCCCGGGAGCTCCAGCGCGCAGGCATTCCGGCCAAGCTGGTTTTCGACGGGGCCGGTACCGTCTGGCTGCGGGAGTTCAGCGACCCCCAGCACAAGTACCACGGCCTGTTCCGGGAGGTGATGGAAGCAGGCCTCGTGGACGCGGCCTGCGCCTACTGCGCCCAGGCATTCCACGTGGTGGAGGCGGTACAGGCCACGGGCGTGCCGCTCGTGGACACCGCGGACGGGCACCCCAGCCTGGCGACGTACGTCCTGCAGGGGTGGACGCCCCTCACCCTGTAATCGGCTAGCGGAGTCCCGATCGACCCCCAGGAGGTGCTGTGGGCAGGCAGCGGGGGCCTACGAGGTGATGTTCGAGACGGAGGCCCGCATTCTGGAGGCGATGCGGAAGGTCGCCGTCACCTGGCTCCGCCCGCCCGGCGGGCCCGCAGCGGGTTATACGCTCGTGAGCGACGAGGGGCCCCACCTGGGCGGGGAGGGGAGCGCGCCCACCCCTCTCACATACTTCGTGGCGGGGGTGGCATTCTGCGTTCTCACCCATCTCTCGCGGTGCGGGAGAGACCTGAAGGTGCCCATAGAGGAGGCGCAGGCCCGGGTCACCGCCCGCTTCCGCCGCACCGGGTCCGTGCTGCAGGGTACGGCCCGCGGAGAGTGCGCGCGTTTCGAGATCCGGGCGGTCCGCCGCTGACCCGGAGGCGGTGCGGCGGGTTTTGACCCTAGCGCGTGCCACCTGCCACGCGCAAGCCTGCCTGCAGGCGGAGGTTCCCGTCGCGGTCCACCACGAGCTGAACGGGTCGCCGCCCGAGGCCAAGGCATAGGTCTCGGGCCTGGGCGGGACCCGCTCCAGGTGCGCCCGGGAGGCCTGGGGCCAGTCCACCGGCCACACAGGCCCCGCCGAATGCAGCGCTACTGCAGCACGGCCGCGCGGGAGATCCCGCTCACCTCGCCTCCGCGACGAGGCGCATGAGCTCCGCGACGCCCTTGGCCGCGTTCTTCCGCTGGGCGAGCTCCCGGCTCTGGAGCCCCTTCACTGCGAGCTCGTCCGCGGCCTCGGCCACCAGCAGCCAGCTCGTGCCCAGCCGGTCCTTTTTCAGGTCCACAAGCACGCCTTCTCCTTGCCCCTCGCACGGGTGGCCCCAGGCCCGGTTAAACTGCTTGCCGCGAGGCCCCTGGATGCAGTTCAAGGCATGTCCCAGGTGCTGCTCCACGGAGCTCATGGAGTCTCCGCCCGCGGCAAACCCCGCGTGGGTAGCCGCCGTCCTGGCCTGGACCTTCCACGCGGGCTCCCCGCCCGCCGCGGGCGCCTGGGGCTGTTGCTCGTGGTAGTACGCATACCCCGCGGCCGCTAGGCTCACGACCAGCAGGACTGCCACCGTCCAGCGCATCCCACCTTCCCCCCGGCTTTTTGCCTCGACCCTAACCCCGGAGGTTCACGGATGTGTCACAGCTCCACGCCCAGCGCGCCTGCCGCGGGTACCGTGCCTGGCGCGCGTGTGTGGGCCGCTTCCCGGTGCCGCGCCCGTCCGCGCACTCCAGCAGGGAGCAATACTCAGCCGACGCCGCCTCCGCCACCGGCACCTCCTGGAGCGCGAGCAGCTCGGCCCGCAACCGCTCCAGCTCCGCAATGCGCGCCTCGATGGCCGCTACCTTCTCCTCCAGCTTGGCCCGCACCCACCTGCAAGGCACCTGTCCGCCCTCGCGCAGGCGCAGGACCTCGCCCACTTCGGCCAGGGTGAAGCCCACCGCCGCGGCCCGCCGGATGAAGCCTACCCGCCTGAGGTCCTCCTCCGTGTACACCCGCTGCCCGGACGCGGTACGCCTTGGCCGCAGTAGGCCCAGTGCCTCGTAGTGCCGGAGCGCGTGGGCGGTCACCCCCGCCCGCCGGGCCGCTTCACCGATGCGCCAGACCATGGGCGTCACCCCCTTTCCCAGGACCATTCTCGCCCACCTCCAGGTCCCAGGGGCAGGAGCAGGCTGCTGCTGACCACCAGCGTCACCGACGCGGCCATGGCCGCCATAGCCCACGCGGGGTGCACCTGCCCGGTGAGGGAGGCCAGCACCCCCGCGCCGTTGACCGCTAGGGCCAGCACCACGTTGCGCAGGGTCAGCCCGTAGCTCCGCGCCGCCAGCTCCCGCGCTTCCGCCACCGCCTCCACCCGGGCGCCGGGCAGCACCACGTCCGCGGCCTCCACCGCGATGTCCGTCCCCGTCCCGATGGCGATCCCCACGTCCGCCTGCATCAGGCTAGGCGCGTCGTTGATGCCGTCGCCCACGAAGCCCACCCGCAGGCCCCGGCGCTGCAGCTCCCGCACCAGCCGGCGCTTGTCCTCCGGGAGCAGGCGGGCGTATACCCGGGCAATGCCTGCCTGTGCCGCCACCCAGCGGGCCGGCGCTTCGTGGTCGCCGCTGGCCAGCACCGGCTCGATCCCCAACGCCTTCAGCCGCCTTACTGCCGCCGCGCCGTCGGGCTTGAGCCGGTCCCCGAAGGCCAGGGCACCTACCAGGCGCTTCCCGGCCGCTACAAAGGCCACCGTGGCGCCCTGCGCCCGCCAGGCCTCCGCCCAGCGCTGCGCCTCCTCCGGCAAGAAGACACTCTCGGCCAGAAGCCAGTCCTCGCGGCCCACCCGCACTTCAACCCCCTGCACCCGCGCCCGCACGCCCCGCCCGGGCAGCGCGATGAACGCGTCCGGTTCTGCAAGGACGATCCCCCGCCGGTTCGCCTCGGCCACCACAGCTCGCGCCAGCGGGTGTTCGGAGGCCCGCTCTGCCCCGCCGGCCAGCGCCAGTACGGCCGCCTCCTCGCCGTCCTCCGCCCAGATGCCCACGACCTCCGGCCGGCCTTCCGTGAGCGTGCCCGTCTTGTCGAAGACCATCACCCGCACCAGGCGCAGGAGCTGGAAGGCCTCGCCCGAGCGCATGAGGATGCCCCGCGCAGCCGCCTCGCCGCCCGCCCGCACCATCGCCAGGGGCGTCGCCATGCCGAGTGCGCAGGGGTAGCCCATGACGAGCGCGCCCAGCGCCGCCAGGGCGGCTCGGCGGGGGTCCGGCGAGCCCCCCAGCGCCCACGCACCGAGGGTCCAGCCGAGGGCCCCGGCCGCCGCGGCCGCGAGGACGGTGGGCACGTAGACCAGGAGGACCCGGTCCACCAGGCGCAGGATGCCGGGTTTGGTCGCCCTCGCTTCCGCCACCTGGCGGGCCACCCGGCGCAGGAAGGCCTCCTCTCCTACCCGCGTCACCCGGACCACCAGCCCGCCCCAGAGGTTCACCGAGCCGCCGACGACCTCCGCTCCGGGCCCCACCTCGCGGGGCAGCGGTTCGCCGGTCACCAGCCGCTCGTCTACGGCGGCATATCCCTCCTCCACCACCCCGTCCGCCGGGACACGCGCTCCTGGCCGCACCCGGACCCGGTCGCCGACCCTGAGCTGGGCCACGGGCACCTCCTCCTCGCGCCCGTCCGCCTCCAGGCGCACCGCCGTCTCCGGCTGCAGGGACAAAAGCCGCCGCACCGCCTGCGAGGCCCGCACGTGCACGAGGACCGACGCGTAGCTGCCCACCGCGTGGAAAGCGAGGATGTAGGTGGCCGCCGCGAAGAAGGCGCCTGCCGGCAGCCCGGAGGCGGGCAAGAGCCAGCCGGCCAGCCCCCCAACGATACCTGCCAGGGCACCGGCCGCCGCCAGTACGTGGTCGTTCAGGATGGCGCGCCGCAGCGACTGCCAGGCGTTGCGCAGGGCAAACCGCGCTGGGCCTACAGCCGCGGTGAGTGCCAGCGCGGCTTGCGCCGGGCCCAGCAACGTGGCTAGCCCGCCCGGTCCCATTTCCCGCAGGCCCGGTAGCTCGTGCAGACCCATGAATGCCGTCGCCAGAGCCACGAGCACCCCCATGGCCAGGGCGATCCGCCGGGCCCGCGCCAGCTCCCGCTCCTCCTCGGCCCACAGGTCGGCGCGATCGGGCTCCCGCACGCTGTAGCCGAGGTCGAGCAGGGTCGCCACCAGGCGCTCGGGGGCGGTCCGCGCCGGATCGTACTCCGCCAGCACCTCCCCGTGGGCCAGGCTCACCTGTGCCTCCCGCACTCCGTCCAGCCGCACCAGCCCCTTCCGGATAGACTCGGCGCACAGCGAGCAGTGCATGCCGCCCACCTTCAGGTGCAGCACCGCCACGGCTCTCACCTCCGGCCCGAACGTACACCTTCGGGTCGAGGCGAGGGTCAAGGCCTCGCCCGCTGAAGTACGGAGTATACTGAGGCTGCTGTGGAGACGAGGACGCGGCGGATGACCGCGGAGGAGCTGCTCGCCCTCGGGGAGGACGTACCCGGCGAGCTGGTGAGGGGCGAGCTGCGGGAGATGGCCCCTCCAGGTGCGGAGCACGGAGCGGTGGTTGCCAGACTCGGGTGGCGCCTCGCCCGGTACGTGGAGGAAAACGGCCTGGGCGCGGTCTTCGTCGGGGACACGGGGTTCCAGTTGGCCTCCGACCCGGATACGGTGCGGGGTCCGGATATTGCCTTCGTCCGACGGGACCGGATCCCCGCTACAGGGCTGCCCAGAGGGTACTGGCCCGGTGCCCCCGACCTAGCGGTGGAAGTCGTCTGCCCCTCGGACCGGTACGAGGAGGTGGAGGAGCGGGTAGCGGACTACCTCGCCGCGGGCAGTCGGGCCGTGTGGGTCGTGAGCCCTGGCCTGCGCACGGTCACGGTCCGGCGGCCCGACACCCCTCCGGCTTCGTTCTCCGAGGGGGACGTGCTGGAGGCCGAGGACCTCTTCCCAGGCCTCAGGATCCGCGTAGCGGAGGTCTTCCTGCCGTAGGGCGGCGAAGGCGCGTCCCAAGAGGGATCCAGCCCGGCGTGCGCCGCGCGTACGCCTCATAGGCGGCGCCGTACCGTTCCCGCAGTTCCGCGTCCTCCCGGCGGGCCTGTCGTACGTACGCGAGGGTCAGCAGAGGCCACATCACGAGTCCCGGTACCGTGGGCCAGTGCACCAGCCACCCCGCCGTCACCAGCACCAGGCCCAGGTACTGCGGGTGCCGCAGGTGTCGGTAGACCGCCGTCGTCACCAGCCCCGTACGGTTGCGGTACAGCTCGCGCCAGCCGAGGACCACGAGCAGCACACCGACCAGCGTGACCGCGGATCCCACCGGCATCCCGAACCGGTACATGTATGTCATGAACTGCGGCTCGAAGAGCGTCCACCCCAGGGCGGAGGAGAGGAGGTAGGCGGTGAGGGGGAAGCCGAACATCTCCGCGAACAGCGAGACCACGAACGCCGCGTAGAGCCCGTGGGGGCGCCAGTCCGCACGCCGCCGCACGGGCAGCAGCAGGAGGAAAGCCGCGAACACCGCGGCAGAGGCGGCCGCAAGCACCCACCGGCCACGGGGGATGGACAGGAGCTCCGCCCGCAGGGGGCCCGCGAGCAGCACCAGGGAGTGCCCCGCCCCGACCACCAGGGCGGTCACCCCCACGCCCGCGGCCACCACACCGAGTGCGTCCACGAGACGCCGCCACCGCGCGTCCACTACGGCCACCGGGCCACCTCCACCTCCGCCCGTCTGAGGCTCCCGATTCGAAACCGACACTCCCCCCAGCTCACGGCCCGTGGAGGAGCCGGTTCAGGTAGCTTTCCAGGCGACGGGTCCCTTCAGGTCCCAGGAAGGGACCCGCGTGCGTCTCGAAGATGCGTCCGGAACGGGTCACGAACACCGTGGTGGGCAGCCCCACCACCCGGTACTTCACCAGCAGCGCGCCCTCCTCGTCCAGCACGGAGGGGAATGTGATGCCGAGCTTACGCACGAACGCCTTCGCTTCCTGGGGCTTGTCCAGGACGTTCACCCCCAGGAAGTGCACCCGTCCCCGGTAACGCTTGGCCGCCTCCTCCAGAGTCGGCATCTCTGCCCGGCACGGCGCGCACCAGGAGGCCCAGAAGTTCATCACCACCGGTTTGCCGCGCAGCTCGGACAGGGCGAGCTCACGCCCGTCCAGGGTCTCCCGCACGAAGTCGGGTGCGGGCGGACGGGCCTCCGGCGAAGGGACAGTCCGCTCTGCGGGAGCGGGCGCGGACGGCAGGCCCCCGCCCTCCCGCGCCTGTAGCCACGCCCAGGCCGTCGCCACGGAGACCAGGGCGACCCACAGGAGCAGGAAAGGGCGTTTGGTCCTCACAGCGCCCTCCACCAGTAGCCCACGGTGAAGATCCCCGCGCCGATGAGGAAGGCCGCGCCGGTCCGGTGCACGTAGGGGACCGCGGCCCGTACCCAAAGGGTGACCGCAGCCTCGAAGAAGGCGGCGCCAATCAAGACCGTGGTGACGACCGTGCCCATCCCCAGCGCGTACCCCACGAACTGGCCGGCCGCCACCGCGAGACTCCCGGAGGCGAGGGCGCTACTCACCACCGCCAGGAACACGGGCAGGGTGCACGCCAGGGAGCAGATCCCGTAGGCGACTCCGAACGCGAAGAAGGAGAGGAGGTCGTTGTGGAGTCGCACCCGCTCCCAAACCCGAGTGGCAGACGCAAGGCCAAACGCCCGACCGGAGAGGGCAAGCCAGCTGCCGAGGATGACGAGGGCGGCACCGGCCAGCATCCCGCCGTACGGGAACGCCTGGATGAGCGCGTATCCACCTGCTCCGACCACGAGCCCGACGAACCCGAAGAGAAGGAGGAACCCCAGGCTGGAGAGCAAGCCGAAGCGAACCGCGCGGCCGAGCCGCCTGGCCCCAGATTCCGGGTCTGTCCGCGCGAGCGCATAGGCCGCCAGGGAAGGCAACAGCAGGATCCCGCACGGGTTTACCGCAGCCACCATGCCCGCGGCGAAGGCGTACCCCACCGGAAGCCAGCCGAAGAAGGTGGCGAACTGCCCCTGCGCCAGGTACACCGCCTGCGTGGAGGCTAGGAGCCCCGCTCCCAGCGCGACTCCTCCCAGCACGAACAGGATCCCAGTAGGATCGGCGAACAGGCGGCGCGGGGGTGCCACGTTCACGGCGCTCGCCTCCGAAGGTCCTCAAGCAAATCCATAAGCTCCTTCTGGGTAATGGGTCCGACCCACCGCCTCATGAGCCTCCCCTCGCGGTCCACCACGTACGTCTCGGGAATCCCCGTGACCCCAAAGTCCAGGAGGACCCGCCCCCGGGGGTCTGGGCCGTTGGGGTACGTGACCCCGTACGTCCCGAGAAACGTGCGGGCGGCCTCCTGCGAGTCCCACACGTTCACGCCGACGAACGCGGTCCCCTGAGGGCGGAGGGCCCGCCAGGCCGCCTCCAGCTCCCGGGCTTCCTCCCGGCAGGGCGGGCACCACGAGGCCCAGAAGTTCACCACCACGACCCGGCCACGTTGGTCTGCCAGGCGGAAGGTACCCCCGTCAAACAGGAAGAGCTCGAACGCGGGCGCCTGTCGCACCCGCACCTGCCCCGCGCGCCCTACGGTGTTGATGGCGAGGCCGCCCCGCCTCGGGCTCTGCGCTCGGAACAGCGCCGCGGAGAACACAACCAGGAGTGCTGCCACCATCACGAGGCTCACCCCGAGCCCCAATCGAGCAGCCGCACGACCTGGACTGCGAGCCATCCCTCGGGGGCCCTTACGCGCGTCTCTTCCCGGTCAGTCCGGCCCAGGACCGCCCGACCGTAACTGCCGGGACGGGACGTGGCAGGACCTGCCCGCAAGTCCGCGCATCATGACGTAGTGGGAGACCGGGCAGGCCAGGAGCGCGAGGAGCACCAGAGCCGGCAGGACGAGCCTCGGGGCAACGAGCCACACGAAAACGCCTACCGCCGCAAGCCCGGCCAGCACCCTCCAGTCCAGGCAGAGAAGGTGCGGAGGCCGCGCAGCGCTCCCAGCATCGGGTGGCTCGCCCTCCAGGGGAACGTGCAACGCGCCGGTCGGGGAGTCCGCCGGTGGTGGTGCCGCTTGCCCGCCGGACGCACGCTGGGCAAGCCACATGGCCACTCCCATCCCGACGGGACAGGCCAGGAGCAGCAGGAGCGGAAGCAAAGCCTCCATGGCGCTTCACCCCCTGTCTTGTCACACAGGTCCGATCCGGCAGTAGACGGGGACCGCCGCCGCGGCTGTGGCAAGGACCGGAGGAACCGTGCGCACCACGGCCACCGCGAGCCCTCCCGCCACCAGACTCCCGGCCACCCCGTGGCGCGGCCGGGCCTGACCGTCCAACAGACGCCGCAGGCGCTCCTCCACCACCCGCTCGGGACCGCTCGTGAACCCGGGCAGGGGCGCGGCAGCCCGCAGTGCGTGCTCCGTGACCCGGCCCAGGGCGGAGGCGAGGCTGAGGGGCCGGCCGGTCGCCTCCGCTGCCCGCGCGTCCGCCTCCAGCTCCTCCTCCGCCTCCAGGACCCCCAGCAGGTACCAGGACCACGGGAGGTACCACGTCGCGTCCCGCAACACCCGCGCGACCCACAGGGCCTGCGGGGCCCGCCGGGCGAGGTGGGCCAGTTCGTGGGCAAGGGCCGCTTCCAGCTCGTCTCCGTCCAGATTTTCAAGCAACCAGCGGGAGACCACGACCACCGGGCTGCGGCCCCACCCGGTGGCCGCCACGGGAGAGGGCACCTCCAGCACGTACAGGCGCGGTGCGGGAAGCCGCAGGTGCCTGCACAGGTCCGCCACCTGCTGCACGAGCTCCCCTTCCTCGAGGGGCGTGCAGGCGTAGACCAGCCGCCGGGCCGTCCGCAGCCGGACGAGGTTTGCGGACAGCGCGACCACCACGCTTCCCCACTGGACCGCCAGGAGGCCAGAGCTGATCAGGAGGTCCCAGCCCGCCAGTACCACGCAGCTGCTCCAGTACCGGGGGACGGTGTGGGCGGTGGCGAGCGTCAGGACGAACACGGGAAGGCTGAGGGCCACGAGGACAACCGGCCGCCGGCCTCCCTCCGGAACCCACCGCACGGCCCAGGCGGCGCCTCCGCTCAGGAGGGCCGCCAGGAGAAGCGCGCTTGTCAGGAACTGCACTTGGCTCACCGTGCCCTGCCGCGCGCCCGGGCCTCCTCCAGGAGGCGCTCTAGACGCGCGCGTGCCTTCGGGTCTGTAAGGGCCCGCAGGCGCTGTGCGGCAACACCGCCGAAGTTCACCAGCAGCCGCTCCAGCAACCGGCCCACGAACCGGTCCACGAACGCCTCCCGGCCGAGGGTGGCCCGGTACACGTAGGCGGGCTCGCGCCGCTCCGCCACCAGCAGGCCCTTGCGGGCCAGGCGTGCCATGGTGTTCATCACGGTGGTGTACGCCAGCCGGCGGCGCGCGTACAGCTGTTCGAACACCTCCCGTACCGTGACGCCCTGACCCGCGGGTCGAGACCAGATCAGCTCCATGACCTCTGCTTCGAGGTCGCCCAGGACCGCCCGGATCCCCGGCCGGTCCAGGCGCACGGTGGTGATCTCGGGCTCCTTGGGCCGCCGCGTCACGGTGCCAGCACCCTCCCCGCCTCCACGAGCTTCCGAAGTGTCCTCCCTCCGTCCGTGGACCGGTACAGGTCCGCGGAGAACGTGCTGAGGTACAGGACCTTGGGGTCCTCGGGATGCACCGCGAGATTCCCTCCCGCGTCCTGTCCGCCCAAAAACACTCCGAGGGAAGTCCAACTTCTCCCGGAATCGGTGCTCGGTACCAGTCCCAGCTCCGGCGATACGGCATACGCATACGCCCGGTGCGGCTCGCGCGGGTGGAAGGCGATGGCCGTGACGGGAACGCGGCCGAGCGGTCCGTCCACAGGCCGCCAGCGCTCGCCGCCATCCCGGCTCACGAACAGCCCCTGCCGGGTGCCCGCGAACACGGTATTGGGATCCCGTGGGTCCACGGCCAGGGAGAAAACCCCGGACAAGCCCCGTTCCCCGAAGTAGGTCCAGGTCGAGCCGCCGTCCCGGCTCCGGTACAGCCCCACGCGCCCGGCCACGTTCCAGCCGTAAAGCACACGAGGATCCGAGACGCCCTGGGCTGCGGCGTGGAAGTCGGCCTCCCCCGCCAGGGCCAGCGGTTGCCAGCTCCTCCCACCGTCCCGGCTCACCTCCACGCCTAAGGGGTTGGGCCGGCGGTCGCGGGGTCCCGGATGGCCGCTGGTGAGGAGCACGCGGGGCTGGTGAGGGTGCGCCAGGAAGCCCATGTGGTCGTAGGTGTGGGTGCCGACCCACTCCCACCGGCCGTTGCGGATGCGGAGCAGCCCGCCGTGCGCGGCCACCCACACCACTTCCGGCTCGAAGGGGTCCACCGCAAGGCCGTGGATGTGCGGCCCGGGGATCTCCCGGACCTCTGGGGCGGTCCCGTTGGCGGCGAGCTGGTAGCCCGCCCACCCGCCCACGGCCAGGAAGACGCCCAGAGTAAGGGCCCGCCAGGCCACAGGGGTTCCAGTCCGCGTCCGCTTTCCGGGTTTCGCCACGCCGCTCAGCGCATCGGGCCGGGCATCATCGGCATCATGGGCATGCCGGGCATCATTCCCCGCATCATCTCGTCCATCATACGCTGCATCTGGGGGTCGGACATGTGCTCCCGCATGTGTTCCCGCATCTGCGGGTCGTCCATGGCCCGCAGGCATGCCTCCATCATGGACCGCACGGCCTCCGGCTCCTGCATCATCGGGGTCACCGCGGTTCCCGGATCGTGGGCAGGAGCCGCCGAGGGCAGGGTGGAAGCGCCTCGTGAACGTCCGTGCGCCCACACCAACCCGCCTGCCGCGAGCAGCACCGCCACCAGGAGGACCGTCCCCACCAGCGACCGCATGGCTTCACCTCCTTCCAGGAGGATGCTACTATGGTCAGTAGTACGACGGCAATAGGGAGGAACCCGGGTTGGACCGGCGGACGTTCCTGAAGTGGCTGAGTGCCATCCCGGCCGCAGGAGCCCTGTCGGCCTTCCTGGCACCGGCGCTGCGGTACGTCAAGCCCAACCTGCAGCCGGGGCTGGGGGTGCCCGCGGGCAAGCTGCCCCCGGACTTGGTGGAAGGGGACCTGCCGAAGGGAGATCCGATGCCCATCGCCCGCCTCGAGGAGCTCCGGGAACCTTGGTCCAGCAAGTTCTTCGTGTTCACGCAGAAGTACCCGCAGTACACGCCGGAGCTGGCGCGGGCCTTCCCCGTGCCCGGCGTGGCCATCAAGCTCCCGTGGAAGCTCCCGTTCCCGGGCTACCAGGAGGGGAGCGAGCCTACGGACATCGTGATCTTCTCCCGCATCTGCCCGCACCTGGGGTGCATCTTCAACTACGTGCCCAACTGGCGGGAAGTGACCGCGGGGTACGGTGGCTACGTTCCGCCCCCGGACCGGCGCCATGGGCTGCTGGCGTGTCCGTGCCACCTGTCCATCTTCGACCCCGCGGACCGCGAGCAGCCGGGGCGGGTGCTGTCCGGACCCGCTCCCAGGCCGCCCCGCTACTTCGTGTACCGGGTCCGGGACGGGGTGATCGTGGTGACGGGCGCGGAGCCCGGTGGGATCGCCTAAGGCTGCGGCGCGTACGCCCCGTGCCGAACCGCGTGGCGCGGTCCCGAAAAGACTCCGGGCGACTCCCGCCTCAGGGCGGCCCCTGTCGGTGCAAACGGAGGAGGGCCTCCTCCAGCCGGTGGAGCAGCGCGTCTTCCCCCGTGGAGCCGGGCTCCACGGGCGGGCCGAAGCGCACCGCCACCTTCCTGGGCCGCGGCACCACCTGGCCCAGCGGGAGGGCCCGGTCGGTGCCGAAGATCCACGCGGGCACCACGGGCGCGCCGCTGCGGACGCTCAACGCGGCCACGCCCCGACGCAAGGGCGCCAGGGGTCGGCCCGTGCGGTTCACGCCTCCCTCGGGAAACAGGGCCAACACCCTTCCCGCCCGCAGGACCTGCAAGGCCGCCCGGAACCCTGCCCCCGTGTACGCGCCAGGATCCCATTCGGTGCGCCGGACGGGCACGAACCCGTACCACCGCACCACGGGCGCGATGACCCGGATGAGAGGGTCCCAGGGCACGAACCCCGGGGTGAGGCGCTGTCCCAGGAGTTCCTCGGCGCCCAGGAACACCGCCCGCCTGGGCAGGGCGGCCGCCAGCACCACGGGGTCCAGCCACGACCGGTGGTTGGCGGCCACCAAGGCCGCTCCCCTCCGGGGACAGAACTCCTCGCCCGCGCTGCGGAAGGCGAACAGGAACCACAGGCCTAGGCGCGCCGCGGCACGCACCGCGCGGTAGTCCCAGCTCTCCTCGGGAAGAGGCCCCGCTCCGGTCCGACCGCGGTGGCTACGGACGGCGTGCCACCTCCAGCAACAGGGGAAGCACCTCCACGCCCTTCCGCCGGCCCAGCCGGCCCCGTGCTGCGGCGGCCTCCCCGAAGCTGCCCGCGCCGTCGGCCTCCACACCAGGGCCCCACACCAACAGCGGGACGGGGTCGTCCGAGTGGGCGCCCAGCTCGCACACGGTGGCGTGGTCCGCGGTGACGGCCACCACCACGTCCCCGCGACCTGCCAGCCCCTCCCGGAGCGGGCCGAAGAAGTGGGTGTCGATCCCCTCCACCACCGCGCGCTTGGCCTCCCAGTCCCCGTCGTGGGCCGGTTCGTCGGGCCCCTTCAGGTGCACGTACAGCCCGTCCCACCGGTCTATCTGGCGCAGCACCTCAGCTGCCCAGGCGGTGTACACACGTGGGTCCCGCCCGCTTGCGGGCACTTCCACCACCCCCATGCCCAGCAGGCGCGCGATGCCCCTCTCCACCGGCATCTCCACGAAGCACGCGAAGCGCGCGCCGAACCGCTCCGCGAACGACGGCAGCTGGGGGACGTGGTCGCTGGCGTCCCGCAGGAGGACCAGGTTGGCGGGAGGTTCTCCCCGGCTCTTGCGCTGCCGGTTCACCGGGTGCTCCTCCAGGACCCTCCGGCTGCGCTCCGTGAACTCGTTCACCAGCTCCGCGGCCCGCGCCGCCCCTGTCCCGCCGTCCAGGGGGACGCAGGTTTCCACCTCGTCCTTCACCACCGTCCGCGCCACCCCCAAAGCGCCCACGCGGCCATAGGCGGGGTCGGTGTTGGAGATCTGTGCCGACAGGGCCACCTGCGGGTCGTACAGGACCAGGACGCACCGGTGCCCCACGCTGGCCTCGAACCGGAAGTCCGCACTAGGCAGCTGCACCTGGGCCTGCACCGCCTGCGCCAGTGCCTTCGCCTCCTCGCTGCGGAGGCTGCGGCCCACCCGCCGGTCCAAAATCCGGCGGCCTTCCCCCGCGGTGGCGAAGTTGCCCCGCAGCGCCAGGTTTCCGTCCTGGAAGGGGAGGCCCATGCCCAGCGCCTCCAGCAGGCCGCGGCCCGCGTGGTGGTGGAAGGGGTCGTATCCAAGGATCGCCGTCACCGCCACGTCCGACTCCGGCGCGATGCCCTCCCCCACCGTCACCACGAGCCCCTGCTGCCCCGCGGCGGCCATGGCGTCCAGGTGGGGCTTGCGCGCGGCCTCCAGGGGTGTCCGCCCGCCCAGCGCCGCCACGGGTCGGTCCCCCAGCCCGTCCAGGATCACGTACAGGACCTTGCGCATGCTCCCCCTCCTACGGGTCCTGACGGAGCTCCCGCAACAGCTCCGCCAGGTCCTGCACCACCACCTGCGGCCGGACGGGCGACCGCTCTACCTCTTCCGCGGACGCCACACCCGTGAGCACCAGCGCGGTGCGCATGCCCAGGCGCGCGGCACCTGCGACGTCCGTGGCGATCTGGTCGCCCACCATCAAGGTGTCCTGCGGCCGTGCGCCCAGCCGGTGGAGGGCCATCTGAAACGGGTGCGGCTCGGGTTTCCCCGCGCACACAGGCTCACGCCCCGTGGCCGTGCGCAGGGCCGCCACCAGAGCGCCCGCGCCCGGCCACAACTCCCCTTCCACGGGGAGTACGGGGTCCAGGTTGGTGGCCACAAACCGCGCCCCCCGCAGGAGGGCAGAGCAGGCGGTGCGCAGCCGCGCGTACGTGAGCCCGGTGTCCAAGCCCACCACCACCGCCTCCGCCTGCCCGTCCTCCGTCAGCTCATAGCCCGCTTGCCGGACCGCCTCCCGCAGCCCTTCCCCGCCCACCACCAGCACGGGTCCCCGCAGGTTCCACCGCCGCAACAGCGCCGCCGCGCACAGGGCGGAGGTCACCACCTGGCCTTCCTCCACGTGGATCCCCAGACCCCGCAGGTGGTCCACGTACTGTCGGGGCGTGCGGGTGGAGTTGTTGGTGAGGAACGCGAAGGGGACCCCGCGTTCCCGCAGCCACGCCAAAAACTCCACCGCGCCCGGCAGCCGCTCCCGGCCCCGGTACACCACACCGTCCAGGTCCAGGACCACAGCCCGAGGCGCCTGCAGGCTCATCCCGCACTCCGCAGGGCCCGGACGAACTCCGGAGCCAGCTCGCCCGCGTACACCTCGGAGGCGGGTCCCGCCATCCGCAGCCGGTAGTCCTCTCCCACGGATACCCACAGGACGCCGCCTTCCATCTCCACCCACACCTCCCGCCCGGTGAGGCCGAGCCGGACGCAGGCCGCAGCCACCGCGCAGGCGCTGGAGCCGGACGCCAGGGTGTGCCCCGCGCCCCGCTCCCAGATGCGGACGCGCACCCGGTCCGGCCCCAGCACGCGCGCCAGCTGGACGTTCGTGCGCTGGGGGAACAGGGGGTGCCGTTCCAGAGCCGGCCCCAGGCGGTGGACGTCCACCGCCTCCAGGTCGTGGGTGAACACCACGCAGTGGGGGTTGCCCACGTTCACCGCGGTGACCCGCACCTCGCGCCCGTCCACCTCCACGGGCTCGTCCACCACCTCCCGCGGAGGCCCCCCCGCGGGAATCCGGTCGCTGCGGAAGGTGGCTTCCCCCATGTCCACGGTGACCGACCGGACATCCCCGTCCTCCAGGCCCAGCTGGCAGGTCACCACGCCCCCGGGGGTCTCCACGGTGAAGCAGGTCTTGTGGGTGTGGCCGTGGTCGTACAGGTACTTCGCGAAGATGCGCAGGCCGTTGCCGCTTTTTTCCGCCTCGCTGCCGTCCGGGTTGTAGATCCGCAGTCCGAAGTCGGCCCGGTGGGAAGCCACCAGGGCCAGCACGCCGTCCGATCCCACTCCGAAGTGCCGGTCACACAGCAGGCGCACCGCCGCCGGCGTGAGGGGGAAGCCCAGCCGGTCCGCTTCCACCACCACGTAGTCGTTGCCCAGCGCGTGGGACTTGACGAAGCGACTCACCGAGAAGCCCTCCTGCCCAACGTCTCCCGGGACTCCCTTACCCAGGCTCGCCTCCCACACCTTCCAGCTTTTTCCCGCCCTCGTACACCGTCTCCAGCGCGTTGCGGCGCCGCCACCGCTCCAGCCCCAGGTCCACCAGCCGGCTCACCAGCTCCCGGTACGGGATCCCAGACGCCTCCCACAGCTTCGGGTACATGCTGATGGGCGTAAAGCCCGGGATGGTGTTCACCTCGCTCACGTACGTGGCCCCCTCCCGCTCCAGCAGGAAGTCCACGCGGGCCATCCCGCACAGGCGCAGGACCCGGTACACCTGCAGGCTCAGCTCCCGCACCCGCTCCAGCCGCTCCGGCGGGAGCTCCGCGGGTACCACCAACTCCGCCCCCTGCGGGTCCACGTACTTCGCCTCGTAGTCGTAGAAGGGGTGTGTGGGCCGGATCTCACCCGGCACCGACGCCATGGGCTCGTCGTTCCCGAGCACGCTCACCTCCACCTCCACGGGGTTGGGGACCGCACGCTCCACGATCACGGCAAGATCGTACCGCAGCGCGTCCCGGAAGGCTTCTGCCAGCTCTTCCTGGCAGGCCACGCGGTGCACCCCCACGGAGGAGCCCAGGCGGGTGGGCTTGACGAAGCACGGGTAGCCCAAAGACGCCACCTCCTCGTACACCCCCGCCGGGTCCTGCTCCCACCGCCGCCCCTCCACCACCCGGAACGGCACCACGGGGAGCCCCGCGTCCCGCAGGAGGGCCTTCTGGACGCCCTTGTCCATGCCCACCGCGGAGCCTACCACGTCCGCCCCCACGTACGGCACGTTTACCATCTCGCACAGGCCCTGGAAGCTGCCGTCCTCCCCGTACGTGCCGTGCAGCACGGGGAACAACACGTCGCACACCACCTCGCGGCCGCCGGCTACGAACACCGCCCGGCCGGGGCGGTCCAGCCGCAGCCATGCGGGTTGCCCGTCCACAAACCACCGTCCGTCCCGGGTGAGGAACACCTCCACCACCTCGAACCGCCCGGGGTCCGCGGCCTGCATCACGCTCCGGGCGGACAGGCACGACACCTCGTGCTCGCCCGACCGTCCGCCGTAGACCACCCCGAGCCGGATGCGCGACATGGCGTTGCCCCTCACCGCGCCGCCTGGTCGCGGCGCCACGCCTCCACCCGCTGCCGTAACAGGCGGACCGCCCCGTCCACCAGCACACTGCCGAAGGGGACAGCCCGCTTGCGGGACGGAAGGTCTAACTGCTCCAGGACCCTGGGCGACGCCACCACCACCTGGCAGCGCGCCAGCGCGGCACGCAGGCCGCGGGCATCCCCCAAGTGCGCGGGCACGAAGTGCACCCGGGCCCCCACCGCCTGCAGGGAGGTGGCCTTGCTGCGGGCTCCCTCCTCCGTGGCGCACACCACCGCCACCCGGGTCCCGGCGGGCAGGGAAGCCACCTGCTCGAAGGTGGCGAAGTCGGGCATGGCCACCAGTCCCACCACCTCCCTTCCCCGCACCAGGCGGGCCACTTCCTCCACGTGGAAGAAGGTGGTACACACCAGGTCCGCCTGCCGCGCCGCGCGCACCGCTTCCTGCAGGAGGGCCCCGCGGACTTCCAGGCCCAAAGCGTCCTGCAGCGCGCGCTGGAAGTAGCTCACATCCACGGGGTTGCACTCCACGAACAGCACCCGCGGGTGTGGCGTCACCGCGGCGTGGGCGCGGGCGCGGACCAGCGCCGCCAGGTCTTCCGGGCCCAGGCCCGCCCGCCGGGCCAGGTGGACCAGCTCGTCCACCCGGTCTGCCACCTGGGCGTCCACTCCCGGGGCCCGGGCCCCCCGCGGGGCCACGAACGTCCCCCGGCCCGGAGCTGCGTGGAGGTAGCCCGCGGCCACTAGCTCCCGGTACGCGCGGGCCACGGTGTTCCGGTGCACGCGGAGGAACCCCGCCAGGACCCGCACGGGGGGCAGGCGCTGCCCCGGACGCAGCAGTCCCGCCAGCACCTGGTGCGCGATCTGGGCCCGGAGCTGCTCGGTAACGGGAAGGCCGCGGCGGAGGCGCAGGTGGGGTGTATTTGTCACACAAGTACTGTGACAAGCTGCGGGGCCCGTGTCAACCGCCCCCAACCACCCGGCAGCTCAGGAAGACAGGGGGTGACGGGCCAGGGACCGGCCCACCGACAGGCACAAGCTCAGCGCCGCCAGCAGGGCGAAGGCAGCCCCTACCTCCTCCCGCTGCCACCGCCAGCCCACCGTGCGCGCCAGGTCCCGGTAGGCGGCGGTGAGTGCCCCCGCGTCTGTGGTGTGGTAGTACGTGCCGCCCGTACGCTCCGCCACCCGCCGCAAGGTCTGCTCGTCCAGCAGTCCCCAGTAGCCGCTGCGCAGCAGGTGGGCAGGCCGGGTGGTGGCGATCCCCACGGTGTAGACCCGCACCCCTGCCTGCACCGCCCGCTCCGTGGCCTCCTCTGGTGTAGGTCCGTCGCTGTACCGGCCGTCCGACAGCAACACCACAACCCCCCGCAGGTCCCCGGGCGGTTCTGCCTCCAGGAGGCGGACGGCTTCCAGCAGCCCCGCACCCAGCTGCGTGCGCAGCTCCGTGGTGAGTCCCGCGATCCCCCCCAGCACCCGCTCCCGGTCTCCTGTGAGGGGCACCACCACGGTGACCGTACTGCCGAAGCTCACCAGTCCCACCCGCAGGCCCGGAGGGAGCCTCCGCACGAACTCGGAGGCCGCGCGTTTGGCCGCGGCGATGCGCGAGGGGGCCACGTCTGTCTCCTCCATGCTCCGGCTCACGTCCACCACCAGGACCACGGGCCACCGGCTTGCCACGGGCCACGGGACCATGGGCCGGGCCGCGGCCAGGCTGGCCAGCAGGCCGGCCCCCACAAACGCCAACAGGGAGGCGCGGTCGCCCGGTGTGCCGGCCAGGCGGGAAACGCCGGTGTGCAGCAGGGCCTCGCGGGCCCGCAGCCGCCCCACCCGCACCGCCCCCGCGGCCACCAGCGGCCACAGGACCAACAGCCACAGCAGGACAGGCCAGCGGAACGTCACGGGCCCTCGGCAGCGGGCAGGCGGACGACAAAGCGGGCGCCGCGGGGGTCCCGGCGCTCTGCGCGTACCGCACCCCCGTGCGCCAGTACCAGCTGCTTGACCACCGCAAGACCCAATCCGCTTCCCCCACCCTGCCGGCTACGGGAGGGGTCTGCCCGGTAGAAGGGCTCGAAGACGCGCTCCAGGTCCTCTGCGGCGATCCCCGGACCGTCGTCTTCCACCACCACCTCCACCCACTCCCCCCGGGCTGCCAGCGCGAGCCGCACCGTCCCGCCGGGTGGACTGAACCGCACCGCGTTGTGGACCAGGTTCTGGACCACCTGCCGCACCCGCTGGGGGTCTGCCCACGTGTACACCGGTCCCGGGGCCTGCATCTGGGCGGTCAGGTGGCGGTCGTCCAACCAGGGTCGGAGGGCGTCGAGGACCTCGCGGCACACTTCCCCCAGTTCCACCCTAGCCCGCTGCAGCGGGAGTGCCCCCGCTTGCGCCAACGTCAGGTCGCGGAGGTCGTTCACGATGCGGCTCAGCAGCACCGTCTGCGTGTGCAGGGCCGCCAGCCGCTCGGGTGTGGGGTCTGCCACCCCGTCCAGGAACGCCTCCAGGTGTGCCTGGACGTTGGCCAGGGGCGTGCGCAGCTCGTGTGCCACCGCCGCCAGGAACTCCCGCCGCAGCCGCTCGTCCTGTTCCAGCCGCGCGGCCATGGCGTTGAAGGCCTCCGCCAGCTCGCCGATCTCGCCTCCGCAGGCGCGCACGCGGCGGTCCAGCCGTCCCGCGGCGATGGCCCGGGCCGCGGCGCGCAGCTCGCCCAGGGGCCGTACCAGGCGGCCCGCCAGCCACAGCCCCGCGACCGCAGCCACCACCGCCGCGCTCAGCCCTCCCAACCACAGGGACTGGTTGAAGGCTGCGAGGAACTTCCGCTGGGAGGCGCGGAACAGCCGGGCGGTGGGCCGCAGGCTCTCCAGCCACAGCTCCCGGACCTGCGGTGGTTGCTCCGCCAGCCAGGGCACCTCCCCGCGTCGCACCCGCTCCACGTACGCGTGGAACCGCACCGCGGTCAGGTGTTGGGCCCACAGCCCCACCGCCGCCGCGGCGAACACCGCCACGGCGGCGAAGACCAGGGCGAGCTGGGCCCGCAAGCTGCGCGGCCCCCACCGCCGCCCCGGGGGAGCTCCCTTCGGCTGTCCAGCGGGGAAGTCAAGACGGTCCGCGCGCATGGGTGGCGGCTACGCTCCCGGTGGTCCCAAGCCTTGGCCCGCCCCCTCCCCGCCGCGGCCCGCCGCCCGGCGCGCCAAGCAGGCGCGGTGGCCGCGGGCTGGGGCAGACCACAGGCCCCAGCGCCTGTGCCCGGGCGGGGTTACGAACTTGTACCCCACCCCGTGCACCGTCAGCACGTACCGTGGCTGCTGCGGGTCAGGTTCCAGCTTGTGCCGCAGGTTTTTCACGTGCACGTCCACGGTCCGCTCGAACCCTTCGAAGGACTCCCCGTACACGTGGTCGATGATCTGCCAGCGGGTCAACACCTGCCCAGGCTGGCTGGCCAGCACCTCCAGCACCTTCCACTCCGTGGCGGTAAGCGGCACCGTCCTCCCGGAGCGCCGGACCCTCCGCCGGCGGAAGTCCACGACCAGGTCCCCCACCCGCAGCACGTCGCGCCCGCCCCAGCGGTGGCGCCGCAGCACCGCCCACACGCGTGCCACCAGCTCCCGCGGGCTGAAGGGCTTGGTGACGTAGTCGTCCGCGCCCAGCTCCAGCCCAGCAACCCGGTCCTCCACCGCGTCCCGCGCGGTGAGCATCACCACCGCGGTCCTCGACTCCTCCCGGATCCTCCGGCACACCTCCCAGCCGTCCACGCCCGGCAACATGAGGTCCAGGATGACCACGTCCGGCTGCAGCTGGACGTACCGCCGGAGGGCCTGCGCCCCGTCCGACGCCACCTCCACCCGGAAGCCGTCCCGCTCCAGGTACCTGCGGACCAGCTGGGCGATCTCTCCCTCGTCCTCCACCACCAGAGCCGTGGGTCCCGTCCTGCTCTTCACGGCCTGACCCCTAAGACCAGCTCCACGTCCACCACACGCCCGCCACGCACCACCCGGACCCGCACCCGGTCACCCGGCTGGTACTCTGCCAGGATCGCCAGCAGGTCCTCCATGGCCTCCACGGGCCTGCCGTTCACCGCCACGATCACGTCCCCGGGGGAGCCGTTGGCGGCGTCCGGGTGCAGGCCCGCCCGGTCTGCGGGGCCGTCCGGCACCAGCTCCACCACCAGCACACCCCGCTGCACCGCGAGCCCGCGCTCGCGGGCCAGCTCAGGGGTGACGGTGGTGCCCAGGATCCCCAACCACGCCCTCTCCACCCGGGCGCCCGCCATCAACTGGGGAAGCGCCTGTGTTGCCGCGGTGGCGCTCACCGCAAGCCCCCCCTCCGCCCCGGGCCGGGTGGAGACCGCCACCACCACCCCCAGCACCTCCCCGCGCCGATCCAGCACTGGGCCGCCGGAGCTTCCCGGCGCCACCGCGGCGCTGACCCGGACGAGGATCCCCGGCACCAGCCCCGGCAACGTCAGCCCTACTTCCAGGAGCAACCCGGTGGTGAGCACCTTCGGGCGGCCACGGGGGTTTGCGATCACGGCCACCGGCTCACCCACCCGCAGGCTCGCGGGGTCCGCAAGACGCAAGAAGGGCAGGTTGTGGTCGTCCACCCGTAGGAGAGCCAGGTCCCGCCGCGCGTCGTAGCCCACCAGCTGCGCGGGCAGCCGCCGGCCGAGCTCGAACTCCAACGAGATACGCTCCGCGCGCCGCACCACGTGCGCCGCGGTCAGCACCCACCCGTCCCGTGAGATGGCGAAGGCGCTCCCTGTGCCCTGCCGGTCCTCCTGCACCGTGCGGACCACGGCCACCGCCGGGGCCGCCCGCTCGTACAGGGCGTGCGCCGGCAGGCCCTGCGACCTCGCGGCTCCCGCGGCAGCCAGGACCACGAGCGCCGCAACGACCGCCTGCCGCCTCATAGGTATGCCAGCAACCTCCCGCACGCCACCGCCCCCAGCCAGACCCCCAGGGACACCGCTCCCGCCAAGCGGGCGGCCAGGGGTGGCGGACCCACGTCCCAAGCCTCCACGGACCGGTACACGCCACGGTGGAAGACCCACACGTTCAGCCCGCCCAACGCGATCAGGGCCATCTTAGCGGGGAAGGCGGGGCTGCGCCACCAATCCGCCGCGTGCGCGGCGAACATGGCGACCCCCGTTCCGGCCGTGAGGGCGAACCCCCGCCACGCCCAGGGCAGGAGGTGCCGGGCGAGGGCACGTACAGGCAGTCCTGGGGACAGCCCCACCAACCTCAGGTCGAGGGCAACAGCGGATCCCACGAGCACCGCCACCCCTGCCAGGTGCGCCACCTCCGCCGCGGGGTACGCCCACAGGGCTTGCCGCATCCACGTGGCGAAGGCTGTCGCCTGAAGCCAGGTAACCCACGTGGGCGCCCCGTTCACCGCAGGCGGAAACTCCGGTCCCCCACGGAGAGGCGCACCGCGCGCATCTCCGTCGCCTCCCGCCGGTGCGGGTGCCCCACCGCCACCACCCGCGTGCCAGGCCGGAGGAGCTCCGCAGACAGGCCCACGGCCAGGGCCCGCGTGGGGGGCGGCAGTACCACGACCCAGGTGCCCTCCTCCGTCCGCACGCGCACGGTGACGTGAGGGTGCTCGAAGTGGACCGCCTCCACGGGACCAGACGCGCGGACCGTTCGCTCCTCGTCGTACCACGACCAGCCGTGGTGCGCGTGGCCCGAGCTCGCCACGGCCAGGACAGCCAGCACCACCCCCGCACCCCGTGTAGCCCGTCCCCTCATACGGGTCGCCTCCTGCCTTTGGGCTCCCTCGCAGGATCCCGCGGGCTCGTCACCCCCCTGTGAAGCCCAACAGCCCCGCACCGGCGGCCTTTCAGTGCAGGTCGTCCAGTCCGCTGCGCCGCATCAGCTGGCGAAACTCGCGCTTTCGCCGCCACCGCTGCCACACCTCCAGGGGGTTGCCCACACGGCGTCGGCCGCGCACGCCGAACCCGTACCGGCCTCCGGAGGCGTACCACCAGGCCACCGCGCAGCCCGCCAGGGCAAAGGCGCCGGTAGGGAAGGGGAGGGAGAAAAACACCAGGGCAGCGCTCAGCGGCCCGATCCACCGGCCCTCCACGGGAAGTGCGAAGTAGACCAGCAGCCGCTCCCGCGGGTGGATCAACGACCAGCTCACCGCGCACGCGGCCACCGGCATCCACAGCCCCCGCAGGCCGGCACCTCCCACGCCCAGGCCCACGTGCGCCGCCCACAGGGCCAGAGCCGGCGCCACGGAGGTCCACACCAGGAAAAGCCCGTAGTCCCGGGCCCCCCAGCCGCGCTCCAGGCTGCCGCCGAACACCCACAGGGCGTACGCGGACAGCAGCAGGGACAACACCGGCCCTGCCCCGTCCAGCGCGTACGTCCCCACCGTCCACGGTCGGGAAGGGACGGTGTACGGGGAAAAGGCCAGGGGCAGGGGCAAGCCCAAGAACGACAGCACGAAGGTGGCGGCGTTGGCCAGGATCAACCCCCACGTCACGGGGCAGTCCCCGGGGAGGGTGTGCAGCCACTTCCCCGTCATGTTCCCCTCGGGGTGGCCGGTAGCTCCTCCGTCCGCCGCCACGGCGGCCGGCTGTAGGGTGGCTGTGGCTCCGCGCTCCCCGCGCCCCCGGACCCCGCGGGGTCCACCTCCCGGGTGCCCCGCACCGCGGCGTCCGCGGCCATCCCGCCTCTCCCCATCACGTACCGGTCACGCCGCATCCCCACCTCCCCTCACAACTCACCCCGGCCCCGCAGGAGCTGGTGGACCACCGCCATACAGGCGTCCATCACCACCCGCAGCCCTGCCGCCCGGGCCCGGCGAGCGGCTTCCTCGTGCCGCACGCCCAGCTGCATCCAGACCGCCTTCGCGCCCACCGCCACCGCCTCTTCCACCACCTCGGGGACGTACTCGGACCGCCGGAACACCTGCACCACGTCCACGGGCCCCGGTACGTCCCGCAGGCGCGGGTAGCTGCGCAGTCCGAGGGTCTCCCGGACGTGCGGGTTGACCGGCACCACCTCGTAGCCCTGTTGCTGCAGGTACCGGGCGACCCCGTAGCTCGGCCGGTGCGGTTTGTCCGAGAGCCCCACCACCGCGATCCGGCGCGCGGCCTGCAGGATGGCGCGTGCGTCCTCCCACTGCGGGTCAAGCTCCTGCGGGATCTGCTCCTGGTCCCGACCCACCGGCGCTCCCTCCTGCCACGTCCAACCGCTCCGCCGCCTCTACCATTCCCGCACACTCCCGCACCAGCTCCTCCAGGACCTCCCGGGCCCGCTCCGCGTCCTCTTCCCGGACCAACAGGTGGTCCCGGTGAAAGGTGGACACCACGGACACCGGCACGCCTGCCCGCGCCAGGCGCTCCGTCACCACCGCGAGGTACCCCACGGTGTCCAGGTCCAGCTCCACGTCCAGGGTGATCATGCGCCACCCCCGCTCCACCACCCGCGCCCGGAGCCCCTTACCGGCCTGCTCCCACTCCACCTCCCGGCACACCAAAGACACCTCCTGCGGGGTGAAGCTCACGCAGAAGGGAGAGTGGAAGCGCTCGGCCCTCCGTTGCAGGGCACCCCGTTCCGAGGGCGGCAAGCTCACCTGCACAAGCGGCTCCGGCTGGACCACCACCCGCGTGCGCGACAGCAGCCTCGCCACCTTGGGCTGTATCATGCGAGAGCCTGCTCCAGGTCCTGCACCAGGTCCTCGGGGTCCTCCACACCCACCGCCACCCGGATCAGCCCGTCGGTGATCCCGGCCCGCAGCCGCTCCTCCCGCGGGACGTACAGGTGGGTGGTGCTGGCCGGGTGCGTCACCAGGGTGTGCACGCCGCCCAGGCTGACGGCCAGCTTCATCCACCGCAGCCGCTCCACCACCCGCCTGCCCGCCTCCAGCCCACCTGCCACCTCGAAGCTCAGCACCCCTCCGAACCCCCGCATCTGGCGCCGGGCCATGTGGTGCCCGGGGTGGTCCGGCAGGCCCGGGTAGTACACCCGCTGCACCCTGGGGTGGCGCTGCAGGAACTCCGCGAGCCTGTGGGCGGTGTGGTTCTGCCGCTCCACCCGCAGCCCCAGGGTCTGCATCCCCACCAGCAGCAGCCACGCGGAGAACGGGTCCGCGCAGCCGCCCAACACCCGCACCTGCTCCCGCCACACAGGAAGCCACCGGGCGGGTCCCACCACCGCGCCCAGGACCAGGTGGTGGTGGCCGCCCAGGTACTTGGTGGCGCTGTGCACCACCACGTCCACGCCCAAAGACAGCGGCCGTGTGTTGTACGGGGTGGCGAAGGTGTTGTCCGCCACGCACACCGCGCCCGCGGCCCGGCTGCACTCCGCCACCGCCCGGATGTCGGTAACCGTCAGGACCGGGTTGGCGGGTGTCTCCACGTACACGAGGCGGGTGTTGGGCCGCAGGGCCCGCGCGTAGTGTTCGGGGTCCGTGGGGTCCACGAACGTCGTCTCCACGCCCCAGCGGGGCAGCACCTTCCCGAACAGCTCGAAGGTTCCGGAGTACACGCAGTCCGCGCACACCACGTGGTCCCCCGGCCGCAGCACGGACAGCGCCGCCACGGCCACCGCGGCCATCCCGGACGCGGTGAGGACGCACGCCTCCGCCCCTTCCAGGGCCGCCAGACGCTGCTCCGCCAGGTGCACCGTGGGGTTGCCCCAGCGGGTGTACAGGGCCTCCGAGTAGGTTTCCGCCCGCCGTGCGCCCTCCTCCACCGTGGGGAACGCGAAGGTGGACGTCTGGTACAGGGGCGGGGCCACGGCCCCGTACGGGTCGTCCAGGCCGCCCGCGTGTACCGCGAGGGTGTTGAAACCGGGCTCGCGCGCCATAGCCGCTTCCTCCCTCCCGTAGTGTGTTCACCGCCCCGCGACGGCCTCCGGCGCCGCGCGGCCAGGTTGTCCACCGAGCTGCGCCAGCATCATCCCCGCCAGGATGAGCCCCCCGCCCACCCACTGGCCCGGCGTGAGCCGCTCACCCAGCCACCACCACGCCAGCAGGGCGGCCGCCACGGGTTCTGCGGTGAACACCAGGCCTACGTGGGTCGGAGGCGTGAACCGCTGCGCCCAGGACTGCACGGAAAAGGCCGCCGCGCTGGCGAACAGCCCCATGGCGGCCACCGCGGCCCACACCTCGGCGGGGACCCCGGCGGGCAGTCCTTCCCGGATCGCCAGGGCGCCCGTCAGCCCGCCAGCCACCGCCATCTGCAGCGCCCCGGAGGAGGTGGGCGGAAGTCGGGCGGCTACCGCGTCCAGCAACAGAATGTGCAGGGCGAAGCAGGCGGCGCAGCCGACCAGGAGCACCTCTGCCGCTTCCATCCGTACGCCGCCTCCCGTCAGGAGGGCCAAGCCAGCGGTGCCCGCCACCACGCCGGCCCACTCCCAGGGGGTGGGTCGGCGGCCCCACAGAGCGCCCAGCGCCGGCACCAGGACTACGAACAAGCCTGTGAGGAACGCGGCGTTCGTGGCCGGCGCGTGGCGCAGACCCAGGGTCTGGAGCGCGTAGCCCGCTCCCAGGGCCAAGCCGGCCGCCCCTCCCCGGGCCCAGACGGCCGCGGGAGCCCGCACCAGTCCGTCCCAGCCTAGGGGCAAAAGCACGCTGCCGGCCACCGCGAACCGGACGGCCAGGTACACGAACGGCGGCAGGAACTCCAGGAGGTGCTTGGCCGTGGGGAACGTGGCCCCCCACACCACCGCCACCGCCAGCAAGGCCAAGTCCGCCAGGATTCTCCGAAGGGGAGCGGGCACGCCACCAGGATACCGCGGACTCCGTCGAGTACAGTACCAGCGTGCGGCTGGGAGCGCACGTCTCCATCCGGGGCCACATCTACGAGGCGGCGGACCGCGCCGCCCGCCTGGGGTGTGAGTGCCTGCAGATTTTCGTGGGCAGCCCCCGCACCTGGCGGCTCGCCAGGTACCCGGAGGAGGACCTGGCCGAGCTGAGGCGCCGGTGCCGGGCGTACGGCCTGCGGCCCCTGGTGGCGCACGCGGCCTACCTCGTCAACCTGGCCGCACCCGGTGAGGTGTACGAGCGGTCGGTACGCCACCTGGCGCACGCGCTGCAGGTGGTGGAGGGAGCAGGGGGCCTGGGCGTGGTCACGCACCTGGGGACTTGTGGGGACCTGCCCCGGCGGCACGCGGTGCGACGGGTGGCCCGCGCGGTGCTGACGGCTCTGTCGGCTTCGGACCGTGCCCAGCTCCTGCTGGAGGGCAGCGCCGGGCGTACCCTGGGCAGCAGCTTCCGCGAGCTGCACATGGTGCTGGACGCGGCGCACGGCCACCCTCGGCTGGGAGTGTGCCTGGACACCGCCCACCTCTTCGCCGCGGGCTGGGACCTACGGAGCCCGGAAGGGGTGGACGCTACCGTGGCGGCGTTCCACGAGGAGGTGGGGCTGGCCCGCCTGAAGGTGGTACACCTCAACGACAGCCGGGCGGAGCTGGGAAGCGGCACCGACCGACACGAGAACATCGGCGAGGGCCGCATCGGCCTGGCGGGGTTCCGCAGGTGGGTCCGGCACCCCAAGCTGCGCCACCTGTGCGGGGTGATCGAGACCCCCGGCTTCGACCGCCAGGGCCCGGACCGGGCCAACCTGCAACGGCTGCGGGCGCTGCGGGACGGGAGGGAGGCCCGGTGAGCCCCATCCGCTGCGCCTACCACCCGGACCGGGACGCCCTGCAGTACTGCAACCGCTGCGGGAAGGCCATCTGCAGCGCGTGCGTGGTCCGGGCGGCCGCAGGGAACCTGTGCCGGTCCTGCGCGGAGGGCCCGCGCCGCCTGGCGGGAGGGCGGTCCGCGCACGTGTGGCTGTGGGCTGCCGCGGGCGCAGTGCTGCTCCTGCTCTGGCTGGTGCCCCGCTTGGTCCGGTAAGGCTGGTAGCGACGTCAGCCGGTGTGCCCCGCCGCGGAGGGGTCTGCCGCGAACGACAGGAACGCCGTCTCCAGCGCCAGGCGCGGGTTTCCGTTGCGCCGGATGGCCCCGCGGGCCTCCTCCAGCGCCTCCAGCCTCCGGCGGAGGGCGCGGCTGTCCAGGGCCCGCGCCAGCGCGTCCACCTGGTCTTTGCGGTCCACGTTCACCAGCAACGCGGGGTCGCCGACTTCCCGCCAGACCAGAAGGTCCCGGTACCACAAGGCTGCCACCTCCAGCCGGTCCGCCAGCTTGGAGCGGTCCTGGGTCAGGAACTCCGCGGCCTGCAGCGCCCCCAACAGACCCTCCTGCTCGGCCCGCACGAGGCAGTCCAACACCGCGTCCCGGTCCCGCAGGGCCTCCGGGTCCCTGGACCACGCCGCCGCCCGGGCCGCCCTGCCCGCGGACAGCGCGGCCAGGACCCGCGCCCGGGCAGGTTCCACGCCGAACTGGACCCGCAGCGCGTGTTCGATCTGGCTGAGGGGCACCAGGTTGAACCGTACCATCTGGCACCGGGACACCACCGTGGGCAGGAGGGCCTGTGCGGACTCCACCACCAGCACGAACACCACCCGCTCGGGCGGCTCCTCCAGCAGCTTCAGGAGGCTGTTCTGTGCCTCCGCCAGCATGCTGTCCGCGGGGCAGAACGCGAACACCTTCCACCGCCCCTCGTAGGGCCCGTACGAGGCCTCCCGTCGCACCTCCCGCACCTGGTCGATGCCGATGCCGGTCTTGCCCTCCAGGGGCCGGACCCACCGGACGTCGGGGTGTACTCCGGCCGCCACCTTCCGGCAGGGCCCACAGCTGCCGCAGCTGTCCTCCTGGTAGCGCTCGCACTGCAGGGCCTGGGCGAAGGCCGCCGCGGTCTCGGACCGGCCCGTGCCCGCGGGGCCGGCGAACAAGTACGCGTGGTGAACCTTCCCGCTGCGCAAGGCTGCCCGCAGCAGCCCGACCGCGTGGTGCTGGTCCAACACCTCCGCGAACCGCACGGCCCCTACACCCGTTCCACCCGGTCCACGGGCAGGACGAACACCACAGCCCCTCCCACCTGGACCTTCACCGGGTACGCGGCGAAGGCGTCTGCAGGTTCCACCACCGGTGGGATGGGGCTCATGAGCTGCTCCCGGGTGTGGCAGGTCTGGCGCACAACCCCCAGTACGCGCTCCACCTGCGCGTCCTCCACCCCGATGAGGACGGTGGCGTTGCCCGCCCGGAGGAACCCTCCCGTGGAAGCCAGGAGGGTGGCCTGGAACCCCGCCTCCGTCAGGGCGTCCATGAGGCGGCCGGAGTCCTTCTCCTGCACGATGGCCAGGACCAGCTTCATCCCCCCACCCAGGCCTCCACCAGCTTCCGGACCTCCTCCCAGATCCGCCCCTCTACCTGGTCCGGGTCCCCCTCCGAGGGGACCACCCGGACGCGCGGGTCTTCGCGGCCCAGCTGCAGATACCCTTCCCGCACCCGGCGGTGGAACGCCAGATCCTCCTGCCCCAGACGGTCCGGTTCCGTGCCGGCGTGGTTCCGTTGTAGCCCCACCTCCGGTGGCAAATCCAGCACCAACACCAGGTCCGGCACCACACCCCCGGTGGCCAGCTCGTTGACCCGGCGCACCACCTCCACACCCAGGCCGCGGCCGAACCCTTGGTAGGCCAGGGAGGCGTACACGGACCGGTCGGACAGCACCGTGCGGCCCTCCCGCAAGGCAGGTTCCACCACCTCTTGGATCAGCTGGGCCCGGGCGGCCGCGAACAGGAGCACCTCCGCCTCCGCCACGATACGCCTGTGCGCGGGGTCCAGCAGGATGCGCCGCACCTGCTCCCCCAGGTCTGTGCTTCCAGGCTCCCGGACCGTCACCACGTCCAGACCCCTGCCCCGCAGCCGGGAAGCGAGCCGCTCCAGCTGGGTGGTCTTGCCCGAGCCCTCCGGCCCTTCCAGGGCGATATACAGGCCCCTCAACGCGGGCTTCCCTTCCCCCGACGTACCGGGCCCGTCCCCCGCACCACCAGCCGGCTCCCCTCCGGGCACACGCTACCTCGGCCGGCGGCTACGTCAGGCCTCCACGCGGACAACACCCTTTCGGGCGAGGTCGTCCACCTCCTCTTCGCGGTAGCCCAGCTCCTGCAGCACCGCCCGCGTGTGCTGGCCCAGCACGGGAGGGGGTGTCCGCACAGAGCCCGGTGTGTCGGACAGCTTCACGGGCACCCCCGTCACGGAGATCCGACCTGCCCGGGGGTGGTCCAGCTCCACCCGCATCCCGCGGTGGGCGGTCTGCGGGTCCGCGAACACCTCCGACACGGTGTAGATGGGGCCGTTGGGAACCCCTGCTTCGTCCAGCAGCCGGGTCCACTCCCGGGTCGGCCGTTCCAGGAACCGGGCCTGCAGCAGGGGGACCAGCTGCGCCCGGTGGCGTACCCGGTCGGCGTTGGTGCGGAACCGGGGGTCGTCCCCGAGGGAGGGGTCCACCACCTCACAGAAGCGCTTCCAGATGGCCTCGCTGCCCACGGCCACGTTCAGGTACCCGTCCTGCGTCTGGAACGCCTGGTACGGGCACAGGTTGGGGTGCGCGGACCCCATGCGGGCCGGGTTCTGCCCCGTGGCGAAGTAGTTGGCCGCCGCGTACGTCAGCCACGCCACCTGTCCGTCGAGCAGCGCGCAGTCCACGTGCTGCCCCCGCCCTGTGCGGTCCCGCACCCGCAGGGCCGCCAGGATCCCGAAGGCAGCGAACATGCCCGCGCAGATGTCCGCCACCGCCACCCCCACCTTCACCGGCGGGCCACCCTCCTCCCCCGTGATCCCCATGATCCCCCCCATCCCCTGCAGGATCAGGTCGTAGGCGGGTTTCTCCCGGTACGGTCCCGTCTGCCCGAACCCGGAGATGGAGCAGTACACCAGACGCGGGTAGCGGTCGCGGAGCCGCGGGTAGTCCAGCCCCAGCCGCTCCATCACCCCCGGCCGGAAGTTCTCCACCAGCACGTCCGCCCGCTCCAGGAGCCGGTGCAGGACCGCAACTCCCTCGGGGTGCTTCAGGTTCAGCGCCACCGACTCCTTGTTGCGGTTCACGCTGAGGAAGTAGGCGCTTTCCCCCTCCAGGAAGGGGGGACCCCAGCCGCGGGTGTCGTCCCCGCCCTCCGTGGACTCCACCTTCACCACCCGCGCGCCCAGGTCCGCCAGCATCATGGTGCAGTACGGCCCCGCCAGGGCGCGGGTGAGGTCCACCACCAGCAGGCCCTCCAACGGCTCCACCGCTACTCCCGCACGAAGGCCACGAACCGGCAGAAGGCCGCCTCCCCGCCCTTGAACCGGAAGGGGAAGGCTCCCACCCACACGCGGCGGTTCAGCACCAGGTCGATGTGCCCGCCTACGTTCTCCACGTGGAACACCCCGCGGGGGAACAGCTTGGTGTGGGTGGCCTGGTAGTCCCGCGGCCACGGGAACGCCTCGTCCACCGACATGCCGATCTTCCGCTCCACCTCCGGGATCAGGTCGCGGCGCGCCTCTCGCACCTTCGTGTTGAAGGGGTGGTCGGTGGAGATGGCGTCCACCGCGAGCCAGCGGATCTTCCGGTCCAGCACCCACTCGCAGAACTCCGCCCGGGGCCCGGGGTGGCGCAAGAAGGCCCGCGGCAGGTCCGGGGCCGCGTCCGGGTGGTGCTCCCGGGTGTGGGGCGACCAGTCCTCGTTGTAGTAGGCGTGGTAGCCCGTGTGGATCACGAGGATGTCGTCCGGCTCGATCCGGATCCCCGTGCGGCGCTCCCACTCCTCGAAGTGCTGGGGGCCGTAGATGTCGTAGTCCCCGATGCCGAACGGTTGGAGGTCCACCACGCACGCGGGCCCCACCAGGCGCTCGATGGGGATCCCGGAGATGTCCGGCCCCGGGTCGTAGAAGTGCAACGGCGAGTCCAGGTGGGTGGCGATGTGGTTGGTGGTGGACAGGTGCTGCGCGTTCACCCCCTCGAAGGCGATCTTCTTCACCCACTTCACGGTGGGGCCGTCGTAGTACGCGAAGGGCGGGGAGTCCACGCTGAAGTTCTGGGACAGGTCCAGCACCCGACAGCCGCGAAGGTCAAAGAGGTCAAAGGCCACAGGTCTCACCTCCGATCCCAGGATGGGTTTTTCCGTTCGCCTTTCGGGCACCGCGCCTACGGGGTCTCGGCCGCCTTGCGGGCCGCAGGGCGCTGCAGCCGCCGTGCCACCTCTCCCCGCAGCTCCTCCAGCTCCTCCTGCAGGGCCACCCGCCAGTACGCCCCCACCTGGCCGATGTTCCGGTACCGCCGGTAGCGGTCCCGCAGCAGCCGCCGCAGGGGTTGTGCCCGCAGCTCCCGCAGGGCGTCCACCAGGTGGTCCCGCAGGAGCTCCGCGGCCCGGGCGGGGTCCGTGTGGGCGCCCCCCGGAGGCTCCGGGACCACCCGGTCCACCACTCCCAGCCGCTTCAGGTCCCCGGAGGTCAGGTGCAGGGACTCCGCCACCTCGGGGGCCTTGCCCGCGTTTCGGTACAGGATGGCCGCGGCGCCCTCCGGGGAGATCACGGAGTAGATGGCATGCTCCAGCATCAGAACCCGGTCCGCGGTGGCCAGGGCCAGGGCGCCGCCGCTTCCGCCCTCCCCGATGACCACGGCCACCGTGGGGACCGGCAGGTCCGTCATGGTGGCCAGACACTCCGCGATGGCCGGAGCGATGCCCCGGCGTTCGGACTCAGGGCCTGGGTAGGCACCCGGGGTGTCCACCAACGTCACCAGGGGCAGGCGGAACTTGCTGGCCAAGCGCATGATCCGTACCGCCTTCCGGAACCCCTCCGGGAGCGCCATCCCCTTCCGCCGCTCCACCTGCTCCTCCGCGGTCCGGCCCCGCTCTTGCGCCACCACGAACACCGTCTGGCCGTCGATCTCCGCCAGCCCGGCCACCACCGCCGGGTCGTCGCCGGAGCTCCGGTCCCCGTGCAGCTCCAGGAAGTTGTCGAACACCCGAGACAGGTAGTCCACGGACGTGGGACGGCCCAGGCGCCGCGCCAGCAGGACGGTCTCCCACGCGGACAGGGGAGCGGGCTGGGACCAGGCCGGCAACGGTGGCCGCGCCGCCCGCCCCGCGGGCGCGGGGCGCAGGTGTCGGAGCAGGTAGCTGAGGACCCGCCGCTGCTGGCCCCGCGGCACCACCAGGTCCACCAGGCCGCCGCGCAGCAGCGCCTCGGCCCGGTAGGCCTCCTCCGGGGCCGCCTCCCCCGTGGTCATCTCCACCACCCGCGGGCCCACGAACCCTACCAGCGCCTCCGGCTCCGCCACCAGGACGTCCCCGCGTGCCGCGAAGGACGCCGCGACGCCCCCGAAGGTGGGGTTCGCGAGGACCACCACGTAGGGCAAGCCCGCGGCGTGGTGCTGCGCCGCCGCGGCGGCGGTCTTGGCCATCTGCAGCAACGACAGCATCCCCTCCTGCATGCGCGCACCGCCCGAGGCGGTGACCGCCACCACCGGCCTCCGCCTGCGGGTGGCCCGCTCGAAGGCGCGTGCCACCTTTTCGCCCACCGCGGAGCCCATGGTGCCGCCCAGGAACCGGAAGTCGAACACCACCAGCACGAAGGGCTGGCCGTCCAGGGTGGCTTCCCCGGTCACCACCGCCTCCCGGAGGCCCGTGAGCCGGCGGGCCTCCGCCAGCCGTTCCCGGTACGGCTTGTGGTCCGCAAACCCCAGGGGGTCCACGGAGGTCAGGCCCCGGTCCCACTCCCGGAAGGACCGCGCGTCTGCCAGCTGCGCGATGCGCTGAGGGGCGGGGAGGGGCATGTGGGCCTGACAGTGCGGGCACACGTACAAGCTCGCGGTCAGGACCGCCTCCTCCAGCCCGGCCCCGCACCTGGGGCAGCTCTGCTGCACACGCGCTTCCACCGTCTTCCCCTCCGCGCCGAAGGCGGCTGCTTTCCCGCAGCCAGCTTCAGCTTACCACTACCGCCGCTCCACCACGCGGTCGGTGATCTCCTCCATCCGCTCCTGCCGCAGGACCACGGCCCGCCAGATCTCCTGCACCCTGCGGGCCACCTCAGGGGGTACGTTGCGAGGCGGGGTCAGGCCGAAGCCCGCCCCGGGCCGCATCTCGTAGTACCCGGACCGCCGGCCAGCCAGGATCTGGCGGACCACCTCCACGTACGGCTTGCCGAAGTTGGACACCAGGGAGGCGGTGAAGTGCTGGGGCGCGTAGCTGCTCTTGTCCGTGTAGAAGGTGGTCAGCAGCACCGGCCTGCGGGCCGCCCGGGCGGCCTCGAGGATCCCCACGGTTCCCAGGTTCACGCTGATGATGATGAAGTCCACCCCCGCGGCGATCTGGGACTCTGCCGCCTGCCGGGCCTTCACGGGGTCGTTCTGGTCGCCCACGAAGGTGTACAGCACCTCCGCCCGGGGGTTGTACTTCTGGGTCGCCTGGAACACCGCGTTCAGGGACGCCACGAAGTCGGGCAGCCGGATGCCCGCCACGTAGCCCACCTTGCCCGTGCGGGTGGCCAGCGCTCCCAGCGCCCCCAGCACGTAGAACCCCTCGTAGAACTTGCGGCCGATGTTCCACACGTTGGCGGGCAGGTTCGGCACGGGCCCGGAGGACTCCATGATAAAGGTGGCGTCGGGGAACAGGGGAGCCAGCTTCTGGACGATGGTGAGGTACTGGCCGCCGTGGAACGCCACCACCCCGTACCCCGCGGCCAGGTACTCCCGGGCCACCCGCTCCGCGTCGGCCACCGCCACCTGCTCGGAGTGCGCAGTCTGTACGCCCGTGGTGGCCTGCACCTCCTTGAGGGCCTGGTAGCCCACCGCGTTGAAGTCCGCGTCCTGGATCACCCCCGGCAAGATCATGGCCATCCGCGGCCGGGATGGTCCCGCGGCGGAGGGCACCGCCGCCGCGACCAGGGCAAATGCCAGCACCAACGCAGTCCGCACTCGCATCACGCACCTCCTCCGTGGAAGTTCTACACGCGGGCCTCCCGGTGGTAGGGGCGGCCCAAAGCCTCGGGCGCGCGCGCCCCACGGTACGCCCGGACCAGCACCACGATGGCGAACACGTACGGCAGCATCTGCAGGAACTGGGGAGGCACCGCCCGGCTGACCATAGCCACCTTGAACTGGAGCGCTTCCACGTAGGCGAACAGCAACGCGCCGGCGGCTGCCCCCGCGGGCGTCCACCGCCCGAAGATCACCAGCATGAGCGCGATCCAACCCCGGCCGCCCGCGATCCCCTCCGTGAACGTCCCCGTCAGCGTGAAGGGCAGGGCAGCACCGGCAAGGCCCACCAGGGCACCGCCCGCGGCCGCGGCGCCCTGCCGCAGCCGGAACACGTCCACGCCCACGGTGTCCGCGGCGGTGGGGTTCTCCCCCGCCGCACGGAGCCGCAATCCCAGACTGGTGTGAAACAGGAACACGTGCAGACCCACCAGGACCACGGCTGCCACGTACACCAGCGCGTGCTGTGCGAACAGCACCTCCCCCACCGCGGGCAGCCGGCTCAATCCGAGAAGGGGCACGGGCGGTAACGTCTCCACCCGCGGCGGCGTCAGCCGCACGCCCACCACCGCCCGGTAGAGGAGGGAAGCCAGCCCCAGGCACAGCACGTACAGGGTCAGGCCTACGGTGACCTGGTCCTGCCGCCACACCACCGCGTACCCGGCCAGTACCCCGGCCACCAGCGCGCCCGCGAGCGCGCCCGCGGCCAACCCGGACAGCGTGCTGTGCGTGGAGAAACCCACCAGGAACGCCACCGCGGCGCCCAGGGTCACCATCCCCTCCACGGCCACGTTCAGCAGCCCGGAGCGCTCCATCAGCAGCTCGCCCGCGCTGGCCAGCACCAACGGGACCGACATGGCCACGGCCAGCCGGAGGAGGGATGCGTCCAGGAACAGTTCCCAGCTCACCCTGCCCTCCGCAGCCCCTCCACGGCCAGCAGCACGAGCAACAGCGCTGCCTGCACCACGAACACCGCGCTGGCGGGCAGCCCCACGCTGCGCTGGAGGGAGTCCGTGCCCACCAGCAGGGCCGCAAACCCCACCGCGCCCAACACGGCCACCAGGGGGTGGCGCCGGGCCACCACCGCGATGAGGATGGACATCATGCCGTACCCCGGCGACAGGCCCAGGATCAGCCGGTAGTGGAACCCACTCACCTCCACCGCCCCCGCCAGCCCTGCCAGCGCGCCGCTGGCCAGCAACGCCGCCGCCACCGTTCGCTCCACCGGCACACCGCCCAGGGCGGCCGCGGAAGGGTTGTCCCCTGCCGCCCGGAGCTCGTAGCCGAACACCGTCCGGTACAGGAGCAGCCAGACCGCCACCGCCGCCGCCCCGGCCAGCAGGATCCCCGCGTGGGCACCTGTCTGAGACAGCAGTGTGGGCAGGGCCGCGTGTGGAGGGATAGGCCGGGTGATGGCCTCCCCCGCGGTGGGGTCGTTCCACGGGCCGGTGCTCAGGTACTCCACCAGGAACAGGGCCACAAAGTTCAGCATCACGGTCACGAAGATCTCGCTCACGCCCATCCGGGCCCGCAGCCACGCGGGTCCGCAGGCCCACAGGGCGCCTCCCGCCATGCCCGCGAGGAGGACCGCGGGGAGCAGTACCGCCCGCGGGAGCCCCGCCAGGAGGAACGCCAGCCCCGTGGCGGCCACCGCTCCCGCGTAAATCTGGCCGTCCACGCCGATGTTGAACACCCCCGCCCGCAGCCCCAGGACCACCGCCAAGCTGCCCAACAGAAGAGGGGTGGTCTTGTTCATCGTCTGGCCCAGCCCCGCGCCGCTGCCCAGGGAGGCGCGGAACAGGCCTGCCAGGGCGGCTTCCACGTTGCCCCCGAGTGCGACCACCACAGCCGCCAGCAGGCCCAGGGCCGCGGCCACGGCGCCCGCGTACGGCCACAGGACCTGCCAACGGCCGCGGATCGCACCGGTCGTCAAGCAGCACCCCCCGTCATGGCACGGCCGATGGCGTACCGGTCGAACTGGCTGCGGGGGAACTCCGCGACCACGCGTCCCCGGTACAGCACCACGATGCGGTCCGCCAGCTTCAGCAGCTCGTCCAGGTCCTCAGAGATCAACAGCACGCCACCCCCCTGCTGGCAGAACTGCAGCAGCTGCGCGTGGAGGAACTCCGTGGAGGGCACGTCCAGTCCGCGGGTGGGATTGTGGGCCACCAGAAGCTGGGCTCCCCGCTCCCGGACGGCGCCAAACACCCGAGCGGCGATCAGCTTTTGAAGGTTCCCGCCGCTTAGCTGGCCCGCCGGCGTCTCCGGCCCAGGACAGTGGATCCGGAACTCCTGGATGGCGGTGGAGGCCAGCCCGCGCGCGACTCGAGGGTCGTACCGGACTCCCCGGAAGTGCAGCCGGTGGCGCCCCAGCAGGACGTTCTCCGCCACGCTCATCCGAGGCAGCACCCCGTCCCGCAGCCGGTCCTCCGGGATGTACAGGACGCCCCGCCGCAGCCGGTCGGCCACCCCGTGCCGCACGGCTGCCCCTCCCACCCGTACGCTGCCGGACCCCGGCCGCGCCCTGCCCGCCACCACCGCGGCCAGCGGCTGCTGACCGTTGCCGCTCACCCCGGCGACACCGACCAGCTCCCCCGCACCGACCCGCAGGGTGCACCCGTCCAGTACGGGCACGCCGCGCCCGTCCAGGACACGCACCTCCTCCAACTCCAGCACGGGCGCCCCGGGCGGCGCCCCCTGCCGCCTGGGCGCAGGTGCCGGAGCAGCTCCCACCATCCACTCCACCAACCGCGCCGCGTCCGCCTCCGCGCGGTCCACGGTCACCACGCGCCTGCCGCGGCGCATGACCGTGACGCGGTCGCAGCTCTGGAGGACTTCCTGCAGTTTGTGGGTGATCAACACCACGGACACCCCGGCGCCCACCAGCGCCCGCAGGGACGCGAACAGGGCGTCCACCTCCTGCGGGGTGAGCAGGGTGGTGGGCTCGTCCAGGATCAGCACCCGGGCGCCCCGGTACAGGGCCTTGAGGATCTCCACTTTCTGCTGAAGGCCCACGGGCAGCTCCCGCACCGGCCTGTCCAGGGGGACGGGCAGGCCCACGCGTTCCATGAGCGCCTCCACCTCCCGCCGGAGCCGGGCGCGCTGGAGCCAGGTGCCCCCCTCGTGTCCCAGCACCACGTTCTCCAGCGTCGAGAAGTGCCCCACCAGCTCGAAGTGCTGGTGGACCATGCCGATGCCCAGGCGGACCGCGTCCCGGGGCTGCCGGATCTGCACGGGCCTTCCCTCCAGCTCCACGTCCCCCGCGTCCGCCCGGTACAGGCCCGCCAGGACGTTCATCAGGGTGGTCTTTCCCGCACCGTTTTCGCCCAGCAGCCCGTGGAACTCCCCCGCGCGCAGATCGAAGTCCGCGCCGTCCAGGGCCACCACCGTCCCGAAGCGCTTGTGGATACCCCGCATCCGGAGGAGCGGTGCGGTCATCGGCCCACCGCCTCCGCCAGCGCCCGCAGCGCTTGCTGGAAGGGTTCCAGGGGCGGGCGGACCAGCCCCGCGCCGATCTGGCCCACGCCCGCCTCCCGGTGCGCGATCCCGGTGTTGATGCGGGGCGTGATCCCCGTGCGGACCACCTTCCGGACGTCGATGGCGGTGGGCGTCCCCCGGAAGTCCAGCTGCGGGATGGCAAAGGCCGGGTTTTCCGCCAGGGTGATCTCGTACATCTCCAAGGTGGCGGCCAGGGCGTCCTGCGGGGTACCCCCTACGAACTTCACGATGGCGGGAGCCGCAGCCATAGCGAAGGCACCGATCCCCGCGGTCTCCGTGATGGTGCTGTCGCCGATGTCGGGGTTGCTGTCCTCCTCCCGGAACCCGGGAAAGTACAGCCCCTTCGGGACGGGCGCGGGGGCGGTGAACCAGCGGTCCCCCAGCCCGGAGACCCGGATCCCGAACTCGGTCCCGTTGCGGGCCATGCAGGTGACCACGCTGGATCCCTCCACCCCGTGCGCGGCGTCCATGGTGGCCTTGCACGCCGCCATCACCGGGTTCAGGATGGCGAGGTCGTTTTCCGCCAGGTAGCGCAGGACCGCCGCCAGCACCCCCGCCGGCAGGCCGCAGTCCGCCAGGTACGGGGCCAGCTGGCGGGCGAACAGGCTCGTGCCCGCCACGTTCCGGTTGTGGCCCTCGTCCCCCATGGTCAGCTGGCGCGCGATGGTGGCTTTCATGTCCAGGCCCCCCATGCGGGTCAACGCCTCGCCCAGGGCGGGGGCCACGGTCTCGTGGATCCACCGCAGGCGATCCAAGACGTCCGGCTGGTAGGCGCCGTACCGCAGCACGCGGCCGTACCCCTCGTTCAGGTTCGAGTACGCGCGGTTTCCGTGGGTGCGGTTCTCCACCACGTACACGGGCATGGAAGCGGAAGTCACGCCCGCCATGGGCCCCACCGCCGCGTGGTGGTGGCACGGCTCGAACCGCACCGCCCCAGAGGCGGCCAGCTCCCGCGCCTCCCGCTCGTCTTGCGCCATTCCCTCGTACAGGAGGGCCCCCACCACCGCGCCGCGCAGCGGGCCGCACATGCGCTCCCACGGCACCGGCGGCCCCGCGTGCAGGATCAGGTCCTGCCGCATGCCGGGGACCACGTCCAGGGCCCGCCCCACACCCACCAGCACCGGGTGCGCCTCCAGGATGCGTTGGACCACGGTCTGGTTGGCCGCCTCGATGTCCATCCCCTCGCCTCCTCTCCGAACCAGGACGGTGCCCGCCCACGCGCGCCGGCCTCCGGGTCCCCCGGACCGCCACGAAAGGGCCTCCGGAGGCCTGCGGGGTGGGTTGCCGTCCTTGTGCCTAGCCGCCCAGCCGGCTCAACAGGTCCAGCATCTCAGGGTCCCCTGCCGCCGGCGGCCGCCAGTCGACCGAGACCACGGGGACGCCCTGCGACCGCAAGCTTTCCGCGAACCCCTCCACGCCCACGTTCACCACGCGAACCGGCCCGGCCAGCAGGTCGCGGACCGGTTGCGGTACCGCGCCACGGGGGGCACGCTCTTCCGTCCACGGCACTTCCGCCAGTTGCCAGAAGCCCTCTTCCACCTGCGGCTGAGGACAGAGCTGCGCAGCCAGGCGGGCGGCGGCCGCGTTCGTCGGTGCCACCACCACGCCCGCCTCCCGTAGGCACCTCACCTGTTCCCGGTACCCCTGGGGGTCCAGGTCGGTCCCGCACACGGACGCCACGCAGACCAGCTCCCGCCCGCCCCGCCGCGCCGCCCCGTGCGCCTGTCCCCAGGCGTGGGCCAGCTCTGCCGCGGGGTCCGGGTGCGCGCCGTACCCCAGGACCACGTCCGCCAGCAGGACCGCCACCTCGGGGTCGTGGGCCTCCTGGACCATCCGCTGCGTCCTCACGGAGGGGTCCAGCATGGGGTGCAGGCGGCCCACGGTAAACTCGTCCGACCCCAGGTCCACCAGGGTGTGCTCCCTGCTGCGCAGGGGGTCCTCCAGCTTTGCCTGCGGCGTCACCGGGGTGTTGGACCACACCCGGCCCAGGCGGTCCTGCAGCACCACCTGCGCCTCCGCGCACAAGGTCCCGCCCACAAACAGGCCGCGCACCCACCGTTGCCCGGGCGCCCAGCCCACCGCTTCCACCGAGACGTCCTCTTCCGGAGGTACCTCCCCACCCGCAAGCTGGACCGCCATGCGGGCGGCCTCCTCCAGCGTGCGGGCGAAGTGCACGTTGCCCAGAGGCCGCGAGGGGCTCGCCCCCAAGAAGTTCACCACCACGGGCTTGCCACACGCCTGAGCCGCGGACAGCACCGTGGACGCCACATACGGGGAGGGTGGTTTGGACAGCAGGACGACCACCCGCGTGTCGGGGTCTTCCGCCAGAGCCGCCAGGGCCACCCGGAACGTGCGCCCGGCCACCGCGTCCGACAGGTCCCGGCCTCCGGTGCCCAGCGCGTGGGAAATCCCCGCACCCCAGCGGTGGACCAGGCACGCCACCTCCTGCAGGCCGGTCCCCGAGGCCGCCACGATCCCCACGCAGCCGCGCCGCACGGCGTTCGCGAATCCCAGCCCCACACCGGCCACCAGGGCCGTCCCGCAGTCCGGGCCCATGACCAGAAGCCCCCGTCGGGCTGCCTGGTCCTTGAGCCGGACCTCGTCCGCCAGCGGGACGTTGTCGCTGAACAAGAACACGTGCAGCCCTTCCCGGAGGGCTTCCTCCGCCACCCCCGCGGCAAAGCGGCCGGGCACCGACACCACCGCCAAGTTGGCACCCGCCAGCTGCGCCGCCGCGGTGCGGACGGTCCTGGGCCGGTACCCGGCGCCTGCGCTGGCCCGCCGGGCGGCCAGCAACTCGTCCAGCTTCCTCAGGGCCCGCACCGCGTCGTCTTCCGTTTGCGCCCGCACCGCCACCACCAGGTCGTCGGGGCCCGCGCGGCTCAGCTCGGGGGCGTCCAGTCCTCCCTCCCGCAGCAGCTGCAGGTTGGCAGGCGTCCCCATGACCACGCCCGCCTCCTCCACGCCCGGCAGTTCCCGCAGCGCCCGCTGCGCCTGCAGGAGCGCCACCGAGTCGTGGTAGCTCCCTTTGCGGACTTCTACCCGGACGGGCATGGCGACGAGTAAGGTGTTTTCGCCTTGGCCCACGGTTCACCCTCCCGCGGGCGGAGGAGACCGCCCGCGCGGCGCCGAATCTAGCCGTGTCGCGCCGCCGGCGGTCCGCCGGCGAGCAGTACCGTCGGGGGAGGGAGCCATGGAGCGGTACACCTGTTCGAACCGGTGCGTCACGGTCCGCGCCGCAGCCCTCCTGCTGGTGGCGGCCTTGGTGGGGGGAGCCCTCTGGCAGGCCCGGTCCGCCTCCGCGGGGGCGCCCTCGGTGACGCTGGCCGTCCTGCACTTCAGCGTCATCAAGGGCACCACCTGGTCCGGGGCCCACCATCGGGCGGGCCAGCGGATCGCGCAGAAGTACCCCAACGTGAAGTACGTGTTCCGCGAGGAGGTGGGACCCGACCTGACGGTTCCCTACGCGGAGGAGCTCATCCGGCAGGGCGCCAACATCGTGGTCGGCAACGCGGAGTTCATGGGGCTTCCTCTCAAGGACATCGCGGACAAGTACCCCAACGTGTACTTCGGGTCCGTGGTGGCCAGCGACGTCAGCCACAAGCGCAACTTCATCCGGTTCTTCCCCCGCCAGTACCAGGCCCTGTACCTGGAAGGCCTGGTGGCGGGCGCCCTCACCCGGACCGGCAACGTGGGCATCGTGTCCGCTTTTCCCAACATCCAGGTCCTCCGCCGCACCGCGGGCTTCTACCTCGGGGTGCAGGATGCGGCCAAACTCCTCGGCAAGCGGGTGAACGTCTACGTGAAGTACGTGGGAGACTGGTACAAGCCCACCGAGGAGCGGGAGGTGGCCAACACGCTGGTGACCCAGTACCGGGTGGACGTCCTCACCCAGCAGACGGACTCCGGCTCTCCCTTGGACGTAGCGCAGCAGCGGGGCGTGTGGTTCGTGGGGAAGGACATGGACATCGTGGGCTTCTACGGTTGGTCCAACACGGACACCGTGGCCGTCTCCTTCGACACCCGCTGGGAGGTCCTGTACGACCGGATGATCCGGGACTACCTGGCGGGCAACCGCACCCCGCGGCCGCTGCTGTACCTGGGCATGCGGGACACCATGACGCTGGCGGACGGCACCGTGGTTTCCACCGTGGACATCATGAACAACAAGAAGGTAGGGGTGGATGCCATCAGCCCCAAGGCACGCCGCCAGCTGCCCGACTCCATCGTCCGCCTGGTGAGCCAGCGGCGCGAGCAGATGCGGCGGGGCCAGTGGGACCCCTTCCAGGTGCACCCCCTGGTCAGCAACGGCACCGGGCTGGCACTGCCCGGTACGGCCATCCCGCCCAAGGGCACCGTGGTCAAGCCCGCGGGGCAGATGCCCACAGACGAGTGGCTGCTCTCCAAGTTCAACTTCGACCTCGACGGCCTGAACGTGCTGAAGTGACCGTGTTGGGGCCCGCACCTTTCGGTGCGGGCCCCACAGGGACCCCGTGACCCCGGAACCCGCTCACCCCAGCGTCCTCCCCCCCACGCCCTCCGGGAACGGGCGGAAGACCGCCCTTGCCGCCCGGGGCATCATCAAGCGATTCCCGGGCGTGCTGGCCCTGGACCGGGTGGACCTGGAGGTGGCGGAGGGGGAGATCCACGCGGTGCTGGGCCAGAACGGGGCCGGCAAGACCACCCTGATGAACGTCCTGTTCGGCCTGGTCCACCCCGACGAAGGGGAGGTGTACCTGCGGGGCAAGCGTGTCCGTTTCCGCTCCCCCCACGACGCCCTCGCCCACGGCATCGGCATGGTGCACCAGACCCGCAAGCTGGTAGCCGCACACACGGTGCTGGAGAACCTGGTGCTCGGGCACCCCCGGGCCCGCGGGGTGCTGGACCTGCGCACCGCCCAACGGGAGCTGGCCGAGCTGTGCCAGCGGTTCGGGGTGCAGGTGGACCTCCAGGCCCGGGTCTGGCAGCTTTCGGAGGGCGAAAAGCAGTGGGTGGAGATCCTCAAGGCCCTGTACGCGGGCGCCAGGATTTTGATCCTGGATGAGCCCACCTCCGCGCTCACCCCTCCGGAGGTCCAGGCGCTGCTGGGAGCCCTGAAGACCCTGGTGGAGGACCACGGGGTCACGGTGTTGTTGGTGACCCACAAGCTCCCTGTGGTGCGGGCGGCGGCCACGACGGTGACGGTGCTGCGTACGGGCCGGGTGGCGGCCCGGGTCCGGGTGGCGGACGTTCGAGACGAGGAGTTGGTCCAGCTCATGGTGGGCCAGGACGTTCCCGTACCCTCTACGGCGCCTGACGCCGGGCTCGGCCCGGTGGTGCTGGAGGTGGAAAACCTGTCCGCGTACAACGACAAGGGGGTGCGCAGCCTCCGGGGCGTCTCCTTCCGCGTGCACGAGGGGGAAATCCTCGGCCTAGCCGGCGTGACCGGAAACGGCCAGGAGGAGCTGGTGCACGTGCTGGCGGGCCTGCGGGCGCCCGCCTCCGGCCGGGTGCGGTTGTGGGGCCGGGACATCACCCACCTACCCCCCCTCGAGCGCTGGCGGATGGGGATGGGCTACGTCCCCGCGGAACGCCTGGAGCTGGCGTGCGTGCCCGCCATGAGCCTGGTGGACAACACGGGGCTGAACTACCACTTCGACCCCGCCTTCTGCGCCCGGGGCCTGCTGGACCGGCGGCGGTTGGAGCGGCTGACCCGGCACATCCTCGCCACCTTCCGCGTGAAGGCACCGCACCCGTACGTCGCGGCACAGCACCTGTCGGGCGGGAACCTCCAGAAGCTGGTGTTGGGCCGCGTGCTGTCGCGGTCTCCCAAGTTCCTGGTGGCGCACCTGCCCACGCAAGGCTTGGACGTGGAGGCCGCCGCCTTCGTGCGCGGGCAGTTGGTGGAGGCAAAGGGCAGGGGGGCGGCGGTCCTCTTGGTGTCCGAGGACCTGGACGAGGTGTTCGCCCTCAGCGACCGCATCGGAGTCCTGTACGAGGGACGGTTCGTGGCCCTCGTGCCGCGGCAGGAGGCAGACCCCGAGACGGTGGGCGCCTGGATGGCCGGCTCCGGGAGGGCTCCCTCGTGAGGGTCGGGGCCTTCGAGTTGACCCTGGAACGGGTGCCGTCCACCTCGCCCGCGCGCGTGGGGCTGAGCGCGGTGCTGGCGGTGGTCCTGGCGTTGGCGGCGGCCAGCTTCCTGTTCTGGACACCTGAGGCAGGCCCGTGGGCCGCGTACCGGATCGCCTTCGGCTACGCGTTCGCCAACCCCTCCGGCCTGGTGGCCACCCTCCACCGGGCGGTCTACCTGGTGCTGTGCACCCTGGCCTTCCTCGTCCCCTTGCGGGGGGGCCTGTGGAACATCGGGCTGCCGGGGCAGGTGTACGCGGGGGCGCTGGCGGCGTTCGCGGTGGCGTTTTGGGCGGGGGCCCGCGCGCCGGAGCCGGCAGCGTCCGCCGGCGTGTGGTTGTGGGTCATGCCGTTTGCCGGGGCGGCGGCCGGGGCGCTCGCCGGCGGCTTCGCCGGCCTGCTCCGGGCCCGGCTGTCCGTGAACGAGATTTTGGTGACCATGATGCTGAACTCCGTCCTGTTCTGGGTGGTGAGCGACTTCATCAAGGAAGGGGGCGCCTTCATGAGCGCCACCGCGGAAGGAGAGAGCTTCACCCTCCCGGAGGGCTTCCGGCCTCCGCTTCCCCTGGGCCTTCCGCCCAGCGCCCTTTTGGCCGTGGCGGCGGCGGCCGGGGTGGACTTCGTGTTCTCCCGGGCGGCTCCGGGGTACCGGGTGCGGGCCTTCGGCCTGAACCCGCAGGCGGCCCGCTACGCGGGCATTGACCCCGTGCGGGTGTCCCTGGGCGTGTTCGCGGTCGGGGGTGCGCTGGCCGGGCTGGCGGGCTACCACTACTTCGCCGCCGTCCCGGGGCTGTACAAGATCCCCACCAACTACGGCTACTACGGCGACCTGTCCTTCTACGGAATCATCTGCGCCCTCATCGCCCGCGGCAGCGCGGTAGGCAGCATCCCCATGGCGTTGCTGTTCGCGGGCCTGTCGGTGGGCGGCCGCTTCGCGCAGGGTGCCCTCCGATTGCCCTTCGGGGTCGACTACGCCGTCCTGGGTCTGCTCATGACCACCTTCGTGCTGTCGCACCTGGTGGACCGGTACCGCCTGCGCTGGCAGCCCGCGGGGGCGGCGCGGACACCCACGCGCACGGAGGGCGCTGCGTGACGGAGCTGGCGGTCCGTAGCCTGGAAGCCTCCACGGTGTTCCTGCTGGCGGCTTTGGGGGAACTGGTAGACCAGCGGGCCGGCGTGATCAACGTGGGGGTGGAGGGCGTCATGCTGTTCGGGGGCACCGCCGCCTTTCTGGTGGCTCAGGTCAGCCGGGACTACCTCGTTGGCCTCGCGGCGGGTGTGGGGGTGGGAGCCGCCCTGGGGTTTGTCCACGGCCTGTTTTCCGTCAGCCTGCGGGGGGACCAGGTGGTGAGCGGGATGGGCCTGTGGATCTTGAGCTTCGGGCTGACCACCTACCTGGGCAGCCCGCACACGGGGCCCCTGGGGCTGCCGCGCCTGCCCACGGTGCTGGGGCTGTCCCCCTTCGTGTACCTGGCCGTGCTGCTCGCGGTGGCCGTGTGGTTCGTGCTGTCGCGTACCGCCCTGGGGCTGTCGGTGCGGTCGGTGGGGGAAAACCCCGGGGCGGCCGCGGCCAGCGGCGTGAACGTGGTGGGAGTTCGGTACGCGTGCGTGGTGTTCGGGGGGACGCTGGCGGGGCTGGCGGGGGCCGCGTACACCCTGTCCTACAACCCCGTGTGGAACTACAACTTCCTCATGGGCTGGGGGTTTGTCAGCCTGGCGCTTGTGTTTTTCTCCATGTGGAACCCGTGGATCCTGCTGGCGGGCTCCCTGCTGTTCGGGGCCATGTGGCAGCTGTCGTTGAACCCTGAGCTGGTGCTGCCGGGGGTCCTTTCCCGCTACGTGTGGCGCGCGGTCCCCTTCCTGGTCACCGTGGCCATCCTCACGGTGATCTCCACCCCGTGGTTCCGGACCCGTTGGGGGTTGGCCAAACCCGAGGCGCTGGGCGTTCCGTACAGCGCGGAGTGAACCCGGCCCTGGTGCCCGGAGGGGGATTCGAACCCCCACGGGTTTCCCCACACGCCCCTCAAACGTGCGCGTCTGCCAGTTCCGCCATCCGGGCACAGCCCGGCGAGGCCGGGCAAGCCCGATTATAGCCCGGCACCTGAGCCCCGACCAGGGGTCACCGCACGAAGGCCAGGTAGGTGCTGGTGAGCGCGAACAGGACGGAGGCCACGGCCGTGGCCCGGGTGAAGAACGTCTCCCGGGGCCTGGGCCCGTGGAACAGCCGGGCGCTGCCGCCGATGGCGCCCAGCCCCTCCCCCTTGGGGCCCTGGAGCAACACCAGGCCCACCACCGCCGCCGCCACCACGAAGTGGAAGACCAACACCGCCGTGTGCATGTCCGCTCCCGCCACCGCTCCCTCCGTGCGGTCTATGTTACCCGGACTCTCCCCGGCCGCGCAATCGCCCCGCAGCAGCGGTCACAGCCGGTCTTCCAGCCGTGCCTGCAGGAACTCTTCGAGCGGAACCCCCCCCGACCCGACCACCAATACCCGGGCCTTGCCAAACGCCTTCCGGAAGGCCTCCAGGCCCCTGAGGCTCCTGGGGCGTCGGCCGCTCCGTACCTCGATGGCTGTCAACGAGCCACGGGACTCCACCACGTAGTCCACCTCCCGGTCGCGCTCGCGCCAGTAGTACAGGCCCGCACCTGTACCTGCCAGAGTGTTGGCCAAGTGGGCCCCCACCGCCGTTTCCACCAGCCTTCCCCATAGCTCGGGGTCCTCCCGCGCTCGGGCGAACGGGACCGCGAGGGTGGCGCTGACCAGGGCGGTGTTGAGGGCCACCAGTTTGGGGCTCGAGCCGCGTCGGAGCACCCGCGACCGCGTGTACTTCTGAAGGCCTATCACCATGCCCGCGGCCCCCAAAAGCTCCAGGTAGTGGGCCAGGGTAACCGTGTTCCCCGCCTCCACGAGCTGGCCCAGCATTTTCTGATAGGAGAGCACCTGGCCGGAGTACTCGCAACCGAGCACGAACAGCCGGCGCAGCAACGCGGGTTTTTCCACTCGGTGCAGCAGCAGAATGTCCCTGGAGACCGTGGTCTCCACCAGGGAGTCCAACATGTAGGCCCGCCACCGCGCCTCGTCTCCCACCAGAGGAGCCGCACCTGGGTAGCCCCCGAAATACAGGTACCGGTCGAGATCCCACCCGAAGGCCTCCTGCATCTCCCGGTACGACCAGTGACCCATGCGGATCACCTCGAACCGACCCGCGAGGCTTTCCGTGAGGCCTTGCATCATCAGCAGGGGAGCGGACCCGAGAAGGACCACGCGGAGAGGAACGCCGCCGCGCGAGTCCTCGTCCCACGCCTGCTTGACCGCATCCGCCCAGCGCGGGACCTTGTGGATCTCGTCCAGGGCCAGCACCCCGCCGTCTTTGCCTCCCTCCCGGGCCTTCCGCCTCGCCAACTCCCACTGCGCAAGAATCCACGCAGGGTCGCGAAGGAGGGGGTCGTCCGCGCTGGCGTAATGGTGGGGAAGGTTGCAGGCCGCCAAGACCTGGTGGGCTAAGGTGGTCTTGCCCGTCTGCCGGGGCCCAGCCAAGACCTGGATGAACCGGCGCGGTTCCCGGAGGCGGTCCAGGAGGGCCCAGAACTGGGGCCGGCGGTACTCGGTCGGAAGTTTGCTCAACGCCGTGAGTAATTTTACTCAGTACACTGAGCACATTGCAACGGAGGGGTGGTGAGGGACTTCAGCCCCGGTTCCGGCCTGCTGCCGTGCGGGCAATCCGCACGAACTCCTCCGGATCCAGGCTGGCACCGCCCACGAGGGCCCCGTCCACCTCCGGTTGGTGCAGGAACTCCGCGGCGTTGCGGCTGGTGACGCTGCCCCCGTACTGGACGCGCGTGGCGGCCGCGGTGCCGCCGAACCGGTGCGCCAGATCTTTCCGGATCAGGCCGATGACCCGGTTGGCCTCCTCCCCCGTGGCCGCGTGGCCGGTCCCGATGGCCCACACGGGCTCGTAGGCCACCACCAGGCGGGCCACCTCGTCCGCGGACAGGTCCCTCACGCCCGCCTCCACCTGGGCCCTCACCCGCGCCTCCGTCTGCCCCGCCTGCCGCTCCTCGAGGGTCTCCCCCACGCACAGGATGGGAGAAAGGCCGGCGTCGAAGGCCGCGCGCACCTTCCGTCGAACCCGGTCGTCGGTGTCTCCGAACAGCCGGCGCCGCTCGGAGTGTCCCACGACCACGTACGCACACCCGAGGTCCACCAGCATGGCCGGCGACACCTCGCCCGTGAAGGCGCCTTGGCGTTCCCAGTGCACGTTCTGCGCCCCCAGCCGCACCCGGGAGCCCTGCAACAGGCGTCCTACCGTTTCCAGGGCGGTGTAGGGCGGACAGATCACCACCTCCACCCCCTCCAGCGCCGCCAGATGCGGCAAGGCGGCTTCCACGAAGGACACCGCCTCCGCCCGCGTCTTGTGCATTTTCCAGTTCGCGGCCACAAGGGGCGTGCGCACGGCTCACCGGTCCTCCAGGACCCGGATCCCCGGCAGCTCCCTACCCTCCAGGAACTCCAGGGTGGCCCCGCCTCCCGTGCTCACGTGGTCGAACCGGTCCAACAGGCCGAACTGCTCCACCGCGGCCGCCGTGTCCCCCCCGCCCACCACGGTGGTGCCCCGGCACCGGGCCACCGCCTCTGCCACCACCCGCGTGCCCTCCGCGAAGGGCGCCACCTCGAACACACCCATGGGCCCGTTCCACACCACCAGCCGCGCGTCCTCCACCACCCGTGCGAAGCGCTGCGCCGTCCGGGGGCCGATGTCCACACCCATCCACCCCTCGGGGATGTCCTGTACGGCGACGGTGCGGCGGGGCGCCTCCGCGTCCAACCGCTCCGCCACCACCACGTCCTCGGGCAGGAGCAACTCCACGCCCCGCCGTTGCGCCAGCTCCACCAGCTCCCGGGCCAGCTCCAGCTTGTCCTCCTCCAGCACCGACTGCCCCACCTGGTAGCCCTGGGCCCGCAGGAAGGTGTACGCCATGCCCCCGCCGACCAGCACCGCGTCCACCCGCGGGAGCAGGTTCTGCAGGACCCCGATCTTGTCGGACACCTTCTTCCCGCCCAAGACCGCCACAAAGGGCCGGTCTGGGCTCTCCAGCAGCCGGCTCAGGTAGCGGATCTCTTTCTCCATGAGCAGCCCCGCCACCGCGGGCAGGTAGCGGGCCACGCCCACGGTGGACGCGTGGGCCCGGTGTGCGGTGCCGAAGGCGTCGTTCACGTACAGGTCCCCCAGCCGGGCGAGGGCTGCCGCGAACTCCGGGTCGTTCGCCTCCTCCCCGGGGTGGAACCGGAGGTTTTCCAGCAGCGCCACCTCGCCTGGGCGCAGGCGGGCCACCGCGGCCTCCACCTGCGGGCCCACGCAGTCCGGGAGCACCTGCACGGGCCGGCCCAGCAGCTCCGCCAGCCGCTCGCCCACGGGCGCCATGCGCAGGTCCTCCACCACGCGCCCACCGGGGCGACCGAGATGGGACATCAACACCACCGCAGCGCCCCGCTCCAGGAGGTACTGTACGGTGGGCAAGGACTCCCGGATGCGACGGTCGTCCGCCACACGTCCGTGCTCGTCCAGGGGCACGTTGAAGTCCACCCGGACCAGCACCCGCCGGCCCGCCACCTCCACGTCCCGGACGGTCCGCTTCGCCACGGCCCTACACGCCCCGCTCCGCCATGTACCGGGCCAGGTCCGCCACCCGGCAGGCGTAGCCCCACTCGTTGTCGTACCACGACACCACCTTCACCAGATTCCCCCCCACCACCAGGGTGTCCAGCCCGCTGAAGATGGAGGACCGGGGGTCGCCTTTGAGGTCGCTACTTACCAGGGGCTCCTCCGTGTACCCGAGCACCTCCGGGATGCGTTCCTCCGCCCAACGCCGGACGACGCCGTTCACCTCGTCCCGGGTGACCTCCCGCCGCAGGAGGGCGGTGAAGTCGATCACCGACACCGTGGACACGGGCACGCGGAAGGCCATGCCCGTGAACTTCCCCGCCAGCTCCGGGATCACCAGCCCCACCGCCCGCGCGGCACCCGTCTCGGAGGGGACGATGTTCATGGCCGCGGCCCGAGCGTCCCGGGGGTCCTTCGCGGCCACGTCCAGCAGCCGCTGGGAGTTGGTGTACGCGTGCACCGTGGTGAGGATCCCCTTTTCGATCCCGAACTCCTCGTGCAGCACCCGCGCCACGGGCGCGAGCCCGTTGGTGGTGCAGGACGCGTTGGACACGATCCGGTGCCGGGCGGGGTCGTAGCGGTCCTCGTTGACGCCCAGCACGATGGTGATGTCCTCGTTCTTCGCGGGCGCGGAGATGATCACCCGCTTGGCCCCCCCGTCCAGGTGGGCCCGAGCCTTGTGGGCGTCCGTGAACAGCCCGGTGGACTCCACCACCAGCTCCGCGCCCACCTCGTGCCACGGGATCCGGGCCGGGTCCCGCTCCGCGAACACCCGGATGCGCTGCCCGTCGATAACCAGCTCCCCGTCTCGCACCTCCACCTTCCCCGGGTAGACCCCGTAGTTGGTGTCGTACTTGAACAGGTGCGCGTTCATGGCCGCGTCTACCAGGTCGTTGACCGCCACCACCTCCAGCTGGCCGGGATACCGCTGCAGGATGGCCTTCACCACCTGGCGCCCGATGCGGCCGAACCCGTTGATCCCCACCCGGACCGCCATCTGCTTCACCTCCCTTGCGGTTCTGCCGTCGGGACCGCGGCCGGCTCCCGGGTGAACCCGCGGAGCAGGTCCCGGCGGATGAAGCTGACGTTGTTGAAGATGCGCATGCTGAACACGATCACCGCGCCCAGGTACACGTCCACCCCCAGGAGGTCCCCGATGGCCGTGAGGAGGGCGGCGAAGGAGGTGTTCACCAGAAACCCGCTGGTGAACACCACCAGGTCGAACCGCTCCTCCAGCTGCGCCCGGAGGCCTCCCAGGATGGTGTCCAGGGCCGCCAGCACCGCGATGGCGGTGTACTTCACCAGGGCCAGGGGGATCTCCACGCCGACCAGCAGGCCCAGCAGTACCCCCGCCACCAGGCCCGCCAACGGAAGCCACATGCCGTCCTCCCTCCCTTCACCGGTCTGGCCGTGCGAACCGGAACTCGAAGCCTCCCCGGTACGCGGGGACACGCAGGTCCGCCGCCTGGGTCACCCGCACGGGGAACCCGAAGGCCTTCAGGGTAGCCAAGGGGCCGGCTTCCTCCTGCAGGGCCGCCGCCAGCGCCTCCGGGTTGCCCACGGCCACCACCACGTAGGGTGCGGCCATCCGGCGGGCGTTGCACAGGATGGTGGTCCCCACGCAGCTCAGCCCGGTGGTGGACACCACCCGCTCTCCGTTCACCGCCACCGCCTCCGCACCCGCGGCCCACAGGGACGCCACCACCGCCTGCAGGTCCGTGTAGTGCACCAGGGCGAGGTTGGGGTCGTCGCCCGGACGCAGGGGCCGGGGATTGTCCCGCAGCTCCACCACCACCCCCGGGCCCCGCACCGCCTCCAGCCCCGCGGCCAGGCGAAGCTCCTCCAGCTGGCGGCGCAGCTCCCGGAGCACACCCTCGTCCTGGGTGGCCGCCTCCTCGTACCGGGCCAGCTGCTCCCGCAGGCGGGCGATCTCCGCCTCCATCCGCTCCCGGTGGCGGGCCTGCTCCTGGAGCAGGAAGGTGAGTTCCTCCAGCCGCTGGGAGGAAACGTGGAGGCGGGAGCGGATGGACCGCTCCGCCTTCAGCTGCCAGGTAGCCAGTAGGCCCGCGGCAAGCAGGACCGCAGCGAGGACGAGCTGGAGTCGGGTCGGCCGCACACCCCTAGTATAGGGGGCGGCGGGCGCTCAGGCCTGCCGGGCCTCCAGCTTCTTCTTGATGCGCTTGAGGCGGAACACGTCCTCCCGGGCCCGCTGCTCCAGGACGTCGTTGATGTAGCGGATCTCCGCCCGGATCCTGGGGATCACCACCTGCTCCAACGCGTTGACCCGGCGGGTGGTCTTCTTGATCTCCTCCCCGATTTTCCGGAGCCGCAGCTCTGTGCTGGCCACCTCCAGGATGGCGTCCAGGACCTCCTCGAAGGCCTCCTGGCTTTCCAGGGTCCGGACGCTCACCGCGGTGGGACTCAACCCCCGCTCCAGGAACGACCTCCGGAGTCTCTGGCTGCGCACCTCGGGCACCTTGATGCCCCAGATGTTGCGGATCTCCACGTCCACCACCACCGGCCGCTGTTCTGCCAGGGCCGCCGCCTCCAGGGCCTGCCGTCCCTCCACCGCCTTCGCCAGGCTCAGGACCACATACGCCTTCTCGGAGACCGCGTTGAGGCGCTCCCGCGCCTGCAGGGCCCGCCGGACCACCTGGAAGAACTCCGACACCAGCGCGTCCCGCTTGCGCTTCAGCAGGTCCACACCCTGCTGCGCCACCCGCAGCTGGTTCTTCCGCTGCAGGAGGTTCATCCGGGTGGGGCTGACCAGTTCCGGCATGCGTTCCGCTCCTCCCCTACCGCCGGGACAGGCGTTCCTCCTCCGCCCACAGCTGCTCCACGGCCTCGCCGAAGTAGTACTTCTCCACGTGGTCCTGCTTGACCCGCTTCAGCTCCGCCTTGGGCAGCAGGGACAGCAGCTTCCAGCCCAGGTCTAAGGTCTGCTGGATGGAGCGCTCCGTGTTCCCCTGGTTCAGGAACTCCTGCTCGAACCGGTCCGCAAAGCGCAGGTACATCCGGTCCCGGTCCGTGAGCGCCTCCTCCCCGATGATGGCCACCAGGCGCCGCAAGTCCACGCCGTTCGCGTACGCGCTGAACAGCTGGTCCTTGAGGCCCGCGTGGTCCTCCCGGGTGCGGCCGGGCCCGATGCCGTCGTTCATGAGCCGGGACAGGCTCGGCAGCGGGTTGATGGGCGGGTAGATGCCCTGTCGGTGGAGGGCCCGGCTCAGGACGATCTGGCCCTCCGTGATGTAGCCGGTGAGGTCCGGGATGGGGTGGGTGATGTCGTCGTCGGGCATGGTGAGGATGGGCAGCTGGGTCACGGACCCCTTGCGCCCCTGGATCCGGCCCGCCCGCTCGTAGATGGTGGCCAGGTCCGTGTACATGTAGCCCGGGTACCCCCGCCGCCCCGGGATCTCCTCCCGGGCTGCCGCGATCTGGCGTAGGGATTCGCAGTAGTTCGTGATGTCTGTGAGGATCACCAGCACCTGCTTGTCCAGCTCGAAGGCCATGTACTCCGCGGTGGTGAGCGCCAGCCGGGGCGTCATCAGCCGCTCGATGGTGGGGTCGTCCGCCAAATTCAGGAACACCACGCTGCGGGCCAGGGCCCCCGTGGCCTCAAACTGCTCGATGAAGAAGGCCGCCTCCCGCTGGGTGATGCCCATGGCGGCGAACACCACCGCGAACTCCTCCTGCTCCCCCAGCACCTTCGCCTGCCGGGCGATCTGCGCCGCGATCTCGTTGTGCGGCAGGCCCGCGCCGGAGAAGATGGGCAGCTTCTGCCCCCGCACCAGGGTGTTCAGCCCGTCGATGCTGCTGATGCCGGTCTGGATGAACTCCTGCGGCCGCTGCCGCGCCACCGGGTTGATGGGCGAGCCGATGATGGGCAGGCGCTTGTGGGGGATGATGGGTGGGAGTCCGTCGATGGGCTCGCCGCGCCCGTTGAACCGGCGCCCCACGATCTCCGGGCTGACGCCGAACCGCGCCACGTCCTCCCGAAGGCTCACGGAGGTGCGGGCGACATCCAACCCCGTGGTCTCCTCGAACACCTGAATCACCGCGTGCTCCCTGGACACCTCGATGACCTGCCCGCCCCGCACGCTCCCGTCGGGCAGGTGGATGTTCACGATGGCCCCGTAGGCCAGGTCCTGGGCCCCTTCCACGAACAGCAGGGGGCCGGAGATGTAGGAGATGGACTGGTAGCGCTTGGTGGCGAGCTCCATGGCCTTCCCCCTCCTCTACCCGGCACCCGCGGGTGCCCGGAAGGCGTCTGCCATCCGGCGCAGGAACTCCTCCGTGTAGCCGGGGAAGCGGTCCGCGGGCACCTCTTTCATCCGCGCGATCTCCTGGATGGCGGGCATGTTCAGGATCTCGTCCATGGTCACCCCCCGGCGCAAGGCCGCCTGCGCCTCCTCGTAGAAGTTCAGGATGGCCTTCAGGATCCCGTAGGACTTGATGGGCGGGCAGTACGCGTCCACCTCCGAGAAGGCGGACTGCTGCAGGAAGTCCTCCCGCAGCATCTTGCCCGCCTCGATCACCAGACGCTGGTCGTCCTGCAGGGCGTCCGGGCCCACCAGCTGCACGATCTCCTGCAGCTCCGCCTCCTTCTGCAGCATGGCGGAGGCACGCTCCCGGAGCTCCTCGAAGTCCTCCGGGAGGTTGTGCCGGTACCACTCCCGGAACAACGGGGTGTACAGGCTGTACGACCGCAGCCAGTGAATGGAGGGGAAGTGCCGCCGGTTCGCCAGCCCCGCGTCCAGGGACCAGAAGGTCCCCACGATCCGCAGGGTGGCCTGGGTGACCGGCTCCGACAGGTCCCCCCCAGGAGGAGAGACGGCGCCGATCACCGTGATGGCGCCCCGCCGTTCCGGCCGGCCCAGGCACACCACCCGCCCGGCCCGCTCGTAGAAGGCCGCCAGGCGGCTGGACAGGTAGGGTGGGTAGCCTTCCTCCGCGGGCATCTCCTCCAGCCGGGAGGAGATCTCCCGCATGGCCTCCGCCCACCGGCTGGTGGAGTCCGCCATCAGCGCCACCTTGTACCCCTGGTCGCGCCAGTACTCCGCCATGGTGATGCCCGTGTACACGCTGGCCTCCCGCGCGGCCACGGGCATGTTGCTGGTGTTGGCGATGATGATGGTCCGTTCCATGAGGGGCCGGCCCGTGCGCGGGTCCTCCAGCTCGGGGAACTCGTCCAGCACGTGGGTCATCTCGTTGCCCCGTTCCCCGCAGCCGACGTAGATGATCACGTCCGCGTCCGCCCACTTGGCCAGCGTCTGCTGCATCACCGTCTTCCCGCTGCCGAAGGGGCCCGGGATGGCGGCCGTGCCGCCCATGGCCACCGGGAACAACACGTCGATGATCCGCTGGCCGGTCACCAGGGGCTCCCGGGGGTCCAGGCGGCGGGCAGTGGGACGCGCCAGCCGCACCGGCCAGGTGTGCATCAACCGGAGCTCCCGGCCGTCCTCCAGCCGTGCCACCACGTCGGTCACGGTGAACGCCCCCTCCCGGACGTCCGCCACCCGCGACGGCTTGGCGTCCGGCGGGACCAGGATCCGGTGGACGAACCCGAACTCCTGCACCTCCCCGAGGACGTCCCCCGGTCCCACCTCGTCCCCCACGGCCACGGTGGGTCGGAAGGGCCACCGGCGCTGTCGGTCCAGCGCAGGCGCGAGCGCGCCCCGCCGGATGAAGTCGCCCTGCTGGGTGCGGACCGCGGGCAGCGGCCGCTGGATCCCGTCAAAGATGTTGCTGAGCAGCCCCGGGCCCAGCTCCACCGCCAGCGGCAAGCCCGTGCTCTCCACGGGTTCCCCCACCAGCAGGCCGGAGGTGTCCTCGTACACCTGGATGAACGCGGTGTCCCCGCTCAACCGGATGATCTCGCCCACCAGCTTCTCGTTGCCCACGCGGACGATGTCGTACATGCGGGCCCCCCGCATGCCGCGGGCGATCACCGCCGGTCCCGCGATCCGGACGATCTCACCTTGCATGGCCGCGTCCCCTCCTCACCGGAGCTTCACGTAGAACCCAATGTGCTCCTTCACCAGACGGGCGATGTAGTCCTCGCCTGACTCCAGCTTCGCCTTCGGGGCAGGGAAGGGGACCAGGACGGGGAGGTCCCGGCCCCGCAGCACCCGGGCCACCGCCTCCTCCACCCCCAGCAGCAAAGCCTCGTTGACCGCCACCAGGCCGTAGTCCTGATCCGCCACCCTCCGGAGGGCCTCCACCGCCCCGCGGGGGTCGTCCACCTCGAACACGTCCGCCCCCGCCAGCCGGAACCCCGTGGCCGTCTCAGGGTCTGTGATCACCGCCACCCGGTACGCCATGGCTACACCAGCGCCATCTCCCGCCGCACCAGGTCCCGGGGCAGGCCCAAGGCCTTACTCCGGGCGATCAGGCGGAGGTTGCGGACCTCCGCGGCCAGCAGGGTCAAAAACCCCACCACCACGTCCACCCCGAGGGGGTCGCCCAAATACAGGTCCGCCATCCGCCGGGTCCACTGCTCGTCCAGGGACCGCTCCACCTCCGCGGGTGTGGCTCCCTCCGGCTGGATCCCGCGGGTCCGAACCTTCCGCAACCCCGCCTCCTTCGTCTGCGGCGTGGCCAGGGTCCGGAACACGTCCCGGGTGATGGCGGCCCCTCCCTCCAGGAAGAACCGTTCCCGCTCCTCAGGCGTCAGGTCGGGGAGCTGCTGCAGCTTGAAGGCGGTCTTCACGTTCGTCAGGTCGATCTCCGTGCGCACCACCGCCCGGACCAGCGCGTCGTCGTGACCCCGGCCCCGCGCCACGCGCAGGGCCCACTCATAGTACGCGCGGTCCAGGGCGATCTCCAGCCCCAGCAGGTCGCGGGAGTCCTGGTACGTCCGCGCCGCCTCCGCCAGCGCGGGGGCCAACGGGTGGCCCCAGGTGGCCAGGGTGGAGACCACCGCCGGTACGTCCGGCTGCCGCAACAGCTCCCGCAGGCGCACCTCCGTGAGCTGCGCCGCCGGGACCAGGTTTTGCTCCGCCGCCTCCGGGGGGTGACCCGTGTGCTTCGCCCGCAGGACGATGCGCAGGTTGTGGACGTCCCACCGCAGGAGGAACACCTCCACCAGCTGGCGAGGCCGGTCGTCCGCGAAGGACAGCACGCGCCGCACGGCCTTCTGGAAGTGCTGCATGAGCGCCTCGTCCACCGCCCGCAGGCCGTGGTACCGGGTCAGCGCCTCCTGCAGCTCCGGGCCGTAGGGGGTACTGCCCAGGGCCTGCATGAACCCCTCCAGGTCCGGCTGCGCCAGTAGTTCCTCCAGCCGGCCCGGCGGGAGCAGCCGGGACCGCATCCCCTTGACCCGCGCGTTGATGTAGCCGAAGTCCGCCGGCACTAGCCCCCCCAGAGCACGTCCGCGACCTCCGACAGCAGCACCTGCCGGGCCCGCTGCAGGCGGGAGTGCAGGGTGTTCTCCACGGTGAACCGCCCGTCCTCACTACGGACCCGTACCCCGCTCCGTACTTCCGGGCTGGGACGGACGTCCGCGGCAAGTCCCAGCTCCCGGGCCGCGGCCTCCACCGCGGCCGCGTCCCGCTCCGGGCACTCCACCACCACCCGGTTGGAGAAGCCAGCCGCCGCCTCCTTCAAAAGGGCCCGCAGCAGGGGGCCGTACCGGGCGGGGTCCGCGGCGATCCGGTCCAGCTCCTCCTCCGCCCGGCGGAACACCTGCGCCACCAGGTCCTCCTTGGCTTGCAGGACCAGGGAGCTGGCCCGCAGGTTGGCCACCCCCCGGGCCCGCACCCGGGCGGCTTCCACCTCCGCGGCCAGACGCCGGCGCTGCTCTTCCAGCCGCGCCTGCGCCTCCGCCTCCGCTTCCTCGATGACCCGCCGTGCCCGCTCCCGGGCCTCGGCCAGGACGCGCTCCCGCTCGGCCTCCGCCTCCCGCTCGAGCAGGTCCATCAACTCGGACGCCATGGGCGCCTCAGATGCGGCCGATGAGGAAGAAGGCCACCAGGAAGCCCAGGATGATCATGGTCTCCGGCAGGGCCAGGAAGACCAGCATGAGACCGCCGATCTCCGGGCGCTCCGCCATGGCGCCGGCCGCGGCAGCTCCGATCCGGGACTGCGCCCAGGCGGTGCCCAGGGCCCCCACCGCCACCGAAAGCGCCGCGGCGAACCCGAGCAGGCCGGCCCGCAACCCGTCGCCCCGGGCCGCGGCCTCAGGCGCCTCCGCGGCGAAGGCCGGCAGGCCCACCAAGGCCGTGACAGCCAGCGCCACTACCACCATCCGAGCGAGTTTGTGCATGGGATCCGCTCACCTCCCTTGTCGTTGGAATGGCCGGTACGGCTCTCCGGTCTCCTCGTGGTACTTGATCTTCGTGAAGAACTCCACCCAGTGCAGACGCGCAGGCTGGATCACGTGGCCCACCAGGGTGAACACGAAGAACAGCCCCTGTGCTAGGGCGGACAGCAGGGACGCCACCACCGCCCCCACCCATCCCCCCAGGCCGAAGGTCTGTGCCATGGTAGGCCCCAGCTGGTTGGCCGCGCTGGCCAAGGCCGCCGCCGCCAGCCCGAAGGCCATGAGCCGCGCGTGGCTCAGCACGTGGCCGAAGGCGGTGGCGGACTCCAGAAACCACATGGGGTTGGCGGCCCGGAAGGCGAGCCCCACCGCGAACACCGCCAGAGCCGCCCACAGGAACAGCCAGCTGGCCGCCACCGCGGCCTGTGGCAACAGGCCCGAAAGGCCCCCCAGCAACAGCAACACCCACGTGAGGGTCAGGATCAGCACCAGGCTCTCGAAGACTCCCCGGAGGTGGCGGTGGACGGTCGCCATCCACAGGTGGCCCACCAGCCCGCCGTAGATCATCGCCATGCCGAGGAGGACGATGAGCTGGAAGTACAGCTCCCGGTGGCGGCCCACCCGGTCGAACACCGGGTGGACGTGGAACAGCAGCTCCGGCAGGTTCCCGAACACCTCCGCGTACAGCGCGCCGAAGACCACCACCCAGAAGGCGACCACGCGGACGATCCACGACACCGCCCCAAGCTGCTCGGGGGCTAGGCGCAGGTTGAGCAGGCCGACTTCCAGAGCCTGCCCCCCCCTGGCGCGGTTCCGCATCCACCAGCCCAACAGGAAGAACAGGGCACCGTAGCCCACGTCCCCGATCACCAGCCCCACGAACAGGGGGAAGGTGACGGCCAGCAGGGGGCTGGGGTCCCAGGTGCCGTACCGGGGCGGCCGGAAGATGGACAGCAGCAGCTGGAACGGCCGGATGGGTACGGGGTTGTCCAGGGCCACGGGCACGTGCGCCACTTCTTCCTCGTCGTGCGGGTCCGCGGGGCTGTCGTAGACCACCACCTCGTCACCGAACCGCTGCCGCAGCACCGCCCGGAGCCGCGGCACCTCCCGGGTGGGCACCCAGCCGTGGACGACGAACGCGTAGCGGGAGTGGGCGAAGCTCGGCAGGACCTCCAGCTTGGCCAGCTCGTCCCGCACCCGGGCTTCCACGCCCTGGACGGTACCCCGGGAAGCCCGGCTGAGGGCCTCCAGACGCCGCTGGCAGTCCGCGATCACCTGCGGCAGGGCCTCGCGCTGGCGCGCCATCTCCTCCACCGCCTCCGCCGCGGGCCGGTCCGCGAACTGGGCGGGCAGGCGCAGCTCGGTGATCCCCGCCCTCTGGAGGAACGACCGCACCGCTTCTGCGTCCTTCCGGTGGAAGGCCACCACCACGCCCGTGGTCTGGTCGTCGATCTGGCGGGACACCACCTCCACCCGGCCGCCCGTGAGGCGCTGCAGCTCTTGCTGCAGGGCCGCCACCGCGGCCTGCGGCTTGCCGCGCAGCACGAACCCGTACGTCTCGAAGTGGCGGCTGCCCTGCAGCGCGTTCAGCAGCGGCGACAGCACGCGCACGGCCCCCTCGTAGGCGCGGATCAGCTCCAGCTCCTCCTCCGCCTCCAGGCGCCGGCGCACCAGCTCCCGGGCCTCCCGCTCCACCGGGTCCAGGAGGGCCTCCAGCTCGTCCAGGCTCCGGTCGGAGAGGTCGGGGATCTCCACCGGGCCCGTGCGGGGGAGCAGGTTCAGCAGGCCCGTGGTCCGGTTCAGGATCGCTTCCAGCCGGCGCTGGAGCTTCTCCTCCTCGCTGCCGGGTTCCACCGGCCGCAGCTGCGGGACCTCCTCCGCCTCCACCCGGTCCACGTGCATGAGGCCCAGGGCTTGCACGGCGTCCGTGACCTCGCCCAGCCGCCGCTTGGGCCCCAGCACGATCACCCGGCTCATCTCCACGATCATGCGGTAAGCCCCCGCAGCACCGCTTCCACCACGCGCCGGACCGCCGCCTCCACGTTCCGCTCCGCGTGCGCCCTCAGCTGCCTGGCTTCCTCCTCCGCCCGCCGGAGGACCTCCTCCTCCACCCCCCGGGACGCCGCCTCCGCCTGCTCCCGCGCCTGGCGCTCCAGACGCTGCACCTCTTCCGCCGCGCGGGCGCGGATGCGACCTGCCTCCGCCTCCGCCTCCTGCACGATCCGCTCCGCCTCCGCCCGCGCCTCCTGCACCCGCCGCTCCAGCTCCCGCTCCTTCTCCGCGAGCAGTTGCAGCACGTTCGGCCGCTGGCGGTCGTGGCCCTCAGCCATGCTCCCTTCCTCCTCCGGTCCGCCGATTCGGAAAGCCGACGGTGGGGCGCGGGCTGCCCAACCACGCGAGAAGCGGCCCCCGCCTCGCCCGCCCGGCGTCGGGGTACCGCCCCGATTATGCTACCACACCCAGCCGCGTACCGGCACCGCCCGGCCCCTCACACGCCCAGCAGCCGTCGGGCGGTGTCCACGAACACCACCACCGGCTGCGGGTACAGTCCCACCGCCAGGGTGCCCACCACCGCCACCGCCAGCCCCGCCTGCAACCCCGCGGGTACCGCCACGGGTCCGGGTGCGGCCGGGGGCATCAGGTACAGGGCCCGGAGGACGCCCACGTAGTAGTACAGGGACACCACGCTGTTCGCCACCGCCAGCGCCGCCAGCCACAGCAGGCCTGCGTCCACCGCGGCGGCAAACAGGTAGAACTTCCCCACGAACCCTGCGGTGGGGGGGATCCCGGTCAGGGACAGCATGAACACCACCATGGCCAGGGCCACCCACGGAGCCCGTTGGCTCAGGCCCGCGTGGTCCGGGATCTCGTCCGACCCCGTGGCGTCCGCGGCCACCATGGCCACGAAGAAGGCCCCCAGGTTCGTGAACAGGTACGCCAGCAGGTAGTACAGCAACCCCTGCTGCGCCCACGGGGACTTCCAGGCGGCCAGGGCGATGAGCAGGTAGCCCGCGTGGGCGATGCTGGAGTACGCCAGCATCCGCTTCAGGTTCCGCTGGAGGAGGGCCAGGAGGTTGCCCACCGTCATGGTCAGGGCAGCCAGCCCGGCCAGCAGGAGAGGCCAGTTCACCTGGTCCGGGGGGACCCCCACCGCCAGGGTCCGCGCCAGCGCGGCGAACCCTGCGGCCTTCGGCCCCACGGACAGGAAGGCGGTGATGGGAGTCGGGGCCCCCTCGTACACGTCCGGGGTCCACTGGTGGAAGGGCACCATGGACACCTTGAACCCGAACCCCGCCAACGCCAGGCCCACCGCCAGGTAGGCCGCGGGGCCCGCCTGCCCCAGCCGGCCGGCCACGTGGTACAGGCTGGTGCTGCCCGACAGCCCGTAGAGGAGGGAGAACCCGTACGCCATCACGCCGGTGGTGGCGGCCCCGTACAGGAAGTACTTCACGCCCGCCTCGTTGCTCTTCGGGTCCCGCTTCAGGAACCCCGCCAGCAGGTACGAGCTCAGGGAGGTGAACTCGATGCTCAACAGCAGCAGGATGAGGTCCGAGGCGCTGGCCATGAGCAGCAGCCCCACGCCTGCGAACAGCAGCAGGCTGAAGGCTTCCCCCACGTGCGGGGTCCTGCCGGGAAAGTACTCCAGCCCCACCAGGCCCACGAGACCCACCGCAGCCAGCGCCACCAGTTTGAAGTACAGGCTAAAGGCGTCCACGGTGTAGGTATCTGCGAAGATCCGGACGCCGGAGTTCCCCAGGGCATTCAGGTCCCCCAACAGGGCCACGCACGCGGCGGCGGCGGGGACCAGAAGGACCAGCGCCAGCCAGCCCAGCCAGCGCTTCCGCTCCGCGGGCACCACCAGGTCCGCCCCCAGCACCACCAGGGCGGCGGCGCTGGTCACCAGCTCCGGCAAGAGCCACCGCACGTCGGGCCAGTTCATCGGAGCAGCGCCACCACCTGGCTGCTGGTGAGGTTGATGACGTCCAGCAGCGGTTTCGGGTACACGCCGAACACCACCATGAGTACCACCAGCGGCACCAGGACCCAGCTCTCCCGGCGGTCCAGGTCCGGCAGCTGCGCCCACCGGGGGTTGGTGGGCCCCAGGAAGATCCGCTGGATGGTCCACAGGAAGAAGGCCGCGGTGATCACCACCCCCAGCGCGGCCAGCGCGGTGTGCACCGGGAGGATGCTGAAGGAGCCCACGAAGATCAAGAACTCCGCCACGAAGCCCATCAGCCCCGGCAGCCCCAGGGACGCGAACATGGCGGTGATGGAGACGGCCCCGTACTTGGGGAGCACCGCCCACAGGCCCCCGAAGTCGTCCACCCCGCGGGTGTGGGTGCGGTCGTCGTAGATCACCCCCACCACCAGGAACAGGGCGCCCGTGATGACCCCGTGGGCCAGCATCTCCATGGTGGCGCCGTTGAGGGCCGTGGTGGCCGCGTCCTTCAGCTCTGGACGGCCGTAGGCCCACGCGGCGGCGGCCACCGCCAGCATCACGTAGCCCATGTGGTTCACGGAGGAGTACGCCACCAGCTTCTTCAGGTCCGTCTGCGCCATGGCCACCAAGGCCCCGTAGATCACGCCGACCACCGCCAGGGCAGCCACCAGAGGTGCGTGCTGGTGGAACACCTCCGGGAACAGGGGCAGGCTGAACCGCACGAAGCCGTAGGTGCCCAGCTTCAGGAGGATGGCCGCCAGGATCACGCTCCCCGCCGTGGGGGCCTCCACGTGCGCGTCCGGCAGCCACGTGTGGAACGGCCACATGGGCACCTTGATGGCGAAGGACAAAAAGAAGCCCCAGAAGGCCAGCTGCGCCAACAGCCCCGTGCCCGCCAGGGGCCGCTGCCGGATGATCTCCAGCACGTCGAAGGTCCTCTGGCCCGGCGGCAGGTGGAAGTACAGGAGCAGGATCCCCAGCAGCATGGCCAGGGAGCCCACCAGGGTGTACAGGAAGAACTTGATGGCCGCGTACTCCCGGCGGGGACCTCCCCAGATCCCGATCAGGAAGTACATGGGGACCAAGGTCAGCTCCCAGAACACGTAGAACAGGAAGAAGTCCAGGGCGAAGAACACGCCCAGCATCCCGGTCTCCAGCAGCAAGAACAGGAGGTTGTACTCCTTCACCCGGTGGCTCTCCCGGAAGGAGTACAGCACCGACAGCACCGTGAGGAAGGTGGTGAGGAGGGCCAGGACCAAGCTCAGCCCGTCCACCCCCACCTTGTACTGGACCCCCACCGCGGGGATCCAGGCAGCCTGCTCCACCAGCTGCATGTCCTGCCGTCCCAGCTGAAATCCCGGCAGGATGAGCAAGGAGGCCACGAAGGTGGCCAGGCTGAACCCCAGCGTCACCCGGCGGATCCGGTCCACGTCCTCCCTCGGGAGGAACAGGAGCACCAGGGTGCCCACCAGGGGCAGGAACAGGGTGATGGTCAGGATCGGCATGGCTCGACTCCCAGACCGCAGGATGTGTGCCGGCTCACAGTCTCCACAGGCTCACCACCACGATGACCACCACGCCCGCGGCGGCCACCAGGATGTAGTTGTACGCGCGTCCCGTCTGGAGCGGGCGCAGCCCCAGGCCGAGGGCCCGGGTCCCCCACCCCACCAGGTTCACCAAGCCGTCCACCACGTACGCGTCGAACAGCCGGTGCAGCCGGCTCACGAGCACCGTCCCCCACCCCACTAGGTTCACCAAGCCGTCCACCACGTGCGTGTCGAACCACCGAAAGCCCCTGGCCAGGGCGAGCCCGCCCCGGACGAACACCCACCCGTACAGGGCGTCGATGTACATGCGGTTGCGCAGGAACGGGTACAGGGGGCCCACCCAAGCCCGCACCTGCTCGCTGGAGACCCACCGCAGCCCGTACACCACCGCAGCCGTGGCGATCCCCGCCAGGGCCACCAGCACAGACCGCACGGCCAACGGCCACGAGAAGGGCGGCGCGTGGATGCCCGCTTCCTCGAAACCTTCGAACTCGAGGAAGTGGTGGATCCACGACCCTCCTTCCGGCCCGGTGCCCGGGGCGCCCACGAAGCCCGCGGCCAGGGCGAAGAAGGCGAGCACCACCAGGGGGACCGTCATGACCGGCGGGCTCTCGTGCGGCTCGTGGTGGCCGTGGCCGTGCGCGGAGGGAAGGTGGGAAAGGCCCGCCCGCGCGTAGTCCTCGGGCAGCCAGGGGTCTGGCTCCGGGTGTTCCGGGCCCCGGTACCGGCCGAAAAACGCGTACGCCACCAGGCGGGACATGTACAGGGCGGTGAGGAAGGCGGCCGCGGTCAGGAGGGTGTAGACCGCGGGGTTGTGGTGGTAGGCCTCCAGCAGGATCTCGTCCTTGCTCCAGAAGCCGGAGAAGGGGAACACCCCCGCCAGGGCCAGGAACCCCGCCAGGAACGTCCCGAAGGTCACGGGCATCTTCCTCCACAGCCCGCCCATCTCCTTGATGTTGTTGGTGTGCACCGCGTGGATCACACTGCCCGCGGCCAGGAACAGCAACGCCTTGAAGAAGGCGTGGGTGAGCAGGTGGAACAGTCCCGCGGTGTAGCCGAGGACGCCCAGCCCCGCCATCATGAAGCCCAGCTGGCTGATGGTGGAGTACGCCAGGATGCGCTTGATGTCGTCCTGCGCGGTGGCGATGAGGGCGGCCATGAGCGCGGTGACGGTACCCACCCACGCCACCCACGTGAGGGCCTCGTGGTGGGGGGTGAAGAAGAAGAGGGGGTACGCCCGACCGACCAGGTAGACCCCCGCGGCCACCATGGTGGCCGCGTGGATCAGGGCGGAAACGGGCGTGGGGCCCTCCATGGCGTCCGGGAGCCACACGTGCAGGGGGAACTGGCCGCTCTTCCCGATGGGACCTCCGAAGATGAGCAGGGCGGCCAGGGTCGCCACGGGCACCTCCCAGCCTCCCAGGCGCACCACCGCGGAAGCCTCCCGGGCCCGCTCCCGGACGGCTTCAAACACCACGTGGTAGTCCACGGTGCCGAACTGCCAGAACAGCACCATGATCCCCACCAGCATCAGGGTGTCCCCCACCCGGGTGGTGAGGAAGGCCTTCATCTGGGCCATGTTGGCCGCACGCCGGCGGAAGTAAAAGCCGATCAGGAGGTAGGAACACAGGCCGATGACCTCCCACCCGATCAGCATGAGGAGGAAGCTGTTGGCGAGCACCATGGTCAGCATGCCCGCGCAGAACAGGGACAGGAAGGCGAAAAACCGCGCGTAGTACGGGTCCCCCTGCATGTACCCCACGGAGTACACGAAGATGAGCCCGCCCACCAGGGTGATCATGGCCACCGTGACGGAGGACAGGGGGTCCACGGTGTAGCCCACGGTGATCACCCGCTCCCCGCCCACGGCCCACGCGGCCCGCCAGACGAAGGCCGGCGCGCCCAGGGCCTGCTCCAGGAACACCGCCCACCCCACCAGCCCCGACAGGGCCATGGCCCCCACGGCTACCCACGGCGCCCTCTGGCCCAGGGCCCGGCCCCGGAACACCAGGACCGCGTAGCTCGCCAGGGGGAACAGGGGGATCAACCAAGCCAGCCGCGCCACAAACCCCTCCTAGCCCCTCATGGCGTCCACCTGGTCTACGTTCACCGTCTCCAGGTGGCGGTACGCGTTGATCACCAGGGCCAGGCCCACCACCGCCTCGCAGGCGGCCAGGGTGATCACGATCAGGGCCGCCACGTGCCCGCGGACGAAGGTGGGGTCCACGAACCGGGTGAACGCCACGAAGTTCACGTTGGCCGCGTTCAGCATCAGCTCGACCCCCATCAGGATGGCCACCGCGTTGCGCCGGGTCAGCACGCCGAACAGGCCCAAGCCGAACAGCAGGGCGGAGAGGACCAGGTAGTGCCCGAGCCCGATCATTCCTCCCTCCGGGCGATGGCGATGGCTCCCACCAGGGACGCGAGGATGACAAGCGAGGTGACCTCGAAGGCCAGCACGTAGGGCACCAGGAGGCTGCGGCCCACGGCCCCGGGGTTGTACGGAGGCAGGGGCCCCGCAGGGGAGCCCCAGGGCACGCGGAGCAACACCGCCCACAGCAGCAACACCAGCACCGCGCACACGGCCGCGGCCAGGGGGACCTGTTCGTTGCGCTGCCGGACCCGCACCCCCGTGGCCCCCTCCGTGAGCAGGATCACGAAGAGGACGAGCACCGTGATGGCCCCCACGTAGATGAGGACCTGGATGGCGGTTACGAACTCCGCGTGCAGCAACACGTACAGCCCCGCCACCCCCAGGAGGGTCGGGACCAGGGAGACGGCCGCGTGCACCAGGTTCCGGGACAGGACCACCAGCCCACCGCCCACCAGGACCATGGCGGCGAGCCCGTAAAAGGCCAGGGCCTCCGCCGTCACCGGACCGCCACCACCAGGAGCCCTGCCACCAGGAGGTTGACCATGCTCACCGGCAGCAGGAGCTTCCAAGAAATGCCGAGCAGCTGGTCAATGCGGAACCGGGGGTACGTCCAACGCACCCACATGAGGAAGAACACCACCGCGTAGGTCTTCACGAGGAACCACAGGAGCCCGTTCCCCACCGGTCCCACCCCGGGCACGGAGAAGGGGCCCTTCCACCCCCCCAAGAACAGGGTGGTGAACAGGGCGGAGCTGGCCAGCAGGGACCCGTACTCCCCCAGCTGGAACAGGGCGAACCGCATGGGCGTGTACTCGGAGAAGTACCCCGCCACGAGCTCTGCCTCCGCCTCCGGGAGGTCGAAGGGGATGCGGTTCGCCTCCGCGGTGGCCGCCACCAGGAACACCAGCGCCGCCACCACCACGCTGGGGTACAGGTAGGCGGGGTAGGGCTGGGCTTCCACGATCTGCACCGTGGAGAGGGTGCCCGTGATGGTGGCCACCAACAACAGGGAAAACCCCAGGGGCAGCTCGTAGGAAACCATCTGCGCCGCGGACCGCAGGCCCCCCAGCAGGGAGTACTTGTTGTTGGACGCCCACCCCCCGGTCAAAATCCCGATCACCGTGAGGCTGCTCACCGCCGCGAAGTACAGGACGCCCACGTTCAGGTCTCGCACCACCCAGCCGGGGGCGAAGGGGATCACCACCCACGCCAGCAAGGCTGCCACGGCCACCAACACCGGGGCCACGGAGAACAGGGCCACATCCGCCCGGTGCGGCACGATGTTCTCTTTGTACAGCAGCTTCAGGGTGTCGGCCACCGTCTGGAGGAGCCCGTGGGGCCCCACGTGCTTGGGGCCCACCCGTGCTTGGATCCACGCGCTGATCTTCCGCTCCGCCAGCACCAGGAACAGGGGACCTCCCACCGCGACGAAGGTGAACACCGCCGCGGCCAGGACCACCATGCGGACCAGCTCAACCTGCCACAGGGCGCCGACAAGCCCTCCTACACCCACTCCAGCGCACCCTTCCTCCACGCGTAGGCCAGGCCGACCCCCAGGACACCCAGGAAGATCAGCATCTCCACGAAGGCGAAGCCGCCCAGCTCGCGGAGGACGGTGGCCCACGGGTAAATGTAGATGACCTCGATGTCGAACAGCAGGAAGGCCAGTCCGAACAGGTAGTAGCGCACGTGGAACTGGGTCCACGCCTCCCCGAAGGGCACGATCCCGGACTCGTACGCCACACGTTTCTGCGGGTAGCGGCTGCGGGGGGCCAGGAGCCACACGATCCCGAGGGGAAGGGCCGCCATCCCCGCTCCCACGAGCGCGAACACCGCCACGTATGCCCAGTCCAGCGGCACCCGCTCACCTCAACCGTCCTGGCCAGTCCGAGGGTCGGCCCGCACCCCGGCCCTCGGCAGGCCACATACGTCCTCCTCGTCCGCGCGCACAGGTTCGCCGCCGACCCGGCCGAGCCCTTCCTTCGGCCGCGATCGGCGCTCGCCTGCGCCGGTGGGAAGGCGGGAAGGAACGAACGCGAAAGGGACGCGCCGGGGTCGCGCGTCCGGCCGCGGCCCACGGGCATGATACGGGGGGCCCGGAGGCCTGTCAAGGTTGGCGACCAGGCAGCGGCGCCTACGGGTTGATGACGCTCACCCGGCCCACCCGGCGGCGGCCTCCCAGCTGGTCCAACACCTCCAGGACCGCTTCCGCCAACCTGGCCGGGTCGTGGCGGACCAGGTCGGTCTCGCTGATGAGCGGGAAGCCGAAGGGCTGTACCCCCATCCGCTGAATCCGGTCGAGGTCCGGCTCCACCGGGAAGGCACCCTCCGCCCGGTACCGGGCCAGCAGCAGCTCGTTGCGCGGCTGCTGGGTGTTCACCACCGCCGCCCGGAGGATAGGCCCCGCGTGCTCCAACACGGCCCGCACGTGGTCGGAGGCCCGGTAGCCGTCCGTCTCCCCGGGCTGGGTCATCACGTTCACCACGTACACCACGGGAGCGCCCGCGCGCCGCAGGGCCTCTACCACCCCCGGCACCAGCAGGTTGGGAAGCACGGAGGTGTACAGGCTCCCGGGTCCCAGGAGGACCAGGTCCGCGTGCGCGAGGGCGTCCAGGACCTCCCGCACGGGCCGCGCCGCGGACGGCTTGAGGTACACGCGCCGGATGGCCTTGCGCACCTCCGGGATGGCGGACTCCCCCTCCGCGTGCGTCCCGTCCAAAAACTCCGCGCACAGGACGATGTTGTCCGTGGTGGCGGGGAGCACCTGGCCCCGGATGGCCAGCACCCGGCTCGCCAGCTGCACCGCGGAAACCAGGTCGCCCGCCACGCCCGTCATGCTGGCCAGGAACAGGTTCCCGAAGGAGTGGCCCCTGAGATCCCCCCGGTCGAACCGGTACTGGAACAGGCGGGTCATCAACGGTTCCGCCTCCGCCAGGGCCACCAGGCAGTCGTTGATGTCTCCCGGCGGGAGGACGCCCAGTTCGCGCCGCAGCCTCCCCGAGCTGCCCCCGTCGTCGAACACCGTGACCACCGCGGTGAGGGAGACCCCGTACCGCTTGAGCCCCCGCAGGAGGGTAGAAAGCCCCGTCCCGCCGCCCACCGCCACGATCCGGGGCCCCTTCCCCAGCGCCCTCCGCTGCACCATGAGCTCCGCCAGCCGGTGGTCGCCCCGGGGCAGGAACACCGCGCTCACGGACCGCACGGTGGCCCGCACGCCCAGGAACACGCAGTACAGGCCGCCCGCCACCAGCGCCCCGCCGGTTACCGCCAAGCCCCAGGGCTCGCCTCCCGAGATCCACGAACTCAACCACACCATCCCGTACAGGAGCTGCAGGATGCCCACCGACACCCTCTCCGCCAGGAGGACCGTCCCGAAGGCCACCAGCCCGACCCCCACGAACACCAACGCCACGTACCGCTTCACGCGGATGCCTGGCACCAGCCACTTGGCGAACTGACGTGCGCGCCGAACCAGGGGATCCCGCAGCCGCCGGACCAACACGCTCACTCCCGCTCCAGGTCCCGGTGACGCGCCCGGGCCTCGTACCCCCGCTGCCGCAGGACCCGGACCAGCTCTTCTGCCACCGCCACCGACCGGTGGCGCCCGCCCGTGCAGCCCACCGCCACCGTCACGTCCGTCTTCCCCTCCCGCTCGAACTCCGGCAGCAAGAACAGGACCAGGTCCACCAGGCGTCGCCAGAAGGCCTGCCCCTGCGGGGAGTCCAGCACGTAGGACCGCACCTCGGGGTCCAGCCCGGACCGGGCCCGCAGGGCGTCCACGTAGTGGGGGTTGGGGAGGAACCGGGCGTCGAACACCAGGTCCGCATCCAGGGGGAGCCCGTGCTTGTACCCGAAGGAGACCACGCTCACCGCCAGGGCTGTGGGGGCGGTCCCGAAGGTCGCCCGCAGCTCCGACCGCAGCTGCGCGGGGGTCATGTCGCTGGTGTCCAGAACGCGGTGCGCCCGCTCCCGCAGAGGCTCCAGCCGGCGGCGCTCCTCCCGGATCCCCTCCAGCACCGAGCCGGAGGTGGACAGGGGGTGCTTGCGGCGCGTCTCCTTGAACCGGCGCACCAGCACGTCGTCCGCGGCGTCCAGGAACAGGATCCGGTAGCCGAGCCCCAGGGCCTCCAGGTGCTGCAGGGCTTCGCTCAGCGCGTCGAAGAACTCCCCGCTGCGGACGTCCACCACCACGGCCACCCGGTGCACCTTCGCCTGTGCGTGGAGCACGAGCTCCGCGAAGCGGGGGATGAGGGCCGGGGGAAGGTTGTCCACGCAGAAAAACCCCATGTCCTCCAGCACGTGGGCCGCCTGGGACTTCCCCGCTCCGGAAAGCCCCGTGACCAGCACGAAGGTCACCGCCCGGGCGACTTCCCCGTGCGCGGGGGGGAGCTGTGGCAGGGTCCGTGGTGCCGACACCCCTGGGCCTCCCGACCTGGTAGGCTCAGGGTACCGCCGCCCGTGGGGGGCGGTCCAGGCCCTCCCACGGACGCCTCGCACCGGTGGGCAGCAGGCCCACCTCCGGGACGCTACACCCCGAGGAGCTTGGCCAGCAGCAGGCTGACCCCGCTTACGAGGAGCGACAGGGCCCACAGGCGGAGCAGCCCCCCGTGCGGGAGGCCCAAGGCCCAGACCACCCCGTACAGCAGCAGGCCGTTCACCACCCAGGTGAACAGGCCGAGGGTCAGGAGGTTCAGCGGCAAGGTGAGCACCAGCAGCACGGGCCGGACCACCGCGTTTGCCAGCCCGAGCCCCAGCCCCGCCAGCAGCAGGGCCTGGGGTGGGTCCAGGCGAAGCGCCGCCGGGTACACCGCGGCCGCCACCCAGAGGGCCACCGCGGTCACTCCCACACGCGCCACAAACCGCACGCCCCACCCACCGGGGCCGTGGAGCTACCGGCGGAGGGCGCGGGCCACCAGCTGGGGCACCTGGGTCGGCAGCTCCGCCACCGCCACGCCCGCGGCCTGCAGCGCCTCCACCTTGGCCTGCGCGGTCCCCTCCGTCCCGGAGATCACCGCCCCCGCGTGCCCCATGCGCTTCCCCGGAGGGGCGGTGCGGCCCGCCACGTAGGCCACCACCGGCTTGCGGACCCGCTCCTGGATGAAGCGGGCCGCCTCTTCCTCCGCGGCGCCGCCGATCTCGCCCACCAGCACCACCGCCTCCGTCTCGCCGTCCTGCTCGAAGAGCTCCAACAGCTCCACGAAGCTCATCCCCACCACGGGGTCCCCGCCCATCCCCACCGCGGTGGACTGGCCGATGCCCGCGCGCGTGAGTCCCGCCACGATCTCGTAGGTGAGCGTCCCCGACCTGGACAGCAGCCCCACAGGTCCCCGCCGGAACAGGTGGGAGGGCATGATCCCGATCTTGCAGCGATCCGGCGCGGTGATCCCCGGGCAGTTGGGGCCGATCACGTGCACGCCCCGCCGCCGCGCGAAGTCCACGATGGCGATGGCGTCGTGTACGGGGATGTGTTCCGTAATGACCACCACCGGGTCCAACCCCGCCGCGATGGCCTCCAGCGCCGCGTCTTTCGCGAACCGGGCGGGCACGAACACGCACGAGGCGTTGGCCCCCGTGGCCTCCACCGCCTCCTCCACGGTGTCGAACACGGGCACCCCGTGCACGCGGGCTCCGCCTTTGCCCGGGGTGACCCCCGCCACCACCCGGGTGCCGAACTCCAGCATGCGCGCGGTGTGAAACTCCCCCTGGTACCCCGTGATCCCCTGCACCAGGACCCGGGTGTGTTCGCCCACCAGGATGGCCATGCGTTCCCTCCTTGCGTCTAGGGGAGGTGTGCCCGGATCCGCTCGCCCAGCTCCCGCAGGCGCTGCGGGTCTGCGGGCACCAGCTCCCAGTTCAACCCGCGGCCGTCCCCCTCCCACCTGGGGACCAGGTGCAGGTGGAAGTGGGGAACGGACTGGAAGGCGGCGCGGCCGTTGGCCTGCAGGACGTTGAGGCCGTCCGGGCGCAGGGCCTGGCGGAGGGCGTGTGCGACCTTCTGCGCGGCCCGCACCGCGGCTGCCAGGTCCTCGGGGTCCGCGTCCCACAGGGTGGGCGCGTGGGCCTTGGTGAGGACCAGGGTGTGCCCGTCGTTCAGGGGGTGGATGTCCAGGATGGCCAGCACCCGGTCGTCCTCGTACAACCGCGTGGCAGCCACCAAGCCGTCCCGGATCCCGCAGAACACGCACTCCACCGGACTCCCTCCCCTAGCCGCCCCGGGCCAGGTCCACCGCCCTCCGGGCCGCCGCCTCCGGGTCCACAAAGGCGGAGATCCCCGCCTCCTCCAGGATCCGACGTCCCTCCTCCTCGTTGGTCCCCGTGAGCCGGATGCTGGTGGGAACGGGAGGGGGGGCGGAGGCAATGGCCCGGGCCACGTCGTCGCAGCGGGTGATCCCGCCGAAGATGTTGATGAACAGCGCACGGATCCCCGGCTTGCGGAGCACGATGTCCAGGGCGCGGCGCATGGCCTCCGTGGAGGCACCTCCCCCCACGTCCAGGAAGTTGGCGGGCCGGCCGCCGAAGTGGGCCACCATGTCCAGCGTGGACATGACCAGCCCCGCACCGTTCCCGATGATGGCGATGTCCCCGTCCAGCTCCACGTAGGAAAGGTCGTACTCCCGGGCCATGCGCTCCAGCTCCGTGGTCTCCTCGTCCGCGGGCAGGTCCGGCTGCCGGGCACGGGCGTTGTCGTCGATCACCAGCTTGGCGTCCACCGCCAACCAGCGTCCGTCCGACAGGGCCAGGGGGTTGATCTCCGCCAGCTCCGCGTCCCGCTCACAGGCGAGGCGGTACAGGGCGCAGCTGCAGTCCGCGAACTGCACCACCAGGCTGCCCGACAGGCCCAGCCGGCGGGCCACCCACCGGCCGTGGAAGGGCTGGAACCCCAGGGCGGGGTCCACGGGCAGCTTGACGATGCGCTCCGGGGACCGCCGGGCCACCTCCTCGATGTCCACACCCCCTTCCGCAGACGCCACCAGGGTCAGCCGGCGGGTGGACCGGTCCACCACGAACGCCAGGTAGTACTCCCGCTCGATGCGCGCGGCCTCCACCACCAGGAGCCGGCGGACCCGCTCGCCCCGGATGTCCATCCCGAGAATGCCCGCGGCCTTCTCCCGGGCCTCCTCGGGGGTGTGGGCCAGCTGGATGCCGCCCGCCTTGCCCCGTCCTCCCACCAGGACCTGCGCTTTGAGCACCACGGGGTAGGGCAGGTCCAAGCCCACCACGTCCTCCGCCCGGTCCACCACCACGCCCCGCTGAACCGGGATCCCGTAGGCACGGAACAGCTCCTTCGCCTGGTACTCGTGTAGCCGCATGGTGGGTTACACAGGCAGCGCGCTGACCAGCTCGCGCACGGCGGCGACCGAGGCCTGGAACGCCGCGCGTTCGTCCTCCGACAACGGCACCTCCAGGACCCGCTCCACCCCGCCCGCACCGAGGAGGACGGGCACGCCCACGCACACGTCGCGGTGGCCGTACTCCCCTTCGAGGTACACGCAGCACGGCACCACACGCTTGAGGTCCAGCAGCACCGCCTCCGTCATGGCGCACAGGGCCGCGCCCGGGGCAGTGAACGCGCTGGCCTTCATGAGCTCCGTGATCTCCGCGCCTGCCCTCCGGGTCCGCGCCACCACCGCCTGCAGCCGGTCGGGCGGCAGCAGCTGGCTCACGGGGATGCCGCGCACGTGGGCGGTGGAGACCAGGGGGACCATGTCCCGGTCCGTGTGCGCCCCGATCACCATGGCCTCCACGTCCTGGAGGGAAACCCCCAGCTCCAGCGCCAGGAAGGTCCGGAAGCGGGTGCTGTCCAGGGCCCCGCTGAGTCCGAACACCCGCTGCCGGGGAAGTCCCGACACCCGGTACGCCAGGTAGGTCATGGCGTCCAGGGGGTTGGTGACCACGATGAACACCGCTCCGGGGGACCGAGGGACCACCTGCTCCATCACGCTGCGGACGATCCCCGCGTTGGTGCCCACCAGTTCCTCCCGGGTCATGCCGGGTTTGCGGGGTACGCCCGCGGTCACGATCACCACGTGGGACCCTGCGGTGTCCGCGTAGTCGTTCGTACCCACCACGCGTACGTCGAAGCCTGCTATGGGGCCTGCCTGCTGGATGTCCAGGGCCTTGCCCTGCGGGAGTCCCTCCACGATGTCCACCAGCACCACGTCCCCCAGCTGGCGGGAGGCGATCCAGTGGGCCGCCGCGGTGCCCACGGTGCCCGCACCCACGATGGAGATCTTGGAACGGCCGGTCGGCATGCTGTCCTCCCGTCAACCCATGCGCTCGATCACCGCGGTGGCGAACTCGCTGGTCCGCACCTCCCGGGCGCCGTCCATCAGCCGCGCCAGGTCATACGTGACGATCTTCTCCCGGAAGCACGCCTCCATGCCCCGGATCACCCGTTGCGCCGCCTCCTCCCACCCCAGGTACTCCAGCATCATGACGCCCGAGAGGGTCAGGGAGCTGGGGTTGACCTTGTCCAAGTTGGCGTACTTCGGCGCCGTGCCGTGGGTGGCCTCGAACACCGCGTGGAAGTCGCCCACGTTGGCACCCGGGGCCATGCCGATCCCGCCCACCTGCGCCGCCAGGGCGTCGGACAAGTAGTCCCCGTTCAGGTTGCCCGTGGCGATGACGTCGATGTCCTGCGGGCGCGTGAGCACGTGCTGGAAGGTGACGTCCGCGATGAAGTCCTGCACCAGCAGCTTGCCGGGCGGGACCTTCCCCCCGTACTTCTCCTGCACCTCGTCCCAGGTGACGGTCACCTCCCCGAACTCTTCCCGGGCCACCTGGTACCCCCACTCCCGGAAGGCGCCTTCCGTGTACTTCATGATGTTGCCCTTGTGGACCAGGGTCACGTTGCGGCGCTTGCGGTCTAGGGCGTAGCGGATGGCCTTCCGGACCAGCCGCTTGGTCCCGAACTCGCTCATGGGCTTCACCCCGATCCCGGAGTCCGGCCGCACCTCGATGCCGAACTCGCTGCGCAGCCACTGGATGACCCGCCTGGCCTCGGGCGACCCCGCGGGCCACTCGATGCCCCGGTAGATGTCCTCCGTGTTCTCCCGGAACACCACCATGTCCACCTTCTCCGGGTGCCGCACGGGCGAGGGCACACCCTCGAACCACCGGACGGGCCGGATGCAGGCGTACAGGTCCAGGAGCTGACGAAGGGCCACGTTGAGGGAGCGGAAGCCACCGCCCACGGGGGTGGTGAGGGGCCCCTTGATGCCCACCACGAAGTGCTCGAAGGCCCGGAGGGTGTCTGTGGGCAGCCAGTCGTCGAACTGGTGCTTGGCCTTCTCCCCCGCGAACACCTCGAACCACACGATGCGCCGCTTGCCGCCGTAGGCGGCCTGGACGGCGGCGTCCAGGATGCGACGGGTGGCCCTCCAGATGTCCGGACCGGTCCCGTCGCCTTCAATGAACGGGATGATGGGGTCGTCCGGGATGACCAGCCGGCCTTCCCGGACCTCGATCCGGTGCCCCTCCTTAGGGACGGAAAACCTCTCCAGGGTCAGCATCGTGCCGCTCCTCACGGTCGTCGGTTGGGATTGGGTTTTTGGGGACCCGCTGGGCCCGCCCCCAGTGTACCCCCAAACCCCCGACCGGCCAACCCGCCCGCTTTACAGGCCGGGGCGCCCGGTGTATGGTGAGGCTGGTCAGGCCACTAGGCCATCCATCCGACATGGCACAGCCTTCGATCTTCCATCCCGTCCGCCCCCGCCGGATCTACGAGGACATCGTCCGGCAGATCCAAGGGCTCATCGCGGAGCGACAGCTGCAACCCGGCGACCGCCTGCCGTCCGAGCGGGAGCTGGCGGAGCTGCTGAGCGTGAGCCGGGCCTCTGTCCGGGAAGCCCTCCGGGTGCTGAGCGCCATGGGGCTGGTGGAGGTGCGCTCCGGGGACGGCACCTTCGTCCGCCAAGCCCCAGCCCCCATGGACCCGGCCGTGTGGGGGTTGCTGCGGGAGCGGGAGTTCCTGCTGGACCTGCTGGAAGCCCGCCGGTTGGTGGAGGAGGAGGTGGTGGCGCTGGCGGTCCGGCGCGCCACCCAGGAGGACATCGACCAGATGCAGGAGCTGCTGAACCGGCGGGAGCGCCAGCTCCAACAGGGAAAGCACGACCTGGAAACAGACCTGCAGTTTCACCAGCTGCTGGCGGAGGCCACCCGCAACCCCGTCCTGGTGTCCGTGGTCCGGAGCCTGTGCGAGATGTGGCTGCGCAGCCGCGAGGCCACGGGCCGGGCGCCCACGAGCCCGCACAAGGCCCAGGAGTTCCACCAGGCCCTGCTGGAGGCCATCCGCATGCGCAACGAGCCCCTGGCGCGGGGGGTCATGCACCGGCACATGGAGGATATGCGGGAGGACGTGGAGCGATCCCCCTGAGGGCGAGGAGGTGCCATGTACCGAGGCGGACCCGGAATGCTGGCGTGGGCGTTGCACCGGATCACGGGCGTGGCGGTGCTCGTGTTCCTGCTGCTCCACATCGTGGAGACGAGCATGCTCCTGTACGGGCCGGACGGGTACGAAGCGGCCCTGGCCCTGTACAAGCAGCCGTGGTTCAAGCCCCTCGAGTTCTTGCTGGTGGCCGCGGTGGTCTACCACGCGGGCAACGGGATCGTGGTGATGGTCCTGGACCTGTTCCCCCACGCCACCCGGTGGTACCGGACCCTGTTCTGGGTGGGCGCGGCCGCCTACGTGGTGGTGATGGTGCCGGTGGCCGTGGTCATGCTCCGGCCCCTGTTCGCCCCCTGAGGAGGAACCATGCAGGCCACGCGGGTACGGACGAACGGGTGGGAGTGGCTGTCGTGGCTGTACATGCGGGTGTCCGCGGTGCTGCTCCTGGGGCTGGTGCTGGGGCACCTGTACATCATGCACGTCCTGAACACCACGGAGGACATCACCTTCGCCTTCGTGGCAGAGCGCTTCCGGACTCCCTTCTGGCGGGTGTACGACCTGCTGATCTTGGTGCTGGCCCTGTCCCACGGCCTGAACGGACTGCGGGGCATCGTGAACGACTACACCCGGCCCGGGGGCGGGTGGCGCCTGGCCTGGAACGTCATCCTGTGGAGTGTGGGGCTGGTGTTCACCCTGCTGGGCGCCCTGGTGCTGTTCTCCTTCGACCCCTCGGCTTTCGCCCGGCCCTGAGAGGAGGGGGACCATGGCGGTGTACGAGTACGACGCGGTGATCGTGGGGGCCGGCGGCGCCGGCCTGTTCGCGGCCCTGGAGCTGGGCCGCCAGCGGGACCTGCGGGTGGCCGTGCTGTCCAAACTGTACCCCACCCGCTCCCACACGGGCGCCGCACAGGGGGGGATCGGTGCGGCTTTGGGCAACGAGGAGGAGGACCACTGGGAGTGGCACATGTTCGACACCGTGAAGGGCGGAGACTACCTGGTGGACCAGGATGCCGCGGAGATCCTGGCCCGGGAAGCCGTCGAGACCATCTACGACCTGGAGCACTACGGCCTCCCCTTCGACCGGACCTCGGACGGCCGCATCGCCCAGCGCCGGTTCGGAGGGCACACCCACCACTTCGGACAGGGCCCCGTGCGCCGTGCCTGCCACGCGGCGGACCGCACAGGCCACATGATCCTGCAGACCCTGTACCAGCAGTGCCTCCGCAACGACGTCCACTTCTTCAACGAGTACCAGGTGGTGGACCTCCTCCTGGAGGACGGCGTGGCGGCGGGGGTGGTGGCGTGGGAGATCCTCACCGGGGAGCTGCACACCTTCCACAGCCGGGCGGTCCTGTTCGCCACCGGAGGGTGGGGGAGGATTTTCAAGGTCACCAGCAACGCGCACACCCTCACGGGCGACGGGGCCGCGGTGTGCTGGCGGCGGGGGATCCCCCTGGAGGACATGGAGTTCTACCAGTTCCACCCCACGGGGATCTACCGGCTGGGCATCCTCATGTCGGAGGCCGCGCGGGGGGAGGGTGCTGTCCTCCGCAACCGACACGGCGAGCGGTTCATGGAGCGGTACTCCCCTGCCCTCCTGGACCTGGCTCCGCGGGACATCATCGCCCGCGCCATGATCACCGAAATCCGGGAAGGACGCGGCATCGACGGCAAGGACTACCTCCACCTGGACTTCACCCACCTGCCCCGTCAGGTGCTGGACGAAAAGCTGCCGGAGATCACCTCCTTCGCCCGGACGTACCTGGGCGTGGACCCGGCCAAGGAGCCGGTGCCGGTCCAGCCCACCGCCCACTACGCCATGGGGGGTATCCCCACGGACGTGTGGGGCCGCGTGGTCCGGGACGAGCACAACACCCCCGTCCCGGGGCTGTACGCGGCCGGGGAGTGCGCCTGCGTGTCCGTGCACGGCGCCAACCGGTTGGGGACCAACTCCCTGGTGGACATCCTCGTCTTCGGGCGCCGGGCGGGGCGGGACATGGCCCGCTACCTGAAGGAGGCGGAACGGGTCCCGGTGGGCCACAACCCCGACAGCGACGCCCGGGAGCAGCTGGAGCGACTTCTGGCGAGCACGGGAGGGGAGAAGGTGGCCGCCATCCGGGAAGAACTGGCCAGCTGCATGATGGACTGGTGCGGGATCTTCCGCAACGGGGCAGACCTCCAGCGCATGCTGGACAAGCTGGGGGAGCTGCGGGACCGCTACGCCCGCATCACCCTGGACGACCGCGGCCGCCGGTTCAACCAAGACCTGCTGGAGGCCTGGGAACTGGGGTGCCTGCTGGACGTGGCGGAGGCCACGGTCCGCTCCGCCCTCAACCGGACGGAGAGCCGCGGGGCCCACATGCGGGAGGACTACCCCAAACGGGACGACGCCCAGTGGCTCAAACACACCCTCCTGTACCGGGACGGCCGGTTCGCCTACAAGCCCGTGACCATCACGCGCTTCCCCCCGCAGGAGCGGAAGTACTGAGGAGGAGCCCATGAAGGTCCACGTGCGGATCAAGCGCTTCAACCCCGAGAAGGACCCGCGGCCGTACTGGGCGGACTACGAGGTCCCCACAGACCCCTTCGACCGGGTCCTGGACGTGCTGCACTACATCAAGGGGAACCTGGACGGGACCCTGGCCCTGCGGCGCTCCTGCGCCCACGGCATCTGCGGGTCCGACGCCATGCTCATCAACGGGCGCAACCGGCTGGCGTGCAAGGTGCTGGTCAAGGACCTGGGCTCCCACATCACCGTGGAGCCCCTCCGGGGCCTGCCCGTGATCAAGGACCTGGTGGTGGACATGGAGCCCTTCTTCGCCAAGTACCGCCAGGTGATGCCGTGGCTGGTCAACGACGAGCCGCCCCCCGTGCGCGAACGGCTGCAGAGCCCGGAGGAGCGGGCCCGCATCGACGACACCACCAAGTGCATCCTGTGCGCGGTGTGCACCACCGCCTGCCCCATCTTCTGGGGCAACGGGGAGTTTTTGGGGCCCGCCGCCCTCGTGGCCGCCCACCGCTTCGTGTTCGACAGCCGGGACCGGGCGGCTCAGGAGCGCTTGGCCATCCTGGCGGACCGCAGCGGGGCCTTCAAGTGCCGGACGGTCTTCAACTGCACCGACGCGTGCCCGCAGGGGATCGAGATCACCCGGGCCATCCAGGACATCAAGCGGGCCATCGTGCTGAGCCGGACCTAGCCGGCTACGCCTCCTGGACCGTCCGCGGGCCAGACCGCAGGAGGAACTTCTGCACCTTGCCCGTGGCGGTCTTGGGCAGCTCCAAGACCAGCTCCACCGCCTTCGGCGCCTTGAAGTGCGCCAGGCGCTCGCGGCAGAAGGCCACCAGCTCCTCCGGCGTGGCCTGCGCCCCGGGCCTCAGGACCACGTACGCCTTCGGGACTTCACCCCACTTGGGGTCCGGCACCCCCACCACCGCGGCTTCCAGCACCGCGGGGTGCTGGTACAGCACCCCCTCCACCTCCACCGAGGAGACGTTCTCCCCTCCGCTGATGATGATGTCCTTCTTGCGGTCCACGATCTGAAGGTAGCCGTCGGGGTGTACCACCGCCAGGTCCCCCGTGTGGAACCAGCCGCCCGCGAAGGCCTGCGCGGTGGCCTCCGGGTCCCGGTAGTAGCCGGCCATCACGGTGGGTCCCCGGACCACGATCTCCCCCACCTCCCGGCCGTCCCGGGCCACCGGGGACAGGTCGTCCCGCACCACCGCCACCTCCCCGCACAGCAGCTGGCCGATCCCCTGGCGGGCCTTCCGGGCGGCCCGCTCCGGCAGGGGCAGGGCGTCCCACTCCCTCCGCCACTCACACACGGTCAGCCAAGGGCCTGTCTCCGTGAGCCCGTACACGTGCACCACCTCGATCCCCAGCTCGTCCTCCGCGCGGGCGATCAAGGCCGCGGGGGGCGGGGCGCCGCCCACGTACCACCGGAGGGGCTGACGGGGCCTCCACCCCCGCGCCGCGGGGTCCGCCAGCAGCATCACCAGGACCGTGGGCGCCGAAAAGGCCACCGTCACCCCCTCCTGGTCGATGAGGCGGAACACCTCCGGGGGGTCCACCTTGGCCAGGCACACGTGCCGCGCGCCCACCGCGCTCACCGCCCACACCGCACCCCAGCCGTTCACGTGGAACATGGGCAGGGTGTGCAGGTAGACGTCGTCTGTGCGCAGCCGGCCGTGCACCACCAGGTTCACCACGTTCAGGGCGGTGTTGCGGTGGGTCAGGACCACCCCCTTCGGGTGCGCGGTGGTCCCGCTGGTGTAGTTGAGGGTGATGGGTGCTGCCTCGTCCAGGGCCTCTACCCCTCGCCACAGCTTTTCCACGTCCTGGCTGCCGGCACCCCGCAGGAGGGCCTCGGAGCCGTCCTCCGCCAGCTCCACCACCTGCAGGCCGTCCAGCCGCTCCGCCAGTCGCCGGGCCGCATCGGAAAATGCCGGGTCCACGAGCAGCAGCCGCGCACCGGAGTGGCGGAGGATGTACTCGTAGTCCGCCTCCCGCAGCCGGGTGTTCAAAGGCACCAGGGCGCAGCCGGCCAGCGGTACCGCGGTGTACACCTCCAGGGCCCGGTAGGTGTTCGGGGACAGGAGGGCCACCCGGTCGCCCCGCCCCACCCCCAGGGCCTGCACACCGGCTGCCAGCCGCCCGCAGCGCTGCCCGAACTGCGCGTACGTGAACCGGACGTGCCCGTCCACCACCGCCACCCGGTCCCCGTACACCTGCACCGCCCGCCGCACGAACTGCAGGGGCGAAAGCGGCGTCTGCATGGGTTCCCCCCTACACGGCCAGGTACTGCCGCACCGCGCGCTCGTCCGAGGTGATGGCCTCCAGGGTCCCGCTCAGGCGGACGGTGCCCTTGTCCAGCACGTACCCCCGGTCCGCCAGGCGCCGGCAGAACCGGAGGTTCTGGTCCGCCAGGAGGATGGTGACCCCCGCCTTGCGGATCTCCCCGAGGGTGTGGAGGAGTTGCCGGACCACCAGGGGCGCCAGTCCCTCCACCGGCTCGTCCAGCAACAGGAGTTCCGGGTTCGCCATCAACGCCCTGCCCAAGGCCAGCATCTTCTGCTGCCCGCCGGACAGCTGGGTACCGCGCAGGTGGCGCAGATCCCGGAGGGCAGGGAACAGCCCGTACACCCGGTCCAGGTCCCAAGCCCCCCTCCGGCCCGAGGCGTGGCGGGCCAGCTTCAGGTTCTCCTCCACCGTCAGGTCTGGAAAGATGCGCCGGTCGTCGGGCACGTACGCGATCCCCAGGCGGGCCACCTCGAAGGCGGGACGCCCCACCAGGTCCACCCCCTGGAAGCGCACGCGGCCCCGCCGGACCCTTACCAGCCCCATGACCGCCCGGAGGGTGGTGGTCTTGCCCGCGCCGTTGCGCCCCAGCAGGGCGACCACCTCCCCGCGCTCCACCGCGAAGTCCACCCCGTGCAGGACCGTGGAGGCTCCGTAGCCCGCCACCAACCCGTCCACCGCCAGCACCTACACCTCCTCCTCCCCCAGGTACGTCTCCCGCACCTCGCGGTTCTCCCGGATGGCCTCTGGAGGCCCCTCTGCCAGCACGCGGCCGCGGTTCATCACCACCACCCACCGCGCCAGACCGAACACCACGTCCATGTCGTGCTCCACCACCACGAAGGTCACGCCCCGCTCGTCCGCCAGCCGCCGCACCAGGTCCATGAGCCCCGCCCGCTCCAGTGGGTTCAGGCCGGAAGAAGGCTCGTCCAGCAGGCACAGCTTTGGCCGGCTGGCCACCGCGATCCCGAGCTCCAGCCGCCGCTGGTCCCCGTGGGGCAGCGAGCCCGCGGCCACCTCCGCGGCGTGGCCCAGGTGCAAATCCCCCAGCAGCTCCAACGCCTCCCGCTCTGCCTCCCGGTACTCCTCCAGCGGGCGCAGGGCGGAGCGCACCGCACCCAGGCGCGCCAGCACAGGCACCAGCAGGTTCTCCTTGGCGGTGAGCTCGGGGAAGATGGTCATCAGCTGGAAGGAGCGCGACAACCCCCGGTGGACGCGGGCATGCGGGGGCTGGTGGGTGATGTCCTCCCCGCAGAAGGTGATGCGCCCCTCGTCCGGCAGCAGGTGGCCGCTCAGCAGGTTCAGGGCCGTGGTCTTGCCGGCCCCGTTGGGGCCGATGAGGGCCACACAGCCTCCCTCCTCCACCCGCAGGTCCAGGCCGTCCACCGCGGCCAGGTCCCCGAACCGCTTCCGGAGTCCCCGCGCGGTCAGCAGCTCCGTCACCGCCCCTCCTCCCCGGCTCCGGCAGGCACAGGGCGCGCGTGCAGGCGTGTCACCAGCCCTTCCAGGCCGCTCGCCACGCCGCCCCGGAATCCCAGCACCAAAGCCACCACCACCGCCCCCAGGACCAGGGACCAGTGCACGGTGAACCGGACGATCATGTCCTTGGCCACCACCAGCACGAAGGCGCCCACCAGGGGTCCGGAAAAGTGGCGGATGCCGCCCAGCAGGGTAGCCAGCACGGGCTCCGCGGACGCCGTCCAGTGGGCGATGGGCGGGGTGACGGTGTTCTCCAGGGGTGGGAGCAGGGATCCGGCAAGGCCCGCATAGGCGCCCGCCAGGGTGAAGGCCACCAGACGCAGCCGGCGCACGTTCAGCCCCACGTGCGCTGCCCGCACCTCGCTGTCCCGCACCGCCCGCAGGGCCAACCCCAGGGGCGACCGTACCACGCGGTACATCAGGGCCACCGCCACCACCGTGGCCACCAGCACCACGTAGTAGTAGTGCTCCACCGTGGGCAGGGGTACGGTAAGCCCTCCCAGTTGGAGCGGCGCCCGGGGGATCCCCACCAGCCCGTCGTCTCCCCCCGTGACGGCCCGCCACTTCCACGCCAGCGAGAAGATCATCATGCCAAAGGCCAGGGTCAACATGGCGAAGTAGATCCGGGTGTGGCGCACCGACAGAACCCCCAGCCCCAGGGCGCTGAGGGCCGCCGCCAGCGTCCCGCCCAACAGCCCGGGCAGCAGGGAAGGCCACGCCAGCAGGATGCGCGCGCAGGTGTACGCGCCCACCGCGTAGAACCCCGCCTGCCCGAAGGACAGCAGCCCCGTCTGTCCGAACAGGAGGTTGAACCCCACCGCGTTCACCGCCAGGAGGAGGATGTGGGTGGTGAGGTACACCACATACCGGCTGGACACAGCAGGCAACAGCAGGAGCGCCCCCACCAGCGCGGCCACCGCCCACCGGGGCAGGGCGCCCTTCATGGCGCGAACAGCCCCTGGGGGCGTACCAAAAGGACGCCCGCCATGATGGCGAACACGAAAAATAGCTCGAACTCCGGGAACCACAGGGTGCCGTAACTGGACAGGACCCCCACCAGCAGCGAGCCCACGAACGCCCCGCGGAGGTTCCCCAGCCCCCCGATCACCGTAATGATGAACGCCTGCACGATCATGGCCGCGCCGATCCCCGGGGCCACAGGGCGGACGGGCGTGGACAGCGCCCCGCCCAAGGCCGCCAGGGCGGAGCCCAGCATGAACACGGAGGAGAACACGCCGGGGGTCCGGATGCCCAGCGCCGCGGCCATCTCCCGGTCCGCGGCGGTGGCCCGTACCGCCCGGCCCCACCACGTCCGGTCGAACACCAGCCACAAGCCGACCCCCACCGCCAGGCCCACCGCCATCAGGAACACGTTGTACACGGGGAAGGGACGGCCGAAGGCCGCCACACTCCCCTGCAGCCAGCCGGGGATGGGGGGGATCCGGAACACGCCCCCCCAGACCAGCTTGGCCAGGTCGTCCAGGAACAGCACCAGCCCGAAGGTCAGCAGGAGCTGGTAACTAGGGTCCAGACCGTACAGGGGGCGGAGGAACCCCCGCTCGAGGGCCGCGCCCAGCAGCGCCACCCCCGCCACGCTGCCCACCACGGCCACGCCGAAGGGCAGGCCCACCAGCCCGTACAGGGTGTACCCGAGGTAGGCACCCAGCATGAACAGGCTGCCGTGGGCGAAGTTCAGGACTCCCAGTACGCCGAAGATGATGGTGAGCCCGGCGGAGATCAGCCACAGGTACATGGCCGAGCTCAGCCCGATCAGACCCTGGTACGCCAGGACCTCCACGGCGGCCCCTGCGAACACCCTCCGGCGGTCCCCGGGCGGACTACTTGGTCAGCTCCAGCGGCCGGAACGGTGGCCACCTCCAGTAGTCCTTGGGGTCGAACACCTTCAGCTCCCCCAGCACCGCGATGGGGTACCGCGGGTCCCACACCACCTTGCCCGCGGGGACCGCGTACACGAACTGCTGGTCCTCCGACCGGAACACCCGCACCCCGGCCGGCGTCTCCATGCGCATCCCCTGCAGGGCCGCGATCACCCGGTCCGTCTGGAGGCTGCGGGCCTTCTCCACGGCCGCCTTGGTGATCAGGACAGCCGAGTACGTGGTCTCCGCGGAGTAGTTCGGCATCCGGTTCCACCGCTTGGCGAACCGGCTCACGAAGGACCGGTTCGTCTCCGTGTTGGGCCAGTTGTGGATGTACCGGGCGGTGGCGTACAGCTTGCCCTGGAACCGGCCCTCCCGGACCTCCTGGGAAATCCCCTCCAGCACGTCCACGGACCCGCCCATGGCCTGGAACCACACCTTCACGCGGTCGAACACGCCCTGCAGCAGCGCCTGGCGCAGGAGCGTGACCGCCTCCCCCGCCCACGGGGTGGCGATGATGCCGTCCGGGTTGGCGGCCATCACCGCGGCGATGTGGGGGGAGAAGTCGCTGGTCAGGAACGGGGCCCACGCGGCGGCCACGAACTCCGCGTCCGGGCGGAGGCGGCGCATCTGCTCCCGGAAGATGGCCCACGTGGCGTACCCGTACTCGTAGTCGGCCCCGATGGTGGCCCACCGGCGCACGTCCCGCCGGTCCCGGAACAGCCAGGCGGCCACCGCGTCCTGGTACACGGGCGCGCTCACCCGCACGATCTGCTTGATCTTCTGCTGCGCCACCAGCTCCTCCGTGAGGCGGTGGGTGGCCGCGTGCGTGAAGAACTGGATGCGGTCCAGCTCCCGCAGGACCGGACCCAGCGCCATGGCCACCCCGCTGCTGTCCGTCCCGTACAGGAAGTGCGCGCCCCACTCCGTCACCAGGAACCTCGCGTTGCGCACACCGACTGCGGGCCGGTTCTCGTCGTCCATGAACCGCATCTCGAGCCGGCAGCCCAGGATGCCGCCTGCCGCGTTGATCTCCTCCACGGCCAGCTGCGCGCCCATCTCGATCTGGCGCCCGTAGTCCGCGTGGGGCCCGGAGGCCACCCCCTGGACGCCGAGCTTGATGGTGGGCACCCCCAGGGCGCAGGTGGCCGGGCCCGCCACGCTCCCAGAGGCGGCCACGAGCAGGGAAAACACCACCAGCGGGATCCACACCGTCCGCATGCTCGACCCCCCTTTGTTCCGGTCTAGGGATCCCTACGCCGCGCCGCGACAGGTTCCCTCCCGTCCCCGAGCCGGAGGCGGTGCCGGCTAGGGGTAGATGCCCCGGGTGTACAGGGCGTCCGCCACCCGCTCGATGGCCCGCACCAGGGCCGCGGTACGCAGGTCCACCCCCCGGTCCTGGGCCACCCGCCACACCTCCCGGAAGCTCCGTACCAGCAGCCGCTCCAGCCGCTGCCGGACCTCCTCCTCGGTCCAGAAGAAGGCCTGCAGGTCCTGCACCCACTCGAAGTACGACACGATGACGCCGCCCGCGTTCGCCACGATGTCGGGGACCACCAGCACGCCCCGGCTGCGGAGCACGTCGTCCGCCTCAGGCGTGGTGGGCCCGTTGGCGCCCTCGATGACGACCCTGGCCTGCACCCGGGCCGCGTTCTCCCGGGAGATCTGGCCTTCCAAGGCTGCGGGCACCAGGACGTCGCAGGGCACCTCCAGGACCTCCTCGGGGGACGTCCGCCTGCCCTGGGGGAAGTCCGCCACGGTGCCTGCGGCGCGCTTGTGGCGGAGCAAGGCCTCCGGGTCCAGGCCCCGGGGCTCGTACACGCCGCCCCGGGAGTCGCTCACCGCCACCACCGCGGCGCCCATCCGGTGGAGGGTGACGGCCGCCACCGCCCCCACGTTCCCGAACCCCTGCACCGCCACCCGCGCACCTTCCAGGGACAGCCCGGCGACCTTGGCCGCCTCCCGTGCCACCAGCGCGCAGCCCAGCCCTGTGGCCTCCTCCCGCCCTACGGAGCCCCCTACGGACACCGGCTTCCCCGTCACCACCGCGGGGACCGAGTAGCCGCGGTGCATGCTGTACGTGTCCATGATCCACGCCATCACCTGCGGGTTCGTCCCCACGTCCGGGGCGGGGATGTCGCTTTCGGGGCCCATGAGCACGCTGATCTCGGTGGCGTACCGCCGGGTGAGGCGCTCCAGCTCGCCCGCCGACAGCTGCTTCGGGTCGCACACCACCCCGCCCTTGGCGCCCCCGTACGGAAGGCCCGCGATGGCACACTTCCACGTCATCCACATGGCCAGGGCGCGTACCTCGTTCAGGGTCACCGCAGGGTGGTAGCGGATCCCGCCCTTGGTAGGACCCAGCACGGTGCTGTGGTGCACCCGGTAGCCGGTGAAGATCCGCACCGACCCGTCGTCCATCTTCACGGGGAAGTTCACCGTGAGCTCGCGCTTGGGGTACGCGAGGAACTCCCGGATGCCGCGCTTGAGCGGGACAAACCGCGCTGCCCGCTCGAACTGCTCCAGGGCCATCTCCCAGGGGTCCTGCCCGTTGCCCGCCGTCATGCCCTCCTCCCGCCGGCACAGTCTCACACCCAGCATACACGGGCTGCGGTCTGGCACGGGGACGGTGCCGGGATCAACCCGGAGCAGGCCTTTGGCGTCTAACGAGGCGGACGACCCAACCCCGCAGGAGGTGAGGAAGGTGAGACGCACCGCCGTCCTGTTGGCCGTCTTGGTGGTGGCCGCGGCAGGGGCTGCCGTGGCCCGTGCCGCACACTCCGCGCCGGCTCCTCCGGACCGCGCCACCTGTTGGGACCCCGCCCTGCGGGCCCAAGTGGACGCCGTGTACGACCGACACCGGACCGCCTTGCGCGCCGCCCGGAACCGCGTGGAGGACGAGCGGTACGCCTTGCGGCGCCTTTTGACCTCGCCGCAGGCGACCCGGGCCCAGGTGGAAGCACAGGCCGCCCGGCTGTCCGAAGCCCTGGGCGCGCTGGCGCGCGCGCGGGCGGCCTTCCTGTGGGACCTGCGGGAAGCCCTGCCCGCGGACCGGCGCGAGGTCCTGCTCCGGTGCTTCGTCGGTCCCCGCTTCGGCCCCCGCTTCTGGCGGCGGTAGGAGCCTGCGCTTGGGGGAGCACAGGTTAACGGCCCTGTGCTCCCCCCAAGCGCTCCCAGTCCTCGGGCGTGTCCACGTCCACCGCCGCCTCCGGCAGGGGGACGCGCACCACCCGGTCCCCGTAGCGCTGGATGACCCCTTTGGCCCCCACGTCCCCCCGCAGGGCCAGGAGGTCCGGGAACACCTCCTGGGCGAATACCGCGGGGACGCCGACCGTGTCCCCGTAGGAGGCCGCCACCACGGGCGCCCGCGTGCTGCGGTACGCGTCCACCAACCGGCGCAGGTGCGGTCCTGTGACCTGCACTTGGTCTGCCAACGTGACCAGCACCGCGGGGGCGTCTGCCACCTCCCGCAGGCCGCACCGCAGGGAGCTTGAGATCCCCTCCCGGTGGTCGGGGTTCGTCACCACCAGAAGGGGCAGGGAGGCCAGCTCCGACCGCATGCGTTCCGCCTGAGGGCCCACCACCACCACCACGCGCGCGCAGGCCTGTAGGGCGGCCTCCGCCGCGGCACGCACCAGGGTGCGGCCCTTCCAGCGGAGGAGCAACTTCGGCCGGCCCATGCGGACGCTGCTCCCCGCGGCCAGCACCACGGCCGCCACGTCCCCGCGGGGAGATTCGCCCGCGCTCAACCGGAGGCGGCCACCGGCTCGTGGATGCGGGCCGGACGGTCCCGCAAAAACCCCCCCTGCCGCCCGGTGCGGGCCGCCAGCACCTCCGCCAGGATGGCCAGGGCGATCTGCTCGGGGCCCTCCGCACCGATGTCCAGCCCCACCGGGGCGAACAGCCGCCGCCGCTGCTCGTCCGTCGGGACCAGCCCGCCCTGTGCCAGCTCCTGGAGGATCTGGTGGGTGCGCTGGCGGGGCCCGAGCACACCCAGGTACGCGGGGAACGGGTCGTGGGTCAAGAAGGACCGCAGCAGGTCCCGGTCGTGCACGTAGTTGTGGGTCATCACCACCACGCACGTGCGACGGTCGGGGCGCACGGCCCGGGCGGCGTCCGGGAACTCCGCGTGCACGAACGCGTAGGCCTCCGGGAACCGGTCGCGGTGCAGGAACTTCTCCCGCCGGTCCACCACCACGGGGCGGAAGCCCAGCTCCGCGGCCATGCGCACCAGCGGGACGGCGTCGTGGCCCGCCCCGCACACCACCAGGCGGGGCGGGGGCTGGATGGGCTCCGCCAGCAGCTCGTAGCCCTCCGCGGGCTGCCGCAGGGGCCGTTCCGAGGCCAGGGCCAGCTCGCCCAGCGCCCGTGCCGCTCCGTCCAGGGAAGCCCGCTCGAAGCTGCCCGTCACCCGGCCGTCTTCTTCCACCACCAGGCGCCGCGCCAGCAGGTCCGCGCCTTCTGGCCCGACCACGGTGACCACCGCCAGGGCCACCTCCTGCTCCACGGCCCGAGCGAGGTAGGCTTCCGCGCCCGGCTCCTCGGCTCCCACCTTTTCCAGCAGCACGTCGATGACCCCGTTGCAGCCCAGCCCCAGGCCCCACACCGCGTCGTCGTCCGCGGTGAGGTCGTAGTGCAGCAACCGGGGCCGGCCGTCCCGCAGCACCTCCTCCGCCACCACCTGGATGTCGCCCTCCAAGCAGCCACCCGAAACCGACCCCACCGTGCGCCCGGACGCACCGATGAACAACCGCGCCCCCTCGCGCCGGTAGGTGGATCCCCTCACCCCCACCACGGTGGCCAAGGCAGCCTGTTCCCCCCGGCGGCGGGCCTCCCGTAAGGCCGCCAGCACGTCCTGTAGCTCCCGCATGGCTACCTCCTCCCGCCGAACCGCCCCTGCGCCAAAGCTCGCTCCAGCCCCCGCAGGCTGTCCGCGTTGTGCGCGGACGCGAACACATGCACGTAGGGGAGGGCAGCCTGCATCCCCCGGGTCAGAGGCTGGTACCCCGGGCTGCCCAGCAGCGGGTTGAGCCAGATCACCCGCGCCGCCCGGGCCCGGATCTCCTGCATGGCCCGCCGCAGGACCTCCGCCTCCCCCGTGTCCCAGCCGTCGCTGACGATGATGACCACCGTGTGCCGGTCCACAAGGCCCCCGTACCGGTCCAGGAACTGCCGCAGGCTGTTGCCGATCCGGGTCCCACCGGACCAGTTGGGGACCACTTCGCTCAACCGGTCCAGCGCCGCCCGCAAGGACCGGGTGCGCAGCTCGTCGGTGACCCGCGTGAGGGAGGTGCTGAACACGAAGGACTCCACCCGGCCCAGCGCCTCCTGCAGGGCGTACACGAACTGGATGAGGAACCGGCTGTACACGTCCATGGAGCCCGACACGTCGCACAGGAGGACCACGCGGTGCTTGCGGATCCGCCGCCGCTGGAAGGCCAGCTCCGGGAGCTCTCCGCCCCACCGCAGGTGCAGGCGTAGGGTCCGCCGCATGTCCACCAGGTGGCTGCGCCGTGCCCGCCTCCGGCGACGGCTCCAGCGGGTGGCGATCCGGCGGGCGATGGCCACCACGAGCCGGGTGATCACCTCCAGCTCGTCCTCCCGGAAGCTGGAGAAGTCCTTCCGGCTGAGCACCTCCAGGGGGCTGTAGCCCGGGACCTCCTGCTCCCCCTCCGGCGACTCCTCCGCCCACCGCCGCACCGACGGCGCCGGCTGGCGGGCGGCTTCTGCCGCCCCCTGCTTGTGTTCCTCCTGGGACTCCCCCTCCGAGCGCGGGTCCCGCCGCCCCCGCCAGTACGCGTCGAACAGGGCGTCGAAGACCTCCAGGTCCTCCCGGCGGTGGGGCAGGGTGGTCCGCAGGGCCAGCCGGAAGGCTTCCCGGTCCAGCACGTTCACCGCCCCCAGCGCCCGCAGCGCATCCGCGGTCTCCGCGGGCCCGCACAGGACCCCGCGGGCCCGCAGCCGGCGGCTGAACTCCACCACGTGCTCCGCTAGACTCCCGAAGTCCGGCGGCATCGCTTCCCCGGCGCCGGTGTCACCCCCTGGCAAGGCGCTCGAGCCGGTCCAAGGCCAGCTGCAAGGACTGGCCGTCCCGCTGGGCCTCCGCGATCACCGCCAGGGCCCGGTCCAGCCACGGCCCCCGCGCGACCCGCTGGTCCTCGTGGTGCTTGAACAGGCAGCCCAAGGTGCGCTCTACCGCCTCCCGATCCAGGTGGTCCCGGTGGAGGCGCAACAGGGCCGCGCTCCAGTCCAGCGTCTCCGCCACCCCCGGCACCTTCTGAAGGTCCAAGGCTCGCACCGCGTGCAGGAAGGCCGCGATCTGCTCCGCCAGCTGCCGGGAGATCCCCGGCACCTTGCGCAGGACGATGGCCAGTTCCTTCTCGAAGGTGGGGTAGTCGATCCACAGGTACAGGCACCGCCGGCGAAGGGCGTCCGACAGCTCCCGGGTGCGGTTGCTGGTCAGGACCACGTACGGCACGTGCCGGGCCCGGATGGTGCCGATCTCCGGGATCGTAATCTGCCAGTCGCTCAGCAGCTCCAGCAGGAACGCCTCGAACTCCTCGTCCACCCGGTCGATTTCGTCCACCAGCAGCACCGGCGCCCGCGGGTGCGTGATGGCCTGCAGGAGGGGCCGGCGCAGGAGGAAGGGCTCGGAGAAGATGGTCTGTTCTTTTTCCTCCGGGCTCCGGCCGCTGCCCTCCTCCAGCCGGATGCGGAGCATCTGCTTCTGGTAGTTCCACTCGTACAGGGCCGTGTGGACGTCTAGCCCCTCGTAGCACTGCAACCGGATCAGGTCGGTATCCAGGGCGCGGGCCATGACCTTGGCGATCTCCGTTTTGCCCACGCCGGCCGCCCCTTCCACCAGCAGCGGCTTGTGCAGCTCGATGGAGAGATAGATGGCGGTGGCGATCTCCCGGTCCGCGATGTAGCCCTCTTGGGCCAGCGCGGCCAGGATCTGCTCCACGTCCCCCAGGGTGGGGCGCGAGGTGCTTGCTCCTCCCATGTTTCCCATTCTATACAACGCTCCGGCCCGCCGCGCGCTTCCGGCCTTGGGTGCCGCGCCGTCCCTCAGAACCGGGTGAGGTAGCGGTCCACCTCCCAGTCGTGCACCTGCGCGATGTACTCCCGCCACTCCTGCCGCTTGGCCCGCACCAGGTCCCCCACCACGTGGGACCCCAGGGCCTCGCACACCACCTCGTCTGCCCGGAAGGCGTCCAGGGCTTCCCCCAGGTTGCGGGGCAGGACCCGGATGTCCAGGGCTTCCAGCTCGTCCTCCGTCATGGCGTAGATGTTCCGGTTCAGGGGCGGGCCGGGGTCCAACTTGCGCTGGATACCGTCCAGCCCCGCGGCCAGCATGACCGCGAAGGCCAGGTACGGGTTGCAGGACGGGTCCGGCATCCGCAGCTCCACCCGGGTCGCCTGGCCCCGGGCGGCGGGTACCCGCACGAGGGGCGAGCGGTTGCGCTCCGCCCACGCGATGTACACGGGCGCCTCGTAGCCCGGGACCAGCCGCTTGTACGAGTTCACCAGGGGGTTGGTGACCAGGGCCATGCCGCGCGCGTGCTCCAGCAGGCCCCCGATGTAGTGCAGGCACACGGAGCTGAGGCCGTAGGACCCGGAGGGGTCGTCGAAGGCGTTCCGGCCGTCCCGGAACAGGGACTGGTGGGTGTGCATGCCCGACCCGTTGATGCCCGCGATGGGCTTGGGCATGAAGGTGGCGTGCAGCCCGTGGTGGCGCGCGATGGTCCGCACCACGAACCGGAAGGTCACCACGTTGTCCGCGGTGCGCAGCACGTCCGCGTACTTGAAGTCGATCTCGTGCTGCCCGTGCGCCACCTCGTGGTGTCCTGCTTCCACCTCAAACCCCATGGCGCTGAGGGCGGTGATCATGTCCGCCCGCGCCTCCTCCCCCCGGTCGATGGGCGCCAGGTCGAAGTACCCGGCCTGGTCGTGGGTGGTGAGCACCGGCTGGCCCTCCCCGTCCGTGGGGAACAGGAAGAACTCGCACTCCGGGCCCGCCATCATGGTGTAGCCCAGCTGGGCCGCCCGCTGGACCACCCGCTTCAGCACGTACCGGGGGTCCCCGGCGAACGGCTCGCCGTCCGGCGTGTACACGTCACAGATCAGCCGTGCGGTGACCGCCTGCGCGTCCTTCCAGGGGAACAGGGCGAAGGTGCTGGGGTCGGGGACAAGGAGCATGTCCGACTCCTCGATCCGCACGAACCCTTCGATGGAGGACCCGTCGAACAGGATCCCCTCCGTGAGGGCCCGCTCCAGCATCTCCACGGGGATCTCCACGTTCTTCAACGTGCCGAAGATGTCCGTGAACTGCAGCCGTACGAAGCGCACGTTCAGCGCTTCTGCCTTCTCCAACAGCTCGCGCTTGTCCATACCGCCTCCTTGCCGGGTTGGGGGAACTCGGCACGTACTGTACCACGGGCCCTCAGGGGCCACAACACCACCTGGGCGAGACGGTCCTGCCTAGGAGGGGGGCTGGGGAGGTGCCAGCTCGTGGACCAGCCGCACGAGGGCGGAGTGGTCCAGGTCCCCCCACCCCCGGGCCACCATGGCGCCCAAAAGCTCGTGGACCAGGGCGGTGCCCAACAGCGGCACGCCCGCGCTGCGGCCGGTTTCCAGGGCGATCCGGAGGTCCTTGTGGTGCAGCCGCGCCCGGAACCCGGGCTGGTGGTTGCCCTCCAGCATGCGCTGCCCGTGGACTTCCAGGATCCGGCTGCCCGCGAACCCCCCCAGCAGCGCCTGCCTCACCCGGGCGGGGTCCACCCCGTTGCGCTCCGCCAGCACCAAAGCTTCGGCTACCGCCTGCAGGGTGAGGGCCACCACCACCTGGTTGCAGGCCTTACACACCTGCCCGGCCCCCGCGGGACCCACGTACACCACGTTCTTGCCCAACACCTCGAACAGGGGCCGCACCCGCTCGAAGACCTCCGCCTCCCCACCCACCATGATGGACAGGGTCCCCTCCTCCGCCCCCCGCTGGCCCCCGCTTACAGGCGCGTCCAACATCTGCACGCCCCGTTCCCGTAGCCGGGACGCCATGGACCGGGTGGCCACGGGGGAGATGGTGCTCATGTCCACCACCACCGAGCCCGGCTGCAGGCCTTCCACCAGCCCCATGCTGCCGAACACCACCTGCTCCACGTCAGGGGTGTCCGGCAGCATGGTGATCACCACCTCCGACCGTTCCGCCACCCCTTTGGGCGACCGGCCGTCCCGTGCGCCCTCCCGCACCAGCTCCTCCACCGGCGGGCGGCTGCGGTTGTGCACCGTGAGCTCATGCCCAGCCCGCAGGAGGTTGCGGGCCATGGGCTTGCCCATGATGCCAAGACCCACGAACCCCACGCGCACCGTCCTCCCCTCCCTCCTCAGCCTGTCCGGAACCCCATCTCCTGCATCCACGCCAGCCCGTCCTCCGTACGGCCGGCAGGCCGGTACTCCAGGCCCACGAACTCCCCGTACCCGGCGCGCTCCAGCTCCCCCAGCACGTAGGGGTAGTGGATCTCGCCGGTGCCAGGCTCGTGGCGGTCCGGCGCGTCCGCGATCTGTACGTGACCGATCCTCGGCAGCAGCCGGCGCAAGGTGGGGACCAGGTTCCCCTCCGCCCGCTGCATGTGGTAGACGTCGCACTGGAGACGGGCGTTGGGAGCGCCCACCTCGTCCAGCAGGGCCTCCGCCCGCGCGGTGGTGGGGACAAGGAAGCCGGGGACGTCGTGGGGGTTCACCGGCTCCACCAACAGGGTCATTCCCGCCTCCGCCAGCACGCCTGCCGCGTAGCGTAGGTTGTCCACCAGAAGTCGCCACTGCTCCCCCTCGGGCACACCGTCCAGCCGCTTGCCCGCCAGCGCGTTCAGCCGGCGGCAGCCCCACCACCGGGCAAGCTCCACCGCCTCCCGGACGCCCTCGCGGAAGGCCTCCCGCCGCCCGGGGTCTGCCGCGATGCCGCGGTCGCCCGCGTCCCAGTCGCCTACGGGGAGGTTGAACAGGACCAGCTCCACACGGGTACTCCGCAAGGCGTGGGCGATCTCCTCCGCGTCCGCCTGCGGTCTCTGGAACTCCACCTGCCGGAAGCCCTGCCGGGCGGCTGCTTCGAACCGTTCCAGGAAGGCGTACTCGGCAAACAAAAGCGTGAGGTTCGCGGAGAACTTCAACATGCTCTTCCTAATACGCCGCGGCTTCCCGCCCTCCCTCCGCGGCCCGCGGACCGTTTCCCACCACCTCCCCTCAGGCCTCGCGCCCTCCCCCGGAAGGCGTCCCCAGCAGGCGCCGCACCTGACCGGCCAGCTGCCCCACGGTGAACGGCCGCGCCAGGAAGGGGACCCCCAGCCGCACCGCCTGCTCCCGTTCCAGCTGGCCCCCCACCCCGAGCACCGCCACACCGCCCCGCACCAGCTCCCGCACCTCCTCCTCCGGCACCTCCGACAGGTCCGCCACCACCAAGCGCGGCGTCCACCCCCGGGAGAGCAGCCGCCGTGCGTGCCGCACGTCCGGGACCGCCACCACCTGGTATCCTTCTTCCTGTAGCTGTGCCAGGGCGAACGCCCGCAGCCGCGTGTCCGAAAGAACCAGAAGGACGTCGCCCGGCACCGCTCGCTTGGGTTCGCCGCCGCGGGCCTCGTTCCTCCCCTCGGGAGCGGGCCGCCCCGCGGTGCGCCGTTCCTCCACCATCGCGCAGGAGGAGGTGCCGTGAAGTACCGCCGCTTAGGACGCTGTGGGCTTGAGGTCTCGGTGGTGGGCATCGGGGGCAACAACTTCGGCCGCGCCCTCGACGCAGAGGGGACGGAGCGGGTGGTCCGCGCCGCCCTAGACTGCGGGATTACCTTCTTCGACACCGCGGACAGCTACGGCCAGGGACGGTCGGAGGAGTACCTGGGGCGGGCCCTACGCGGGCGACGGCACGAGGCGGTCATCGCCACGAAGGTGGGCTGGGAACTGGGACCGGGCCCGAACCAGCGGGGAGCCTCCAGGGCCCGTGTGCTGTCCGGCATCGACGCCAGCCTGCGCAGGCTCGGGACCGACTACGTGGACCTGTTCCAGATCCACCGATGGGACCCGCACACCCCCCTGGAGGAGACCCTGGAGGCCCTCCACGACGTGGTGCGCCAAGGCAAAGCCCGGTACGTGGGTTGCTCCAACTTTTCCGGCTGGCAGCTGGTGTGGTCGCTTTGGCTTGCAGACCGCCGCGGGTGGACCGGCTTCGTCACCGTCCAGCCGGAGTACAGCCTCCTGAACCGGGCGGTGGAGCGGGAGCTGCTACCCGCCTGCCAGGCCTTCGGGGTGGGCGTGATCCCGTACTTCCCCCTGGCAGGAGGCATGCTGACGGGCAAGTACCGGGAACAGGAACCCCCTCCCCCCGGTACCCGCTTCGCACAGCTGGAGCACATGCGTCACCGGTTCGCGACCCCCCGGAACTTCGAGGTTGTCCGGCGGCTGGAGGCCTGGGTCCGGGAACGGGGGCACACCCTGGCGGAGCTGGCGATCGCGTGGCTGCTGGCGCGGCCGGGAGTTTGCACGGTGATCGCGGGTGCCACCACCCCCGAGCAGGTGCAGGCCAACGCCCGCGCCGCGGAGTGGGAGCTCACCCCGGAGGAGGTGGAGGCGGTGGCGAGTCTGGCACCCCTGGAGGGCTGACCGGACCCCCTAGGTACGCCCGCTGGACTTCCGGGTGGTGCAGGATCTCCTCGCCACGGCCCTCGAAGCGGACGCGGCCCTGTTCCAGCACGTACGCGCGGTCCGCGTTCCGCAGGGCGGTGCGGGCGTTCTGCTCCACCACGAAAAAAGCGATTCCCTGTGCCCGCAGGTCGTGGACCATGGCGTACACCTGGTCCACCACCGCGGGCGCAAGCCCCAAGGTGGGTTCGTCCAAGAGCACCAGGCGGGGGGAGAGGAGCAGCACCCGCGCCAGCTCCAGCATCCGGCGCTCCCCCCCGCTCAGCACCCGGGCAGGTTCCCGCCGGCGTTTCCGCAGGATGGGGAAGCGGTCCAGGATGCGCTCCACGTCCGCCCGCACTCCCCGGTCCCGCCGCACGTACGCGCCCAGCAGGAGGTTGTCGTACACGCTCAGGTTCGGGAGCACGCTGTAGCCCTGCATCACGTAGCACACCCCCCGGCGGAGGACCTCCGGCGGCGCCAGCCCGCCGATGGGCTCGCCGCCCAAGCGGACCTCCCCCCGGTGGGGTTTGAGGAACCCGAACACGGTGCGCAGCAGGGTGGACTTGCCCGCGCCGTTGGGGCCGATCATCACCACGATCTCGCCGGGCCCCACATACAGGTCCACCCCCCGCAGGACTTCCCGGCGGTCGTACCCCGCGTGCAGGTCGCGTACCTCCAACAGGGCGCTCATCGCCCGTAGTACAGCTCCAGCACCCGGGGGTCTCGCTGGACCTCCTCCGGCGGCCCCACGGTCACCACCTGGCCTTCCGCCATGAAGGCGACCCGGTGGCAGACCCGCATGACGAACTCCATGTTGTGCTCGATGACCACGAAGGTGAGCCCGGAGCTGTTGAGAGCCCGCAGGTGCCGGCCCATCTCCTCCACCAGGACAGGGTTCACGCCGGCCGCGGGCTCGTCCAGCAGCACCACGCGGGGGCGCCGCAGCACCACCATGGCCAAGGACAGGAGCTTCTGCTGGCCATAGGACAGCTCGCCCGCGGGCTGGCGGCGCTGCTCCCACAGCCCGAAGGACTCCAACAGCCGACGGGCTTCCCGCTGCACCTCCGGGGGCACCTCCCGCACCGTGGCCTCCCACAGCCCCTCGCCCAGGTGCTCGACCCCGCACAGGAGGTTTTCCCACACGGAAAGGTCCGGGAACACCCGCAGGGTCTGAAAGGTCCGGCCCAAGCCAGCCCAGGCCACCCGGTGCGGCGGCAGGCCCACAAGCTGCAGCCCGTCCACGCGGGCTTCCCCTGCGTCCGCGCGCAGGAAGCCTGTCAGGCAGTCGAACAGGGTGGACTTTCCGGCCCCGTTGGGCCCCACCAAGCCGAGGATCTCGCCCCGCCGGACCTCCAAGTCCACGCCGCGGACCGCGTGCACCCCCCCGAAGGACTTCCGCACGCCCACGACCCTGAGCGCCGGGGAGGCCTGGGGGACCGCCCGTGGCGCGTCCGGCGACTCTCCCCCCGCCCCCGCCACCACCACCTGGGGTCTTGGAGCCGGCCGGGCCAGCAGGCCCACCAGCCCTCTCGGCTGGTACAGGGAGAGCAGCACCACCAGCAGGCCGAACAGGATGAAGTCCGCCCCCGCCGCGGCCCCGCCCAACCACGCCCGCGTGTACTCGTTCAGCAGGACGATGAAGGGAGCGCCCAGCAGCGGGCCCCACACGGTGCCCCTGCCGCCGATCAAGGCGATGACCACCACCAGGAGCGAGATGCGGCTGGCCATCACGTTGTACGGGTCGATGTACAACACGTACAGGGCGTACACCCCCCCACACACGGCCGTCAGGGCCGCGCTCACCCCCATGGCGAAAAGCTTGTACCGGCGGGTGGGGATCCCCAGCATCTCCGCGGCGTCCTCGTCCTGTTCCACCGCCCGCAGGTACCGGCCTGCCCGGTGTCGGTCCACCACCCACACCACCGCGGTGGCCAGGGCCAGGACCGCCAGGGCAGTCCAGTAGTACGGCGGCTTGGTGTCCCACATGAGGTAGGCAAGGCGGTTGCGGTACTGCAGGGGCAGGTACAGGCCGATGGCGGCGCCCACCGCCTCCCAGTTCAAGAACGAAATCCGGGCGATCTCCGCCAGGGCCAGGGTGGCCAGGGCAAAGAAGTGCCGGCGCAGGGCGAAGGTGGGGTAGCCCACCGCCAGGGACACCGCGGAGGCCACCGCCGCGCCTACCCAAAGCCCCAGCCAGGGCACCACCCCGTACCGGCTCAACAGCCATGCCACGGTGTAGGCGCCGATCCCGAAGAAGGCCGCGTGTCCGAAGGAGATCTGGCCCGCGTACCCGCCCACCAGGTTCCACGCCTGGGCCGCGGCCCCGAACAGGAACGCGTGCACCATGGCGTTCAAAAAGAAGCTGTCGCGCACCCACAGGGGTACTGACGCCAGGGCGAGCACCCCCAGCCCAGCCGCGACCCCCGCCCGGGTCATCGGGCCACGCCCCCCAGCAGACCCTGGGGCCGCACCAGCAGCATGGCCACGAAGGCGGCGAACACGAACAGAAACTTGAAGGTGGGGGACACCAGGGTGCCCAACAGGTTCTCCAGCAGCCCGATGCACAGGCCCCCCACCAGGGCCCCGTCCACGCGGCCGAACCCGCCCAGGACCACGCTGGCAAAGGCCAGCAGCAGGAAGGCGTCCCCGATGGTGGGCGACACCTGGTAAAAGGGGATCAGCAGCGCACCCGCCAGCGCCACGCTGGCGATCCCGATCCCCCAGCTCAAGGCGTACATGCGGTCCACGGGGATGCCCAAGGACAGGGCCACCTCCCGGTTCTGGGCGGCTGCCTGGAGAGCCTTCCCCGTCTTCGTGTACCGCAAGAACCCGGCCAGAGCTGCAAAGGCCGCCAGGGAGACCACCGCGGCCACCCCTTTGGAGGCGGCCACCGGCACGCCCAGCACCGCCACCGTCCCCTCCGCGGGCCTCCAGACGCCGTACACGTTGGGGCCAAAGGCCGCGAAGGCACCGTAGCGCAGCACGAAGAGCAGCCCGAAGGTGGCGAAGATCTGCGCCGCCACTGCGGCCCGCACGATCCGCCGCACCAGCACCTGGTAGGTCACCCAGCCCAAGGCGAAGAAGGCGGGCACCACCACGGGCACGGCGACCAGGGGGTCCAGCTTGCCCAGGGCCCACAACCAGTAGGTGGCGTACATGGCCAGCATCAGGTACTCCGCGTGGGCCAGGTTCACCACGTCCATGACGCCCCAGATCAAGGACAAGCCCAGGGCCACCAGGGCGTACACCAGCCCCAGCACCACGCCGCTCACCGCGGCCTGCCACACCAGCTCCACGGCGAGAACGCTCACCCCGTCCCGGGCGGCCCGGACCCGCGGCGGGTGGTCCGCCCGGTTACCGCCGGTCCCACGGGGGGGCAGGCCACACCAACTGCGCCTCCGCCACCTCGAAGGGCCAGACCACCTTGTACTCCCCGTCCAGGATCTGCACCATCACGCCCGTGGCGTAGCGGTTCTGCCCCTTGTCGTCGAACTGCACGCCCCGCCACGGCATGATGAGCTGGTCTGCGGGGATGTTCGTCTCCCGGAGTGCCCGCTGGACGGCTGCCGGGACCGTGGACCCCGCCCGGTTGATGGCGTCCGCCAGGGTGAGCATGCCCGTGAACGCCCGGGCGGCCACCTCGTCCATGTCCGCCCCGTGCTTACGCCGGTACAGCTCGTTCACCCGCGCCACCACCGGCTTGCGCCGCGCGATGCCCAGCGCCCAGGGTGCCCGGGCCAGGAAGTAGTAGCCGTCCCGGCCCACCGTGTTCAGGTAGTCGGGTACTGTGGTGAAGCCCGCGTGCACCATAAACCCCTGGGGGAACCAGCGCATCTCCTTCAACGTACGCGTGATGAGTACTGCGTCCACCAGGTAGTTGGCGCCGATGACGAAGTCCGGGTTGGCCGCCCGGATGCGCAAAAGCTCCGCGGTGAGGCTGCTGGGCGGCGAGGTGTACAGTTCCATGGCGGCCACGGTGTAGCCCCGGGCTTGCGCGAACCCCTTGGCCACGCCCGCCGCGGTGGCCCCGAACTCGGAGTCCTCCGCGAGGATGGCCACCCGGGAGATCCGGTGCCCGCGCTGCTTCAACTCCTCCACCATGTCGAACATGATCCGGGTGAAGGTGATGTCGTGGGGGCCGGTCCGGAAGAACCACTTGAAGCCCCGCTCCGTCAGGCGCGGGGAGGAGGACTCCGGGTTCAGGAACGGGATCCCGCGGGCCTCCGCGGCTAGGCTGGCGGTGGCGGTGACCGCGCTCTGGTAAGAGCCGATCAGGGCCACCACCCGCTCCTGCTCGATGAGCCGCTCCGCTTCCGCCCGGCCCGTGGCCGGGTCGCCACGGGTGTCCGCCCACACCACCCGGAGCCTCCGCCCCCCAAGTCGCGGCAGCCCCGCGGTACGGGCCAGGGGCAGGGACAGGTCGGGGTACGGGGTGTTCACGATGTCCACGGCCAGCTCGACGGCGTTGCGGATGGCTGCCCCGATGCGGGCCAGCGCCCCCGTGAGGGGGTACACGGCACCCACGGTCACGGGCGCCTCCTGGCCCGCCGCCCAGCCCGCCCACCGGTCCCCCAGGACCGCGGAGGCCAGCGCGGCACCCGAGTACTCCAGGAACTGCCTGCGGGTCAACCGCCGTCCCATGGCACTCCCCTCCTCCGTGCGGATCTGCTCCCAGCTTCGATCAATCCCACGCCAGGTCCTCGTCCCGCAAGTCGGTGATGAGCATGTGCCCCGGGCTGTGGGTGATCAGGAAGGGGACCCGCGCCCGTTGGGCCACCGCCTGCGGGGTCACCCCGCAGGCCCAGAAAACGGGGACCTCGCCCGCCCGTACGGGGACGGGATCCCCGTACTCCGGACGGGCCAGGTCCTGGATCCCCAACCGCGCGGGGTCGCCCACGTGGACGGGGGTCCCGTGCGCCAGCGGGTACCGGGCGCAGACGCGGAAAACGCGGCTAACCAGGTGCTCCGGCACGGGCCGCATGCTGACCACCAGGGGCCCTGCGAACGGGCCCGCAGGCCGGCAGGGGACCCGGGTCACGTACATGGGGACGTTGCACCCGCACTCCAGGTGCCGGACCGGGATCCCTGCCCGCAACAGGGCCGCCTCGAAGGTGAAGGAGCAGCCCAGCAGGAACCCCACCAGGTCCTCCCGCCAAAGGCCCCGGATGTCGTCCACCTCCCCCACAAGCTCCCCGTCCCGGTAGACCCGGTACCTGGGGAGGTCCGTCCGCAGGTCCGCCTCGGGTGCCGCGTGGCGCGCCACCGGGTCTCCCGGGTCCGTCACGTCCAGCACCGGGCAGGGCTTTGGGTTCCGCTGGCAGAACAGGAGGAAATCGTAGGCGTACGCCTTGGGGACCACCACCAGGTTCGCCTGGGCGTACCCGGGCGCGAGCCCTGCCGTGGGGCCCCGCCAGCGTCCCGCCCGGATCTCCCGCCGGCATTCTGCAGGGGTGTTCATCCCGCCCTCCTGTGGGACGGCCGCGGCATGGCGCCCTACTTCCACAGTTCCTCCACCACGGCCTCCAGGAGCGCTTCCACCCGCTCCTCCGGGATGGAGAACCGGTCCGCCAGCTCCCGCACCTTGGTCCGGGGCAGACGCGCCAGCTGTGTTGCCGCCAGTGCCCGGCGCAGCCACGCGGGCTCCGTAGGCGTCCGGCGCAGGTGCAGCTGCAGCACGTCCCAGCGCCCGTAGTGGCCCACGGCGTCGAAGTACGCCTTGACCAGGTGGCGCTCCCGCAGGTCCACCTCCGCCCACACCAGCGTTTCCTCCTCGAACACGGGCTCCCGGACGAACAGCCCCGCGGGGTTCACCACGCAGCTCCCCCCCGCGGCCAGGTTGTACCGCATCTCCTCCCGCAGCTCTTCGGGAACGGCCGAGTCCGGCAGGTACCAGCTGCAGCTGACCACGAAGGTCTGCGTCTCGATGGCGTACTCGCGGACAGCAGGCAGGATGTCGCAGTCCGCGGAGCCCGCCTGGCGGCGCTTCGCTCCCAGGTGCCCGTCCATGGTCCACCAGCCCGGCCACACGGCGCAGTGGACCTCCTCCCCCAGCATGGCCATGGCTGCCTTCAACAGCGTCATGTGGTGCTCGTAGCAGATGAGCCCGCCCACCTGCCCGATGTCCATGCGGAAGGTCACCACGTCCCGCCCGTCTCCCATGCCCCAGTACACCCGCTCCGAGTGGGTGGGCATCAGCTTGCGGTGGCGTCCGAGCACCTTCCCTTCCCGCCCGATGAACAGCAAGGTGTTGTACAGCGTCCGGCTTCCCGGCAGGTGGGAGAGCTCGTTGCACCCCATGACCACGTTCACCCGGGCACGGCGGGCCGCCTCCGCCAGCACCTCCGTCTCGGGCCCCGGGATCCGCAAGGCGCTTTCCTGCATGCGGGCGGCGAGCTCCGTGCTGCGGCGCACGGACACCGACCCCCGCCAGTAGGGGTAGGCCGCGAACCACGTCTCGGGGAACACCACCAGGTCCAGCCCCACACGGCCGGCCTGTTCCAACACGGTCAGGGCCTTGCGGAGCGTGCCCTCCCTGTCGAAGAACTTGGGCGCGAACTGCGCACAACCCACCCGCACCGTGCGAGCCTCGGTCACTCCTGCCTCCTTCCGGCCCCCAGGACCCCCGTCCTCGCCCACGGCCCCCTGCCCCAGGCCACACCCGGGGCCACCCACAGCCAGGGCCAGCGGAATACGTGCAGCCGCCGGCACCGCGCGTGCTACGGGGGAGCTACGCTGGAGCCGGCGAGGGGATTCGAACCCCTGACCTGCTGATTACGAATCAGCCGCTCTGCCGACTGAGCTACGCCGGCCGCCCGCGGCGATTATAGCAGACCTCGCCTCCGTCCCTCAGGCCCGGTACACGCGGTCCCCCACCCGCCGCGCGCGCTCCGCCGCGGCTTCCGCGGCGGCAATCAGGCCACTCGGGTCGTGGACCCCGACCCCGTGGGCGGCCACACCGAAGGAAACCCGCGCCGGGGTGCGCATGACCACCTCCCCCCGAATGCGCCCCGCCACACGCTCTGCCTGTTCCACGGTGGCTCCAGGCAGCACGCACACCAACCGGTCCTCCGCCAGGTGCGCCACGTAGTCCGACCGGCGCAGCTCCCCCCGGACCGCCCGCGCCACCTCCCGCAGCACCGTCCCCGCACCCGTGGATCCCAGCACCCGCGTCAGCTCCTCCAGGTTCTCCAGGACCAAGATCACCACCGACAGGGGTTGCTGCTGGCGGCCGGCCCGGAGCATCTCCTGGTGCAGGCGTTCCCACAGGCGGTGCGGGAGGTCGAACCCCGTCACGGGGTCGGTTTCCGCGCTGACCCGGGCCGTGCCGGACAGCTTCCGCGCCAGGATGGCGGGGACGAGGAGCACCAGGGCCGCGGCGGGGTCCACCTGCAGCAGCACGGCAACCGCCAGCCCCAAGGGAACGGACACCACCAGGGGACCTAGACCGGGCAGCGCCTGCAGGCGCAGGTTCCGAACCACGGGCGTGCCCGACAGCGCCGCGAAGTACTGCGCCCGGACGGCCACCGCGGCCACGCTCCACAGGGCCCCCACCAGCAGGTAGCCGGCGGCGTTGCGAACCACGTCCACGGACCGTGGTAAGGGGACGGCCGTGCTGTACGCCGCGGCCGCCACCACCGCGGGCAGCACGCGGCGGCCGAAGCGGTAGCCCACCCGCAGGAGGTCTGTCCGGCGGACCAGGTCCGTCACCGGCGAGACCACCGCGGCCATGGCCACCGCCAGGTGGGGGCCCACCACCACGAACCCCGCCGCGGTCCCGATCTCCACGGCGTCTACGGGCTCGTCGTCCAGACCCCACGTCCCCAGAACACACAGGAGCGCGAGGGCGGCTACGTCTGCCCACGGCGGCGCGCCGGGCTGTTGTCTGAGCCCCAACCCGCACAGCGCCGCGGCCCCGAGCACGGTCAGGCCCACCAGCAGCCGTACATAGCCTCTCAGCCGCAGGCGCTCTCCAGGGCCGGATCCCTCGGGCGGGCGCACCGTCACCTCCGAGGGGTTACTTTTCCAGGGGGGGCCGCGCGGCTCCTCCGTGGGGAGGAGGTGCGCCAGCCCGTGCTATCCTGTCGGAACGTGGGAGGCACGTGGACATGGCTGTGAAGTACACGCCGCCCCGCTGGAGGCGGACCAAGATCGTGGCCACCATCGGACCCGCCACGGGCACACCGGACCGCCTGCGTGCCCTCGTGGAGGCGGGGGTGGATGTCATGCGGTTCAACTTCTCCCACGGCAGCCGGGAGGAGCACCTCCGGAGGATCCAGGTGGTCCGGCGCCTGAGTGCGGAGCTGGGCCGGCCCGTGGCGGTGCTGCAGGACCTCCAGGGGCCCAAGATCCGCGTGGGCGGGCTGCGCGACCACCGACCCGTGGTCTTGCAAGAAGGCCAGGAGCTCACCATCGGGACCGAGGCGGAGGGAGGAACCGCGGAGCGCCTGTCCACCACGTATCCCCAGCTCGTCCGCGAGGTCCAGGCGGGGGACCGGATCCTGCTGGCGGACGGGGAGCTGGAGCTGGCGGTCACCTCCGTGGGCCCCCGGGAGGTGCGCGCGCGCGTGGTGCGGGGCGGCGTCCTGGAGGAGCACAAGGGGATCAACCTGCCCGGGGTGTCCCTGCGGGCACCCGCCCTCACGGACAAGGATGTGGAGGATCTGCGGTTCGGGCTGGAGGCGGGGGTGGACTTCGTGGCTTTGTCCTTCGTCCGCCGGGGGGAAGACGTAGCCCGGGCCCGGGAGGTGATGGAGCGTGCGGGGCGCACAGTACCGCTCATCGCCAAGCTGGAGAAGGCGGAGGCGGTGGAGCACCTGGAGGAGATCCTGGAGGCCAGCGACGGGGTGATGGTGGCTCGCGGCGACCTCGGGGTGGAACTGCCACCGGAGCGGGTCCCTGTCCTGCAGAAGCACATCATCCGGCGCGCCAACGAGCGGGGCATTCCCGTGATCACCGCGACCCAGATGCTGGAGTCCATGGTGGAACACCCGCGGCCTACCCGGGCGGAGGCTTCCGACGTAGCCAACGCCATCCTGGACGGCACGGACGCGGTGATGCTGTCCGGGGAGACCGCGGTGGGCCGCTACCCCGTGGAGGCCGTCCGCATGATGGACCGCATCGCGGTGGAGGTGGAAGCCACCACCCCCCAGCTGTACCAGCCCCCGCGCGCCCACGAGCGCCGCCTAGGCATCGCGGAGGCGGTGGCGGCAGCCGCGTGCCGCCTCAGCCACGACCTCCGGGCCAAGGCCATCGTGGTCATCACCCGCAGCGGCCGGACCGCGCAGCTGGTGTCCAAGTACCGGCCCGCGGAGCCCATCGTGGCCCTCACGGAGGAGGAGTCGGTGGCCCGCAGCCTGTGCCTGTGGTGGGGCGTCCGCCCCGTGGTGACGGAGTTCCGCGAGGACACGGACGCCATGTTGGTTCAGGCGGAGGAGGAGCTGCTGCGGCGCGGGATGGTGGAGCCCGGGGAGGTGTTGGTGGTCACCGGCTCCGCGCCCATCATCGCCCGCGGCCGCACGAACTTCGTGAAGGTACACCGGGTGCGGAGGGCGGTGCGCCCGTGAGGGAGCGCCTGTGGGACGCCTACGAGCAGGTGTGCGTGGTCGAACTGCAGCCCGCCCAGGAACTGGTGCGCCGGCTCCGGGCCGGGGAGTTCGGCCCCTTCCCCCGCCGGGAGGTGGTGGACCTGCTGCGCACCCTACAGCAGAACGTGCTGGCCAACGTCTCCGTGAAGGCCCAGGAGCACCCCGCGTACGCGGAGCGCGCCCGGGAGGTGGCAGAGGAGCAGCGCAGGGCGTTTGACGAGCTTGTGGCGCAGGTGGAGGCGGACTGGCCCTGGCCCTAGGCCTCCACCAAGAACCGCCCGTCCCGCAGGATCAACTCTCCATCCGCGTACACCTCACCCCCGCGGCGCAGGTCGCAGATGAGGTCCCAGTGGATCCCGGACTCGTTGCGGCCCCCTGTTTCGGGGTAGGAAGAACCCAGGGCCATGTGCACCGTGCCGCCGATCTTCTCGTCGAACAGGGTGTTTCGGGTGAACCGCTGGATGTGCGGGTTGAGGCCGAAGGCGAACTCCCCGAGCACCCGCGCCCCCGGGTCGGTGTTCAGCATCTCCTGTAAGAACTCCGCGCCCTTGTCCGCCTCTGCCCGCACCACCCGCCCGCCCTCGAACGCCAAGCGCACCCCGGTCACCTCCCGGCCGCCGTACAGGGCGGGGAAGGTGAAGCGCACGTGCCCCTCCGTCCGGTCCTCCTCGGGCCCCGTGAACACCTCCCCGTCCGGGAAGTTGTGCTCGCCCGCGGCGTTGATCCAGCGCCGGCCCGCCACCCCCACCACCAGGTCGGTGTCTTCCGCCACCACACGGAGGGTGCGTCGGGTGGCGAGGAAGTCTGCGATGCGCTGCTGCCGATGCCGGACCTGCTCCCACTCCGCCACCGGGTCGGGCCGGTCCAGAAAACCGGCCCCGTACACGAACTCTTCGTACTCCTCCAGGGACATCTCCGCCTCCTGGGCTGCCGCGTGGGTAGGGAACTGCGTGCCCACCCAGCGCAGACTGCCCTGTGCGGCCCGCTCCAGGAACCGCTGGCTCAGCGGCCGCGTGGCCTCCGCCCGAATCCGGCGGCGTTCCGGCGGCACGTTGGTGAGGGACCGGGTGTTCGTCTCCGCCCACACCCCCAACGACGCGTCGATTTGTTCCACCTCCTGTCGGTGCAGGTCCGACACGTACCGCAGCTGCGCCTCGCTGGCCTCCCGGTAGAAGACCTCCTCCACCCCGTCCACGGTGACCCGCAGCAACGGGTGGCCGCCGGCCCGCAACACCTCCCGGTACGCGGCCAGGATGAGGGGCTGGGCCACCGCGGGGGCGCTGATACGGACCAGCCAGCCCGGTTGCACCCGCAGCGAGTACCGGACGAGCACCTGGGCCAGGCGTTGCACGCGTACGTCCACTGCAGGACCCCCGGAGAGTGGTGGGCGGTGGAGGGTTCGAACCTCCGGCCTCTTGCGTGTGAAGCAAGCGCTCTCCCGCTGAGCTAACCGCCCGCAGGCCTCATTATACGGGTCGGCGCCGTGGAGCCACAAGCCGGGCCGCGGCGGGAGGGGAACGAAGTTTCGCCCGCCCCAGCACCGTACACGCGGTACACTAGCAGGGTCACGCCGGGTGGGCCGTGCGACCCGCGACACGACGATTCCGCCCTGTGCGGGTGGGCGCGTTGGTACGGTGCGTGGTGACAGGGTTCGTGTCCCACGAGGCTTCCGCGCTTTCCGCCGCAGTGGCGTACTACGCCCTCCTGTCGGTGTTCCCGCTCGCCCTGCTGGCCACTGCGCTGGCCGCAGGCCTCGCAGACCAGGCCTCCATCCACGCGGCGCTTTCTAGGGCGCTGGCCACCCATCTCCCTCCACAGGCCGCTGCCGCCGTGGAGGCGGCGCTGGCGCAGGCGGTGCGGACCCGCATCCCGGCCGGTGCCGCGGCCCTTGTGGTCTTCCTCTGGTCTGGTAGCGCCGCCACAGGCGCGGTCCGGCGGGCCCTGAACCGCGTCTGGGAGGCCAGCACACGGCGGCCCTTCTGGCGGGCCAAGCTCGTGGACCTGGCCGCCACCGCCCTCCTCGCGCCCCTGCTGGGAGCGTCGGTGAGCTTGGCGGTCGCCCGCGAGGTGTTGGCCCGGGTGGTGCCCCCGTGGATCCCGGGGGTGTCGGCCTGGCTGGCCCCTTTGGACATCCTGGGGCGGATTTCGCCTCCTATCCTGCTGGCGTGCACCTACCTCCTCGCGTACCGGATGCTCCCCGCGCGCCGGCTTCCCTGGCGGGCTCTGGTTTCTGGCGCGCTGTGCAGCGCCGTGCTCACGGAGCTGGCCAGGACCCTGGTGTTCCCCCTGGTCCGAGGCCTCACGGCCTACCAGGCGGTGTACGGGTCGCTCGCGGGCGTGATCGTGTTCCTCCTGTGGGCGTACGTGTCGGCGGCCGCCTTCCTCCTCGGGGCGGAGGTGGCGCGGTGTGTGGCCGCCAGCCCCCGTGCCGGAACCCCCTGCTAGCTGGCCCCCGTGCACGAGCCAGGTTTCCTCGGGTGGGCTACCCGAACAACACGGCCGCCGTACCCGCAAGACACACCACGCTGCCCGCCACCAGCTGCGGGCCGATCCGCTCGTCGCCGGGGAGCAACCAACGGCTCAGGAGGATGACCAACAGCACCTGCAGGTTGTACAGGACCGCCACGTTGGCCACCGCGCTACGCTGCAGTCCCAAAAACAGCAGCAGGATGGCCGCGGTGTTGGCCAGGGCACTGCCCACCACGTCCAGCCGCCAGGCGCGGGAACCGGGGCGGGCTGTCCGGCGGGCCAGCCACAGCCCCTGCACCAGCAGGGCGCTACAGGCACCGATTCCCGCCCCCAGGAACGGGAAGGGAGTGATCTGCAGCCCCGCCCGCCGGAAGGTGTCCCCCAGGGCGAACCCCACCGCGCCCCCCACGGCCAACAGCACGCCCACCGGGTCCACCTTCCCTCCCGAGCCGCCACGCTCCCGGGCCACCAGCCACAGGCCGCCCGTGATGAGGGCAGCGCCCGCCAGCTGCGCGGGGCGGGGCAACTCCCGCAACACCACCAGCCCGATGACCGCGGCGAAGAAGGTGTTGGACAGGCGGATGGCCGTGGACCGCGACGGGCCGATCCGCAGCACGCTCCGGTAGGACAGGTTGCGGCCTGCCACGGTACCGCACAGCCCGCCCAGCACGAAGAACACGAAGGACCGGGCCGTCAGCTCCTCCAGCGCCCCCCTTGCCCCCTCCGCGGCCACCAGGAGTCCGAACACCGTCACGTTGGTGACGATGCTGACGAACACGCCGGCTTCGGGGGACACGGGGTCCGGGCCCACCATGAAGCGGCGCGACAGAACGGTGGCCAGCGCGAACGCCACCGCAGCCAGCAAGGCGAACAGCTCTCCAGGCACGTGCGGACCAGCTTCCATCATGCCACAGGGACTGCGGGAGGACGGGCGTACCGCGCGCCGAAAGCCCCAAGCGTGTGGCGCGGCCTGCTCCCTGGCGTGGCGGCTGCGGTGGTGGCGGTGGCTCCGGAGGCCGGTCTTGCCGGGGCCGGCACGGCCGCCCTGCATGTGCTTCCCCGGGAGGTGGTGCAGGGACAGGCCTGCGAGGTGCAGGTGCGGGTGGTGGACCCGGCGCAGGTCTGGGCCACCGCGGGCGGCCGGGCCGTTCTGCTGTACCGCACCCGGGAGGGGTACCGCGGCTTCGTGGGCACCAGCCCCCACACGCCGCCGGGTGCCCTCCTGGTACGGGTGGTGGTGGCCACGCGCGGACATCAGGTCGAGCTCGTCGGGCAGGTGCGGGTGCGCGCCGGCCGGTTCGGCGAGCGGCACCTGCGGGTAGCTCCAGAGCTGCTGGACCCCCGGCTGGCGGCGTACGAGCGGCGGAGGGTGGAGGCGGCTACCGCACGGCCCCTGCCTGACCCGCGGTGGGCAGGCCCTTTCCGGCTGCCGGTTCGTGGTCCGGTGGTGTCGCCCTACGGGGTCCGAAACGTCTACAACGGACGGCCCTACGGCCACCACCTGGGGGTGGACGTGCGGGCCAAGCCAGGCACGCCGGTGCGCGCGGCACAGCACGGGCAGGTGGTCCTCGCGGAGCGGCTGCCGCTTGGCGGCAACACCGTGATCCTGGACCACGGGGCGGGGGTGTTCAGCTCCTACCTGCACCTGTCCGCACTTGCAGTACGGGTGGGCCAGCAGGTCCGGGCGGGTCAGGTCATCGGGTACGTGGGGTCCACGGGGCGGAGTACCGCGCCGCACCTGCACTGGGGGCTTCGGGTGAACGGGATCCCGGTGGACCCCCTCCCGTGGACCGCACGCGGCCGGAGGACTCCTCCCTAAGCCGCAGGCGGGGACAGCACGACAAGGCTGGTGCCCCGGACGGGATTCGAACCCGTGTTGCCGGCTTGAAAGACCGGAGTCACTTCCTGAAGGGAGCACCACAGGCGGATTCTGGACTGGCTGACACCTGCCTGACACCTGCTGGTCCACAGGAGGTGGCGGAGGTGACGGTGTTCCAGCGCAAGGACGGCAGGTGGGTGGCGCGAATCTCTGTCCGCGGCCTGCGGAAGGACTTCTACGGCCGCACCAGGGAGCAGGTGACCAGGAAGGCCACGGAGTACCTGCAGCGGCTGGGCCTGCGCCCTGTGCCACGACCCAGTCGCCGTACCCTGCAGGACGTGCTGCAGGCGTACCTCGCCAGCGCCGACCTGCGGCCCAGGACCAGGGCGGACTACGAGGACGTCGCCAGGCGCTACCTGCAGCCGGTGCTGGGTGTCCGGCTGGTGGACTGGGACGCCCAGCACGTGCTGGTGGCGTTGGCACCGCTGCGCACCAGGCCGCGCACCGCGTTGAAGGCCTACCGGCTGCTGCACCGCCTCGGTGTGTTCGCGGTCCGGATGGGCTGGGTGCTGGAGAACCCATCCGACAGGGTGGACCCTCCGAAGTACGCACCGGCCAGGCGCAGGGTGTGGACTGCAGACGAACTGCAGCGCTTCCTGGCCGAGGCCTCCAGGCATCGGCTGGCTGCCCTGTTCTGGGTGCTGGCCTGCGGTGGCCTGCGGCTGGGTGAAGCCCTCGGCCTGCGGTGGGAGGACCTGGACCTGGCGGCCGGCACCGTGGCGGTCCACCGGTCCCTGCAGCGAGTCGGCGGCCGGTGGGTGGAGCAGCCGCCCAAGACAGCCGCCGGCCAGCGCACCGTCCACCTGCCGCCGCAGGCCGTGGCGGTCCTCCGGGCCCACAGGCGGCGCGCCCTGGAGGAAGCCCTCCGGACCGGCCGGCCCTGGTCGGAGGAGGGGCTGGTGTTCACCGCGGAGGGTGGCAGGCCGCTGCACCGAGCCCAGGTGCTGAGGGCGGTCAAGCAGCTGGCCAGGCGCAGCGGCCTGCCGGAGGAGGCGGCACGCCCACACGCCCTGCGCCACCTCCACGCCAGCCTGCTGCTGGCCTCCGGAGCAGGCCTGGCGGACGTCTCGAGGCGGCTGGGGCACGCCAGCACCGCGGTGACCGCTCAGGTCTACTCCCACGCCGTCCGCAGGGACCGGGAACTGGCGGACCTGGTAGCGCGCGCCCTGCGGCTCGGCGGTGCAGAGTAGCTCCCAGGAGGTGGGCACGGTGAAGACGGTCCGGCACGAGGGGCACAGGGTGGCCATCTACCCTCCGTTGGGCTCCCTGACGGTGCAGGGCGAGGACGGAGGGCCGGCTGGCTCGCAGTTTGCGCTTCCGAGGCAACCGCTGGGAAGGAGGAAGCAGGCTGGGTGTTGTAGGTTGACACCACGTTGACACCACGGCGAGCAGGGGCTGGCAGGTGCCAGGTGCTGCTGGGAGGGCGACAAGGCTGGTGCCCCGGACGGGATTCGAACCCGTGTTGCCGGCTTGAAAGACCGGAGTCCTAGGCCTGGCTAGACGACCGGGGCCGCGTCTAGTCTAGCACGGTGCCGCGGCCGGTGCGACCGTCCTGCGCGGGCTGTCACCACCGCCGCACGAGCACGTAGTCCGGGATCGCCCACTCCACCACAGGGGAACGGTTCAGCGCCCGCACGACCTCCCACACGTGGTCCGGGTCCCAATCCCGGCTGCGGACGACCACGAACCCCGCGGGGTCTTCCCGCTCCACCCGCAGGTCCAGGGACCGCAACAGGCGCTGGACGTCGCGCCCACTCGCCCACTGGAAGAAGCGGACGCGGACGCGGCCCGGTCGGAACACCTTGCGGTACGCGGCGACCACCTCGCCCCCGCGCGGCACCACCTGGATCTCCACCCTTGGGCCCCGCAGCCCCACGGGGACGGGCAACACCGGCCGGTGCGGCGGGAACAGCCCCTCCACCCAGTACCGGCCCGGGGACACAGGTCGTCCCTCGTTGTCCGTCTGGTCCCACCGTTCCCGGTACCGCCGCTCCTCACCCGGGTCCAGGGTGAGGCTACCCAGCACCTGCGCGAACACCTTGTCGTGCGACCAACGCCACACCAGCCGGCCGTCTTCCCGCAGGACGAGGAAGTCGTACCGCTGGCTG